>ENA-UPSM01004967-UPSM01004967.1-activated-sludge-metagenome-genome-assembly--contig:-NODE-4967-length-13562-cov-4.966610_pt1 | contig 13562 bp, 13 predicted proteins | sample MGYA00238181_ERZ773283 | MGnify/ENA primary metagenome ERZ773283 (study PRJEB29023, sample SAMN05720199) | activated sludge metagenome | isolation source: Anaerobic digester | place: Japan... | reverse complement strand
CGACCAGACCTGAAAATCAAAAAATCTATCGCCCGGCTTTGAATGTCATTCAATAGAGAGTCAGCATAGGGTATCAAAACCAGCAATGGAACGATGAAAGCCAACTCGCTGTAAGACATTGCCAGCATCAATCGGTTCGTGGTGTTAATAGCATATTCTCCGGTCACGGTGATTTGGGGAAACCTTGTTTTACCGATGACAAAAAGGACGACTCCAATTAATACGATCAAAATCCAGCGCGGGTTTTGGAAGGCTCTTTGCAGTTCGACCTTCAGAATATGATCATTTATTCTTTCCTCATTTATTTTCATAAGGTTTTCTGCCTACTTACCGTTTACGTGAGCTGGCGCTTCTTCCTGAAGTTTGCCGTTCACCAACCAAAAAGCTTTTTCACTGACCCTGCTGACTTCCCAGGGACTGTGACTGGTAAAAACAATGGTTTTGCCCTGATCGCGAAGTTTCAGAAAGAGTTCGTGCATTTCGATCTGACTTTCGTAGTCCAAACCGGAAGTGGGTTCGTCCAATAAAATCAATTGTGGGTCTTCCATGATGGCTTGCGCCAAACCCAGCCGCTGCAACATGCCAACCGAATACGTGCGGACGGGCTTTCTGTCGTCCGGATCCAAACCAACCAATTCGAGTGAAGCCCGAATGGTTTCTTCGTCTGCGAGCCCGCTGATTTGACCCAACAAAGCAAGGTTGGCATAGCCGCTGCTGTCGGGCATGTAGCCCGGGCGGTCAATTAATATTCCAGTAGACTTTGGGAATTCAAGGTCAATTCCAATCTGCTGACCGTGAATTTTGACGCTGCCTGTATCAGGCAGGATGAATCCGGTCAGTATGCGGAATAGCACTGACTTGCCGATACCATTTTTCCCGCAAATCGCATAGATCGCACCCTCAGGCACCTGAAAAGACAATCCTTTCAGTACATGGTTTTTCCCAAATGACTTGCAAATATTGTCTGCCTCAATAACATTTTTCATTGTTTGTTGCTCCTTTTCCAACAGCATTGCTCTCATCGACTTGGCTTGGTAATCATTCGTTTGGATGATTTTGTAAAGAAATGAAGATGAAGACCTCGCAACATGATCGGGTTGTGGTTAATTCTGCGGAATAGCCCAGAACTGCAGCCTTGCGCCGGAGACCCAAAGAATCTTTTGGTCAGGAGAAACGCGCGTTCTGGCATAATCCATTCCGGGCGACTTCTCTGTGATCAGGTCGCCGGAAATCGAATCGTAAACCTGAATATGCTGACCATTGGTACTAAAGTACAGGGCACCATCCGGGCTTACGCCAAGCCCGGTATATCCATTTGCCAAACATCTCAATGCGCCGGGGTTGGTCAGCGGATTTCCGTAACACCAGCCGCGTCTGGCACTGACCACGCCCATGAATTGCCCGTCCCGGGACGTTTCAAGTCCAAAAGTCATTTCAGGGAACCGTTCCAGGATTTGCCCTGTGTTCAGATCCATTTGCAGCAAATCTCCTGTCATCGCTTCGGCAGGGCAGGTCTCTTCATGAAAGCAATAGGACGCGATTAATGCTGAGTTATTATCTGGCAGCAAATGCAAGATGCGATGCGATTGCCCGCTTCCGCCGATCGACAGGCTCTTTAGAAGCGTGCCATCTTGAGGGCTCCAAATGCGCAATTGGTCGTCATCCCCACAACTTGCCACCAAGCTGCCATCCGGGGAAAAATCAAGCGCCCAGGCAGCGCCTGTATTGGCGTTGAGCGTCTGGAGCAGAGCCCCGCTTTGGGCATCCCAGAGCCTGAGCGTGCCGTCCTCTGAGACCGTTCCAATTTGGGCACCATCGGGAGAATAGGCAATCCCCCGCACCATGCCCGTGTGTCCTTCCAGAGAAAAAAGCTCACGGTTCTCAAAAAGAGACCAAACACGATCGCTGTTATCCGAGTATCCGCCGAAAGCCGCTTGCGAAGCATCCGGATTCACGGCGTAGATATGCTCTTCGCTGAGTCCGCCTAAAACAGCCTGCACCGAGCCGTCCAAAAGGCTGAGTTTTCGCAGTGAATGACCTTGATAAAGCTGATACAGACTTTGCCCATCGGGGCTGATGATCAGTTTGGAGCTTTGCAAAGCATACTGACTTAATTGCTGACCATCCCAGGTCGGATAAAGCTTGCTGTCAAGCGGTCCCCAGATGACGGCGCCGCTGTTTCCATCCAGGAGGTAGATCTTTCCCTGTGGCCAGAAAACGACAGCGATTCGGCTGCCATCTTCATTTATGACCACTTTTTCAATGTCTTGTTGCTGCAGATCAGGCAGGGGCAATTCGCTCCAACTGCCATCATTGGGGTTCAACCAGCCCATGCAGTGATAATCGCTGATCAAGATGCGCTGACCATCGCTGGTGAGATGAGCGTCCTGCACAGTCTCGAGCGGTATCGGGTATTTTCTCACCATGCTTCTCTGAATTAGATCTAAGGCTGCTAAACAGTTTGAAGTCCTCTGTGTCAAACTTTCAAAATAGAAGGTATAGAGCAATCTGCCTTCGCGGTTAAACAAAACTATTCCACCGTAAGCATCCCTGGGTTGGAAAATGTGTTCCAGACCGCCATCGAAAGCAGTATAAAAGCATAAGGCGCTACCGCCATTGGGCAGATTGCGGGGTGTGAAACCAAAAATGGCAATAAACTTCCCATCGCTGGAAAATTGCAGGTCTTCAGCGCTGGTTCCTGCGCAGTCCCCTTCGCGGAGGCGGATGCGTGTTTGCAATTGTTGGCTCGGCAGGTCGTATATTGAGAGAAAAGTCTCAATCAGCTTGATTTCTCCCGCGCCTTGTGCGTTTATGCTTTCGTTGCCCACCTGAGAATGGCTCACCGCCAGTTTGCTCCCGTCCGGAGAGATATCCACTTCCCAGGCGCCTCTCATCAAGGGGATGAAACCGATACGTCTCATTGTTTCGGCATCTGCCAGAATAACGCCTCCGCCTGAACTGATCGCCAGGGTTTTTCCGTCCGGGCTGAGGTCGAAGTCATCCCCCAGAATGCCCTCACCGATTTGCCCCAATAATTCAAGATCGGCTGCGTTTTCCCGCGTGATGAGCTCGTAATTTGCCGGTGTTTCTTTGAACGGTGCTGCAGGGTCGGGCAGTTCCGGCAAGGGAGCCAGGGTCGAGATAGATGTGCTAGGTTGGGGCAGGCTGGGCGCTGGCATGGTAGGTGATCCCTCGTTCAGTCTGGGTCTGGTAAACAGGAACGCGGCTACAATGACCAATATGAGCAAAGCTCCAATCAGGAACCATGGGATTGGACGTTTTTTACGCACTGTTTACTCCTGAATGGCATAATGGTTTTGCCGTCTGCTGATGAAAAACCCGGCAACCCATGTCAGCAGGATCCAAATGCCCCAATAGATGAAACTGTATTCGAAAGGAACCTTCCTGACGGGCATGCTGTCGATAAAAGTGAGGTGCCTGCCGGGTAAATACAGCGTCCATTCCGGAGGACCGTTCAACATGCCTGCCGAGTAACTCAACATGATCAGGGCAAAAATGGTGATCAGACCGATGTAGTACTTGCCTGTCAACTGATTAATGATCAGCATCGCCAAACCAAAGCTAAATAAACCGAGGGCGATCATGGAAAGTTCAAGCAAGAGAAAACCAAAAGGTCCGGCTGGGGGTTCCTCGACCCTGAAGAATCTCATTGAAAGATTAACTGATTCTGGGGCAGATTGAGCTTGCGAACTGTAATCAGAACCCCACGGGAGAGTCGCTCCAGCGATGATTCCCACAAGCAGTACGGCAATGGCGAGGTAGATCAGCACCAGGCAAAGCAGCGTGACTGTTTTTCCGATCCACCAGAGACGTCTTGATTTCAGGCGGACAAGCATCTGCTGACCCAGGTCGTTTTCGGGGCTCAGGTCACTGACCAAATACATAAAAAGCAAACAAATCGCAAAGTAGACATTAAACACGTTCCCAAAAACCAGAAAGAGCATATCCCAGGCATTAACTGAGGCGGAGGTTGCCAATACAGGCAAAGCGCCCGGAGTCGTCAGATAGTTCCAGGCGCGGTAGCTCAAAAAGAGAAAGACCGGCAAAGGCAGTAACCACCTGCGCCGCAGGAGCTGGACACTAAGCTGATACTTTATGAATTGAAACAAGCGCTTCATAACAACCTTTCTCTAATACTTGTTGCGAGCCTTGCGCGTGAACAGGAAAAAGAGCAGCAGCGAAGCGAACGAGAGGATAGAGACCTGAACAATCTGAGCAGGGAGCATGGCGGATTCTGCTGCCTCATGAATCCCATACCAGGGCATTAAGCTTTCAAGCGGATCGGCTAATTCCGTCAGACTGCGCGTTCGCTGGACGAGAAAACTCCATAACTGGGTGATCACGACAGGACCAACGATGGCAACGTAGCGGTTCCCGACCAAAACGGAAAACGCAAGACCAATGAGGGCAAAGCTGCCCCCCATGAAGAAGTTAAGTAACAGAAGATAGCCGAAGTAATAGAGCGGATTGATGGCGTACAGGAAACCGAAAGGTCCGCCCGCGGATGTTAAGGTCCCGTTGCTGACGAAAACACGGCTTGCCCAGTCAGCATCCCCCAGCGCGTTGATGCCAAGCATGACCAGCAATACCAGCGCCAGGCTTATTCCGCCGGATACAAACACAGCCAGTGCCTTGCTGCGCAAATACTTTTTGTACGGCGCGCGCTGAAGGATCAGGCGACCGAAACCCTGGTCGCTGTCATTGACAAAGGAGTCAGTGAAAGGCACTGCGGCTAAAAAGGGCGCCAACATCTGATAATGACCAAAAAATAGTTGCAGCATCAGCCAGTTGACCGGATGAGGTGGTCTTTGGCTCCAGTTGTAACTGCCCAGAACGACGATGACGCCGGCGATGAGCACGATAAACAGCCAACGCGGGTTCCAAAGAGCACGAGCCAGTTCTTCTCTAAGAACGCTTCCCTTTGCCTTCACCTTGGGGCAGGAGTATGATGTTATCTTGCTGATAAGCATTTGGTTTTCCAATCTGTTTTCTCCCATCGGGATTACTTCTGGATACTCTCCGTCATCCCATCGATGTACTCATCAAGGGTTTTGGAGATCTCACTGAGCGAATATCCGAGACGATTCATCTCCGAGACAAAATCCTGCAGCAGTTCCTGCTTCATTCTTTCATGTAATTCATCGAGAATGCTTTGATCTTCGGTGACGAAGGTGCCCTCACCCCTGCGGGTGTTGACGATTCCTTCCATAGACATCGCAAGGTAGGTGCGCGCAATGGTGTTGTGGTTGACATTGAACATCAGACCGGCATCCACCCAGGAGGGCAACTTGTCGCCAGGTTTGTATTCACCGCGCACGATTTTGTAATTCAGAAGGCGCATGATTTGCAGATAGATCGGTTTGGTATTATCGTATTCAATTTGCATGGTTACCTGTATGCTGAATCGCTGTCTATATCCTGCATGCTGCTGAGCCTGCCATCCTTGAGGATGAAAGCCCGGTCGCAAAGCAGTTTAACTTCGTTGAGATAGTGACTGGTGATCAGGAGAGTCTTGCCCATTTTGCGCAAGGTGATCATATATTCGTAGATCTCACGTTGGGCATCGAAATCGAGCCCGGCTGTAGGCTCATCCAGGATGATCAGGTCGGGGTCTTCCATAAGGGCTTGCGCCAGGCCTAGGCGTTGCCGCATCCCTACCGAATAAGTGCGGACTGGTTTGCGATCGTGGGCATCCAGACCGACAAAAGCCATGGTATCAGCGATCTTTTCCTTGCTGACGTTGCCACTGATCATCGCCAGCAGTTCAAGGTTGCGAAAACCGCTGTCTGTCAGTAAAAATCCAGGGTGGTCGATCAGGGCACCCGTTCGGTCAGGGAATTCGAGGTCCTTGCTTATCGTGTCCCCAAACACCTCGACGCTGCCTGAGTCGGGCAGGATCAGCCCTGCGATGATCCTGAGAAAAACACTTTTGCCGCTGCCGTTGTTTCCACAGATAGCGTAAATCTGACCTTTCGGCAGAACGAAATCGAGGCGGTTGAGCACCGTTTTGGATCCAAAGCGCTTGACGACGCTATTGGCGTTAACGACAATCTCTGTATCGGCGTCGTTTGTGGGAATGCTTTGTCGGATTCTCTCATCATGGGTCATATCTGATAATTCTCCTTTGACTCATCCAGCACTCTATTTAGGTAGGGTACTCCGGTTATGTTATCCAGCTCTAATCATTTTGTCAAGTCGGGTGTCAAGTCGGGTGGCAAGTCAGAAGAAAAAATATATGGAGCTTTTTTCCGTTGCACGATTATGATCAAACCAAGCCCGATTACTTGCGCGGCAGCGTAAACAGGGCAAATTGCATCTTATTCGTTTCTTTTCTTAAAGACCTCCGGGTGTTAAACCCCCTCCCGAAAAAGGTTCGAATTCTTCCGATTCCATCCGCGGAGGGGCGGGGCTGTTGAGCGAACGAGGGACATCGAAAGCCCCGATTCCCAGTGGAGAAAGTGGAGCTGTCAGGCAAGCGTCATCGAAAATCAATGTATGGTTTCGGCTAACATTGATGAACTTCTGTTCGTGGTTTCCAAAGGGAAACACTGCGAATTTTCCGGGCTTCTTCTTCAAAGAATGTATCCAGAATTGATTAATATCGATTTCTCTGTTTGTAACACGATTTTTTTGTAAAACATCGTAAATCTGTCTTACAATTAGTTCAGACCAATCAAGGAGGTTGTTATGGAAAGTGGAGGAAATTGTGGCTGCGGCTGCTGCGGTTGCGGTTGCCTTATCATGATTGTTGGCACCATCCTGGTGCTCGCGCTTGTTTTCGCGATCTTTGGCTCGATGAATCAGGGAATTGACTACTTTACCTGGAATGCCCCACAGGAAGGCTTTTCAGCTTTGAACGCCGGCTTTGGTTTCCAAATTGCCGGAGGCTCGTTATTGCCTTGCTGTTCAAATGCCGGATCCCTTGCTACTGCGGTGGGTGCCATCCCATTGGGATCCTGAACAATGATTTGCGAGTAATTCCAGCGGCATAGGATCGCTGTTTACCTAATATCCGATCAGGAGAAAATATGTCACAGTCCAGCTCAGACAATCGTTTCATCATCATCGGCGGCGGGATCGCGGGCGTCAGCGCCGCGGAGGCGATCCGCAAATCGCGACCGGAGGCGGAAATCACGCTCATTTCAGAAGAACCCAACCTGCCCTATATGCGCATGAGCCTCACGCGCTACCTGGCTGGCGAAGTGAGCCGCGAAAGGCTTTTCCTGCACGACGAGCAGTGGTACCTTGAGAACCACATCACCCTGCTGCTCGAGACCCGAGTCCTGGCAATTGACGCCCCCGCGAAAGAAATCACGCTTGCGGACGGCGCCAAGCTGGCTTACGATAAATTGATTCTGGCTTCCGGAGCAAACCCGCGCGTGCCTCCCTTCCCGGGAAAAGACCTCAAAGGTGTGCAGACGCTGCGAACGCTTGAAGACGCTGACCTGATTCTCGAAATCGCCAGAAAAAAGGCAAAAGTTGTTTGCATCGGAGGTGGTCTGCTCGGGCTTGAGGCGGCTGGGGCAGTCGCGCGGCAAGGCGCTGACGTAACGGTGTTGGAGGGGCTGGATTGGCTGCTGCCGCGCCAGTTGGACGCGCGCGCGAGTGCGATCCTGAAAGAAAAGATCGAAGCTCTAGGGATCAAAGTGATCGTGCCAGCCATGACGAAGGCGCTGCTTGGCAGCGAAAAGGTGGAGAGCGTCGCGCTGGCGGATGGGCGGGTTTTACCGGCAGACATGGTGTTAGTCAGCACAGGCGTTGCGTCGAACCTTGAACTGGCGCAATCAGCTGGCTTGAAGGTCAACCGGGGCGTGTTGGTGGACGAACACATGATCACGTCCGATCCGGATATCCTCGCCGCGGGCGACATAACCGAATTTCAGGGGAGATGCTACGGACTGTGGGCGCCGGCGAGGAGCCAGGGCACTGTTGCCGGGCAAAACGCGGTCGGCATCCCAAGCAGCTTCCAGGACGACCCGCCTTCCACCAAGCTGAAAGCGCTGGGCGTGGACCTGCTCAGTATCGGGCAATTCTCGCCAAACGTGCCGGAAGAAACCCTGATCGCGGAAAGCAAGGACGGGGAGTATCGGAGCTTCCTCTTCCGAGAAGGCAAAATGGTCGGCTCGATCTTGCTCGGCGATGCCAGCCTGTCAGCCAAGGTAAAAGCTGCGATCGAAAGCAAAAAGGACTTTACCGCTATCCTGACAGAAGAGACCGAGGTCCAGAGCATTCTCCGAGCGCTCTGATGCGCTTCTGGCGGATAGAAGAACACAACTATTCCGCGAATTAAATATTAAATTAAATATTAAAAACCCATTGACAGATGGGAAAAAGGGGGGTAGAATCTTTCACAAATATACAAAGTATTGTATATTGAACAAGCAAAAGGAGCATTGCGTATGGTAAAAGTTGTCGTCGGAGGTCAGATGGACAAGCAAATGATCGCGTCCTTTCTGGAGAAACGTTATCCCAATCAATTGTCAATTGAAATCAAAAGTGATATTGAAGGCGCACTTGCTATTAAAAGCGGTGCCGCGGATTATTACGTCGGCGCATGCGCGACTGGTGCCGGAGGAGCTTTAGGGATCGCCGTGGGGCTGCTCGGTCCCGCATACACCGCATCCCTCTCCATCCCGGGCAGGATCGCTTCGGAAGAAGAGATCAAAAAGCATGTGGCTGATGGGAAGAAGGCGTTCGGTATGGTGAACAACGATATCGAAAAAGTGCTTCCCATTTTATTTGATGCTTTATTAGCAAAGTCACAGGCATGTGACTGACCCTAATTCATAACCATTATTAAAAAGGAGAAATATCATGGCATTTGAAATCAACGCACTTACCATCATTGTGATGGCACTGCTGGGAGGCTTAAGCGCCTACCTGGCAAACCAGAACATCGCCGTCTTCCACGACGGGATGCGCCCTATTTATCCGCAGTACCTTTCTGGAGTCATGGATCGGAAAACCCTCTTTGCGACCAGCCTTGCTCTCTCATTGGGTTTGGTCATCGGTTTTGGTCTGCCCACTTCCATCGCGGGTCGAATCATCATCATCCACACCATCCTGTTAGCCTGCGATATCATCGGCGCAGCCTTTTCGGATCAAGGCAACGGAAAGTGGATCGCGGCTGCGGTCGGAGCGGCGTTTGGCGTTTTCCTGCTTTTCGGTATGCAAGGAATCATCAATGTCTTCTCAGTGCTGCCGGTAAACTTCCTGGGTAACCTTGGCACGGTTGGTTCCCTCATCATCACCACTTTCTGTGTTTTCCCGGCTCTCGTCGTAGCGTACCAGTCGGGGCTCCGGAACGGCATCATTGTTCTGGCATTGACGATGCTCGTCAAGCAAGTTGTGACCCTCTTTGGTTCCTGGACCACCGCTGGCGGACTCAAGATCGCCCTCAACCCTGACGGCATGGCGCTGCTTTTCGCCATCCTGGCAATGGTTGTCTCAGCGATGATGCACAGCAAGAAAACCGAAGGCAGCATGTCCGCGGCGTTCTCGGTTTTTGAGGATAACATTGTCCGCATCAAGAAAAACATCCTCATCCTGGCGATCACCGGCGGCGTTGTTGCTCTGGCAACGACCCTCCTCCTCGTCGCGGAAGGACCTGCTTCTCTGACCCTGACCGCTGAGGGCAATTACAACGAAGCGGCGTTGGTCGCTCTGGGCCGCGCTCTCGGGTTCATCCCGCTGGTCATGACCACCGCCATCGTTTCGGGTCTCTATTCCCCTGCCGGCACAAAGACACTGCACGTCCCGGCAATTCTGTTCATCAACATGGGCATTATGGGTATGGCTGGCTCCTTTGTGGTCGGCGCTCTGATCATGGCGGCGGAAATCCTTCTGCTCGGCTTCATCGCCAAGGGTCTCGATAAATTCCCCGGCATGAAGGACATGGGCGATAACACCCGCACTGCGATGAGCAAGATCCTCGACCTGGCGCTGCTGATCGGCGGCGCGCTTGCCGCGAATGCCATCGCCCCCACGATCGGCTACATCTGGATTTTCGGGTTGTATTTCCTCAACCAGGTCTCCAAGAAACCGGTCCCGACTATGGCTATCGGACCACTCGGCGCTATTCTTCTGGGTATTTTGGTGAACATTCTCCATCTTATTGGCTTGTTCCCGGTCAATCCAGCTTAATTCTGCTAAAATTTCATCCTCACATCAGGTTTAATAGCCTGATGTGAGGAAATTTGGTGTACCATCAAAGACATGACTGTACAGGACCATGAGATTCAGAGTTTGATGCTCAAGAAGATGGGTAAGGCGATTTCATTCCTCGCAGGTGAAATCCTTACAATCAATGCTGGCAGTCGAATCCCAACCTTTTCCCAATTGCTCGAAACGAGCGGCTTTTCCAGAGGCACGCTCCAAAACGCGATGCAAAGTTTGGAAGACATCCAGGCAATATCTCTGGTCAAAAAAGGGCACATGGGCACCTACCTTGTCGAAAAGAACACCGATGCTCTGTTGAGGTGCCTGGGCATCTCCTACATAAGCGGCATCATGCCCATCCCCTATACCAAGAAATACGAAGGGCTGACTACCGGGCTGTTAAACACTTTTTCCAATCCGGATAATTTGGCGGTGGAAATTGTTTATATGCGCGGCTCCGAGAAACGTATCGCGTCAGTGGAAAAGGGGCGCTACGACTTCGCCATTACCTCACGGCTCTCCGCCCTGGTAGCGATCAACCGGGGCTCCTCCATTGAAATCGTCTGTGATTTTGGTCCGGGCAGTTGGCTCTCGAGCCATGCAGTCTTCTTCCACGACAAAAACACCCGCGAAATTCAGGATGGGATGCGCGTCGGGGTGGACAGGAGTTCCATTGACCATGTGGAGCTCACCAAAAAAGCAGTGGGAGACCATCAGGTTCAGTTTGTAAACCTCAATTACAACCAGATCATGAAAATGATCGATGAGAACCAGATCGATGTCGCGGTCTGGAACGTGGACAACCTGATGGAACACCAAAGTGACGCCAACTACGTGCCCTTTAAGTATTCTGAATCCAGCGATGACAGTTCGGCTGTTATTCTGATATCCCGGGCAAATCCTGTTATCAAATCGATTTTGAACGAATTCGTTGACGTGAATTTTGTGCTCGAGCAGCAGCAGCAGGTCATCGAAGGACGGCGCTATCCAAACTTCTGAGAACCCCGATGGATCAGATCTACTATGCCCATGAACACGTAACCATTGACCTTTCCGGTGTCAAGAACACCCTGGATTGTCGTCTTGATGAATTTGAGAAGACGGTGGAGGAGTTCCGAGCTCTCCATGACCGCGGTGTGAGAACAATCATCGACAAAACCGCCCGCGGCATGGGGCGAAACATCCCCTACGCCCAGGCTGTCGGGGAGGCGTCGGGGGTGCGGATTTTCCATGCGACGGGTTTTTACAAAGCGCCCTTCCTGCCGGAGGAATGCTACACCCGTTCGGAACGTGAGCTTGCTGATCTGATGATCGCGGACCTCACTGTGGGTATGGAGGGCACATCCATCAGAGCCAACCACATTGGCGAGATTGGAACAGGCTCCGGCAGCATCAAACCGGAAGAACAGAAGGTTTTTGCCGCTGCCTGCCTCGCCCACCACGAAACGGGAGCAGCGATTTGTACCCACTGCACTCTGGGCGCTCTCGGGCTTGAGCAGATCGCGATCTTCAGGCAGTTCAATGTCCCGCTCGAACGTGTGGTCCTGAGCCATATCGACCTTTCCGGCGATTATGATTACATGCTTGCTCTGTTGGATCAGGGCGTGAATATCGCCTTTGATACCGTGGGTAAGGAAAACTACATGCCCGATTTCAACCGGGCGAAATGGTTGGCGAATCTCTGCCGGGCAGGGTACGTGAACCAGATTCTTCTTTCAATGGATATCACCCGCAGGTCCCAATACCGGCAGAACGGCGGCTTGGGGTATGCTTACCTGGTGGATGGTTTTCTGCCTATGGCAGTCGAAGCGGGCTGCAAGACAGAGTGGATCGATTGGATGCTGCGGCAGAACCCCGCAAGGATCTACGGAGAGTGAGGCGTCATGGACTATCTGAAAACTTTTCCCCTGCAGTCCATCAGTCTGGAAGAAGCTGAACAACTTCAATTCAAATTGATTGATTCCATTACCAGACATTTTTCGGGCATCGAGATCCTCTCTTTGGGGGACCTCGGTGTGGTTTTGGGCGAAAACAAACCTGCCTGCACGCTCAAGGTTGAAAATGTCCTGGCGGATTTCTTTGACGCGGAAGCGGCGATCCTGGTGCGCGGCGCCGGTACCGGCGCTCTGCGCTGGTCTTTTATCAGCGTGCTCCAACCAGGCGGCACACTATTGATTCACGACGCTCCGGTTTACCCCACAACAAGGGTAACCCTGGAAAGCATGGGCGTTCGGACGGTGGCTGTGAACTTCAATGACGCGCAGCTTCTTCGGGAATTACCCGAGAAGCTGCATGAGCGCTTTGACGCGGTCCTTGTGCAGCACACCCGGCAGAAGATCGATGACGGCTACGATTTCGAGGAGGTCATCTCCGTTCTGAAATCAGCGTATCCGCGAACGCCCATCATCACCGATGACAATTACGCCGCCCTCAAAGTCCCAAAAATCGGCTGCCAGGCGGGCGCGGACCTTGCGACCTTTTCCTGCTTCAAGACTTTGGGTCCGGAAGGGATTGGCGTTGTTCTTGGCAAGCGCGCTCTCATCGAGAAGATCCACCAATATCAGTATTCCGGCGGCAGCCAGGTGCAGGGGCATGAGGCTATGGCGGTTTTGCGTGGCATGGCGTATGCCCCTGTTGCTCTTGCGATCCAATCCCGCGTGTGCGAAGAGATCGTCACCCGGCTGAATCACGGGGAGGTTCCCCACGTCCGGAAGGCTTTCATTGCCAACGCGCAGAGCAAAGTGGTCCTCGTTGAATTTGATGAGGAGATCGCGGCAAAAATCCTCGAGCTCACGCCGCGGTTGGGAGCCGCGGCTCACCCCGTTGGGTCTGAGTCGATCTATGAGATCGCCCCTATGATTTACCGCATCAGCGGCACCTTCAGGAATTATGATCCGAGCCTGGAAAAGCGCATGCTGCGCATCAATCCCATGCGTTCTGGCGCGGCAACCGTCATTCGCATCCTCGCGGAAGCGATAGAGATGATACATTAAGGAACGATGAATGTTTTTACATAAGACGATCCAGCAAAATCGTCCTTTGGTTGAATACGGGTTCAAAGCCCTCAGGGACGGCTTGATCCTGCCGGATACTTACCTGATTGATCTGGACGCGGTACTTCAAAACGCGCTCCAATTCGTTGAGGCTGCTCAGCGCAGAGGCTTGCACAGCTATTACATGCTCAAACAGGCTGGACGCAACCCCCATATTGCCAAATTCCTTCAGAACATGGGCTTTGACGGAGCCGTGTGTGTCGATTTTTCCGAAGCGATCTCCTATATTAATCACGGCATCAAGCTGGGTAATGTGGGGCATTTGGTTCAAATCCCCCGCAATGCCATCGAGACCGTTCTTGCCGCAAAGCCCGAAATTGTTACGGTTTT
>ENA-UPSM01004951-UPSM01004951.1-activated-sludge-metagenome-genome-assembly--contig:-NODE-4951-length-13613-cov-7.120741_pt1 | contig 13613 bp, 12 predicted proteins | sample MGYA00238181_ERZ773283 | MGnify/ENA primary metagenome ERZ773283 (study PRJEB29023, sample SAMN05720199) | activated sludge metagenome | isolation source: Anaerobic digester | place: Japan... | reverse complement strand
CAATGCGCAGGAGGTGCTGGCGGGCGGCCTGGTCAGCGAGGTGGTCGCCCCCGAGAAACTCGCCCCCACCCTGCCCTCGGCCGTGCTCTACGCTGCCGCATGAGGGGCGTCCAGCGAGAGGAGAGCCCGGGAAAAGGCCAAACACGACAGGACGGGGGCGGGGGAAGCGCTCAGCGCTTCCCCCGCCCCCGTCCTGTCGTTGGGTCGCTCCGCCCGGCGCCGCCCGTCGACGCGGTCCTTACGCGCCGTCAGGCGTCGCTCGGCTTCCAGACCTCCCAGACGCGGCCCACGAGAGCGGGCCCAGGCTTGAGGACCTTCTTGCCGGGCTCCCAACCGGCGGGCATGACCTCTGCGCCGCCGGTCTCGCGGACGCGCTGGAACGCACGGATCTGCCGCAGCGTCTCGTCCACCTTGCGGCCGACCGTCGGCGTGAGCACCTCCATCGCCTGGATCATGCCGTCAGGGTCGATGATGAAGCGACCCCGGATGTCGACCCCGGCTTCGTCGTCGTAGACGCCGTAGGCCGACCCCACGTGGCCGGCCGCGTCAGCGAGCATCGGGAAGGGCACCCCGCCGTCGACCATCTTCATGAGCTCGTTCTCGTCCCACATCTTGTGGACGAACTGCGAGTCCACGCTGGCCGCGAGTACTTCCACGCCCATTGCCTGGAACTCGCCGTGTTTCTCGGCGACCGCCGAGACTTCGGTCGGTCAGACGAAGGTGAAGTCGCCCGGGTAGAAGCAGAGGACCACCCACTTGCCCAGGTAGTCCGAGAGCTTGACCTGGGTGAAATCCCCCTTGTGATAGGCGGGGGCGATGAAGTCCGGAGCCTTGCGGCCCACGAGGATGCCGCTCACGTGCGTCTCCTCCTTTCCGGGCGACGCGCTCTCGCCCTTCTCTGCCGGCGGGGCTCCGACGACGGACCCCGTCGGCCGCGCGCAGCCGATCGCCTTCTCTGCCATGCCTCGCACGCCTCCTTCCCTCTGGTCATGCTGGCTGCCCGGCGGGCGGAACGGCCAGCGGCCGCCACCGCCCGACCACGACAGTATGCCATCGAGCAGGGAGGAAGAGAAGGACCGACAGAGGTCGCCTCTGGTACTCTTGCCCACATGGTCACCAGCTTCGCAGGCAGGACGCCGTGCATCGGCGAGGGCGCCTGGGTGCACCCCTCGGCGGAGGTCTTCGGCGACGTGCGCATCGGCAGCCGCTGCTGGATCGGTCCCGGCGCCCGCCTGCGCGGCGACTACGGCCGCATCGTCGTCGGCGACTGCTGCGCGATCGAGGACAACTGCGTCGTCCACGCCCGCCCGGACGAGACCTGCACCATCGGCTCGTGGGTGACGTTGGGCCACGGATGCGTCGTCCACAACGTCTTGGCCGTAGGCGACTTCGCCGTGATCGGCATGGGCGCCGTCGTCAGCGATTGGGCCGAGCTCGGCGAGTGGGCCGTGGTCGCGGAGGGCGCGGTCGTGCCGCAGCGCGCCGTCGTGCCGGCCGCGACGATCGCGGCCGGCGTCCCGGCGCGCCTCCTCGACCGCGTCGTGGACGACGATTTCAAGACTACGTGGCGAGCGTTCAAGCAGCGCTACGTCGACCTGTGCGAGCTCTACCGAGACGGCTTCGGTCGCTGAACCGTGGCTGGCGCGCCGGGTCCCCTCAGAGCAGCGTGTCGAGGATGCGGGCCTCGAGGACCTGCGCCGCGGTGAACCCGTTCGCCCTGAGCGCGGAGCGCGCCAGCCGGACGAGCGCCTCCTGAGGGACCAAGCCGACGACCTCGCTGCGGCGAATCTCGACCCCGGCCTCGCGGGCGCGGGCGCGCACAGCCGCGTAGACATCTTCCATCGAGGTCACGCGGTAGTCGGTGAGGTTCATCGACACCTGCACGCAGTCGTCCAGGGCGAGGCCGAGCGCCTTGACCCTGGGCAATCCGCCGTCGCGTTCGCGGATCGCGCGGGCGATCGCCTGGGCGAGGGCGAGGTCACGCGACTCGAGGTCGATGTTGTAGGCGATGAGGGGGGCGCGGGCGCCGACGGCGGTCGCGCCGGCGGTCGGATGCACCGCCGGCGCGCCCTCGTCCGGCGCCCGCGCCGGGTCCCGCGCGATCGCCTCACGCAAGCCCTCGAACTGTCCCTCGCGCACGGCCGCCAGGTCGCGCCGCTCCTCGCGGCGGGCGGCCTCCTCATAAAAGTAGACGGGCACGCCGAGCTCGCCCGCGATGCGGGCGCCCACGGCGTGCGCCACGTCGACGCACACCGACATGTCACCGCTCTTGAGGGGCACGAACGGCACGACGTCGGCGGCGCCCATGCGCGGATGCGCGCCCTCGTGTTCCGTCAGGTCGATGAGCCGCACAGCGGCGGCCACGCCGCGGAAGGCGCCTTCGGCGACCGCGGCGTGCAGCCCCGCGAACGTGACGACGCTGCGGTTGTGCGCCGGGTCGCTCTGGCGGTCGAGCAGGCTGACGCCGTCGACCGCCGCGATGGCGGCGACGATCTCGTCCACGACCTCGGGACGGCGTCCCTCGGAGAAGTTGGGCACGCACTCGATCAACGTCATGAGCGCCCTGCCGGCCCCGTCCCGTCGGCGACGGTGTGCTCTGCCGCTGAGCCGTCCGCTGGCCCGGCATGCCTCCCGCCGACGATCGCCCCCTCGACGAGGTTCACGCCCCAGTGGTACGGCAGCTCATGCCGGCTCCTGGCGGCGAGCACGATGAAGTCGCACGCCTTGCCGGCCTCGAGGCTCCCGACCTCGTCCTGCAGACCGAGCGCCGCGGCGCCGCCCATCGTCGCCGCGTAGAGGGCCTCGTCCGGGGTCAGACGGTCCTCCTGGCAGGCCACGGAGACGATCGCCTGCAGGTTCTCGCAGTAGCAGGTGCCGGGGTTGAAGTCGGTCGCCAGAGCGACGGTCACGCCGGCGTCGAGGAAGGCGCGCGCCGGGGCATAGTCGGTATGCAGCGTGTAGGACGTGCCCGGGAGAAGGACGGCGACGACGCCGGCGGCGCGCAGCGCCGCCAGGTCGTCGCCGTCCACACGAATCAGATGGTCGGCCGAGACACAGCCGTACTCCGCTGCCAGGCGCGCGCCGCCCGTGTGGGCGAGCTCCTCGGCGTGGATCTTGAGCCTGAAGCCGAGCGCCTTGGCCACGTCGAACACGCGCCGCGTCTGCGCGACGTTGAAGGCGCCCTCGTCGCAGAAGACGTCGACGAACTCCGCCTCGCCCTGCAGCGCCGGCAGCATCTCGTCGCAGACGTAGGCGATGTAGTCGTCAGGCCGACCGGCGAACTCGGGCGGCGTGAGGTGCGCGGCCAGCAGCGTGTGGACGCGGCGCACGGGATGGTCCACGCGCGCCGCCGCGAGCTGCTTGCGCTCGGCAGCCAGCGACTGCCCGTAGCCCGACTTGCACTCCACCGTCGTCGTACCGTGGGCGAGGAAGCTGTCGAGGCGCGCGCGAGTGAGGCGCTCGAGCTCTTCGAGCGGCGCCTCACGGGTCGCGCGGACCGTCGCGTTGATGCCCCCGCCCCCGGCGAGTACCTCACTGTAGTCCGCGCCGGCGAGCCGCGCCGCGTACTCGCCGGCGCGGTCGCCGGCGAACACCGTGTGCGTATGGGCGTCGACGAAGCCGGGCATCACGCAGGCGCCGTCCGCGTCGACGACGACCCCGTCGTCGTCGACGCGGACGGCGCCCTCCAGGTCAGCCTCGTGACCGACCCAGACGATGACGCCCTCCTTCGCCGCCAGCGCCCCACGGGTGAGACTGCCGCACTCCTCGCGGCGGCTCATCGTCACAAGCTCGCACGTCCCGCGCAGCACGAGGTCGGCGGCGATCTTCTCGCTCATCCGCTCATCCGCCCCTTCGTCGCGCTCATCGCCGCGCCCCTTCCCCGACGGGCCGACCTCCCCAACCGCATCCCGCACCCGCCGGCGTCGTCGCACAAGCGCTTCACTCCTCGCCTCGCACGCCGCTTCGCTCACTTGCGGCGTCATCGGCCGCATCCTTCAAGTCGTGCGCCACGCGGGCGAAGGCGCCCTCCCGGACGGCTGCCGCGGCGGCCTCGATCTCGGGCGCCAGATATCGATCCCGCCCCAGCATCGGGGCGAACTCGCGCACTATCGCATGGCCGCGCGCCGTCCCGACCCCCGGTGTGAGCGGCGCCAGCAGGTCGATCGCCTGGGCGGCGCACAACGCCTCGATGCCAAGGATCGTCTGCGTGTTGCGCGCCACGTCGACGAGCTTGAGCGCCGCCGTCATCCCCATGCTCACATGGTCCTCCTGGTCACCGGAGCTCGGGATGGAGTCGACGCTCGCGGGATGGCACAGGACCTTGTTCTCGGCGACGAGGGCGGCGGCCGTGTACTGGGCGATCATGTAGCCGTTGTTGAGGCCGCTGTCTGTCGTCAGGTACGGCGGCAGCTCGCTCAGGAACGGGCTCAACATGCGGAAGATGCGCCGCTCGCTCATGTTCCCGATCTCGGCGAAGCTCATCGCCGCGAGGTCCAGGGCCAAAGCGAGCGGCTCGCCGTGAAAGTTGCCCGCCGAGATGATCTCCGCGGTCTCGGGGAAGATGATGGGGTTGTCGGTCACCGACTCGATCTCGACCTCGACGACCTCGCGCAGCCAGCGGAAGGCGTCGCGACAGGCGCCGTGCACCTGCGGGATGCAGCGGATGGAGTAGGCGTCCTGCACCTTGTCACAGTTCAGGTGGCTGAGCATGATCGCGCTGCCGGCGGTCGCGCGGCGCACGTTGGCGGCGGTGGCGAGCTGGCCGGGGATGGGACGCAAGAGCTGGATGCGCTCCTGGAAGGGGCCGACCGAGGCGCGCAGGCCCTCGATGCTCATCGCGCCGATCAGGTCGGCCGAGTCGAGCAGCGCCTCCCCGTCGGCCACGGCGAGGGCGCCGATGGCGGCCATGAACTGGGTGCCGTTGAGGAGGGCGAGGCCCTCCTTCGCCTCGAGGGTGACGGGCGCGAGCCCGGCGGCCCGCAACGCGGGCCCGCTCGGCTCGCGCCCGATGCACGCGTCCTGCCCTCCCGTGCCGTCGCCGTCGCACCCCTCCTCGACCATGACCTCGCCCTCGCCCATCATGGCGAGCACGACGTGGGCCGAGGGGGCGAGGTCGCCGGAGGCGCCGAGCGAGCCGCGCGACGGCACGTACGGCACGACGTCCGCATCGAGCATCCCGACCAGCAGCTCGACGACCTCGGAGCGCACACCGGAGTAGCCCTTCGACAGCGTGCTGGCACGGACCAGCATCGCGGCGCGCACGACCTCGCGCGGCAGCGGCGCGCCGACGCCGACGGCGTGGCTGCGCACCAGGTTCTGCTGCAGCTCGCGCACCTTGGCGGCAGGGATATGCGTGGTGGCGAGCTGACCGAAGCCGGTCGTGACGCCGTAGGCGACGCGCTCCTCGGCCACGACCTGGTCGACGACGATGCGCGCGGCCGCCAGGCGCTCGCGCGCGGCTGCGCCGAGCGCGACCCGCCGACCCTCGCGCGCCACCGCGACAAGCTCGGCGATGCCGAGCGGCGCGTCGCCGATCACGTACTCGTCCACTGCCGTCACGCTGCCGTCCTCCGTGTCCTGCCTGTCTTGTCCCCGTCGCAGGGACCTGAGCCTTGGCGCCCTGCGCCGCGGCGTACCGCGCCCGTCTGCACCGTACCGCGCCGCGCATCCCCAGCGGACGCGCGGCGCATGCCGGAGAGCTTACTCCTGCCGCAGCGCTGCGCGCACGAGATCGGCGACCTCGGCCGGACTCGCCGCTACCGCCACACCGGCCTCCTCCAGCGCCGCCTTCTTGGCGCTCGCTGTCCCGGAGGCGCCGGTGACGATCGCCCCCGCGTGACCCATGCGCCTGCCCGGCGGCGCCGAGAACCCGGCGAGGTAGGCGACGACCGGCTTGGCGAAGCCGTCCCGGATGCGGGCGGCGGCGCGCTCCTCGTCGTCGCCGCCGATCTCACCGACGAGCACCACCGCCGCAGTCTGGGGATCGCCCGCGAACAGCTCGAGGCACTCGACGAACCCGATCCCGTGGACCGGGTCACCGCCCATGCCGATGCAGGTCGACTGGCCGATGCCCACTGCGGTCAAGCCGGCGACGATCTCGTAGGTGAGCGTCCCCGATCGCGAGACGACGCCGACGTCGCCGGCGCAGAAGACCTCGGCCGGCATGATGCCGGCGCTGCAGGCGCCCGGCGTGACGATGCCCGGGCAGTTCGGACCGATGAGCGTCGTGCGGCGGCGCGCCAGATGGGCCGCCGCCTCCGTCATGTCGCGGACGGGAATGCCCTCGGTGATGCAGACCGCGGTCTTGAGCCCGCCGTCGGCGGCCTCGAGCAGCGCGTCGCGGGCGAAGCGCGCGGGGACGAAGACGACCGCCGTGTCGACCCCGGTCGCCGCCACCGCAGTCGCCACCGTGTCGAACACGGGGACACCCTCGACCGTCTGCCCGCCCTTGCCGGGCGACGTACCTGCTACGACGTTCGTCCCCGCGGCGAGCATGCGCCGTGTATGGAACGCGCCCTCGCGTCCCGTGATGCCCTGGACCAGGACCCTGCTTGCGGCGTCGACGACGACCGCCATCAGGCGCCCTCCGCCGCGCACACGAGGCGCACGAGCTCGGCGACGTCGCCGACCAGGCGGACGTTGACGAGCCCTTCCGCGGCGAGCAGGGCGCGGCCCTCCGCCGCGCCGGTGCCGGCGAGACGCACGTAGACCGGGACGCCGGCGGCCGCCGGCGTCGTCTTGAGCGCCTCGATCAGACCTCTCGCGACCTCCTCGCCACGCGTGATGCCGCCGAAGATGTTGACGGCGATGGCGCGCACACCGGGGCCGGAGAGGATGAGCTCCAAGGCCAGGGCGACGGCGGCGGCGGACGCGCCGCCGCCGACGTCGCAGAAGTTGGCGGCGCGTCCGCCGGCCGCAGCGAGCTGGTCGAGCGTGCTCATCACGAGGCCGGCCCCGTTGCCGATCACGCCGATGTCGCCGTCGAGGACGATGTAGCTCAGGCCCGCCTCGCGGGCGCGGCGCTCGCGCGGGTCGGGTTCCGGGCCCAGCGCCGCGAGGTCCGGGTGACGCCAGAGGGCGTTGTCGTCGATCGTCACCTTGGCATCGAGACAGACGACGTCCCCGTCCGCCGTTATGACAAGCGGGTTGACCTCGACCAGCGTCGCGTCGCGGTCGTGGTAGACACGCCACAGACCGTGCACGACGGCGGCGATGCGCTTCGCCGTCGCCGTCGGCTCGACGAGCGGCGTTGGCCGCGCAGGCGTGCGCGACGTGGCGGCCGCCGCCACAGCGGCGGCCGCCACGTCGCGCGCCTGGTAGTCACACAGCCCGAGCAAGGGATCGACGGGCACCCTGACCACGGCCTCGGGCCGCGTGCGCGCGAGATCCTCCACGTCGACCCCGCCCTCCCCGGCGAAGACGACCAGAGGCCCGCGGTGGACCCGCGACAGGACGACAGCGAGGTACGCCTCATGGGCGATGGCGACGGCCCGCTCGACGAGGACGGCCTCGACCGCCAGACCGCGGACCGTCATCGCGAGGATCTCGCCGGCGGCCGCTCTCACCTCGTCGAGGGTACGACAGACGCGCACCCCGCCGGCCTTGCCGCGGCCGCCGGTCCGCACCTGCGCCTTGACGGCGACGGGGAGCCCCAGCTCCTCGGCGACCGCGGCGGCGGCGTCGCCCGTCCCGGCCGGCCTGCCGGCCGGGACGGGCAGTCCCGCCGCCGCGAACAGCGCCTTCCCCTGGTGCTCGAGGAGGTCCACCCGTCCCGTCCGGGGCCGTCAGCGCTCGCGCGCGACGCCGGCGCCGCCGGCCACGTCGGGGCCGCCGGCCGCCCCCTCGGCCAGAGCGCGCTCGGCGAGCCGCCGACCTGCCTCCAGGGCGCGGAGGTTGAGGTCCTTGAACTTCGCCGGGACGCGCGCCGCCACCGCCCCGTCCACGACCGCCGGCGGCAGCCAGTCGATGAAGGCGTTCAGCGCGCCGAGCGAGACGATGTTGGTGACGACCTTGGCGCCCAGGTCGCACACGGCGGTGTCGGTGAACGGCAGCCCGACCAGTCGCACGCCGGGGATGGCGCATGCCTGCACAAGACCGCTGTCGTACAAGATGAGGCCTCGCTTACGGGTCTCGGCCGCGTACCTGTCGAAGGCCGCCTGCGAAAGACAGAGGGACACGTCGGCCTCGTCCACCTCGGGATAGTCGATCTCCTCAGCGGAGGCGATGACATCGGCCTGGGACGCCCCGCCGCGCGCCTCGGGACCGTAGCTCTGGGTCTGGACCACCTCGAGGCCCATCGCGGCCACGGCGTCCGCGAGCACCGCCGCAGCAAGCAGGATACCCTGGCCGCCCGAGCCCGAGACGCGGACCTCGATCCTGCCCGCTTCGAGCCGGGCCGCCGGCGCTCCTCCGTGTTGCGGCTCACGCCCCTTGGAGCCGCCGGCCTCCTGCGCCACGCCGCTCGCCTCTTGCGCCGGACCGCCGGTCTCGCGCGCCGCCCCTTCCGGCGGGCGCGCGTGCCGCTCCGCGTACACATCGCTGTACGGCGGCCGCTCGACGTGACTCAGCACTCCGACAGGGTAGCGGTCGCGCCGCCGCGGCTCCCCCGGTTCGAACTCGTCCGCGGGTATGGCGTGCTCCTTCTGCGCCAAGAGGAACTTCGCCGGGTCCGCGGTCAGGTTGAAGCGCCCGTAGTACGTGTGGCAGACGGCCATCGCCTCGACGAACGAGAAGCCCTCGTGGACGAGGCCACCGGCGATGAGCTCGACGAGCTGGCGGTAGGCCCAGGAGGTGCCGCGGGCGACGTAGGTCGCTCCCGCGGCCCGGGCCAGCTCGCAGAGATCGAAGGCGGGCTCGGCGTTCCCCCAGATGCTCGTCGTCGACCGGTCGCCCATGTGCGTCGTAGGGCTCTTCTGGCCGCCGGTCATGCCGTAGATGCTGTTGTTGAAGACCACGGCCGTGAGGTCGACGTTGCGCCGCGCGGCGTGGATCAGATGGTTGCCGCCGATCGCCGCACAGTCGCCGTCGCCCATCACCACGATGACCTTGAGCGACGAGTCCGCCACCTTGGCCCCTGTCGCGAACGGCAGGGCGCGTCCGTGCGCCGTGTGCACCGTCGAGTAGTTCAGGTAGTTGCCGATGCGTCCTGAGCAGCCGATGCCGGCGAACACGGCGACCTTGTCCTGCGGAAGACCGAGGCCGAGCACGGCGTCGACGATCGCCCGGGTGATGATGCCGTTGGAACAGCCCGGGCACCACACGGTCCTCCCCGTACGGAGCTGCGCGCGGATCGCCGCCGTGCTCGCGGGCTTGATACGCGGCGGCGCGCAATCCTTGGGCTCCCGGGCCAGAACGGTCTCGTCAACGAGCGCGCACACGGTCCGCCTTTCGCTCGATGAGTTCGTCGATCTGGGCCGGCGTGATCAGGCGGCCGTCGACGCGGCCGAGGTCGACGACCTCGGCGCGTCCGGCGACGGCCGCCTGGACTTCCCACGCCATCTGTCTGATGTTCATCTCAGGGACGATCACCGTGCGCACCTGCTCGGCCATGCGATCGACAGCAGCGGTCGGGAAGGGCCACAGGGTGATCGGCCGCAGAAGGCCGACGGCGATGCCCTTCCTGCGCGCCGCCTTCATCGCCGCCCGGGCCGAGCGAGCCACGGAGCCGTAGGCGAAGAGGCCGATCTCGGCGTCCTCCATCCCGACCTCCTCGACGCGCACGATGGCATCGCGGTGGTGGTAGATCTTCTCGCGCAGGTACATGCCGAGGTCGGCCGCGACCTCAGGGTGGCTGGTGTCGACAGCGCCGCTGCGGCGGTCGTAGACGAGTCCGGTGACGTGGACGCGGAAGCGCGAGCCAAGAGCCGGCCGCGGCAGGATGTGGTCGATGGTCGACACGACCGTGTCGTAGTCCTCAGGGTCGCAATCGGGTTCGCCGCGTTCGGCGATGCGCAGCTCCTCGGGGAGGGGCAGCGCGACGGCCTCGCGCATGTGGCCGATGACCGCGTCCGAGAGCATGATGACCGGGGTACGGTACTGCTCACTGAAGTTGAAAGCGTCCACGGTCAGCGTGAAGCACTCGCGGACGGAGCTCGGCGCGACCACGATAACCGAGTGCTCGCCGTGCGTCCCCCAGCGCGCCTGCATCACGTCGCCCTGCGAGGGATCGGTGGGAAGGCCGGTCGACGGGCCGCCGCGCATGACGTCGACGATCACGCACGGCACCTGGGCCATGGCGGCGTAGCCGATCAGCTCCTGCATGAGGCTGAACCCCGGGCCGGACGTGGCCGTGAGCGCCTTGACCCCCGCCAGCGACGAACCGATGACGGCGCCCATCGAGGCGATCTCGTCCTCCATCTGCAGGAACGAGCCGCCGACCTCGGGCATGCGCCGCGAGAGCGTCTCCGCGATCTCCGTCGACGGCGTGATCGGATAGCCGGCAAAGAAGCGCGCCCCCGCGGCGATCGCCCCTTCGGCGACCGCCTCGTTGCCCTGGATGAGCCGGCGGGGCTGTGGCATCAGGCGTCCTCCCCCTCAGATGGCGTCTCGGACGCGGCGGCGGAGGTGGACGCAGCGGTGGACGTGGACGTGGTGGCGGACGTGGACGCGGTGGTGGACGTGGACGCGGTGGCGGACGGCGCTGCCGTGACTCGCCTCGTGACGATGACCTCGATGGCGAAGTCGGGGCAGTGCCACTCGCAGAGGCGACAGGCGGTGCAGCCTGCGGGCCGCGCGACGACGGCGCACCCGTCGACATCCGTGTCGAAGACCGTCTCGGGGCACAGTGCCACACAGATGCCACAGGCCTTGCACAGGTCGTGGTCAACGAGGACGTCGGCCTTGGCCTTACGGGCGGAGGGTCTGGGGCCCTTCTTCGCCTTGCGGGCGGAGCGTCCGGGGCCCTTCTTCCCTGCGCCTGCCCGAGCCGCGCCCGGCGACGATGCCTTGACTTCGTCAGGCATCGTCGCCTCCGCGCAGCTCGACGGACAGGGCGTGGGCCGCGAGGCCTTCCTCGCGGGCCAGCACCGCGACCGGCGCGGCCAGCCGTGCGGCGGCCGCGCCGTCGAGCTCGAGGACGGCGACGCGCTTGAGGAAGTGGCTCACCGACAGCCCCTGGGCGTAGCGTGCCGCGCCGCCGGTCGGAAGGACGTGGTTGGTGCCGGCGGCGTAGTCGGCGAACGCCGTCGCCGCGCGTCGGCCGCAGAACACGGCGCCGGCGTTGCGTACCTCAGGCAACAGTGCGCCCGGGTCCTCGACGTGCAGCTCGAGATGCTCGGGAGCGAACACGTTGACGAGCTCCATGGCCGGGTCCGTCCCCGGGCAGTCGACCACCGTCACGGTGTCGGTAGCGATCCCGAGGTCGTACGCCAGACGGGCGACCTCCCGCTCGAGAGCGTCGCTCAAGGCCGGGCTCAGCGACAGCACGGCGCCCATGGCCCCGGCGCCGTGCTCGGCCTGGGCGAGGACGTCGGCCGCGACCCACGAAGGCTCGGATCCCTCGTCGGCGACGATCAGGACCTCGCTCGGCCCGGCGAGGCTGTCGATCGCCACCTCGCCCATGACCTGGCGCTTCGCCTCGGCGACGAAGCGGTTCCCGGGCCCGACGATGATGTCGCAGCGCGGCACCGACGCGGTGCCGTAGGCCATCGCCGCGACCGCCTGGGCGCCGCCCACCGGCACGACGTCGTCGATGCCGAGGAGGGCGCAGGCCGCGGCGACGCCCGGAGGCACCGACCCGTCGCCCCGCGGCGGCGAGCACACGACGATGCGGCCGACCCCGGCGGCCTGGGCCGGGATGCCCGTCATGAGCACCGTGGACGGGTAGTCGGCGAGGCCGCCGGGCACGTAGAGGCCGGCGGCCGCCAGGGGGACGATCTCCTGGCCGACGACCTGGCCTTGGGCGAGCGTCTCGCGCCAGGAGTGGGGCAGCTCGCGTTCGTGGTAGGCGCGAATGTTGGCCGCCGCCAAACGCAGGGCGCCGGCGAGCTCGGGGTCGAGGCCCTCGACCGCGGCGGCGAGCGACGCCGGCGGCACGCACAGCGTGCCGGGCACGTCGCCCCCCGCCGCGCCGGGCGCGTCACCCCCCGCAGCGTCGGACGGATCGCGCGCCGCAGCGCCGATCTCGACGCCGTCGAAGCGGCGCGTGAACTCGCACAGGGCGGCGTCGCCACTGCGCCGCACCTCGGCGACGATGTCGCCGACCGTGCGGCGCAGCTCGTCCGACGCCTCGGCGCTCGCATGCAGCGCCGCGGCCGTCTCCTCGATGTCGCCGAGCGGGATGCGCCTCAAGCGTCCCTCACCTCATCGTGCTTCCGCCGCCATCATCGCGCGTGGTCGCCATCATCCTACGTGGTCGCCGTGATCGTGCGCGGTCGCCGTCATCCTGCGCCGCTCACCATCGGCAGGTCCAGCCCACCGCGCTCGGCCGCCGCGAGCGCCTCCGGGTAGCCGGCGTCGGCGTGGCGCATCACCCCGGTGCCGGGGTCGCAGGTCAGCACGCGCTCGAGGCGTTCCGCCATCATGTCGGTACCGTCGGCGACGATGACCATCCCGGCGTGCAGGCTCTTGCCGATGCCGACGCCGCCGCCGTGGTGGAAGCTCACCCAGCTCGCCCCCGCGGCCACGTTGAGCATCGCGTTCAGGAGCGGCCAGTCGGCGATGGCGTCGCTGCCGTCGCGCATCGCCTCGGTCTCGCGGTACGGCGAGGCGACCGAGCCGGCGTCGAGGTGGTCGCGACCGATGACGATCGGCGCCTTGACCTCGCCGCTGCGCACGAGCTCGTTGAAGGCAAGGCCCATCTTCGCGCGCTCGCCGTACCCGAGCCAGCAGATGCGACTCGGCAGACCCTGGAAGTGGACCTTGGCGCCGGCCATGCGGATCCACCGCGCCACGGTCTCGTTCCCGGGAAGCGTGTCGAGCACGGCCTGGTCGGTACGCGCGATGTCGGCGGGATCGCCCGACAGCGCGACCCAGCGGAAGGGTCCCTTGCCCTCGCAGAACAGCGGCCGGACGTAGGCGGGCACGAAGCCGGGGAAGGAGAAGGCGTCGGCGTAGCCCTGGTCCCTGGCCACGCCGCGGATGTTGTTGCCGTAGTCGAAGACCTCGGCCCCCGCCTTCTGGAGGGCGACCATCGCCTGGACGTGGACGGCGATGCTCGCGCAGGCGCGACGCACGTACTCGTCCGGGTCGCGCTTGCGCAGCTCGAGAGCCTCCGCCAACGTCATGCCGTTGGGCACGTAGCCGTTCAGGGTGTCGTGGGCCGAGGTCTGGTCCGTGACGAGGTCCGGGGTGATGCCGCGACGCACCATCTCGGGGTAGATGTCGGCGGCGTTGGCGCAGAGGCCGATACTGAGCGGCGTGCCTGCGGCGCGCGCTTCGTCGGCCCACTTCAGCGCCTCGTCGAGCGAACCGGTGCTGCGATCGAGGTAAGCATGGTCGAGGCGGCGCTGGATCCGCTCGGGATCGACCTCTACGCAGAGGGCGACGCCCTCGTTCATGGTGATCGCGAGCGGCTGGGCGCCGCCCATGCCGCCGAGGCCGGCGGTCAGCGTCAGCGTACCCTTGAGCGTGCCGCCGAAGCGCTTCGCCGCGGCGGCCGCGAACGTCTCGTAGGT
>ENA-UPSM01004943-UPSM01004943.1-activated-sludge-metagenome-genome-assembly--contig:-NODE-4943-length-13629-cov-3.704288_pt1 | contig 13629 bp, 7 predicted proteins | sample MGYA00238181_ERZ773283 | MGnify/ENA primary metagenome ERZ773283 (study PRJEB29023, sample SAMN05720199) | activated sludge metagenome | isolation source: Anaerobic digester | place: Japan... | reverse complement strand
GAAAAACAGAAGCCCAGTTTTCTCCACCATCAGTAGTCCGGTAAAAACCGGCCATTCCATCACCCACAGCCCATCCAAAATTTTCATCTATAAAATAAACTGATCTTGTAGGTCCTTCTGAGCTTTGAAAAAACTGTTTTGTTTTCCAGACCTTACCACCGTTAGTTGTTTTTAACATCACGTCTCCGGCTGAAGGAAGATAGCTATCTCTTTTCCCAACCGCCCAAATGACATTTTCATTTAAATAAAACATTGAATGGATATCATCGCCGCTGAAATATGATGATTTGTTGCCGCTAAGAATTTGTGCCCAGGAATCCCCATTATTTTCAGTTATAAAAATCGCTCCTGTAAAACCAACTGCCCATCCCTGCCCCCGGCTGTTACCAGTAACAGCAATTAAACCATTTTCTTCCCAGCCGCTATATTTACGGATCCAGGTTGAACCGCCATCAGTAGTGGTATATATTTTTCTATCCCAACCATAAGCGGTGCCGCCAACAGCATAGCCTGTGTTTTTATCTTTGAAGTAAATAGAATTAATACCTCCGGAATTATACAGGATAGTTTGTTCTATATCGTGTTGTGTTGTATTCTCTCTACTTGATAGTACTACTAATTCAATCCAGCTTTCGCCACCGTCAGTTGTTTTAAATATTACATTCTGATTTGAATATCCGCCGCCGATAAATCCCGTATTCTTATCAATGAATTTAACTGAAAGTAGTGATAAGTAATCATAATAAAAACTACTTTCTTTGTTAATCCAACTTAATCCGCCATCGGTTGTTTTCAAAATTGCATAGGATCCATAATCACCTCCAACAGCGTATCCATTTAAAGGACTAATAAAATCAAGATCATAAATATCACTCGAAGTTCCGGAAAACTGAGCAATCCAGGTAAAGCCTCCATCGGTAGTTCTTAAAATTGTTCCACCAAATCCTACAGAAAAACCATTGTTAGAATCAAAGAAATGTATTTTAGTTAAGTGTTTTGTTGTTCCACTTGTTTGGCTAAACCAATTTTGCCCACCATCAGTTGTTTTCAATATAAGCCCTGATTCTCCGCATATCCATCCTGTGTTTTGATCAATAAAAAAAACAGATTTTAAAATCAGGTTTGTTTTACTATTTTGTTCTGTCCAATCTATTCCAGCATTTGAAGTTTTATTTATAAATCCGTCAGATCCAACTATCCAGCCATTGTTATCATCTATAAAAAAAACAGAATGTAAATCATTACCGTTTGGAACAGGATTTTGGTTAATCCATTGCGATAAACCTGTTCCGGTTATACATAAAAACAAATTTAAAATTATCAGATTAAATTTCATTGATAGTCTCCGTTAAAAAACACTGCCTCTCAAGTGACTGAATATTAAATTTTATTGAAGCGCTTGTTAATCCAAACATTAGAAGTTTTTAAGAGTTATAAATTCCAATAAATAGTTTAATTATAATTGTTTACTAGTTTAATGAGTTAGCATTGATGATATGTTTACCCAATCATTATTCCAATAATAATTGGGAAAATTTGATGAATTGTGAATTAATTTTATATCAATTAAAGAAAGTGTATCAATATCAGGCAAGGAAATAAAGAATTAAAATATCAGATAAAGAGATTATTTTATTTAATTATTGAAGGTTTAAAGGAAAAAGAAATGAGACTGCTTTATAAATTTCATTCCGAATTTACTTCGAAATCTCAATATTCACTTTCGAAGTTATTAGACCTCTTTTATAGAATTTGATGAGTTAGATACTGCTTTCCGCTTTATTCATTTATCTTAATTTATCATCAGCCAGTATATTGATTTATTACCGGCTGACTTGAAACTTTGCCTTAATCTTTCAATAGTATCATTTGATACTATTTAATCAAAACCATTTTTCTTGCTTGAATAAATCTTTGCTCTGACTTTAATGTAGGATCACTGTTTTCTAAACTATAAATATATATCCCGCTTGGTAAACTACTTGCGTTGAAGGTTACTTTATGATATCCAGCTTCATAAGTATTTTCTGCTATCGTTAAAACATTTTCACCCAAAATATTGTAGATATTTATCTTTAGCTGTGCATCCTTAGGTGTTGCAAATTGTATTGTTGTTGTCGGATTAAAAGGATTTGGATAATTTTGATCAAGTGAATATTCTCTCGGTAATTCAGCGCTCGATACACCTATCTTTTTGATAGTTGCATCATTTATTGTTAGCTCTTCACCTGATTTCAGGTTTGATTTTAACACCTTACCCATATCATCAGTTAATCTGATATCTATCCCTTCTGTTCTTATTGTTAACGGATATGCTACGCCGCTTAAATGAATTTTCTTAATTTCTGTACCCAGTTTTTCTGCAATTTTATTTGTCTCAAATCTTACATCGAACATTCCCTCTGGGGGCGCTGGTGGTAACTCATATTGACTTAAATCAGCATTATCTTGACCACAATAAAGCGTGTAGTTCCTTCCCTGATTATCTGTTAATAAAATCTTTGGCCAATCCTGTGGAAACCATTCCGCAGATTTTTCTCTTTTTGCCATTGTCTCGGGAATTATTATTTGTCCGGCATCAGTGAGATTTATCCAGTAACCATATCCAGGATCAATTGTAGTTGCAGGCTGATATCCGTTTGAAAGCTTATAAATTATTCCATTTTTTAATCCGGGCGGAACAGTTGTTATTCCAGCTGATGCTACACTTAATTCATATCCACCGATCATATTCCAGCCTGCCACAGCATTAATTGGGTTGTGAGGAACTATCTGTATAGCAGGATAGTTATATGTCTGAGCTCCATTATTCATCATCCAATAGCCGGTTCCTGGTGTTGTGGTAGTAATTGGTTCATAGCCGTTTCCGAACTTAAAAACATCACCCAGTCTGTTTGGCCACCAATTTCCTAATCCCATTCCGTTTGGATTTAAGCCTGGAACTGAAACCATATTCCAACCGTCAGAAACATTAACCGTTAAATTGAATACAGATGGTGCAGATAATACAGATCTATCATAGACTGATATTTCAGATGAATCTTTAGTAACTGCAAATCCGGAATCGTGCATACAGTTTATCCAATTGTTTAAGCATTTATTATACAAACCACCCACATTATCCGGATTAGTTCTTTCAGGATAATATGCAACCGGTGTTAACATATACTTTGCAGCATACCAGGAAGCAGCAAATGGATCAGTTGAACCTAACAACATATTTAATTGCACGGCGATATTTCCATAATTACGTTCGGGATTAGTCCAGGCTGCATCAATTATTGTAAGTTTTGGATAAGTTACTTGCATTACTCTTGCGGGTAGTGCAAATTCACCGAACATATAATTAAAGTGCATAGGATCGCCGCCTCCATATCTTTCATTCTGATATGCAACTGTAAGTACTCCTACCCAATTTTTTATCGCCAGTGTTGCACCAGTCCAGCCATGAGCTTTTAAAACAGGAAAATCAACCAGGCAAAGACGATCGTGATCATAAGTATGAGTATTTGAATTCCATATTCCATACCTTAATGATATATAATGATTTCCAGATGGTGATTTAAATTTGGGATAACTTATTTTTGTAGCTGGATCATATGTATATCCATTATTATAATCACCCTTTGAATATTCCGTTACCACATTATACATTATATCTGCCCATCTGAACAAGTATACAGGGTATCCTTTCGAATGAAAAGTATTTATAACATCGAGAATACATTGATTGGGGTCTTCAGAATTATTATCGTCTTCACCAATAGGAGCCCATTGTGTATTATCTCCAACAAGAATTTCACCTGTAAATCCATCCGGATGCTGAAGAATTTGCCAAACTAAACCTTTAATCCTGTCTGTGCTTGTAGTATTTCTGAAATCCCATTGGAAACTTCCTTTGATTATCACAATATCATTTGAACCAACAATACCATCAGGATGCGTTGCGGTTTTATATAAATAAATTCCTTGTGTCCTCATCATTAAGAGCAAAGTATCAATTGCAGGATCATCTAGGTATGCATCCGGTACAGTCGAATTACCGGCAGCTAAAGAGCCGGCTGTCGGAGGAATATTATCCATCACAAATACTTTGGATACAGGATTATTAACCTGCCATGTGGGTAATGATCCGGCTTGTGTATTTGTCCCTTCCATAATTCCAGGTGTAATAATCACTGTTAGGAGAAATCCCAGTAATATGAAAGATAAGATTAAATACTTTTTATACTTACTCCAGAAAGTGGTTTTATTATCGGGTTTCATAGCATTCCCTAATAATTTTATGTTAAAATTTAAATTCTTTTTGTTTTGATTTTAGTATTAAGTATCGGAAATAAAATAACTCTTGTTAAAACAGATACAGACACATTTAGTATTATCAAATTAAAGAAAATATACATCTAATTCCAATTATTAAGCACCTGCCCGCTTTTTAACATAAAAAGTATATAAATCTTTTCTAAATAATAAACTAAGTATTTGTTTTTGGGTAAAATTAATTTTTGTTTTAAAATTTCATGATAAATAGTGTTTAGTCAGAAGAAATAACCTCTCATTTTTCCTGAAACTAGTTGCAATATCATCAAAGTTTAATGCATTAACAGTTATGCGAGTATTTTTCATAACTAAGATGTTCTTTTAGTTTAGATTCTTGCATTCTTACGAGAAAGGTTTCAGTAATCTCTTTATCGCTGAGTTTTTTCCTAAATTCTTGACTAAGATTTAATATTAATTTATAATTTTTTTACTTCAATCATTTATATAAGAATATCTACGCTCCAAATCCTACCATTTCCTTAATTTTATTATAATCATATTTACCATTGGTATTTGTTGGGATCTGATTTGTTGTTCTGACAACTAAAGACTTAAAATTAAGCTGATACATTTTCATAACTTCTTCTTTTACTTTTACCTCTGTTAAATAATCATCTGATTGAACGAGAATCTGAAGTAAGTCGTCTTTACCAGTGCAGGCAACAGAAATTTTAAAATGATTTTCAAGCATCTTTTGAACTTCATCCAGATTTATTCTCAGTCCAAAAATCTTAATAAATCTTTTCATTCTGCCTGTAACATAAAAGAATCCATCTTCATCTTTATAGCCAAGATCTCCGGTGAATAAAACCCCTTTTAACTCATCGCCCTTAGACAGATCATTTAGTACTTCAGCATAACCAAGCATTACATTATCACCTCTGTAAACAATCTCGCCAACCTCTTTTGGTGTTAGTACCTCAATACCATCATTCATTATTTTCAATTCACCACCCGGAATAGATATTCCGATTGAACCGATCTTTCCGCTTAACCTTTTATAAGGAACATAAGTTATTCTAGCAGTAGCTTCGGTTTGCCCATACATTACAAAAAACTTTTTCTTACTGCTAATTGCGTAATCATTAAAAAACTTGATAAACTCCTCACTTAACTTTCCGCCTGCCTGAGTAAAATATTTTAACGATGGCAGGTCTATTTTCTCAAAGCCAATTCTTTTAAGCATTGTATAAGTATATGGAACGCCAGCAAAAGAAGTGCATTTGTATTCATTAAATAAAGCCCAGAAATCTCTGAAGAAAACCGTTTTTTCTGTTAATACAATTGTAGAGCCTTTAAGTAAATGACTGTTAATGATTGAAAGTCCGAAAGAATAATTGAATGGAAGAGTAGTAATTGGTTTTTCATTTTCATCAATGTTCAGATACTCTGCAATGGAAGCTGCATTTGATTGAATATTCTTATAAGATAGCTTAACAAGTTTTGGTGAACCTGTAGTGCCGGATGTAGATAGAAGCACAACAAGATCAGGAAATATTTCACTTGATTGAATATCTTTTTTCTTTAAGAAACGAAGAGAGTGATATTCTAAATAATTTTCATATTCCGAAGATGTAATAGAACTAGACGAAATAATAAAATCCGGTTTATAATTATCTATCAACCCGTTTCTTATTTCTTCATTAAGTTTTTCATCAAGTAGCAAAACTGCATTACCAGACTTAAGCAATGCAACATATAAAACAACAGATTCTTGATTGTTTGTAGTAAATAAAAAAGCTAATCCTTTATGGGGTAATTTTATTTTTTCTGATATAAAATCAGATTCATCATCCAATTCTTTGTAGGTTAAGGATTGTTTACTTGCGGTATCAATTAGTGCAGTATTGCCTGCAAAGAGTTTAAGATTAGACCAAAAATTATTTGATAGATACATTTTTAAAATTCCTGAGTTTAATTGTGTAGTTAAAATAATATAACATCCAGAGACCTGTCCCTGCAATTCTTAGCAATTCTTCTATCAAATCCGATACCGAGAAAGATATTATCTTTCCGTCTGTTAATAAATCAAGAATTACAGCAAGTGTAATGAAACTAATTGAGAAAAGTAACAAAATGAAGTTAGTTTTTAATAATTCTGATTTAAATTTATATAAGTGAAAAATGAACGGGATCGATACAATAAAGTAAGTTAAAGTGTTTGGTATTCTATAATCTAAACGTAAATAGTGATGTAGTTTAATTACAATTATAAACAGTAAGACCAATGTAATTACGAGTGATGAAGCAAGAAACTTAACTTTTTCCGCTGGTATTCTTTTCTTAAATAAAAGAGAGTAAAGTATCAACAATGTTGTAATGACAAGTAAAATTGTTTTAATCGATTCTAACAGCATTATAAAATTATTTTTACCACCCAAAGATTCAATAAAAAAAGCTTATACCAAAATTGCAGATATTTGAAGAACTGTTTAATCTTTTAATAAATTTTTCCGGATTATTTATTTATGCTTAAACTTTATTATGAAATAGAATTTCTCCTTTTACTTTGTCTATACACATAAATATCAGATCGGCATTGGAACAACTTAAATTGTAAAGCGGAATATTTGAATAGCTAATATACCAGCAGTTTGCAGGTAGTTTTTCAAATCTTTTATCATTCGATAATTTGTCTGAGATTCTTATTCCTTTAAGTTCAATATCCGGAACAATATTCTTTGCAATATTAAAAGCAGTATCCTGACTTATCAAAAAAAATTATCTGTTTAATTGATGATCAAATTAACTTTACAGGCAATCGCCTTATTCTTTTTCCAGTAGCAGCAAAAATTGCATTTGTCAATGCAGGCGCACAAGCACCAATTCCAACTTCGCCAACACCACCAACCTTATAAGTATTTTTAATATAATATGTCTCGATAACCGGAGTTTCATCATAAGCTAACATTGGATAATCATCAAAATTACTTTCTTTAACTCCGCCTTTCTGAATCGTTATCTCACTCTTTAAAGCTGCTGAAAGTGCAAACACTATTGCTCCTTCTAACTGAGCTTCAACTGTATCAGGATTAACAACAATACCGCAATCAATAACTGCCACATATCGATCTATCTTCAGCTTATTATTATTTACGGTTACTTCTGCAATTTGTGCGCAGTAACTTTCATAACCGGAAAAGATCGCAATTCCCATTCCTTTTCCTGCCGGCAGTTTTTTCCCAACCTGCCAGCCAGCTTTTTCAACAGCAACATTCATAACATTAGCTAATCTTGAATCAGAAGGCAGCATTTCCTTTCTGAATATAAAAGGATCTTTATTCGCTGCATAAGCCATTTCATCTATAAAAGATTCAACAGCAAAAGGATTCTGAGAATTATAAACAGCACGCCACCAGGAAATCGGAACATGTGTTGGAATCAAAGTGCCGGTAATTTTAAGATTAGGAATCTGATATTGCAAATCAATTGTGCCATCAGCAATATCAGATTCTTCCGCTTTAAGGTTTTTATTAAAACGCATTTGTGATATTGATGGAGCAATTACATGATGATAAAACTTTGCCGGCTTTCCATCCTTTGTAACTGAGCCTTTCAAAACACTCATACTTGGCGGACGGAAAAATCCGAATTTCATATCTTCTTCGCGGGTCCAGGTAAGTTTTATAGTCTTGCCGCAGGCTTTTGATATTTCTGCTGCTTCAACTACATAATCATTAACAAGTCTCCTTCCAAAGCCGCCACCCATTAAAGTTATATGAACTGTTACATCATTTTTAGAAATACCTAAGACTCTCGCTGTTTCGTTTTGTGCATCTTGTGCATTTTGTGTCGGAGCCCAAATCTCAGCTTTTCCATTTTGATATTTTGCAACACAGTTCATTGGTTCCATTGGTGCGTGAGTGATAAAAGGAACTTCATAAACAGCATCAAGTTTTATTTCATCTTTAATATTAGTATTAATATTACCACGGTTTTCTAATTCAGCACCTTCATCTTTAACATGCTTTAACATTTCATTTCTGATATCTTCAGTTGTTACATTAGCATAAGGTCCAAGATCCCATTCAATTATCAAACTATCTCTGCCTTTGAAAGCCCGCCAGGTTGAATCAGCAATTACTGCTACTCCGTTCGATATCTCTACTACATCAACAACTCCGGGCATTGATTTAGCTTTAGCTGCATCAAAGCTTTTTACTTTTCCACCAAATGTTGGACATCGGCTTAAAGCTGCATAGAACATTCCGGGAACAACAACATCAATTCCAAAAATTGCTTTACCAAAAATTTTATCAGGCGTATCAACACGATGAACTCTTTTACCGATAAGTTTAAAATCTTTTGGATCTTTCAATTTTACATCAGTCGGAACGGGCAGTTTTGCAGCATCTTCAACTAATTCACCATAAGAATATTTTTTACCATTGGATTTATTTATGATAAAACCATTTTCAGCATAACAATTTGAAGTGCCTGTGTTCCATTTTTTTGCAGCAGCCAGTATCAGCATTTCCCGTGCAGTTGCACCTGCAACACGCAGCGGTTCCCAGTTTCTTCTTACACTTGTACTTCCACCAGTTGATTGATTTCCATACTTTTTATCTGCATCAGATTGTTCAATAATTATTTTCTCCCAATCAACTTCAAGCTCTTCTGCAACAAGCATTGGTAAAGCAGTTTTAACTCCCTGCCCCATTTCGGATCTATGAAAAATAATAGTAACAATTCCATTTGAATCAATTTTCAAAAAAACACTTGGTGAAAATATTTTCGGATCATCACCAACATTTGCCAAAACATTATTAAACGGAATAAAAGAAGCTAGTATTAAACCGCTGCCGCTTATTCCAACTACTTTAATAAATTCTCTACGAGTTTGTTTAACAGAATTACTCATTACTGCTTCTCCTCTACAATTTTATCGATTGCTTTTCTAATCCGATGATAAGTTCCGCATCTGCATAAAACTGTTGACATTGTATTATCGATTTCCTTGCGAGAAGGTCTGGAATCTGAATCAAGCATAGCAGCAAGAGTCATAATTTGACCGGGCTGACAATAACCGCATTGTGAAACTTCAAGTTCTATCCAGGTTTTAAAAATTGGATGGTCAGGATTTTCAGCCAATCCTTCAATGGTTGTAATTTTTTTATCCACTGCTTCTTCAACAGAAACGATGCATGATCTTTCTGCTTTACCATCAATATGAATTGTGCAGGAACCACAAAGCCCTTCTCCGCAGCTATATTTTGTTCCAGTAAGATTAAGATTATCCCTTAAAACCCAGAGCAAAGGTGTTCCGGCTTCAACGGTTACATTATAATTCTTGTTGTTCACATTTAATTTGTATTTAGGCATAGCACTTTTTGAATATTTGTTTTTATTGCAGTTAAGTTAAGATTATCTTATTCCAAGTTCAACAATTTTACATCTTAAATTCTTTTCGGAAAAATGAATAAGTTGTTTTCTATTATTTATGAAACGGTAAATCAATATTTCAGCAATTAATATGAAAATAATTTCATCCAATACTTCCTTTTTTACTAATAATAACAAGCCTTTAGGTGGATTTATTGAGTAAAATTACTTATGTTACCAATAACTAATTTGTATTAATTAGAAATCAAAACAGACCTTTAATGTGCCTTCATAATTCACATAATTTCACAAACTATTCTATGAGGATAATATGCGAAAAATCATTTTCACTTTTTTAGCTGTAGTTTTTGCGACGAGTCTCAGCTACTCTCAGGTTACTACTTTGTGGGAGAAATCTGCAACTGCAGGAACCAAACCCGCCTGGGAAACCGGTAATACAACAAGAGGTATCGCTTATGGACAAGTCGGCTCAAATCACAGGCTATTTGTCGTTAACAGACACACATCAGTCGGTGGTAAGCAAATCTTTATTTTTAATGCTGCTACCGGAGATTCAGTCGGTAGATTGGATACAACGGGAATATCAGGAGGAACTCTTGTTGTAAATGATGTTGAAGTTTCAACCGATGGAAAAATATTTGTATGTAATTTAGCTGGTGGCGGATTTTTCAAGGTTTACAGATATGATAATGAAACATCAGCTCCGGTTACTGTAATCAATTTTGATGCAACCGGTCAAAGATTAGGCGATAAAATAACCGTTACCGGATCTACTGCAGATAATTCGATAATTATATGGGCAGCAGATGCAACTGCAAATTCAGGTTTGATTCATAAATTTACAACAACTGATAATGGAGCAACCTTTACCTCACAAACAGTTGATATGGGTAGCCCTGCAACTGCTTCGAGTGCTGCTGTCGGACCGTTAAGCGATGGTTCATTTTATTGGAACTCTCATGGAACTTTTGCATCGAAACATTCTGATACTGGAACTTTAATTGGCTCTATTCCAAGCGGTGTACTTGGAACCGGCGGAAGTGCAATAAGATATTTTGGAAATATTGCCGGTGATGAAATCATAGTTGCAAACGCTTTAGGAACTGGATTTGAAAATGCAAAAATTATCAAAGTTCCCGGCGGTGTACCAGGCTCTGCAGTTTTATATGCACAAACAACTACTTTAGGAACAAATTCTGCTGTTGGTACCGGCGATGTTGCAATTCAAAAAGTAAATAACTTTACAGTTAATGTTTATGTTTTAAGTACTAATAATGGATTTGGTGCATATCGTGTAAGAATTGTCCCGGTATTAGCCGGTGATTATTATATCGGTGCACCAGGTACTGGCCCTGGCGGAAGCAATCCTCAGTTTGCTACTTTAAGACAAGCATTTGATGTACTTAATGAAGCAACATTTACAGGCGATTGTAATTTTTATATCACAAGCGATATAACTGAAACTTATACTCCCGCTGTTGGATTAGGTTTAGCAATGAATCCGGATCCATATACAGTTACATTTAAACCTTATACAGGAACTCAGCCTGTTATAACTCTTAACTATCCAACAGATATGAATGCCGGGCCTTCAGGCGCAATAGTAATTGGAATTCCAAGCAAAGGAAATATTGCCTGGGATAGCTTAAGAACAACTAAAAATATTGTTATTGATGGCTCAAACACAGTTGGCGGAACAACCAGAGATTTAACAATTCAATCAGCTACTAATGCACATAGAAATGCTATACCTTTGGTTATAATGGGTGATGTTTCTAATTTAACAGTAAAGAATACGAATGTTTATTATAAAGCTCAGACTGTAAGTACTTCAGGTAATTTATTTATTGGCGCAGTTATGATAAGATCCAGAAATTATCTAGGCTTCGATTGGTCACCACACAATTTATTATTTGAGAATAATCATCTAAGTGGAAACTTTGATGGTGTTGCTCAAAGCTCACAGGGTTATGGCTGCTACCAAACTGGAACGCCAAATGTTATTAATTATCCGTACAACATTACTTTGAAAGATAATCTGATTGAAGGAAAAAGAAGAGGAATTTCTCTTTACAAAGCCGGAAGCCACAATATTATCGGGAATGAAGTTATTCTGAATCAGACTATTGCTGCTGATATTTCCAGTGAAGCTATCTATGCAGTGGATGTTGATACAAATTCTGTTGTAAATATAATCGGAAATAAAATTTCAAAAGTATCATCAATAACTAACGGAGCAACTGTTGGTAACACTGCTATTAGTATTGAAAGTATGGGCACTTATAATGTAGTCAATAATATGATTTATGGTTTCGCATTAACTGCATCAAATCCATCCGCTTATGTCAGAGCAATAAAAAATTCTTCAGCTTCTGCAACACTAAATCTGGTTTTTAATTCCATTTATATGGATAATCTTAATAGCGGAACAGGAACTGTTGATTATCGGGGAATTTATGTTTCTAATGGAGTAAATAATGTTGCAAACAATATTGTGGTAAGTGCTGAGCCAGATTTTGCATCTTATTGTATTTATTGCAGTCTTACTGTGGGTACATTAAACTCAGACTATAATGATTTCTACCCTGTTGATGCTACAAATGGAAATGTCGGATATTTCAATAATGCTGCAACACATTCATTATCCGATTGGCAGACTGCTTCAGGACAGGATGGAAACAGTCTCAGTGCTGATCCATTGTTTGTATCAACAACAGATCTTCATCTTTTAAATACCGGCTCTCCAGTGATGGGTAAAGGAATGGCAATACCTCAAGTTACATATGATTTTGACGGTGAAACAAGAGACAGCATCCCTGAAATCGGATGCGATGAATTCCCGGGTATCATTCCTGTTGAGTTGGCTTCATTCAGAGCAGCACTTGATAAAAACAGTGTTGTCCTTTTCTGGACTACTGCATCTGAATTGAATAGCAGCTATTTTGAAATTGAAAAAATTTCTGATGGATCTGAATGGAATTCAATTGGCAGAGTAGATGCAGCAGGAAACTCAACAAATAGAATTGATTACAGATTTGTTGATGAAAACGTAAATGGTCAGCTGTTAAAATACAGACTAAAACTTGTTGATCTTGATGGAACATTCACTTATTCACAAGTAGTTGAAGTAAACGGTTCAATGCCTAATTCATTTAGTTTAAGTCAGAATTATCCGAACCCGTTTAACCCGACTACCAAGATCAACTATACAATTCCGTTTGATTCCAAGGTAACAATTTCTGTTTACTCAATTACAGGTGAATTGGTAACCGAATTAGTAAATGATTTTGTTTCTGCAGGAACATATAGTGTTGATTTTGATGGAAGTAATCTTGCCAGCGGTATGTATATCTATAAGATGACTGCCGGTGACTTTACTCAGACAAACAAAATGATGTTAATGAAGTAAGATTCTGTAAGACAATTCTAAACAGAATTCAGTCATTTTTAAGGCACGGGTAACCGTGCCTTTTAATTTTAAATTAATTATGGCTAGAAATTATGTGACGGAACTTCGATCAGAAACCTTATCTCATCAAAATTAATTTCTTAGTCTCTGAAAAAGAACCTGCTCTCAGTTGATAGAAATATACTCCACTTGTTAACTCAGTTGCATCAAATTCAATCTGATATCTACCTGCTTCTTTAAATTCATCTACTAATGTTGCAACCTCATTACCGATTACGTCATATATTTTCAGAGTTTGCCAACTGCTTACTGGTGACTGCCAACTAATTGTTGTTGTAGGATTAAAAGGATTCGGATAGTTTTGCTCAAGAACATACTTTTCAGGCAATAAATCATTTTCCTGATTGACGAAAGTTGGTTCACCGATCATATTATTCTCCATCCAATTCAATCGTGCTGAAATCCAGTTTTTGAGATAGTTGATTTCGTCAGTATAAGTTTCACCAACATAATAATTAGGCCAAACCCAAACACCAAGCACAGGCCATTTTATAAAG
>ENA-UPSM01004911-UPSM01004911.1-activated-sludge-metagenome-genome-assembly--contig:-NODE-4911-length-13696-cov-5.652152_pt1 | contig 13696 bp, 5 predicted proteins | sample MGYA00238181_ERZ773283 | MGnify/ENA primary metagenome ERZ773283 (study PRJEB29023, sample SAMN05720199) | activated sludge metagenome | isolation source: Anaerobic digester | place: Japan... | reverse complement strand
GTCGTCAAGGGGGCAAACGCCTCCCCCCCAAGGAGAAACTCCGCACAGCGTTGGCTCAGGCGGTCGAATTGTTCCACCACCTCGTTCTCCAAGGCTTCGACCGTGACAAGATCCATCTCGCGCATCTCCCGCAACGAGATGAGTTTGCCACGCTGCTTTCGCAGATTCGTCAGCGCCCCCATATACGCATCGAGGCTCGACAAGTCCGAAGCCATGATTTCATTGACGAGGTCTCGCTGTTCGTCGGCGGCACGGCCCAAAGCCTCGGAGGCACGACGTCGAATCGCGGCGACTTTCTCAAACTCATCGATGATGAGTTCCGTCGTGCCCCGCATCGCCGAAACGGCTTCTTTCAAGTTACCCGCTTCCGCGTGGTTCCCCCAAAAGTACGCATCCTCGAACCGAGCGCAGGCCGCGATCAACTCCTCATACGATGCGCGGGAAGGCGTATCGTAGCGCGCCAATGTGACCAAGGTATAAGCGTCGCTGATTCCTCTCACCAGGTCCGCATTGCCCACTTTGCCGAGAAACGACCCATCGGTGGGTGCGGTAGCGGCGAATTCCGCGCTCGTAAACGGCGTTTGCCATACTTGCACCACATGGACCCGCGAAGGCTCCGCAGCGGCGCGAAACACGATCATCTTGCCATCGTCGAATAGACTGAATCCGTTGCACGCGATCGGATTGGCTACCTCCTTGCGCACGAGGTTATACGGCATCAGGTGATAGAAGCCATCGGTGGGCCTTTGAAAAACGTAAAGCACGTCCTCACCGTTCGGCGACCGAATCGATGATAAATACTGCAAGCCACGAGGGTCTTCGATGAACCGCTTCGTTTCACCCGTTCGAAGACAATACCCACCGGGAAAGATGATGCCGTGCTCTTCCGGAAGTTGTAAGCACGCTTGTTCGATGGCATCGATACGCGCCACACCTTTCGTTCGCGTATTGAACACGAGGTAACGATACGCTTCCTCACGAAACGGTTTGACGCGAAGAACAATCAACGCCCCCAATCGCGCATACGCAATCGAAGCGTCGTCCAGCGACTGATTCGGATCGTCGACCGGCTCGCGGTAAATACCCCACCCATCCCGCGTGTTATCCTCAATTTTTACCGTAAGATCCCCTCCTACGGTTTCGACGAAAACAGCGTCCTCGATCGAGACATGAGGATGGGCTCCCGGGACTTGATCCTCCCGTGTGGTCACTTTCCAGGCGAAATCATGGGGGCGAGGCAATACGGCATCTTCCTCGCCACGAGCGTCGAGGTAGCGAACTCGCCCTGCGGCATCGATGCTAAAACGGAATACTTTAACATCCGAGACCGTGCTGCCCACCTGAACGATGAGCAGCAGCCGTTGGTCGGTGCGTCGGATCTGAAGAAGTTCCGCCTCTTTGGAATACCGAAAGGCATCTCGGAACTCTTTTTGAAAGTCCTCCGAGGCAAGAAAACCGCCGACGGCGTCCAGGCCCGTGGGAGTCAGATCGAAGCCTTCGCTCGTGGGAGACACCTTGTACAGAGTGAGGATGTCGGCGACATTCGTTTCGCTTTTTAGGCCGAGAAAGACCTGAAAGCCAAACAACAGATGGCCGGAGATGCTGACCATGTCGCGTGGCGTGCTGTTGTTTTCGGTTCGAACGCGCTCATTGGACAGCAGCTTCAGCTCGGAACTACCGAACACACGCATGCGTTTGTCATTCAGCGAATCCGTTCGCGAACGTAGTTCCGAGGCCTGTTCGAGAAGCCGACGGCGAATGACATCGTAACTACTGCCTTCGAGCGTAGGCGCACCATCGGTGTTTTTTGCACCGGACTCGTCCATCACGGCCTCCCGCGGCTCAACGAATCAATTCGTCGTCGATGCCTAGCTTTTTGGCCTCGTCCAACAGCTTATGGATGTTTGCGCGGGCCTTGTCATCGGCCCCGGACGCGAGACGCATGAGCAATCCGGATAAGGATAGACGCTGCACATCTCCCGAGGACAGGGCTGGGCGTGTGAGAATTTGCCGAATGTCCTCCGGAAGGCTCTTTTCGCCGGAAAGATACTCTCGAAAGACGGTCTTGATGGTATCGGAACCATCGACGGCGCCATCGAGGGTATGCGACAAGGTGGCGGCTTTGACGAAACGATCGAAGAAGGCACCATCGCCTCCCACGATATTGATTTTGGCTTGTTTGAAGGCTTCGGCCAGAACGCTCGCTTGGGCTTCGGCGATCTGGCGACGCATTTCGATGCTTTGCATTTCGACGATTTTTTCTTTTTCGAGGCGCAGACGGAACTCTTCGTGGCCTCGACCCGCTTCGTCGAGCGCTTTCATGGCATTGGCTTTTTCGGACAGACCCGAGGCTTCCGCCGCGAGTCGTTCTCGTACGGCGGTGGCTTCGGCTTCGCCACGTTTTGCAATGGCCACGGCTTCCGCTTCCCTGACTCGAGCCTCCGCCAGCCCTTTTTGCTCTTCCCCAACCGCTTCGGCAAGCTTGGTTTCTTTGACCACGTTGGCCTTGGCAAGCCCTTGTTTTTGAATCGCTTCCGCCTCCGCCTCCTGGATGCGCACGCGAGCAAGCCCCTGCTTCTCTTCGCCCACGGCCGTAGCCTGCATCTTTTCCAATGTGATTTTTGCATCGACCAAACCGAGTTTCTCGGTGGCGACCGCATCGGCTTCCTTGACGCGAACGGATGCTAGACCTTCCGCCGAACGCTCCGCGGTAACCCCTTCCGCAAGGCGAATCTTCGCTCTCGCCTGCTTGTCCGAAGCTTCGAGGTCGGCATCGGCAATCGCGAGTTTTTCTTTGGCTTTGAAACGCGCGCATTGCTCCGCTGCCTCGGCCGCCTTCACTTGCTTGACGAGAGCCTCCTGGGCCTCGGCCTCCGCCGCGATCGTAATGGCTTCCTTGTCCCGCTTGGCCTGAGCCACGACACGGAGGTCTTTGATGTACTCCTCTTCCTGAGCAACGGTTTTGTCGACGGCTACGCGGCTTCGTACCACATCGGCAATCTCTTTTTTCTGAACCTCGACATCTTTGTCCTTGGCGATTCGCGTAAGCTCCACCTCGCGCTCACGCGATATGATTTCAAGTTGTCGAGCCTTCTCCACCCGCTCGGTTTCAATGGCTACTTCACGTTCTCGATTCTTCTCTGCTACGGCCACCGCTCGAGCTTTCGCCTCGGCCGCCACCAACGCCTCTTCCTCATTCTTGTAGCGGACAACAGCCGTTTTCTTGCCCTCGTCACTCGCCACACGAGCGGCCTCGTTCTGTTCTCGCGCCTCGGCGATCGCTATTTCCTTGGCTTTCTTGGCCTCCGCTTCCGCTCGACGCTGTTCGAATCGGAAGATCGCCTCGTCCGCGGTCAAATTCTGACTGCCCATTTCCATACGTTCTTTTTGACGAAGCTCATTGGTTTGAATGTTCTTTTCTGTAGTTTGCGCCGTGATTTTCCGAATGCCTTCCGCATCCATGATGTTGTCTTTGTCCAGCGCTTCCACAGGCGTTTGCTCGAGATAATCGATGGCACAATCGTCCAACACATACCCATTGAGATCCGTGCCAATGACACGAATGATCTGATCCTTGAATTCTTCGCGCTTGGTATACAAATCGACGAACTCGAAGTGCTTTCCCACGGTCTTCAACGCCTCGGAAAACTTCGCGCTGAATAACTCGCGCAACGTTTCATGATCGGAAGCACGAACACATCCTATCGATTGCGCCACCTTGAGAACGTCATCGCGCGTCTTGTTGACGCGAACGAAAAACGTAACGTTGATGTCGGCGCGGATGTTGTCTTGGCAGATGAGCCCCTCTTTGCCACGCCGGTCGATCTCAATGGTCTTGACGGAAATATCCATCACCTCGGCGCGATGTATGATGGGAAACACCACCGCGCCCGTAAACGTCACGAGCGGTTCGCTTTTCATCGTGTTGACGATGAGCGCCTGCCCCTGCAATACCTTGCGGTAAAAGCGCGCAATGATGGCGGCGGCTCCCAGCGCCAAAAGCAACAGCGCAACAATGGCAATGATGATCGGAATGAGGTCACTCATGGCAATTGCCCCAGGTTGGTGAGGTTGAGAGGATCTCATAGAGGACCCCCTAGAACCAACAACAATCGTGCCCGAACGCCACACCGCTGTGCGTATCAGCCTTCGAGCAGTTTGTCGTAAGGCTCTATGATAAATACCTCACGACGTGCATCCCAAGCCACGATGAGACCTCGATCCCCTCTTTGAAGACGCACTTGTTCCGTCCTTACCTGCACCAACAGATCGAGATCGGTCACTTCCAGACGGGCTTGACCGAATTTGTCGTTCACGGTTCCCGTGGTCACCACGCATACGTGCCCCACCAAATCTTGAAACGACTTGGCATGCTGAACCCGAAACACGTTGGCTAACGGGCGAAGAAGCAGCGCCGACGGTGGCAGCGCGAGGACGACGGAAGCTAGCAGCATCCCCAGGCCGGGCACCCAGGAGGGTTGCCCCAAAAACGGGGAGAGAATCCGTACGCTCAGCACACAAAAAAGCCATGAAAATACGGTTACGACGCTTGCGGATACCGTCACGGGCACCGAACGGAAGTGGGCAAAAGACAGCACGTTTACGGTTTCCACGCCTTGCGTGACCATCGGTGTGGCGGAAGCATGCGTGATTTCCACGAGCCCTTTGACACCGTCGACGCTCCCTTCCACAACCCCATCGGCAACTCCCTCCGTGATGCCGTGGGCGGCTCCATCGACGATACCCTCCACCGCTGCATCCGGCGCCCCTTGCACCAACGCGTCTACCCCCTGCACGCCTTCCAAAACACCGTCCGCCGCTCCTTCCCCACTCATGAAATCCACATCCAGAACGCCAACAACGACCATGACCCAATACAACAGGACCACGCCGAGCAGCACGGTAGGAACAACCGCGGGAAAAGAGACAATGACAGCGACGAGTTCAGCCATGTTTCGCGAGACCTGGAAGCATAACACCACCCAGGTATTCGACGGTGCTCCGAAATCGTACAAGGGCTTGGCGATAGAATGCCATCCCGACGGATTGCACGAAAACGCCTCAGTCCCATCAGCCAGGTTGTGCTACGGTCGCAGCGCCTCCGCTGGGGTCCACAGGAGGCAGGAGCACAATCGATGGCAAGCAGCTCGACCGATCCGACCGCCCATGTTCAGCGATCGTCTACGGGTCAATATTCTCCAAGGGTCCGCATCGATGATCTCGCCATCCTGATACGTCGCATCTCTTCCGACGGCATCCGCTATGAATTGAAACCATCACGCCATATGACCGTCGCGGAAAACGTGGTTCTTCCGATTTTCGACGGTTGGATGCAGGGCGGTGAGTTGGTCGTGCGGGCTTCGGGGCTTTGCGACGGTCCTTTCGAGGTGAGCCTCGATGTGGATGGCAACCGTCAGACTTCGCAGGTTGCGGCGCACGTGGGGCAGTCTTCCTCCGCCTACTTGCACTTCTCTTTCGAAGTCGTCGTGCCGCTGCGCGCGTTGGCGCCTTTCATCGGTGCGAGCATTCGATTGGGGGTGGCCATCTCCCCCGGAGAGCGTGTGCTGCGTTTGCTTCGCACCACGCTATTTCCCATGCGCGCCGCGGGTCCCCACATCTCCAATCTCGATCTTGCCGAAGCCACCGAAGCGCTGCTTTTCGATGCACCGGAACGACATCTTTTCGACTTGCAGAATCCCGAGGAGGGATTGTGGGTGGGAACTGGTGCGTGGCGGTTGCGTTTGATGGCCGAATGGAATCGCGACGATGCCGACGCTTACCAACTCGAAACGCGCCCTTCCCGTTTGCTTCATCGTTGGCAGCGAACCAACGACATCTCCGATGTGTTGTGGGAAGACACCACGCGACGCGCGGGCGGACGACACACCAGCACGGAATTCATTTTCGACAGCTCCCATGACGATATCGGACTCATTCCACCCGAAGGGCGCGATGTGCCGCTAGATGTGATCGTGGAACATGAACTTTCTTTCGCGGATCACCGATGCGTGATGACATGGCATGCTCCCGTACCTCTTCGACTTCGCGATCCTGTTCCCCATCTCAAACGTTTCAAACGCCTGAGTGCCGTCGGAATCGACTTCGGTACGACCTCGACCGTGGCGGCGTTTCACCACAAAGGATTCCGCTCTTTGCTCCGCTTGGGCGGAAAAGACAACGACGAATCCTGGGAGAATCCGACGTATCTGTTGGTGGAAGACCATCAACGCCTCTGGGATGAGATGACCCGAGCGTCGGGTGGAAAAAGATTTCCCAACTTGATGCGCGTGGTGTTAGCCAGTCACGCGGCTTACGAGAAGATGGCCGAAAGCCCCAACGCGGTCGTCGGTGAATTGAAAAGCTTACCTGAGCGCGTGGTGATTCTCGATCAATCTCCGCAGCTTCGTGACAGGCAACAGCAGGCGGACTTCCTTTTGGACGAGCCTCGCGTGCGCACGTTGATCCGCACCTATGCGTACCTGTTGGGCCGCGCCATCAATCGCCCGGGACAGGATGTGTTTCTGCACTATTGGCTCACCCATCCGGCGAAGTTCGACAAACGCACGCGCGCGCTTCTCGAAGAGGAGATCCGAGCGGGTATTCTGCTCAGCATCCCGGAAGGGATCAGCGCGGACGAGGTCACCGTATCGATGCGAGCCAGTGAGCCGGAAGCCTTCGCGGCCGAGGTATGTCCCGAACTGGCAGCCGACCCTGCACTCGAAGAATTAATTAGTAAATACGGAGAGTTGCGATTTGCCGTCTTCGATTTCGGCGGCGGTACTCTCGACATCGCTTGCGGCCGTTTCCGTCCTGCCTCCGACACCGAAACGGCGGAATCGGGAGCCTCCACGGTCATCGAAACGTTGCAAGTAGGAGGTGATGACCACCTGGGCGGAGATTTTCTCACGCACGAGATGGTTTGGCTCACGCATCAATTCGACAAGCATCTTCCCGAAATGGAAAGCAAGGAGGTGCCCATGATGCGTCCGCAAACCGTGCCTCCCAACACGTTGTCTTCCAAGCCGCACCTATACAAACGTAGCTTGGCGGGCAGGCAAAACATGGTTCGATTTCAGCGGGAGATGGAACTCGAAGCCGTCAAGTTCAAGCGAAGTCACGCACCGAAACGAGTCGAAGAACTCAGCGCCGCGAGGCTCGACGGCTCCGAAGTCTCACTGACCTCGCTGAAAACCGATATCGCCGGATTGCATGCTGGTCTTACGGGCCATCTCAAAGACAGAATTCGCGATGGAGCGCGGTTACTGTCGAGTATGCTTCGCAACACGAGTTGGGGAACGGGAGAGGACTGGAGGGATCAGGGAGTCGTGCTGCTGCTGGCAGGAAACTCATCGCGCAGCGAGTACGTGGAGGCAGCCTTGGCCGAAGAGCTTGGAATGCCTGGACTGAAAGTATGGCGTCCGGGAGGCAACACCCCGTTCCAGCAGGTAGTTCTTTATGAAACGCCCACACGAATCGAGCGTGGGGTCAGAACGGTGGGCGTGACGCCAAAAACGGCGGTGGCGCTTGGCGCTCTTCGCATCGCGAATCGAGAAGTGCATCTGGTTCGAAGAGCGCAGGGATTCAGCTATTTTCTCGGAGATCTGCGGGGCTTCCCTCCAAAATTCGTCGCGCTCGTCCCGATGGGTTCCCTTCCCGCCGATCCCTCGAACTTCGGTCCGCACTTCGTGGATTTTGGAACCTGGGACGGCCAAAAACCGTTCCGCGTCTGCAAGGACTATGACCCGGGAACCATGACCAGCAAAGACCCTCGTCTATCCATCGTCCCCACCAATCTGCCCATCGAAGCGTCGGGACGGTTGTATGTTTGTGTGGTCGCTCCCGACGAGGTGTTGCTGCATCTAGATCGTCGAGAAGAAGAACCGCTTCGCACCACGCTCAACCTGGCGAAGTACATGGACTGATGGCGATGCAGCTTTGGAACCGAACTTCGCACGCGGCTTTCGACGCCGGGATCATGCCTTACGAGCGCATGTTTGTTCGTTTGATTCGCGTGCAATTCGCTTGTTGTTCAACGAGAAAGTGGCCGCGGGATGACGGAATTCGCCCTTGAACACCGCGGAAGGAGCATGTCGTATGTGGAGTCCTGAGAGCCGGAAACAAAACGCGGAGGAGCTACGCCGGACCGCCGACAAGCTATTGCGTTACCGACAGTTAGCCGATCGCTTCCATGGCTACTTCAAAGACGACAGTGACAACGCTCGGTTGCTCGTGAATCTACGCGCCAAGCTCGAGGACCTGCGAGGTCGCGCGCTCGATCGTCAAAAACGCCTGGCCAAAGGCGTCGTCAAAATTGGCGTTGTGGGGTTAGAAAAACAGGGAAAAAGCGCGTTCCTTTCCGCCTGGCTCGACAGCGAAAAATTGCTGCCTAGCGAGGCTGAACGATGCACATGGAGCACCACGGTCGTAGAGCCGGGCGCGCAAGGGGAATACCGCGCTGTGGTGGAATTCTATCAGGACGATGAATTCAAAAAACGTATCGAAAGCTATTTCGACGCGCTCGAGCCTGGCAGCGCCGAACGATGGGCCGGATTGAGCAATACGGAGATCATGCGATTGAAAACGGCTTTCCGCGACCGTGAAGGGTTCGATATCGACGACCCTGACCGTGCGGGAAAGCGTGAGCAACTCGCCTTGGCGGAGTTGATGGAAATCACCAATGACCTGAAAGAAATCAAAGCCAAGCTCAACCAACCTCCCATCAAGATCGAAGCGAGTAGCATGGACGAACTTGCTGATCGGATCCGGCCTTTCATCGCTTTGAAAGACACCATGCACGGCAATCGTCCCTATCCGGGCGTTCGCGCGGTCAAAGTCGTGACCGTGACGATACCCGTGCGCGGCGCCATGCCAGGCGTCGTGCTCATGGACTTGCCCGGTATCGATGCGCCTTCGGATAAGGCGCGGCGCGACACGGAAGAAGCGCTGGCGGAAGAAGTCGATGTCACCATTTTCGTCAAAGACATCACCAGGCCTTCGCTCGTTCGCCATGAACTCGACTTGCTGCGCACGGCGCAAACAGCAGACCGAAGCATTTCTTTGAAAGACCGGATGTTCGTGGTGCTAACCAAAACCGATCTATTCGATCAGCCCGATGAGAACGGCAACTGGCATTGGGCTCTTGCCGTTCGAAACTTCAAAGAGCAAGGCATCGACCGGGTCTATCCCTATTCCAAGATATGGGTTCATAAGGGGCCTGACACCCAGCATCCCGTGGCCCGCCATCTGATGGACTTCTATGGCACGACCCAGCCCGTTCACGGGCTCGATCGTCTGCAAAACGCCATCAGCCGGTATCTATCGACCGATGTCGAAGCCATCGATCGCAAAGTGACGGATAGCATCTACACGGAATTCAAAGAGCTAGAAAATCAGCTTCGTGGCGCCCTCGTATCCGTCAAAGATGCGCTGTCGGATCGAGAGTTCGAACGTCGTGCCGAGCAGGTATTCGACGAGCACTTCGAACACATCCGAGCGGGGGAAGATCCCCTTGGATTGTTGCCGGAGATCCGAAAAAGGTTGAGTCGATTCATGGACTTCGAACTCAGCGAGCATCAGCGTCTCGAGCGTGCCAAACGCGCCGATTTACGCATCAAGGAAATCCGCGAAGACCTGATGTCTCGACTCACGCCCGAAGAGGCCGAAGCCAAGCGTCGGCAAATGCCAAACCCGGGTTTGATGAACGAGACGGCGGTCGAGATTGAGATGAGAAAGCAGATGCGTGAACGCGTGGGTGCGCGCATCGCCGGGTTGGGGGAAGATTTTCGCAATACGGCCCGTGAGAGCATCGAGCGCATGTTGATCGAGATGTTCGTCAAAGCATCGTATGAAGGAGGGCGTCTCGAAGTCCTTCTTCCGGCTGGAAAGACTCTCGTGGACCGGATTGATGGGCTCGGTCGTTCCGGACACGTGTCCGAGAGCGTCGTGCGTTACCAAAACATGGAGATGGCCAAGGCCGATGTAGCGTTCGAAGTGCTTTCCCGATACTTTGCGCGACAAATCATCGATATTTTGGACGCGACGGATGCCGGCGATCGTGAGATTCGCGAAAAGGAGATGCAGGGGCTCGAGCAGTTTTTCGGAATGAGCATTGCCGACCGAGCCGCCCAACGGGGCACGGGAGTGTTGAATCAGGTTCGCGCGCGGGTGGGATTGAACAAAGGGGAAGAAGAAGAAGAGCCGCAACCAGCCCTGGGCAGTGGAGGCTTTCCTTCGGCGGGTGCGGCGTACTTCCCTTCCTCGCCGACACGAGTCAAACGCAAAGGGGAAAACGAAGAGGAATCTGCCGCCGAAAGGGGCGATGACAAAGGCTACGATTATCCCGAACACAAACGAGACTGGAGCAAAATGCTCGGCCGGGTTCGCACGGATATCGACCGCATCTGCAACTTCCTCGAAGCGTTAGCCAAACATCCGAGAGGCTTACAAAAATATCATGAGGAAGCCGTCCGAACGGTTCACGATTCCTGGATCGATCGGGAAGGTGTCCAGTCGTTGCGTCGTTGGGTTCGTTCGGAATGTGCCCGGATTTGGCCGCACAAATTTGCCGCCATCGAAGCTGAAAAAGCCAGAGCTCGCGCGGATATCGATGCTCTCGAGGAACTTTTTGGAAGCAATGAACCCGTCGACAACGAAAACGTCGCGGCTTCCTGATGCGATGAGGAGAAACGATCATGGCGTATGACCTCACCCCCTTGCGCAGCTACGTTCGTTTCTATCAATCCGTGGTGACGCAGATCACCGCTGCCTGGGAGGCACTGCTGCGTACGCACGAGGCCGCACGAAGCGTTCTTGCCCCGTTCGCACAGCCTTTTTCTCTCGTGCGACATCAGGCGCTCCTCGCCACGTTGGCCGACCCGCCCGCGTTGCCACCCGCGTTGGGTTCCCTTTGGCTCCCGCAAGATGAAAAAGATCTTTCTGGGCTCACCGACGTTTATGAAGTCGTTGGACGGTTCACGTTTCAAGGCGAGGATGACGAGAACCTGGCAAGGATACAAGCGGTGGTTTCGAGCGCTCGCAATGAGATTCACCTTCAACGCACGCGGATCGCCGAGCTTTTGAAACTGCCCGAGGTGGCTCGGGCCCAGGCTACCCGACTCGAATTGGAAGAGGCCAAAAGCGCGTCCGAGCGAAAAGCCGCAAAACTCGCAGCATTCGCTCCTTTGACCGCCGCCTTACATCAGCGCGCGCGACAAACGATGGACGCAGTTCGCGGTGTGCCGATCCCCGCGCTCTCCGATGTCAAAGCTGCCTCCGATGAGTATCGAGCCTATGCGAAAAAACTCGATCAGGTCTACCAGACCTGTTTGCCGTTCTTGAAAAAATCCATCGAAGATATGTTCGAGTTCGCCGAATGCGAAGTCCCCTCTTCTTGGCCGGATCATCTCCCCATCCAACCCGAGTTGCCGGAAGAATTCCTCATGGTGCCGCCCAGTGACTCTCCGGAACTGAAACGAGCACGCAGCTACGTCGAAGCATTGAATGAAGAACAACGGGAACTCATCGCCGCTCGCGACGACATAGCTGCCATGCTGTCGCGCCTCGACGGCGACATGAATACGTTTCGACAAAAGGAGGCCGAAGCGATCGAAGAGATCGAAAAGGCCGGATGGCTCGTCAGTTTCGCCAATAAACTCGAGGAAATTGACAAAATACGGGCCAACGCCGCCAGCTTTGAACAACAAACCGATCGTACGCAGCGAATTGGTGACCTCAGCCAGCAAGTCAAACAAATCGAAACCACCATTCGTGCTCTCGAACAAGAGATGGCTACACGAAAACAAGAACTTGCAGACGCCAATACGCAGCTTGCCGTCGAACGCGATGCGGAACCGGCGTTCATCGGAAAAGATGCCTGGAGAAGCCGCGTGTCGGACCAGGAGCAGCATATCGAGGACTTGCGAAATGCCTTTGCACAGCGCGAAGCCGTTTTGAACCAAATGCGAATCGATTTGGCCTCCATCGGTGTGCGAATTCAAACGGAGCAATCGCAAAGCTCCCTCGTCGACCGGTGGCTCGCTGATGCACGAGCCCGAGAACGTTCTCTGCAAGCGGAAGCGGCGGAACTCGACAAACGGCTGGGTGCCGCAAGGCCCATACATACCCCTTCCGTCGTGGAAGCCCAGCAACTGCTCGCTGAGTTCCAAAACGCACGCATGGAAATCCTCGAGCGAATCGAACGCATCAAAACGGATGCCCGCCGCAACAAAGAAGAAAATGACCGCATCGTGGCACGGCTCAAACAAATCGACGAAGAACGAAAAAAGATGGACGGCTTCGTCCAGAGCGCGCAAGTGGCCGCCACGCAAGGATTCGAGGAAGCGATGCGACAGCTTGCGGCGCGACGACGAGCCGCGGTGGTTCATCATGTGGAAGAAGTGCTCGGAGAGCTTGAAAAATCCCTCAATTCCGTCGAAGTCGTGTTTGTCGAACCAGCCCGCGCTGCCATGCTCAAGGCTCATGAACCCACCGAGTCGATCGCCGCGATGGTTCGCGACCATGCGGCAAAAGTAGAACCTGTCGTTCAGGATTTGTTCGAACAGATCGAGCCCGAGCTATTGCAGCAGGACGCCATGATGAGTCAGGTACAGCGTGAGTTTTGCGATGTCGCCCCCGAGGCATGTCGCAACGCGTGGGCGTGATCGTTTGCGCGAACACCAAACAGCGCCAGTGATATCATTGACTCACAGTCCTCCGAACATCAGCCAACCCAATGAACATCATGAGCCCCCTGTCACGATATTCGTCCATCCGTATGCTGTCGTGCGTCCTGGCGGCCTTGCCCATCGCCTGTTCTTCTTCGGACGATGCCTCCGGATCGCCAACCACCGACGCTGGCAAGGATGTTTCCACGGATCACGCCGAGGCTGGGTCCCAAGACGCGGACCCACACGACGATAGCAGCATCGGAGATGCTCCCGACTCCGATGGCAATACGAAAGACTCAACATCGGACCAAGAAGCCAGCGACGGCGATATTTCCACGGACGCTCCAGCGGACACCCTTCACAAGAGCTACGAAATCGATACGAATACGGCGTTTTTGAATCCTGAGCGCGGATTTCACGGAAACATCGAGCTTACGCAGCCAAAAGCCAATTATGAATATGTCCGACAGAAGGGGTATACGCTCGCTCGTGCCTATGTTCGGTTGGATGATTACCGAAATGCACCGATCCCTTCGGCGTATTTGGCGAGCCTTCGAAACGGTTTGTCCAAGCTTCGGGAAGCGGGAATCAAAGTCGTTCCACGCTTTGCCTACAATTTTGGCATGGAGCCCGATGCTCCGCTCAATGTCGTTCTGGAGCATATCGATCAACTTACGCCAATCCTGGAAGAGTATTCGGATGTCATTGCGGTGCTCCACGGTGGGTTCATTGGCGCGTGGGGCGAGTGGCATTCGAGCACGCATGGGTTGGATTCTCCCGCCAATATGAAAACCATTGCCGAGGCGCTTCTCGAAGCTCTGCCCGACACACGCATGATTCAAGTCCGCACACCAGGCTATCGACGTCATATCGTGGGCTCGCCCTCTGGCCAGGTCGACATGTTCGGCACGACGAGCGACGCGCGCATCGGTTTTCTCAACGATTGTTTTCTATCCTCGGCCAGTGATGCCGGAACGTATCTTGACGATCAAACCAAGGATCGCAGCGAGGAGATCGGAAGAGCGTCGTGT
>ENA-UPSM01004910-UPSM01004910.1-activated-sludge-metagenome-genome-assembly--contig:-NODE-4910-length-13698-cov-3.954189_pt1 | contig 13698 bp, 17 predicted proteins | sample MGYA00238181_ERZ773283 | MGnify/ENA primary metagenome ERZ773283 (study PRJEB29023, sample SAMN05720199) | activated sludge metagenome | isolation source: Anaerobic digester | place: Japan... | reverse complement strand
AGGGGTGACACAGACGTCCGCTGTGATATCCTTATGAGTAGATAAATAGCATGCTCCGATTGGAAATCGAGTGCAGGATATCCCGATACCCTTTTCATAAGTACATTTGGCGTCGGGTGATTTCACAAGGAACATCGGCCTGTCTGCACATTCCGTGCGTCTTGATATGTATGGCTGCAGTCGTATAAAAACCATATGGGCTTACTCCGGCCTCGCAGGCATGCGGCGAGCGTCGGGGTGATCTCCCTTTCCTCATCAGCTCCGGCCAGTCAGGAGAACCCGTGACCAGCACAGAAAAGGAGAGCGATACCATGATCAGGGTGAAGAGGATATACGAATCACTTGCTCCCTCTCCCGATGACGGAAGGAGGATCCTGGTCGACCGCCTGTGGCCGAGGGGTGTGAGCAGGCATGAAGCGATGCTTGACGAGTGGATGAAGGATATCTCTCCGAGCAGCGAGCTGAGGAGATGGTTCGGCCACGACCCTGCCCGCTGGCAGGAGTTCAAAAAGAGGTATCGGCAGGAGCTGGAAGGCAAGCAGCCGTTGTTCGAGAAACTCAAAAACGAGGCGGAACAAGGGAATATCACCCTCCTCTACGCTGCAAGGGACACGCAGCATAACAATGCCGTTGCCCTGAAGGAGTTCCTCACCGAGGCCGGGTCATCCGGGGCAGCGAGGCGAAGCCGGCCCCGGGAATAAGCAGCCGGCTTCGAAAAGGAGGTTCCGATGGCGGAAAAGACATATGCCTATGCGATTGCAGGAGGAGGCCTGGCCGGAGCTTCGGCCGTCGAGGGCATCAGAGAGATCGACAGGGACGGCTCGATCCTCCTGATCGGAAGCGAGAAAGAGCTGCCCTATAACCGTCCTCCCCTCACGAAAAAGCTCTGGTTCGGCACGGAGACGGCAAGCCGGATCTTTGTTCACGGCAGGGACTATTACGAGAATAACGGGGTCGACATGTTCCTGGGAAGATCGGTGACGAAGCTCGACCCGGACCATAAGACCATAACCGACAGCGAGGGCAATTCATACGGATACGGGAAGCTGCTCCTCGTGACCGGGGGCACTCCCCGGCACCTGCACATCCCCGGGGCAGACCTCGAAGGCGTCACTTATTACCGGTATCTGGATGACTATGAGGCGATAAGGCCTCAGGCAAAAGAGGGAAAAACTGCTACGGTCATCGGCGGCGGGTTCATCGGCTCCGAGATGGCAGCGGCGCTCACGATCAACAGGGTCGAGGTAACCATGGTGTTCCCGGACCCGTATCTGGTGAGCAGGGTCTTCCCGGAAGATCTCGGCCGGGCCCTGCAGCAGCATTTCATGAACAAGGGAGTAACGGTACTGACCGGCGACAAGCCCAAATCCTTTTCCCGCACCGACGGCGGGTTCCTCACGACGACCGATGCCGGCAATCGGATCGAATCCGATATCCTGATCGTGGGCATCGGGATCACCCCGAACATGGATCTCGCAAAAGACGCAGGCCTGAAAACCGGCAACGGGATCATCGTGAACGAATATCTCCAGACCTCGAACCCCGATATCTACGCAGCGGGCGACAACGCCTTCTTCCCCTACCAGGCTCTCGGGATGAGCACGCGCGTCGAGCACTGGGACAACGCCCTGAGCCAGGGGAAATGGGTGGGGAGGAACATGGCGGGCGCACACCTGCCCTTCACCTACATGCCGTACTTTTTCTCGGATCTCTTCGAGTTCGGCTACGAGGCCGTGGGCGAGATAGATTCGCGGCTGAACGTCTTTGAAGACTGGAAGAGACAATACGAAACCGGCATCGTCTATTACTTGAAGGACAGCCGGGTGTGCGGGGTCATGACGTGCGACATCTACGGAAAGCTCGATATCGCCCGAAACCTGATCCGGAGCCATGAGAAGGCGACGCCTCAGAGACTGCGCAACGCCATCGTCTGAAGACGTACGGCTACAGATATCCCTGCAGGGAGACATGCCATGAACACTGAAGAGCTGAAAGGCAAGACGGCGCTCGTCACCGGAGGCAGCCACAGGATCGGCGAGGCAATCTCGCTGTGCCTTGCAGACGCCGGTATGAACATCGTGATCCACTACCCGTTCTCTCCGGACGAGACGACCGACCTCAAGCGCATCCTTGATAAGAAGGGGACGAAATCATGGACCGTGAAGGCCGACTTCGCCAGGGAAGAAGAGTACGCGACCCTCATCGAGCGCACCCTCGAGATGACCGGATCGCTTCACGTCCTGATCAACAATGCATCGATCTTTCCCAAGGGGAGCCTGAAAGACGTTACGTTCAAGGATCTGGTGGAGAACATTCAGGTGAACGCATGGGCGCCGTTCGTCCTCATCCGCGACTTCGCCAGGCTGGTCGGCTGCGGTCACGTGGTGAACATCATCGATTCCCGGATAACGTCCTATGACTGGTCGCATGCAGCCTATATCCTGAGCAAGTATATGCTGGCAAAGCTCACGGACATGACGGCGCTCACCCTGGCGCCGGACATCACGATCAATGCCGTGGGGCCCGGCCTTATCCTCCCTCCTCCCGGAGAGGACGAGAAATATCTCGATGCGCTCGCAGACACCGTGCCCATGAAGAAGCACGGCGATCCTGAATATGTGGCCCGCGCCGTCCTCTACCTTGTGACAAGCGAGTATCTGGACGGACAGATCATCTTTGTCGACGGAGGCCGGCATCTCAAGGAATATGGAGGCGGATCGAATCCTCATTACTGACCTCACGGCACGCTGCATCATCGGCGTTAATGAAGAAGAGCGCCGGGAGAAGCAGGATGTGGCAATCAGCATCACGCTTTTTACCGACCTGCGCCTGCCCGGGAAAAGCGACCGGTTCGAAGACGCCCTCGACTACCGCGCCATCAAGAAACGCGTCTATGCCTTGGTGGAGAACTCACGGTACTACCTGATCGAGGCCCTGGCCCAGGCCGTTGCCGATACCTGTCTCGAGAATCCCATAGTCAGCCGGGTGAGGGTGCGTGTCGAAAAGCCTTCTGCACTGCGCTATGCAAAGAGCGTCGGCGTGGAGATCGAGCGCGCCGGAGGAGCCCTGTAATGGAAAAGGCATTCGTGAGCGTGGGGTCGAACATCGATCCGGCAGGAAATGTCAGAAAAGGAATAATGCTGCTCGCGAGAAGAATGCATGTCACAGGCCTTTCCACGGTATATATGACCCCGCCCATCGGCAGACCGGAGCAGGGCAGCTACTACAACTGTGTCGTGAAGATAGAGACGGAGGCATCCCCTGCCGAGCTGAAGCACGGAGTGCTCCGCCCCATAGAGGATATGCTGGGCCGCAGGCGGACGGATGATGCGTACGCACCCCGGACCATGGACCTCGACCTCATACTCTATGATGAGCTCACGGGAAGGTTCGATGACCTGATCCTCCCCGATCCGGACATCTTCGAGCGGACATTTCTTGCCGCCTGCCTCAAAGAGCTGGCTCCCGAAATGATTGTTCCCGGTACAGGCATTACCGTTTCCGAGATTTCCGAAAGGCTTGGGGCCCGAGGACTTGTTCCCCTTCGAGAATACAGCGAATCGCTGAGAAAGGAGGTCGCATATGCCGCTCGATATCCCCAGGATCGAGTCTTTGATCGCAGATCTCCTCAGGGAGATCGGCGAAGACCCCGACCGTGAAGGACTGCGAAAGACCCCCGAGCGGGTGGCGAAGTCGCTTGATCTTCTCCTGTCAGGCTACCGTGAAGATCCCGAGGCCCTGATTCACGGGGCATGCTTTGCCCAGAAGGCGGACAGCATGATCATCCTCAAGGACATAGAGATCTACAGTCTCTGCGAGCACCACATGCTGCCATTCTTCGGCCGCTGCCACATCGGTTACATCCCGAGGGGCAGGGTGATCGGCGTAAGCAAGCTGGCAAGGCTGGCAGACATGTACGCTCGCCGTCTCCAGCTCCAGGAGCGACTTACCGAGCAGATATCCCATGCCATCAAGAAAGAGACACAGGCAGACGGTGTCGGCGTCATGATAGAGGCCAGGCACCTGTGCATGATGATGCGGGGAGTCGAGAAGCAGAATTCCATGCTTGTGACTTCATCCCTGCTCGGCGTTTTCCGGGACAATCCGGCAACGAGAAACGAGTTCCTCTCACTGGTATTGCGGCAGAAGGGCTGACAGGAGGGCGGTCATGACGGAAAAATTCCACATAGGCGACCACGTAGCCTGGAACTCGGAGGCAGGGCACGTGAGCGGCAGGATCATCGGGATACATACGGAGAATTTCACATACAAGGGCTACACGCATCACGCGAGCGAAAGCGACCCCCAGTACGAGATCAAGAGCGACAGGACCAGCCACATTGCTGTGCACAAAGGGTCGGCGCTCAGAAAGATCGACGGCTGAGAGAAAGTACGCAAGTCTTCCCTATGACGTATGAAACATCTGCACTATCCTTTCCCGTCCACCCTCCGTTCAGATTGGATCTGACCGTATGGGCGCTGCGGAGACGGAAGACGAACATCGTCGACCTATGGGACGGCAGCCGGTATTCGCGGATCCTGGTTTTCGATAACGAACCGGTGAAGGTTACAGCAATCCAGAAGGAGATGCATACCCAGCCCGGAATATGCCTCACCCTGCAGTCGGAAAGAGAAGTCACCCCGCAGCTGCAACATGACGCTCGGCTGACCCTGCAGAAGATGCTCGGCCTCACCGTAGACCTGCAGCCGTTCTATGCCATGGCCGGCTCGAATGACATTCTGTCGTCCCTCGTCCAGCGGTTTCGAGGGGTCAGGCCCCCGCGGTTCCCCACCATCTTCGAGGCCCTGATAAATGCCGTTGCCTGCCAGCAGGTCACCCTCGATCTGGGCATAGTCATGCTGGGCAGGTTATCCGAAGGTTTCGGAAAGGAGTTCGTCGACAACGACACTGTCATGCATGCCTTCCCCCGGCCCGAGGACTTCCAGGAGGCTTCCGAGGATGACATCCGGGAGCTGGGGTTCAGCCGGCAGAAGGCGAGAGCGATGAAGGAGCTCGCGGACGGCATCCTCGATAAAAGAATAGATCTGACGAGCTTTGAGCGTATGAGTGATCGTGATGCTGTCGCCTATTTGACGAACCTTCGGGGCATAGGGCGCTGGAGCGCCGAGTATGTGCTCCTGCGGGGGCTCGGAAGGCTCGACTCCTTTCCGGGAGACGACGTCGGTGCGCAGAGCAACCTCGAGCGCATCTTCCGCCTCGGCCATAAGCCCGGCTATGAAGAGATCAGGACGCTGACCTCGCAGTGGCACCCCTATGAGGGCCTCGTCTATTTTCACCTGCTCCTTGAGAAGCTGCACCAAAAAGGGGTCATATGAGCGTCATCTATACGGTCGGCCATTCAACGAGATCGATCGAGGAATTCATCGCACTGCTTCAGGCAAACCGGATCGAGATCGTGGTCGATGTGAGGAGAATCGCCAGATCCCGCCGCAACCCTCAATTCGGCGGATCTGCATTGTGCGAATCATTAGAGGAGCGCGGCATCCTGTATAAGCACATCGAGGGTCTTGGAGGTTTACGGCATGCATCAGGCTCATCGCTAAACACGGCATGGAGAAATTCATCTTTCCGAGGATATGCCGACTATATGCAGACACCGGAGTTTTCAGAAAGCATACATGAGCTTGTCGAGATAGGCAGGGAAAAGCGTACGGCCATCATGTGCGCCGAAGCTGTTCCATGGCGCTGCCACCGCTCGCTTATCTCCGATGCGCTGGTGGTGCGGGGATTCCATGTTGTGGATATCATCAATGCAAAGGAGAATCGTCCCCATAATCTGACACCATTTGCCAGAGTCGATGGAGAATCGATCACGTATCCTCAAGACCACCTGACCGGATAAAGCAATCGTCAAAGGCAACAACCGCAGATCACACTATTCTTGATATTGACCTCTTTGGTATTACAATATATTACCATGGTAAGGAGACGGCCATGAAGAAGCAGGAGATCGTTACGTTCAAGGTGGATTCGTCCCTCATGGAGCTGCTCAGGGACATTCCGAACCGCTCCGAGTTCATCCGGAATGCGATCGTGTCCGCGCTCGGGAGCATCTGCCCGCTTTGCTGCGGCACGGGCATCCTGACACCGAACCAGAAGCAGCATTGGGACGAGTTCTCGGCAGAGCACGAGGTGAAGACCTGCAGCGAGTGCCAGGAGCGCTACCTCGTGTGTGGACATGGACGGTAAGGGCGCAGGGTTGATCGGGAGGAAAAGGCATGGCCAGAAAGATCATCTTCGGCGCTCTCGTTTTTGCCTTGTGCGCCGCCATGCTGCTCATAGCGGTCGCGAAAGGGCCGAAGACTGCGAAAACCGGAGCTCCGCACAAGGTGACGGTCGTAACCACACTCTTCCCTGTTTATGACATGGCAAGGCACATCGGAGACGGAAAAGCGGACGTATACCTGCTCCTGCCTCCGGGCGTGGAAGCACATTCATTCGAGCCCAAGCCGAGCGACATCGTGAGGATCAGCAAAGCAGATATCTTCGTCTACACCGACAAATACATGGAGCCCTGGGCCGATGACATCGTCAGGAGCGTCACGAACAGGGACCTCATCGTGGTGGATGCAGGAAGAGGCACGATGGAGCTCCCGGCAGTGTCCCACGATTCTGACGAGCCTGCAGGCGCTCCCGATCCCCACATCTGGCTCGATTTCGACAATGCGAAGATCATGGCAGGGAATATCGAGGCAGCCTTCGAGGCCAAAGATCCGGCAGACAAGGACTTCTACAGGCAGAGGCTCGAGGATTACCGAAGAAAACTATCCGAGATGGACGCTGCCTACAGGAGCGGGCTTTCACACTGCAGAAGCAGCGAGATCGTGTTCGGGGGACATTATGCACTCGGCTATCTGGCCCACCGGTACGGCCTCAAGTACGTGGCCGCCCAGGGCGTCTCTCCCGACGCCGAGCCTACGGCCGGCGATCTGAAGAACCTGGTAACCCAGATCAGGAAACAACGTATCCGCTACGTCTTCTACGAAGAGCTCTCGAGCCCGAAGATCGCCGAGACCGTTGCGGGCGAGACGGACGCGAAGCTGCTGCCGCTCAGCGCGGCGCATAATGTAACCAGAGACCAGGTCGAGCGGGGCGTGACCTTCTTCGATATCCTGCAGACCGATCTCCAGAACCTGAAGACCGGGCTCGGGTGCGAATGATATGGACCCTATCCTGTCGGTAGAGCATGTAAGCGTCCGGTACGGATCCAACGAGGTGCTCCACGATGTGACCTTCAGCGCCGAGAAAGGCGACTACATCGCCCTGGCCGGGCCGAACGGCGCAGGCAAGACGACACTTGCCAAGACGATCATCGGCCTCGTGGGCAAGTATGCCGGCACGATCAGGCTGTTCGGAAAGGATACAACAACTTTCAAAGACTGGAACCGCATCGGGTATCTTCCTCAGAGGGTGAGCGCCTTCAACCCCCTTTTCCCGGCAACGGCGAAGGAGGTGGTGGGGCTCGGACTGCTGTCCGAAAAGGGCTTTCCGAGATACTTCGACAGGAGGGACGAAGACGAGATCGGCAGGGTCCTCAACCTGATGGGCATCTCCGATCTCAAGGACAAGCTCATCGGCGAGCTTTCCGGCGGCCAGCAGCAGAGGGTTTTCCTGGCACGCTCCCTGGTGTCGAACCCGGAGCTCCTCATCCTGGACGAGCCCAGTACCGCGCTGGACCCGAGCTCACGCGAGTCGTTCCTCGAACTCCTGAAAAAGCTGAACAGGGAAATCGGAATCACGGTCCTCCTCATCACCCACGATACCTCGCAGATCGGGAAATATGCGGACAAGCTCCTGTATCTGGATAAAAAGGTCATTTTCTTTGGGGGGTTTGCTGACTTCTGCAGGTCGGAGGAGATGGGCGAATACTTCGGTCGCTTTTCCCAGCACCTGATCTGCCACCAGCATGACTGACATGACGCTGCTCGACTTTCTCCATTATTCGTTCATCCAGAGGGCGTACCTCGCCGGATCGTTCATCGCCGTTCTCTGCGCCATGCTCGGACTGTTCCTGGTTTTGCGGAGACTCTCGCTCATCGGGGACGGTCTTTCCCACGTCAGCTTCGGGGCGATCGCACTTGGTCTCTTCTTCGGAATCTACCCCTTCTACGTCGCGATCCCCATCGTCGTTCTCGGTTCATATTTCATCCTCAAGCTCACCGAGAGGGCAAAGATATACGGAGATGCCGCGATCGGCATCGTTTCGTCCCTGGGCATCGCTTCAGGCATAATTCTGGCGAGCCTGTCGAGAGGGTTCAACGTCGATCTGTTCGCCTACCTGTTCGGGAACATCCTGGCCGTCAGCAGTGCCGAGGTGTACCTGTCCGTGGGCCTTTCCCTCGTCGTCCTCCTCACCATCGTCATGCTCTACAACGATCTGTTCTCCGTGACCTTTGACGAAGAGTACGCCAGAATCACGGGAATCAGGGTGGAGCGGATCAACCTGATCCTGACCTTTCTCACCGCGATCACCGTGGTCCTCGCCATCAAGGTCGTCGGGATCCTGCTCGTTTCAGCCCTGCTCATCGTACCGGCGGTCACTGCCCTGCAGATCGCAAAGGGCTTCAAGGGCGCCATGATCATCTCCGTTCTCGATGCGGTCGTTTCCGTCCTCATGGGGATCACCCTGTCCTTCTTCCTGGACCTGCCCGCAGGCGGAACCATCGTCATGACAAGCCTCGCGTTCTTCGGGGCGTCTTTGCTGTACAAAAGGATTACGTAACCTTACGAGAAATGTCCTGCATCGGAGAAAGGACACCTGTCCGTTATCCGCGACACTTTCCGGTATCCCGGACACCCTCTTCCTCTCTCTCCTTGTCATGTGAAGATAATTATTGCGATTCTTTCCTGGCATACGGGTTGCTCAGAGTATATTGAATGCAGGCCCTTTCACGAGAAGGGATAAGAATGTTCATAGGAGGTAATATTCATGTTCAAGTCGTATGAGGATGCCTACAGGCGTTCTTTGGAAGACAGGGAAGGTTTTTGGAGCATTGCGGCAGGGGCGATCCACTGGGAAAAGAAGTGGGACAAGGTGCTCGACGATTCGAAGGCTCCGATCTACCGGTGGTTTGCGGGCGGCAGACTGAACACCTGCTACAACGCCATCGACTACCACGTGGAAAACGGCAGGAAGGACCAGGCCGCCATCATCTATGACAGCCCGGTCACAAACACGGTGCGCACCATCACCTACGGAGAGCTCAAGGACGAAGTCTCCCGGTTCGCGGGCGTCTTGAAGTCCCTCGGCGTAGAGAAGGGCGACAGGGTCGTCATCTACATGCCCATGATCCCCGAAGCGGCCGTCTCGATGTTCGCCTGCGCGCGCATCGGCGCGATCCATTCCCTGGTGTTCGGGGGGTTCGCACCCAACGAGCTCGCCGTCCGGATCGAGGATGCAAAGCCCAGGGTGGTCCTCTCCGCCTCGTGCGGCATCGAGCCCAAGGGTGCCATTCCCTACAAGCCGCTTCTCGACAAGGCCATCGAGCTCTCGAGCCACAAGCCCGAGAAGTGCGTGATCTACCAGAGGCCGCAGGTGAAGGCGGACCTCGTTCCGGGCAGGGACATCGACTGGGCGGATGCGCTCAAGGGGGCAACACCCGCCGGATGCGTCACCGTCGAAGCGACCGATCCGCTCTACATCCTCTACACCTCGGGCACGACAGGCATCCCCAAGGGCGTCGTCCGGGACAACGGCGGACACGCCGTGGCGCTCAAGTGGACCATGAAGCACATCTACGGCGTCGAGCCCGGAGACGTGTACTGGGCGGCATCGGATGTGGGCTGGGTCGTGGGCCACTCGTACATCATCTATGCCCCGCTTCTCTACGGGTGCACGACCATCATGTACGAGGGCAAGCCCGTGGGCACCCCTGACCCCGGAGCCTTCTGGCGGGTGATCTCGCAGCACAAGGTAAAGGTGCTCTTCACGGCCCCCACGGCATTCCGGGCCATCAAGAAGGAAGACCCGAACGGAACCTACGTGGGCAAGTACGACATCTCGGGCCTGAAATACCTGTTCCTGGCCGGAGAGAGGCTCGATCCCGACACCTATCACTGGGCGAGCGATCTCCTGAAGCTCCCCGTCGTGGACCACTGGTGGCAGACCGAGACGGGCTGGGCCATTGCCGCGAACTGCATGGGCATCGAAGAGCTGCCCATCAAGGCCGGCTCGCCCACAAAGCCTGCGCCGGGCTATGACGTGAGGATCCTCGATGAAAACGCACAGGAGAAGCCCAACGGCGAGGAGGGCGTGATCGGGATCAGGCTCCCGCTTCCCCCGGGCTGCCTGCCGACATTGTGGCAGAAGGACGATGCATACATCAAATCCTACTTGAGCGATTATCCGGGATACTATGCCACGGGCGACGGCGGCTACAAGGACAAGGACGGCTACATCTACATCATGGGCAGGGTCGACGACGTCATCAATGTCGCCGGGCACAGGCTCTCCACGGGCGGCATGGAAGAGGTCGTGGCAAAGCACCCGGATGTGGCCGAATGCGCGGTGGTCGGCGTCGAAGACCAGCTCAAGGGCCAGGTGCCCGTCGGATTCGTGGTCCTCAAGGCCGGCGCTGCAAAGGGCGAGCAGGACATCCAGAAGGAGGTCGTGAGCATGGTCCGCTCCGAGATCGGGGCGCTCGCATGCCTGAAGGACATCATGGTCGTGAAGCGGCTGCCCAAGACAAGGAGCGGCAAGATCCTGCGAGCGACCATGAGAAAGATCGCAGACGGCCAGGAGTTCGCCGTGCCGTCAACGATCGAAGACCCGGCAGTGCTGGGCGAGATCGGGGAAGCCCTGAAGGCCATCGGCTACCCGAAAAAGTAAGCACTTTTTGGGGCAGGCAGGGCCTGCCCTTGTAAAATATCATTTTAAGAAAAGGAGAGTGATCATGACAAAAGGTGTGGATAGTGCTGCCCTCGCGAACCTCGATGCAAAGGCACAGGAGAAGGCAGGGGCACAAGCGGAGCAGAGCATAGGCAATCCTGCAGTGGTGGGCCTCGCGGGTTTCGGGATGACGACCCTGCTGCTGCAGTTCCACAACGTGGGCTGGTGCGGCGTGGGCCCGGTCCTCGCCATGGGGCTCATCTTCGGGGGCATTGCCCAGATGATCGCCGGTCTCCAGGAGATCAGGACAGGCAACAATTTCGGCTACAGTGCCTTCACCGCCTATGGGGCGTTCTGGATCGGGCTTTCGATCATCTTCCTGCTGAACCAGTTCGACGTCTATAAATCGAGCCCGACCGACATCGGCTGGTATCTCGTCGGATGGACGGTCTATACCTTCATCATGTGGATCGGTTCGATGAGGGTAAACGGCGCCCTCGCATCGACGTTCACCCTGCTCCTCATCGGCTTCATCCTGCTCGATTTCGGCCACTTCGGATATCCGGAGCTGAACAGGATCGCGGGATTCGAGCTCATGGTGTGCGCCCTCAATGCATGGTACGTAATGGCTCACGTGATTTTTGCCGGTGTTTTCGGAAGGGACGTCCTTCCTGTAGGCAAACCCTGGATTCAGTAACAGGGCTTTTACATCCTCAAAAAACAGCGCGGCGCACGGGAACCGACTCTTGTGCCGCGCTGTTTTTCTTCTGTTTGAATAAGATTAATTTTTTGATTTCATTTTGACGATACATGGGGACATGGAATCAGAAACCAAGACAGATTCCCAGCTTGAGACCGGACAGAACTATCACATGTGCAAAGATATGTCCCCGAATGAGCATGTGCCCTGCCCTCTCAACCAGTACGACCTGAGATCGTGCATGCGCCGGTTTTTCTCCGTTGCGATTGTAGGCATCTTCATCGATCTCATGATCTTCTTCATCTACGTCATGGCGATAGTGGCAGGCTGCCGGCCGGGGACCATCGGCCTCTACTACAGCCTGATCGAGGTGCCCATCATCTGCGGCATCCTCGGTGTCTTCTTTTTCAACGAACTGCAGGACCTCACCCACGAGGTCGTCCAAAGGGTTTCCCAGCTCCGCCGCTAGATTCTCGAAGCCTATCGAGAAGTCCTGGAATCCCAATACAAGTCAGTTTCTTCAGGAAGGGTTTGCCGCCGTTTTTTCGTTCGCATCTCCGGCAGGAACGATGCGGATCACGGAGCCGCAGCTCGAGCATTTGAGCTTGCGGCCGCCGAAGCGCGGAGAGACCTCGATGGATCGACCGCAGGCATCGCAGGAGAACTGCTGCCATTTGCCCCCTGCAATACGGACTTCCTGATTCCCGGGCCGTCCGTTTTCTTGAGGGGCAGAAACCCTGCCTTCGGCAGGAGCGCTCATGGCTGCAGATTCACCGAGGACCGAGGTGATCATCCCCGAATCGCCCCTGGGCACCGCATGCACCCTCTTGCAGCGGGGGCACACGATCTGCCCGCCGGGGTATCCGGGAGGAAGCTTCATCCTGAGCCCGCACCGGCAGGTGATGAAGGTGAAGCCGTTCATTGCCCGTATGATATCCCCTGCCCTCCGTGCGGATTCACCCACGGATGAAGGGGAGATGCCCCGGTCCTCGCTCGGAGGCCTGATAGCCACCCTTCCGCCGTCCCTGAGATCGGCTGCGGGAACGAGGGCCCTGTGCCTGCGGGTAACCTTGATATAGGCCTTCATGTAGTCCATATACCCTGCCCCCTGGCCCATGGCGCACAGTATTCCGATGCGCTCCTCGAGGGGCGGGTGGGTCGCAAAAATGCCATCGTTCAGGCTCTGCCTGTTCGGGTTGGCGATATAGAACGGCAGGAGCACCGAAGGTGCGTCGCCGAGCGTATCCGGACTGCCGCCGATCTTCTCGAGGGCGGAAGCGAGCCCTTCAGGATAGCGGGTGAGCCGGGCGCTCGTGGCATCTGCCAGATACTCCCTCCTGCGCGAGATGGAAAAGTAGAGGATGCGTGCAAAGACCGGCCCGAGGACTGCAAGGACGAGGGAAACGAGAACGAGCGCTCCTGCCGCCTTGCCGCCCCGCTTCGATCGTGAGGTTACCCTGGCCGTCGAGGTATAGCGGAACGTCCGTAAATATGCATCCGAGACGAAAATGATCGACCCGAGCATGGTGGCCGCGACGGTCATGTAGAGCACATCCCGGTTGAGGATATGGCCGATCTCATGGGCGACGACCCCCTGCAGCTCGTCACGGCTGCACATGGCAAGCAGGCCCGCGGTCACGCAGATGCAGCTCTTCTTCGGGGACTTGCCCATGGCAAAGGCATTCGGTGCCGGGTCGTCCACGAGGAAGATCCTGGGCATGGCCGGAAGGGAGCCGGCAATCACCATCTCCTCGACCACGTTACAGAGCTGGGGATATACGTCTTTGCCCACCTCATGGGCGCGGGAGACGCCGAGCAGGATGCTGTCCGAGGCAAACAGGCTCGCCAGGAGCATGACGATCCAGATCCCGGCTGCCGCCACTGCACCCGTAGCCCCGGCATGGAGATCGTACGCTCCGGCTGTTCCCATGCCGATGAGCGCCCCGCACAGGATCAGGAAAAGCCCCATCAGGACGATGAGGATGACGGTCTTGCGCTTGTTGGATGCGATGATCGACCAGAACATGCTTCAGGCGAAGCTCACCTTGGGTGCCGTCCGCTCGGTCTTGTCCTCAAGATCGAAATATTGCGCCGTCCGGAAATCGAACCAGCCGGCAATGAAGTTCGACGGGAACATCTGGATCTTGT
>ENA-UPSM01004904-UPSM01004904.1-activated-sludge-metagenome-genome-assembly--contig:-NODE-4904-length-13715-cov-16.374524_pt1 | contig 13715 bp, 5 predicted proteins | sample MGYA00238181_ERZ773283 | MGnify/ENA primary metagenome ERZ773283 (study PRJEB29023, sample SAMN05720199) | activated sludge metagenome | isolation source: Anaerobic digester | place: Japan... | reverse complement strand
CCTCCAAAATGTTCGAGCAAATCGCTACAGGCATCTATGGCATCATAAATATCAAAATCTTTGATAGAACGGGCTGAACCCGTAATCAATCCATTCGATTTGCAAAGTACAATGGTAGGGCGGTAATAAATTTCCGTTAAACGAGAAGCCACAATTCCTATTACACCTTTATGCCATGAGGCGTGATAAAGAACAGTAGTAAATACTTCGGTCAAAGACTCTTGACCAGCAATCATATCCATGGCTTGCTGGGTAATAAGGCTATCAAGGTTACGCCTTTCCGTGTTGCAATTATTAATCTGTTCGGCAAGTCTATGAGCTTCTTCCAATGATTGGCTGATGAGAAGTTCAACACTATTATTACCACTTTCTATCCTGCCTGCAGCATTGATACGTGGTCCTACATTGAAAACCAAATCACTTATATTCACTTCGTGAGAAAAAATTTTCTCGGGTTTTTCGTTCGTCCGTTTAATGCCACTGATTTCCAATAAAGCTTCTATGCCAGGACGAGGATTTGAATTAATCAGTTTCAATCCATAATAAGCTAATATCCTGTTTTCGCCTGTTATCTGTACAATATCAGCTGCAATGCTTACAGCCACTAAATCGAGATATTTGTCGAGGTTTTGAAATGGCCATCCTTTAAATTGATTGTAAGCTTGTATGAGCTTAAAACCTACTCCGCATCCCGAAAGCTCATTATAGGGATAGTTGCAGTCGGGACGCTTGGGATCGAGTATGGCAACAGCCGGAGGTAGTTCATCCCCTGGTCGATGATGATCGCAAATGATAAATTCTATGTTCTTTGTAAGGGCATATTTGATCTTTTCACCAGCTTTTATCCCACAATCAAGAGCAATAACAAGCCCATAACCATTTTCTGAAGCATAGTCTATAGCCTTGTATGATATTCCATAACCCTCGGCATATCTGTCGGGAATATAAAATCCTATAGCCTCGTAAAACTCATTGAAAAAAGTATAAACCAAAGCAACTGCCGATGTGCCATCAACATCGTAATCCCCATAAACCAAAATCTTTTCATGATTCTTAATGGCTCTATCTATCCGTTCAATGGCTCGATCCATGTCTTTCATCAGAAAAGGATCGTGAAGATCATCCAGATTAGGCCTAAAGAATGACCGGGCTTCATCAAAAGTAGTAACTCCTCGCTGAACCAATAAAGAGGCTAAAGCCCCATTTATATTCAAGGACTTCTGTAAATTACGGATGATTTCAGCATCCCCTGCAGGTTTATGAACCCAGACTTTTTCCATGATTGTTTTCAAGTCGTAAAATTACACCTTCTTCACGGATATTTTTCATTGATGGCAGATTTTTATATAAATGTTTGTATTACAAATATTTAATAAGATAATATTTCAAAGTTCTTGATCCTAAATTTTCATTTCAGTAATTGACTTAATGGCATCCATTTGAAGAATAAATCAATCCATAACCTTGTGTTGCACTACTTTAAATAGGTTAATAAATAAAGAAAACAAGATTTTGAAAACTTTTTTCTTTATTGAACTATTTGAACATTCTCCAAGTCGGTTGCCTTTTATTTCTCTAAGCCATCTCAGGCAAAAAGGGCAGTGTAATATATAAAAAAGTGTGGAGGTGTCTGAGGTCTCGAGCGGATTCGAACCGCTGTACGAGGTTTTGCAGACCTGTGCCTAGCCACTCGGCCACGAGACCCAAAGGAAGGGCAAAATTAAAACGATTTTACATAATGGCCAAATCTGTTCCTTAAACCCAGTGACAAACACATTTACGGTTTCCCATACGATTGCAAATAAGTCCCCAAGCCTGCGGTTTATATATATTTATAAAATGCCTGCAAGTAATTCTTTCCCTTTCAGAGCAGGCTCATCTTGCAGATTAACCCTTAAGAATTTACGAGAGCGTAAAGAACCTGATACAACTTTCTTATCTTGATGATTATGGCATATTATCCGTTGATTATGAGGCCTTTTTGGTTTTATTTTAGGGATGGTGTTATCCCATATATACGATCATTTTAGCCTTGGCAATGAAAAAGAAACATACAAAGCTTTGAATCTATGTAATCTGTTAATGCTTTGTACAAATGTTAAATTTTAGAGAAATTCATCGTAATTTTATCTTGATTGTTGATGAATTAGTAAAAAATGGGTAATTTTGTTTTGTATTAAACCAAAATCATGATAAAGTTATGAAAAAGATTATTGTAACATGCTGCATTGCAATATTTTATGCCTTCTGTGGGAGAGTAAGCACAGCCCAGACTTACGATTCAGCACAATATTGGGTGGATGCTGCATTGGCTCCTGCTGCCGATTTCTATGAAATCACCGAGACTATGGATTCCTATTTCATGCATAATGAGGACGCGCGAATCTACAGCGGCTTTTATAAATCTTACAATCGCTGGGCCGATTTCTGGAGAACCCGCTTAGTGGCACATCCGGAGCATAAAGGAGATATACGTTATGCTGCGGAGATGTTTTCTTCAGTTTTAGCGCAATTACCTGAAGAAGATGGGAATTCCGCATTGTATTCTGCCGATTGGAGTTCAAAAGGGCCTGGTGAATTCAACCAATTACAAGTGAAAGGCCTTGTTGAAAGTTTAGCCATTGATGAATCGGACCCCAGACTTCAAACTATTTACGCGGGCACAAATGCCTCGGGAATATGGAAAACCACTAATGGTGGAAAGTATTGGCAATGTGTTTCTGACCGGAGTGGTTTCAGCAATGTTGGAGTACAGGATATTATCATTGACCCCAATAATCCAAAAATTATTTATGCTGCAACAGGGTTATCTACCTATGGACGTTCGTATGGAGCCGGTATTATTAGAAGTACGAACAGTGGAACTTCTTGGAGCCGGATCAACTTCCCTGAAACTAACGCCGTTGTTAAACGACTTGCGTTAAAACCTGGAAGCAGCACCCATATGGTGGCTCTCTATAGCCAGGGAAGAGATTTTAACTCAAAAGAAAATAAAATCTATGTCTCTAAAAATGCTGGAAGCAGTTGGGAGCTTATAATAAAAAGAAGGAATAGAGACGGGGCAAAATTTTTTATTGATATTGAATTTGAATTTTCAAATACAAACAATATCTATCTTTCCACAATTGGAAAAATAATTAATAGGGGCTATTCCGGCAGTGAAATTTGGAAATTTACCAATATTTTCTGTGGTGACACTATCCAGATGCAACATATTAGGCTTGATACTCTTCCGGGTTATCCCCAACTGTATGCTGAACGAGTTTCATTGGCCATTGATTCTAAAAACGGGGATCTTTATGCTGCCGGTAATTACACTGATGTATCAAATCCAAGCCAGCCTGTTCAGTATTTCAAGCTGTTAAAATTCATTACATCGAATAATACATGGCAAACTGTTTATACATATAATAATGTCAATCATTATGGATATAATAATCCATTTTCTGGCATAGGTATCTGGCGCAACGAACTTGAAATTTCTAAAAAATACAGTAATGTATTCTATATAGGTGGTTTTACGATAGATGTTGTAGATGCAAGAACAACCCCAATTGCAACCACTCATTATTTAGATCAGAATGTTTCTTATCCGATGTATGGCCCAACTTACCATGTTGATACCAGAGCGCTAAAGATTGCCATTGATCAAAATGGGAATGAAATTATATTTGCAGGGAATGATGGAGGTATTTCTCGTGGGATTCTTCAAGGCACTTCAGGTAATCCAGTTCTTAGTTTCAATAATATCAACGGTTTAGGTTTCAACATTACTCAATTATACGGTATTGGAAGCCCGAAAAACGATAAATTTGCCTTCGGAGGAGGGGCACAGGACAACGGTGGTTTTGTGCTCGATAAAAACGGGAAAACATGGTATCATGCACCCATAGGGGATGGATATGACATCATTTATCATCCTGAAAATGTACAAGTTGCGTACATCACCTCAAATCATGGATATCGGGTAATACAAAGAAGCATTAATGGTGGAAGTTCATGGACAAATCCGAATCCTAATGGCGGAATGCCTTCGACAATGATTGACCAGCCTGCTCTTAATGACAGGCCTATAACCATCCACCCGAATCAACCTAACTTCTTATACATTGGCTATCATGATTTATGGCGGGGAATTATTAATACAGATTTTTCGATTAATACCTGGCAGAATGTAACTAGTTTTGATAATATTTTAGACGAGAATCAAAGTATGGCTGCCCTCGCTATTGCCCCAACAGATAATAATATTATGTATATCGCCTATAGTGAGCCACATTGGAAAAGTGATACAGTAACTGTTGTTTATAATTATAATACTGGCGACTTTGATACTATTGATAATCGCCCGTTGATTAAAAAAGTCTGGAAATCGGTAGATGGAGGAAATACTTGGAACGATTTAGTATTATCTGGTACAGATCCTTATTCTATTTTGTTTAACATGGCAAGATGGTATCCCATTACCGACATTGTAATACACCCAGATGATCCTCAAAAGGTATGGATTACTTTTGGTTGTTTTTTTGAACCAGGAAATGCAAATGACAGAATAGCTTATACGATGGATGGTGGGGTAACATGGCAAAAATTTTCATGCAGTGGATTACCTAACCTGCCTATAAATACCATGACTGCAGTTAAAAATAGCCAGTCTAACATTGTAACATTATTTATTGGGAATGATGCCGGTGTTTGGATGTACGAGAACGTTGATATTCCGCAGCAAAACTGGGTTCAGTTTAGTAATGGGCTACCCAGGTGTATTGTTACCGATCTGGAGTACAATCCTAAAGCAAAAAAATTAAGAGTTGCAACATTTGGCCGAGGGTTTTGGGAAACTTCTCTTGATTGCTTCACAAGCAATGATGAAATAATTCCCACCGGCACAACTGTTGAATGGACCCTTAATACTGCAGGTTCACCAATAACTAAAGTTGTTAAGGGAAGTATCATTGTAAATGGCACTTTGATAATTGGAGGATACAGCGACCAAACTTACTACACTCTGGAAATGATGCAAGGCAAAGCTATCATAATTGAAAAAGGCGGAAAACTCATCCTCAATCCATATGCTCGAATTACAAACCATTGCGGAAGCCGATGGGTCGGTATAAGAGTGAAAGGCAATCCCAATGCCCCTTTCAGCGATTTTAGCCAGCATGGGATAGTTGAAATAAATGGAATCAACAGTAGTTTTATGACAGGTATCGAAAATGCTGATGTTGCTATTGCTACATTTATTGAAGAATTTGTACCAGATGGCGGCAATGCGGGGCAAACATCTATACCACCAGAATATACCGGAGGCATAATAAAAGCCTTAAATGCCTTGTTTGAAAACAATTATATTGATATTAACATTGGACCTTCGAGGCAAAGAAGAAAAGATGTTTTTACCGGCTGTACTTTTCGAACTTCAGGCCTTCTTAAAGGTACACCCATTTATCCTTTCACACATGTTCTCCTAAATGACAACGAAGGCATTAAATTTTATAAGAACATTTTTATTTCTGATACTTTGGTCTTTTCCTGGCCAATAGGAATAGGTATTCATGCTAATCATTCTTCCTTTACTGTTAAAGATACTCTTGGTTCTAAAAATTTCTTTTACAATCTTGAATATGGAATCAAAGCCACTGCTATTGCTGCCAATCGCAGTATATATACTGACAAAGCACTATTCCGAAATTGTCTAACAGGAATATATTTATCGGCTATGACTCGTCCAAAAATCTGGCGTTCTATCTTTTATATTAATCCTACTGATACTACCATTTTAAAACCTTATGCAGGCCTTTATCTTGACCATTGCACCGATTATTCGGTTACGGAGAATTCTTTCAAAAAAGGCACTCTTAGCTTTAATCCCGGGAACAATTCGAGTGTTTATAGAATTGGAATCGTAGTTAATAACTCTGGAACAGAAAATAATCTGATATACAATAATATTTTCAGAAATTTGAATATAGGTATTCTTGCACAAAACCGTAATCGAAACAGTGATGGGAGTAAAGGACTTACAATACAGTGTAACGAATTTAATGCAATTTTGAATGACATTGTAATTACTGCTGCTACATCAGGTTCCGATAAAGGAATAAAAGAAAATCAAGGGAATGGAGAAAGTGCTGTTACACTTGCAAATAACATCTTTAGCTTAAGCGGCTTATCGCAAACCTATAACTTTTATGATGTAATCGGAAATCTTATTAGATATTTCCATGCTAATGTTCCAGATAATGTCTATGGTTACCGGATACAGCCTAATATTAATCCTGAAGGTAACTTGTTAAATGAAGAAAAAAATTTTACCTTTAATAAAGAAACCTGTTGCCCATCTGAAATTTTTTTAGGAGATAAAAATGCTGAGGATTTAAAATCTGATTTTTATACACTTAACGACAGTATAAACCTGCTCCAGCTTGAATTGTCCCAGCTTACTGACGGAGGGGATACCCCTGGAACTGTGATGGACATTTCAACCGGCGGCCCAAACCAAACACTTGAAGTATATCAATCTTTACTCAGTAAAAGCCCATATCTATCAGATACTTCACTTATAGAAAGTGTTTTGAACGAATGGGTGCTTCCCAACCCCGCTCTTCGGGATATTTTGTTATTAAATCCGCAAAGTGCAAAAATTCCTGAAGTTGTTGAAGGCCTTGATTATCGTTGGCAACCATTCCCTGAGGAAATGAAAGCTGAAGTAATGGAAAACAGAGAAGTTACAGGCCCAAAAGAGCAGCTCGAAATTGAACTGTCTGCTCTTCAGAAACAACAATGGGATATATATTCTTCTATTGTAGATATTTACGATACAAGCCAAGTTAGTACTGCAACCGATAGCCTAATAGCTTTTTTGCAACATCAGCCCATTCTTGTTGGTAAGTATATTCTTGCTTCTCTTTTGCTTTATCAAGGTTTACCTCAGCAAAGCCTACAAATACTCCAGCAAATACCGACTCTACCTAATATAGAAAATTCAGACTTATGTGAGGCGGAACAACAACTTACCTTGTATTACTGGTTTAATGCGAGGTCCGATAGTGGATTACCATTTATTTTAGCTGATAGCAGTATTGCTGAAATCCTTTGGCAATTAGCTTCAAATAGTGGATCACGTGCATCACTGCAAGCACTTAATATTCTTCTGGCTAACAATTTAACCTCTTACGAAGAACCTTATCTGCTGCCTCAACCATCATTAAAAAGAGGAGAAAAATATCTCTCTCAAAACAAAACGGCTACCCTTGCTAAAAATACTGTTGAAATTTACCCCAATCCGGCTCGGGATTACCTAATTGTGAGATATAACCTTGATAATGAATATCTACCTGCTAAACTCCTATTTTACAATGCCGAAGGGAAGCCTGTATTACAACAAACCCTCTCCCGAACGGTCGATGAACTTTTTATGCCTGTGCGGCATTTAAACCCAGGACTATACAAAATCGTGATCTTTGGTAACAAAACCATGCTCCTTACTTCTAAATTTGTTATTTATTAATACTTAAAAATTAATCTACCATGAAAAAATATATAACAGGAATTTTTACAGTGTGCTTTTTATTTGTTTTTCTGTTCCCCCTTACTTCAAATGCCCAACCTGATTATCTTTCAAGAGAATATAGTTTTTGTAATGTGTTTTATTCTGTTACTCCGTTCGATTCTGGTTATTTTCTACAAGATAATTCTTTGAGTACTATTTACAAAGTTAATTTTGAAGGTGATACACTTAAATCTCTATGTTTTCAGGGCAGATTGCCTGGTTCTTACAGTTTTTTTCATGGAAAAACAAAAGATGGAAACATAATTATAGCCGGGCGATTTGAAAATTCCAATACTGGACAATCCATGCTTTTTATCTCCAAATTAAACTTTATGCTAGATACATTATGGGTAAGATATTATCCAGGGCTTCACGCTAGTGGACCTATCCTAAATAATGATACAATTGCAGTAATTAAGAAAGATGCACAAAGTAATATACATGTGCAAATTTTCAATCCAAACGGCGAATTAATCGAGCACCGCATTCATCCCAAATACGCTGGTTCCAATAGTATGACGATATATAGTATCGCTTCGGTCAATGCAAGAAAGTATGTAATAGCCATTTTAAGAGAGTATTATAATTCATGGAACCAGAAGTATTATTGGGATCCAGTAATATGTGTAAGCGACAGCAATCAATATTATTATTTCTGGTCAGGCTTCGAATATGAATACGGAAGCGGGGCGTCTACCTCATTTATCTTTTACGACAATATAACAGGCAGAATCAAACATTTTTATCATTTCACGCAGATGTGGAATACTGTAACTCTTTATGAACATACCCTCAGCGGGCAACTTATTGCTAGCAAAGGGATTTATGATGACAACGCCAATATTACAGGTGAAATTTGGTCGCCGCGCAGTATGACTATGTTGGGAAACGGGAGTTTTGTCATCAGTGGTCAGTACGAAAGAATTTACCAGGATATCAAAGGAGGGTTTATTATGCGCTGCGGTCCTCATGGCGAATGGAACTGGTTTCGTAAATATAAGGAAATACAAACTACGGGAATAGGGAATGGCTCTTTGTATGCCATTACCGAAACCGAAAATTATTTTTTGGCCAGTGTAGGTCAGGGGACCAAAGCCTGGTTGTTGGTAGTAGACAGTTTGGGTTGTGAGGCGCCGGGTGTATGTTGGGTAGGAGAAGAGGAAATGCCGGCATCCTTGCAGATAGCTGAGCTTGAGGTTTTCCCCAACCCCGTCAGGGATGAAGTCTGGATAAAATGCGCAAGCCCTTTATCAGATATTGAATTTTATACCATGAACGGGCAAAGAATGTTCATTTCTGCCCTGGCTAATGAACAACCTCTGCGTATAGATATCCGTACTTGGCCTGAAGGGTTGTACTTAGTGAGGGCAAGGCTGCAAAATGGAAGGGTTCTGACCCAAAAGATGATGAAATACCGGTAGTTTTGAGTAAATTAATAGAATTATCAGAAATAACTTTTTCACCATGAAAAAAAACAAAATACTAAATTTCGTTTTGGGTTTTCTGCTGATGCATTTGTTTCCCCTTACTTCAAATGCCCAACCTGATTATCTTTCAAGAGAATATACCATGTTGAAGTCTTTTCATGATGTAATTGAATATGATTCTGGATACTTTGTTTCTAGTTCACCAAGAATTATTAAAGTAAATTTTTCAGGTGATACGATTATTGATCGTGTTATTCAATTTAAAAAGCCTGGTAGTCATCTTTTTGTAATGCATAAAACATCTGATAATAAACTTATTTGTATCGGATATAATAAAAATGGAAATAATGCAACTGAATTTGTTTCTAAGCTTAATTTTAATCTTGATACTATTTGGGTTAAATATTATGGTGAAATATCTCTATTTAATGAAGTAGGTACAATAATTCACGACACAATAATAATAGGTTACCTTGGTAGTGGATATAATATACATATTTTAATGTTGGACACGAATGGTGTTCTGATCCAACACCGCATTCACCCAAAATACCCTGGCTCAATCGGAATGATTTTATGGAATATTGCCCCGGTCAATGCATGGAAATATGTTATTGCTGTTGAATATAGTTACTATAATACATGGTATCAAGACTATTTTTACTCAACAAACATATGTGTAAGCGACAGTAACCAATACTATTACATCGAGACATTTAATGAATACAGGTATGGTAGCGGGACATCCCAATCTTTTATCTTTTACGATTCAATCATCGACAGAATCAAATTTTTTTATCATTTTAGTCAAATGTGGAATGCTGTTGAGCTTGATATTTTTACGCTCAGCGGGCAACTTATTGCTAGCAAAGGGATTTATGATGACGACGCCAACATTACAGGTGAAGCTTGGTGGCCGTGCGATATCGCCATGCTGAAGAACGGGAGTTTTGTCATCAGTGGTCAGTACGAAAGAATTTACCAGGATATCAAAGGAGGGTTTATTATGCGCTGCGGTCCTCATGGCGAATGGAACTGGTTTCGTAAATATAAGGAAATACAAACTACGGGAATAGGGAATGGCTCTTTGTATGCCATTACCGAAACCGAAAATTATTTTTTGGCCAGTGTAGGTCAGGGGACCAAAGCCTGGTTGTTGGTAGTAGACAGTTTGGGTTGTGAGGCGCCGGGTGTATGTTGGGTAGGAGAAGAGGAAATGCCGGCATCCTTGCAGATAGCTGAGCTTGAGGTTTTCCCCAACCCCGTCAGGGATGAAGTCTGGATAAAATGCGCAAGCCCTTTATCAGATATTGAATTTTATACCATGAACGGGCAAAGAATGTTCATTTCTGCCCTGGCTAATGAACAACCTCTGCGTATAGATATCCGTACTTGGCCTGAAGGGTTGTACTTAGTGAGGGCAAGGCTGCAAAATGGAAGGGTTCTGACTCAAAAGATGATGAAATGCTATCCATAGTCTCTTATACAAAATCCTATATCATGTTTCTGCTTGACTATGTACAGTCTTTTATCAGAAGATCATCAAATTATGACTAATTCAGGTATATTTAATCAAGATGGAGTCTAAAAAACATGTGATTTGGTTTGCTTTTAAAGAATTGTTGAGGAACGTACATACCTGTGAATAGACGTGTTGTACATAATCAGCAGCCATATTATCTTTGCAGACTGTAAAATGGAACCGGGTTTTTTTAACCCGGTTTGTTTTGTTTACTACCAATAAATTTTTCCTTATGAACGATAACAATGAGAATTCTATCAGAGAAGTTTCATCCAAAGAACCTGCTGCATCTTTAAATTTTTTAGAAGAAATTATAGAAGAAGATATTAAAAACGGAAAGAATGGAGAACGGGTTCATACACGTTTTCCACCAGAGCCTAATGGATATTTGCATATAGGCCATGCCAAATCGATTTGTTTGAATTTTGGACTTGCCCAAAAATATAATGGTCTCACCAACCTTCGTTTTGATGATACAAATCCTACCAAGGAAGACGAAGAATATGTAGATGCTATTAAGGAAGACATTAAATGGCTTGGATTTTCATGGGACGATAGAGAATATTATGCTTCTGACTATTTCGATCAGTTATATAAATGGGCCGAAAAACTGGTTCTTGACGGCAAAGCATACGTGGATGATCAATCGGCCGAAGAAATTAGTCGTCAGAGAGGAACAATAATGACACCTGGGATAGAAAGCCCTTATAGAAACCGTAGTGTGGAAGAAAATTTAGATTTGTTTCGCCGCATGAGAGCAGGTGAATTTCCTGATGGATATTGTGTTTTAAGGGCAAAAATCGACATGTCGCATCCCAACATGCTCATGCGCGATCCTATTATGTATCGTATTATACATACTGCTCATCATCGTACAGGAGACAAATGGTGCATATATCCTATGTATGACTATGCCCATGGCCAAAGCGACTATATCGAAGGCATAACTCATTCCATCTGTACCCTCGAATTTGAGATTCATCGTCCTTTATACGACTGGTTCTTGGATCAGATTGTTACAACCGAATATCGTCCTAAACAAATCGAGTTTGCCCGTCTAAATCTTACTTACACCATTATGAGTAAACGCAAGCTTTTGCAGCTTGTAAAAGATGGTTATGTTAAAGGATGGGATGACCCGCGCATGCCTACTATTTGCGGTTTGCGCCGCCGTGGTTATACACCTACATCTATTCGCAATTTTGCCGAAAAAATCGGTGTAGCCCGCCGCGATAATGTCATCGATGTTTCTCTGCTGGAATTCAGCTTACGTGAAGACCTGAACAAAATCGCTCAAAGACGACTCGCTGTTTTGAATCCTCTACAGCTTATCATAGAAAATTTCCCCGAAGATAAAACCGAATTTCTTCCAGCGGCCAATAATCCAGAAGATACGAAAGCAGGTATACGTAAAATCCCATTTTCACGGCAACTCTGGATCGAAAGAGACGACTTTATGATAAACCCTCCTAAAAAATATTATCGTCTTTATCCCGGTTCGGAAGTTAGACTAAAATACGGATATATTATCAAATGTCATCGGTATGAAACCGACCCTCAAACGGGGGAAGTAAAAACTATTTATTGTACGTACGACCCGGAATCGAAAACCGGCGGAGCCACAGCTAACCGCAAAATCAAAGGAACTATTCATTGGGTATCTAAAAAACATGCAATTCAAGCCGAGATAAGACTTTACGACAGGCTTTTCATTAAACCCGATCCCGAAGATGTTGCCGAAGGAGAAAGCTTTATCAATTATCTGAACCCCAATTCACTTAAAATAATCAATGCATGGTGCGAACCAACATTAATGGAGGCCACCCCGGCTGAACATTATCAATTCGAAAGAATGGGTTATTTCTATCTCGATCCAGACTCGCGTCCAGGCTACCCCGTGTTCAACAGAACCGTTTCTTTGAAAGATTCATGGAGCAAAATGAGCCAAAACGAAGAATAATGTTTTTGCAAAAAATAACACACAATTAAAGAATCTTCCTCTCCATTATCTTTCTTGGAATTTGTATTTCCTTATGAAAAAACTGATTTTTTCAGACGGCTTGAGATGGCCTATACAAAATCAACTATAGCCAAAACAATTCTTGATATATTTGCCTGAAGATGCAAAAGGGCAAAAAAATATTTTTCAACTCCGACCAGCATTTTGGTGCACCCACTGCCAAAGAAAGCAAAGTGAGGGAAAAAATTTTTATCGATTGGCTCGAGCACATTGCGCCTGAGGCCGAAGAAATTTATCTGATGGGCGATTTGTTCGATTTCTGGTTCGATTATAAAACGGTAGTTCCCAAAGGGTACACCCTCTTGTTAGGTGCTCTTGCAAGCATCACCTTATCGGGAATTCCTGTTCATTATTATCGTGGCAATCATGATATGTGGACTTTTAATTACTTCGAAGAAGAGTTGGGATTCATTATGCATCGAAAGCCTGAAATCGTTTTGTTGAATGGGAAGAAGTTTTATCTGGCTCATGGCGACGGCTTAGGCCCAGGAGATCGTGGATATAAGTTCATTAAAAAAGTTTTCGAGAACAAGATAAACCAATGGTTGTTCAGACAATTACATCCTGATTGGGGAATTCTGTTGGCTCAATTTTGGTCGGGCAAAAGTCGATATGCTAATCTCGAAAGAGAATCCAAAGAGCGTGAAAATGGAAAATACGATGATCAACAATGGCTACTGAATGAACCTCTTCCTCGATACGCTTTGCAAATTTTACAGCAAATTCCAGATATACGCTATTTTGTTTTCGGACATTGGCATATGCCTATAAAGCTCCAACTCACCGACAATTGTTCCTATTTCAATATTGGCGACTGGATTACGCATTTTAGCTATCTTACGTTCGATGGCTCGGTGGTGGAAGCAAAAACATGGAAACCAAACCTTTGAATAAACTTAATATATATGTTTTCTCGCCTCAACCCTCAAAGAGCTTTCATAAAAAGTGTAGTAAATCATTAGCTTTTTTATCTTTGCATACGATACTAACAAAAGAACCATGACGGCTTAAGCGTCATCGAAAAATATAATATGGAAGATATTACAACTTACCTACAAAAAAATTCTAATCAAATATTAGAAGAATTATTTGGACTTCTGAGGATCCCATCTATTAGCAGCCTGAGTGAGCATAAAGACGATATGTATCGCGCAGCCGAGTATTATAAAAATGCTCTTTTAAAAGCCGGCTTGG
>ENA-UPSM01004893-UPSM01004893.1-activated-sludge-metagenome-genome-assembly--contig:-NODE-4893-length-13737-cov-4.534206_pt1 | contig 13737 bp, 24 predicted proteins | sample MGYA00238181_ERZ773283 | MGnify/ENA primary metagenome ERZ773283 (study PRJEB29023, sample SAMN05720199) | activated sludge metagenome | isolation source: Anaerobic digester | place: Japan... | reverse complement strand
ATCGTTGATACCGCTCAACCGTCTCTTCTGATCCATGGTCATTACCATGTGCCTTACCGTGAGGATCACGGGCAGCTGACCATTCGTGGGTTGGCACACAACAAATGGCAAGGAAGCATCAATGATTGCTTCTGGATCATTGACACAAAGGATTACAAGTGAACGTTCCTCATCTTTATGAGATTGATCGGAAGGGAATGGCTAACTCGATCGTGAATCGGGGGGTGCCGTTCCCTTCCGCTGATTGGGTGGCTTCTGAGACGATCTCAGGCGTTCCTGTGCGGGTTACGGTACGTACCGGCATCCCTGTGCGTTTAGAGGTTGTACAGCGCCCTACGCGGCCTCAGAGGCAAGCTCAGATCAAAGACAGTTGGTTCCGTGACGCTTCGGATGATCCGTTGTCAGCTGACGTGTGGTTGCATGAAGCTGTTGCGTCAGCTGTGTTCGGTGGTGTTCCTGATGGCGAATGGGAAGGCACAGTGATTGGTCCTAAGATCTTGTCGAACCCTTACGATTCTGTTACTCACAGATTGTATTTGGAGTCGCTTGTTCCGTGGGCTTCATCTCTTAGTTCTCTTGCTCCCATTCCACCGATTCTGCCTATGTGCCCTGTCGAGTACAACACGTTAGCTGAGTGGTTCCAGACACGCAAGTCACGGTTGAGTGACATCACACCAATGTATGGTGTGACTTTCTGGGCGTATGATGAGCCGGTTGCTCAGGTGCTTAGGAGTGAGTTCGTTGGCTAAGAAATACCAGCCACCTAAGGCACCTAAGAAAGAGAAGACAGCGAAGGATAAGGTTAACGAGACGGTTACGCTTCGTTTCCATGGTGGGCCTAAGAACGGCTTTGACATGATTGTGTTGAAGTCAGGTATTCCGCCTCGTTTCCGGTTTGCTATTCCTGAGTGGGCAAACTATTATCGTAAGGGCAACACCTGCGATTTTGAGTGGCGTGACGAACCGTGGGTTCCTGTTCCGTTTAACTGGTAAATCTGCGTAGAACTGCGGGATTTAGGGCTTATTTCCCGTAAAGTGTGCTATACTGTTGATGTGCCTGAGACGCTACAAGATATTGTTGCTAGCGTTCGTCGGGACATGGAACAGAATGGCTCAATCGCAATGCATGTCGATCACGAATGGGACCGAGAATCAACTCTCGGGGTCTGGTGTGTCACCTGTGGGATGTGGGTTATTCCTCCCGCAGAAGGTGACCCTTGGTAATTGACCCAGAACTTGTAGATCATGTGCTTGGGGCTTTAAGGCTTCTCGAAGAACAGAACGCTCAAACGTTCCCGTTCGCGCCGTTAGCTCGAATGGTCGGCCAAGAATCCCGTGCGGGTGTAGCTGACATTCTAGGTATCAGTGTTGACCTGATTAAGCGCTTCGAAGCGAAGGGGCTTACGGTTGACGAAGCTGACAAGCTAGCGTGCCAAATTCATTTACATCCTATGTATGTGTGGGATTCGTGGATGGATATCCAACCAATTGACGATACCATTCTTGATCTTGTTGAAAGGTACGTTGAAGACAAGAAGAAGTGCGCTACTTGCGGTGACTGGAAGCCTTTTGATCATTTCTTCAAGAGAGCTAAGTCGCCTGACGGGCTAGGCCATAAGTGTAAGGAATGCGCGCTGAATTACGAAGCAGATAGAAGGGCTAGGTTACGTGACATACCTTGACAGAATTGATGAGATCACTGCTCTGATGGAAGAGCTTGTGATTATGTCTGAAGAGATCCGTTCACCTGATGTACGTGACACTCTTTCAGAAGAAGAGATCGCACAAATTCTTGTGCTTGTTGACGTATGCGGTAAGCGCGCTAAGCAAGCTAAGACAAATCTCGACGCCGCATTGAATGTGGTGTTGTCTCAAGATACGATTTTGGAGTTAACGGATCTTGAGGTAAGCGTAGAGAAGAAGGTTTCTGCGCCTAAGAAAGACTGGGATCACCAGAAACTCCTAGCGGTAACAATTGAGGGTATCCTTGATAAGCACCGTGACCTCGACACAGGAACAGTTACAGCGCCTTACAGTGTGCTGATGTCTGAGATCTTTGACTATGCGGCTGTCAGTTATTGGCGGATGAAGAAGCTCAAAGAACTTGGTATCAACGGCAACGAGTATTGCGAAGTGGGTACTCCAAGAGTGTCATTCCAAATCTCACAACAAACACAAACCGAAAGGAACACAAATGACGACATCGACTTCTTTGACTGAGGTTTTGGGTAAGCTCAAGGAGCCATTCCCACGCGAAGTCATTCGCACTGTTAAGAAGGGCGGCGCAAGCCTCTCTTACATTCCGGTCAGCGAGGTTATTGCTCGCTTGAACCGTGAGGTAGGCAACTGGTCTATCGTAGAATCAACCTGTCACATTGACGCTCTTGACCCAACTTACGTTATCGGTAAGGTAACGCTTGAGGTTAAGCTGTGGGATGAGAGGCTTAACGATTACATCACCCGCCGTCATATCGGTTTTGGTGGTCAGAAGATCAAGAACCTCAAGAGCGGTGAAGGTACTGTTGACCTTGGTGATGAGTTCAAGGGTGCTCAGTCTGATGCGTTCAAGAAGGCAGCACAGCAGCTTGGTATCGGTTTGGATCTTGCCCGTACCGATGAGGCTTTGGCTTATGATGCGCAGCTTGACGCTGAGCCTGCTTCGGAAGCGCAGATCGCTCAGATCGACGCTTACGTGAAGAGCTTGGATGCCGAAGGCGAAGACATGATTGCTTTCAAGGCATGGTGGAAGCGTAACATCGGTAAGAAGCTCGCTGGCGGCGATGTGACCGCTGATGAAGCTCAGGGCGCTATCTTGAAGTTCAACCTGTGATCGGGTTAACTGACGACGAACATAAGGCCGTTAGTCTTGCTGGTCAGCTGTACAATCTGATCAGCCAGAAGGTCATCCTTGGCGGGCCTACCCGTGAAGGTGATGTTCGTGAATTGTGCGCTAAGATTCATGACATTCAGAACATGGTGTTAGCGCAAGCCGCTGCACGTGCCCACCCTGATTTGTACAGGTTGATGGGTGCTTCTTTTGGAGATAAAGATGAGTAACCCTTTCACGCAAGACGGTCATAAGGTTGTCTTCGGTTTGAACAAAGACGCTGTTTCTATCGTGCGGGTTGAGTGCCCGCACGATAGCGGCGCTAAAGGTGTGTGTAACGCTAACCGCAGCTATTGTGTTGTGCGTCGTTTCATCAACATCTTTGGTACAGATTTCTGTGTTGGGTCTGCTGTGATTGGTGGGCCGGTGGAGATCGCGTGGATGGCTGCGTTCGGTGATTCTGATATTGACCCTAGTGTCGGGGCCGTCTATTTCACTCCGGTGGATGACTTGGAGTATCAGGAAATGCTTGATGAGGATTTGTTCTCGGTTCCACAATTGGCACCAGCTGCTAATGTATAGACATGAAAGTACCTGAGCAGTTAGTTCTTGAACGTGACGCCACAATGTGGGAGTTGCGTAAGCGCGGTCTTACTTACGAACAAATCGGTAAGGCTATGGAGGTTTCTCCTAAGACTGCTCACCGTGGCGTGCAGCGTATGGGTGAGAAGGTACTGAGTCGTCTTGCTGTTGATCATGTAACTCAGGCTGCTCTTGACCTTGATCGTATTGACGCTATGATCCGTGCTATTGAAGCTCTCGCTACAGGTCGTGCTAAGGTCACGAACGATGACGGCGAAGAGATCACGTTGCCGGTCAGCTTCGAAGCTCAGGATCGTTTGATGAAGCTGATGGCTCAGCGCGCTAAGCTGCTCGGGTTGGATGGCGCTAAGCTAGAAGTGAACGTCACAGGTATTCCTGGTGGCGGTGGAGGGCAAGCGGCTATTGGTGCTGCGCCTCAGTCTGGCGGTCAGAAGGAAATCACAACCACCGAGAAGACACCTAAGCAGGAAGCGTTGGAGCTTATCAAGGAGTTCGGTAAGGCTAAGATCCTTGATAAGGAGATCACCAACGAGATCTTGAACCGTTTCGGTTTGACCGAAAAGGATGTTGAGGATGATATTGTTGACGCTGAGATCATCGAGGATGAGCAGCTTGCTATCGCTGCGCCTACTGAAGCCCCAGCTTGGGTTGAGGAAGATGACTCTGAAGAGTGGGATTGATGGTTACGCCACATATCAGCTTGCGCGTCGACAAAGAGGCTTTGGATCGTTGGCAAGCTAACTGTCTGTTAAACAACACCACTGTATCTTCTCGTATCCGTTTGCTGATGGATGCGTGGTGTGACTATGAGGAAGATCTTCAAATGGATGCGGAACTGCTATCCTCTAAGGTAGATCTTAACCAACTGAAGGAAGAGTATGGAATTCAATAACGTAAGTGTGCCGCTTCGTGTTCGTCAGGCATCATCGCCTGGCGGTTGGGGTGTCACCGAAATCCTTGACGCCGAGCTTGGCGAACCTGAACCGATCACTGATGTTCGTTCATCGAACGACAACGAAGGGTGCCCTGTCGGAGCGAAGGGGTCTGAGAGCCGTTCTGAGCCTCTTACGAAGCTCGAACAGCTTCACGCTGACATCGCTGAGTACGAACGGTTTGAGGCCGCTGTGAGGGCTGAGAGGCGTACTAAGGGGAAGGCTGCTAAGAAAGCTCGTCGGAAGAACCGCGGGCGAGCTTAACAAGAGTCTCATTCAGTAGGCGCGCCAAGTCTTCGTCGGTTGCGTCAGGTGACTCGACACGACCCTTGATATCCTTTAGCTTATCAAGAATGGGGCCTTCGATAAGAGGGCGCGCAATCCTCAACACTTCCTTAACCATAGCGTCACGGAACAGATCAGCGATCGGTGACCCTTTAAGGATCTCGCTGACTTCTGCTACCAGTAGCGTGTCGTTTCTATCAACCATTATGCGTAACCACCATAAGTCTGGTTGTCGGTTGGCATTTCCATACGTACATCACCGTCATCATCGAAACGCTCAAGGTAGTTATACCCGGCTAGTGTCACAGCTAACGCACTCTTGGTGCCGTCGATCTGGATGTAGGCTGCGCGGAGCTTCCCAGTGGAGGAACGCATCTTCTCCGGTGTGAGGGTGTCCGAACGCCACGGCAACACCTTATCGAACAGCATAGGTACCGCTGCGCCGCTCCACAGGGAAAGCTCTCTGACAGCCTTCTGAGCGGCTTCAGCGACCTCTGTGACGGCCTGTAGCACGAACACAGCTTCGTCACCGTCGATAGGGGCTTCTACGGCGTAAGAGGGGCGTAGGGCAAGCACTGTGGCCTTGTCGTACAGGTCAGATGTCAGCTGGGCGGCAGCGGCGAAGAACATTTGCTTAGCGGGGTTGGTGAGTGGGGCAAGCATCACAAGTCGCTGATCAGATGACTTCTCCATGATCCCTTCGATCCACTCGGTTTGTGCTTCGAGCCTGGCGATGGTGTCAATCATTTCTGCCATCTTGTCGTTTCGAACGTTCTTGTTTAGCTTCACTTGATCTCCCCAAGGATCGTTTCGAGGTTGAAAGCTCCAACCGGTGTTTCGTTGATGCGTTCTGCACGCAATGTTTCTAGTGCAACCAACGATAGCAACGCAGCCGCTTCCTCGCTAAGTTCATGCACGGTTTCGCTATCCCCTAAATGGGTAAGATTCTTGATGATTGACATCACATCAATGTCGGTAAGCTCATCGAACCGTACACGTGGAATAAGAGCATCTTCTCGAATAGCAAACTCAAGACAGTAGTTGAGTGTGGCAGTACCTAAAAGATCAATGGCTTTCAACAGCACAGCTGCTTTCTCTGGGCTTCCGCTGTTCGTAAAGAACTCATAGCATTCCGCGAGGTACTGAAGCACAGCACTGTACTGAACAACCTTGTTAAATGCTTCCTGAGGAACTGTCATAGTCTTGCCTTTCTCTTAGCTCGATCTTCTCGCGTCTTAATCACATGACAAGCATGACATAAGGTACGGAGGTTACGCACATGGTGGATGCAGGAACACTTAGAATGTCTACCTAAAGCCTGCTTGATATGATCCACTTCCAGTTGAGTGTTCGAACCGCAAAGAACACAACGACGACGGTCACGTTTCTTAGCGTATTCTCTTCCATAACTGAACCAGTGGTTCATCTGGGCGTCATACCCGCACCGATCAGAGCACCAGCGCCTACGACGCGGCCCTAGAGGCGAGTTGCACCAGCGGCACCTGTACGCGCTTCCACGCCATTTGGATACGGCGCATCGTTTCAGCATCGGGTCGGTAAGAGAAGCCACACCGTAAGTATACGGTGTGGTCGTTACAAAGAATCCTACGATCTTTCGGTGATGAAATCGAGGATCTTGATCATCTGTGTTTTTGTCAAACCAGATGTAGGTTTAGGCTTAACAACCAGCAGGTTAGCCTGCGATTGAAGGGTGGCACGATCATCAACCCAAACGACCGGCACCGACGTTTCAGCGGCAACACCGTTCACACTGAAATCTTTACGTGGAATGACAGCATCCCCGATTTCGAGTTCTTTCTCACTGAAAGTTTTGATCCAGTCAAGTTCCAGGTTGTACATAGTTGAGAAGATACTTGCGGCATTAGCTCCTAACCCCGATAGTATGTACACTTCAACACCCAGATCGTACAGATCAGAAATGAACTTCGCATGATCCATACTGTAGAAGAAATGGTCACCGTCGAACATCGCACCAGAAACCCAGTCGAGTTCCGGGTCAGGTGTTCCTCCTGGTGAAGGGATCAGAACCCCACCAACATCTAAGATGACCTTAGCGTTCCCGCGGATGTCATGAGGGTCAGCTGACGGGTTGTTAGGGCGTACAGGAGGGCGTTCAAGCGTAAGCATGACACATGCTACCAGTGGCTGGGTTTAGTTAGGGCCGTCGATGCCTGCGGCGTCAAGGATCGCCTGGTACAGGTCTTCAGGGTCGGTGAAAGGGTACAGAGCGGCTACGTTACAGCACCACGTGTAAACAAGCAGGAACGGCACCTGACGTACGCCAGGCGAGATCTCTACCTTGAGGATAGCAGCTGTTTGTTCGATGAACTTTTCGATCTTAGCGATCTCAATATCGGCTTGTGCGTCTGGGTCAATGTTAATCATAGGTGCATTATACGTATTGGTGGTGGGGTTTGAACCATTCTTCTCAGCTACAGCACTAACCCAGTTCTTAGCCATTACAGCACTTCCTTTCGGGTTGCCCGGAAGGAAGTGCGCGGCGAGTTGCCGAAGAACCCTTCATCATGATCAGGGCCGATGATCCACATTGTCGGGCCACCATCAGGTCCCTGGTCACCGTAGGCGGTCATCTTGTACGGAGGGTTGGCTTTGTCGATCTTGTCGATCCGGGCAAGCACCTTCTCGTAGCTGTCATACGCAGCGACTACGATCGTGTCGGAGTCGTCATCGTATCGGATTGTGCGGGTCAACACCCATACTTCACTCATAAGTCAACTCCGCAACGCCAGCACATAAGGCCGTTCGAACCGAACTTGACAGAATGCTCCCCGGCTCTCATCTTGAGGCGACGGCGTTCAGCGCGATTCGGGGTGGCAGTGCAGAAGTTGCGTTCTGCTGTGTGCTTCATCTTGTCACGGGCATTCTGTGTCATCTCAGCCCATTCTTCGATTGTTTCAGGGATTTCAGGAGACACAAGGAACCACCATCCAGGTCAAACCCTCTGTTGGGAGGTTGTGAGCGTGCGCCCAAGCGATGGCATCGTGGATCTGACGATCAAAATCAAAGAACAATGATGGTTCGAACACCAGTACATCATCGTAATCAGATGCGCCCATGTTCTTGACCTTCAACACATAACAGCCTTCCTCCCATCGTTGGAGGTTGCCCCACATGTCGATTTCGAACGGACAATCTTCGGGTGCCCACTCTTCGAAATCCTCCATATGATCACCCTCATAGTACGAGTAGTCGTCTTCCTGAGTCATTTCAACCCACGGAAACGTCTCTTCGTTCTCATCGTTGATCGGAATTCCGAACGCAATATCAACACTAAGTGTACTACTCATTAGATTCCCCTGTTCAAGCGGCGCAGAATTTCTGTGTTCGCATCCTTAACGGCTTGCTTTGTCACGATCTGGTTCCTTCGACCCTTTGTTTCGCGCAACACCCAAGCGTTCCTTGCACCTGTTGGCCTGAAATCGCTGTTGTAAACGTTACCTTCAGCGTCGGTGAGACGGTACAGAACACCAGAGCCTTGCTTGTAAATGCTCTTGTACATGCTGTGGGTGCAGTTACCCATGAATGTACCGTTTTCCTTCAGTTCGTTCATGCTGACAAACAGTTGAACCAGCACAGTACCGATCATCTCATCAATGAAAGCGTACTGAGGGTACTCGAAATCGCCACGCATGATGATAGCTTTGCGTTCTTCGAAAATGTCTTCGATGTTATCGAACGTTTGACCCTCAACAAGACGCGGGCGAAGGAACGCTACACAGTCAGAGATGATCCGTGCAGCTTCCTTGTAACGGGCGTTAGGCTTCTGCTCTACCGGCACACGCGCAGCGATACGTTCCCAGAAACGGTCATCAGCGTTGAACGCATCGTAAGTGAAATCGACCGGTACCTTACCAAGGTTGCGAACATAGTCAGGGAACGCTGCACGATATTCGGTTTGACCGCGGCGTGCTCCACGCATCACAGCGAACTGCTGCTTCAGATGGTTCTCATGGGATGGCATGACAGGCCCGTGAGAGAGCAGCCAGAGGGCTTCTGCGGCGGTTACACGGTCGGTGTACACGCTGACCGCCAACGTGTCTTGAATGACCTGCTGGGTGGCTCCTAGCCCGCCTGACGGCGAACAGGATGGGATGGTGTTCGAGACACGATCCAAGAGGTCAACAAGTTCGTTCGGGGTGAAGATCGGGGCGCACGCAGCAACAAAGAACAGCTTGTCAGCTGCACCAACATGATCAGGAAGATCAAGAATCTGCTGAACCTTAGCAACCAACTCGGGGGTTGCCTTTGACGTGAAGGTACGGTTTTTGGAACGGGCGCGCTTAGCTGCCTTCGCTTGACGACGAAGAGCTTGCTTGCGTTCCTGTTCGTCTTCGATGGTGTCGGGATCAAGATCTAGTAGCGCTTGATCTTCAGGTGACAGTTGTGTCTTGTTGAATTCGCAGAACCAGTCGAAGAGATTATGGGTAATGTCTTTGACATCACCTTCGATCTTGCCTCGGCCAATTCTCCATAGTGCTCTTTGTGCGACTAGTGGTGACTGGCTCTTCTCTTCAATCTTGTTCAGTAGTTCGTGTAGAAATGCGACCTTGCCCATGGTTTCCTTGTGCTCCGTTCCCCACCATTATAGCATATCTGTGGGGTTTCTACGCTTTGCCCCAGCGTTTCTGAGCGTAGTAAACCTTGCTCCAAATGGAACTGTAGGTGTTGGTGCCGTGCTGCCGTTCGTACTCGGTTGGTTCAAGCACTTTATGGTATGCGAGTTCCATTCTTTCGGAGCACACGGCTTTGATGAGGTCGATTTCGTTGTCTGTGAGTCGTACCCAGCGTTTACGCATTGGTTTTCCTGTATCTGGTGAAGTACATGCCGTGTCGGCAAGCGAGCCGAGCAGCGATGGTGCCGTTGTTGAGGATGCCGATCTCTCCGGTGTAACGCAAATGGTTCTTACCTTGCTGATCTTCCAACAAACAAGAACATCCACGCGCACCGATAAGCTCAGGAACAACGAAAGGCTTAGGCCCAACAGCTGGGCCAGGAGGTTGATCTGACTTAGAGTATTTCTTCAGCTTCATAGAGGTCGAGCAACCGCACGCTCTTGAATACGGAGAATCTGCTTACGCATATGAGCCATATCCTTCAGCCAGGAGGCGTAATACCCATCCCAAGAATCCTGACGGGCAGCCCAACGATCCATCGCCACGTTATGAGCACGGATCTCCGCTGCGTAGTCATCTTGAGTCTTCTCGCGCTTGACAGTGACCTCAAGAACATACTCAGGCTCGTAGCTGTACCCGACGTTGTACATGTCAAGCGTCGCGTCCTCGCCGTACTCTGCCACAAGATCCCCAAGCCGCACCGATTCTGTGTCGATCGTGTAGGTCTTCGTTTCGATAAGGTCGAAAGCAAAGTCCTTCGGCTTCTCAGGCTTGTTGAACGGATCGAACCACTCGGGATAGTTGGTCATGGATCTATCCTATCAGGCTTCAGAGTGAGTGTCAAGAAACGCGAACATCTCATCGAATGTGTCAAGTTCTAAGCGAACAAAGCCTGGATGGCAGGAGACTCGATCTCTCGGCCTTCAGCATCAAACACTTCGATACTGTGAACGGTCACGCCAGGGGCCTTCAGGCCGTCTACAAGGGCGGTTAGAGCGCCGTTCAAGCGAGGGTCACCCAAACGGATGTCTCCGTGGTTGATCGCCTTAGAAACGATCCCACCGGTTGCGGTGTTACGTGCAACCTCAGCGTGGATCTCGTCGGCGGGCGTGGTCACCAAGGTTGGTACACCGTTACGACGGAACGCAGCCTCAATCTGACGGGCAAGTTCCTGAGCATGACCAACAGACGGGTACTCAACATCAAGGAGAATCTTGATGTTATCGTCACCGAACTGCAACGGGAAACGAACACCTTCGTGAGGGGCAGGCGTATAACCGTAATCCTCTGGGTCTTCGTCGTCATCGTCGGTGTAACGATCGAAATCGTCATCATCGTCGTAGTCGTCATCCTCGCCAGCAGGCTGACCGACCCAATTAGGGGTGATGGTCGGCTCAACAGTCACAGGGTGACCTGCGGTGATCTCCTGGCCGGTGATAGCGTCACGTGAGCTAGAAAGCTCCACATACCCGCTGAAACCAATCAGCTGAGCATGAGTGACTTCCTGGTCAAGCTCAATGCCACCGGCCATGGTGCCCTGAACGTAACCAGTAGCAATACCGGTGAAGTTGTAAATGTTACCTTCGTACATGGGGTTTCCTTTGTTGGTACGGTTATGCGCAGAGAGCGCGGGTGAGAGCGAGGGCAAGACCTGTGCCCTTAGTCGGAAGTACGACAGGGTTGGCGTTCTCAACCAACACCTTGAGCATGTGAGCGGCGTCAGATTCTGAGAAATCCTTAGCAGACTTCGCAGCTGTAGCACCGGCCAAACCAGCCCTAGCTACCGAAACACTGAAAACCTTTTCGTCAACGGTGTTACGGGTCACAAAGAACTTAGCTTCCACTTCAGTATACACGCTACCGATACGGGTTACACGACCGGTACGCTGGAACAGCGAATCAGGCGTGAACTTGTGATCGTAATGGAATACGTGCTTAGCGTGCTGAAGGTTCAAACCACGCTCGGCAGCTGACGTAGCGATGAGCACACGGGTGTCACCGTCACGCCAAGCGTCGAGAGCATCGTCACGCTTCGTTCCACCAGAACCGATGAACAACGATGACGGGATTCCGATCTTATCAAATTCACGCTTCATTGCCTTAGCGGTATCTTGGAATTCGGTGAAGATAACAACAGGTTCAAGCACAGCCTCAACCTCTGCAAGACACGCAGCCATCTTAGATGGGATGAAATCTTCAGGGAAATCAAACAGACCCTCGGCACGCAACAGGTGAGCGATACCGCTGTCTGAGTTAGCGAGGATACGCACGTCAGATGCAGCCATACGAGCTACCGAGTTCGTTGACAGGATCGCACCACGAAGCTGAGCTTCCTGCTCTTGGGTAAGAGACTCACCCATAGCTTCGTAAGTGTCGATGATGTTCTGCAAAGAATCCTTGATTTTACCAAGGATCATCGCTGAAACCTGAACCTCATAGTGAGATGGGTTCACGAAACGAACAGTCGGGTTGATGCGTGGTCGTGCCATGCTGTCGGTGCGCTGCTCACGTGACGTGGTAGAACGTACCAGGGTTGGCCCCCACCACTTGTACCATTCGTCAAGAACTTCAAGCGGAGCATCATCACCGAAGTTGAACATCTCACGTAGGTGAGAACCGTTGATCTTGGTGTCGTTACGTGCCCAAGCCATCAGAGCGCCAAGGTCATTCACAGACTTGAGCACAGGCGTTGCGCACAAGATGATACCGACTTCGGTGTTCTGGCGGATCTTCCACAAGGCGCGGGCGGTCTTGTTCGAACCTCGAACGGTACGACCCTCATCAATGATCGTGTCATTGAATGTGGTGTTCGCAAGGATCTGACCAAGCTGAGTCAGTTCTTCCTCAGCGTCAGCTGCCATGTTGTAAGAGCAAAGCACCAGGAGCTTACCAAGATGTTCTTCGTTATTCTCCAACGCTTCAACGAGCTTCTGAGTGTCAGAACGAGAACCGATCTTAACAAGCGACCAACCATCATCAAGCCACTTCTCAGCTTCCTTCAGCCACTGCTTACGCACAGACGCCTCAAGCACCACAAGGCTCCTGTAAGGGCCTTCCTGGCGGTCTGAGCGGGCCTGAAGACCCATCAAGGTAGCGATGGTCTTACCGTCACCAACCTGAAGTGCGTTAACGAAACCTGAGTTTGTTGAAAGGTGAACACGAACAGCGTCAAGCTGATCCTGATGAAGGCGGTCATCTTCAAACTCGCAATCAATCAGGTTATGCTCAAGAGCGTACATGTCGGCTTGCTGAGGCGAAAGCTCAATCTCGTACTCGTCAAGTAGCGCACCAGGAATCTTACCTGTCGCCATCTCGTATGCCTTATAGAAAGGCGTGTCGAGATCCTTCATACGCTTCGTGTGACGTGAAAGGTACGAAGGGAAGGTTACACCAACACCGACAAGCACATGTGACACAGCCACAGCACCGTCGTTCATCAGCGTAATAGTACGGGTCTTTTCGTTGATGCGCTCAATAGAAAGATCATCAAGAACCACAGCCATAAGGATCTGTGGGTCGAACGTCGACTCGAAGACAAGGTTCTTTGTGCCCTTAACTTCGTAGCGAGCGTAAATGTTTCCATCCTTGTCAACATCAGAATGGTACACAGGCCCGTCATACCACACCTTAGCGTGGTTGTCGAAGATCTGAGGGATTGCTTGACCGGCAAGCCCCAACTCAAGAGCCTGAACTAGCGTCTCAAACAGCATCGTGTCAGGCTTGATGTTTGTTCCGTAGAAACGGAACCCCTTGGTTGGGGAGAAATCATCAAACATAGGCTTGATGCCCGGATCGGTTGGCTTCTGACCGTACGGAGTCGGTGCTAGCTGAGCAACGATCTGGTTCTGACGGAGGTCGTACTTACCAAGAGCTACAACAGCATAATCGCCGCGTCCTCTACGTCGGAATTCGTCTTCAGAAAGCAGGTGCAGGTTGTTTGTAAGTTCAATCATGTTTTACGTACGAGGGAACAGCTGCCGTCAAGCCTGGATTGACTTGACAGCAGCAGCGATGGCTTCAGCGTTATCAGCGCGGAACTGGGCGAGGGTAACCGTTGGGTTCTTGTTGTACTCAGGTGAAAGATACCATGAGAATTCAAGCTCCGACCATGTAGCCGGGAACTTCTGCAACTTGAAACGATCAGTGAAACCGTAGTCACCTACGGTAGCGATCGCTACAGCAGCGATCTGGTCGCTCTCAGCGCGGAGTTCCGCACGCTTACCGATGAGAAAATACTTGCGCATTTAGGCTCCAAACCTGTGAAAGAATTCTGGGTTACTGCGGGCAGCGATCTGAGAGATCACAATGTTCTCAAGGGTGTTGAGAAGCAGGTCAACCTCAGCGAGGTCGTCGTCGTGGGAGTCTCCACCAGCTGACAGTTCAACGAAATCCTCGCCAAGGCGACGGATGGTTGCGATCATTTCGATCTCACGT
>ENA-UPSM01004875-UPSM01004875.1-activated-sludge-metagenome-genome-assembly--contig:-NODE-4875-length-13767-cov-4.843057_pt1 | contig 13767 bp, 11 predicted proteins | sample MGYA00238181_ERZ773283 | MGnify/ENA primary metagenome ERZ773283 (study PRJEB29023, sample SAMN05720199) | activated sludge metagenome | isolation source: Anaerobic digester | place: Japan... | reverse complement strand
CCTCACTTTTATAAGTATTATTGTTTTAGGTATTGGAACTATGCAATTTGTAAAACAAATAAACGGAATCCAATCAGAAGGAAGTCAAGAATCGTATTTTTATTATGTAGCACATATTGGAAGATTCCAGTTTCGGGAGGAACCAACAGATTTTCGCTTTTGGGAAAGTGACAATCGACCAGATAGTGAAGATTATCAAAATTGGATCAAAAGTTCAGGTGAATTGGAGGTCATTATATCTAAATCAAATCGTTCCTATAATGAAGTTTATAGAGAATTCTTGATTAAAGATGTTATGGAACATCCCTTTTCGTTTGTAAGACAGTTCCTGTTGAGATGTGTTTATGGACATTTGAACATTATCAGCAAAGTGCAACCTGCACAATTTAATTTAGGTCCTTTTCAAGGTGTATTAGGGTATTCGATAGTATTGTTAATTATCAATAGTATTAATTTACTAGTAGTAACTGGTGTAATAGTCTTTTTGATTAAAGAAAAAAACTTAATAAAGTATTGGATTTTCTGGGGTGTATGGATTGGCTTAGTTGTTTTTCATGCAATAACCTATATGGAACCTCGATATATTTTTCCTTCTAAAGTGGCTTTGTATTGCATGAGTGCTGCAGGATTGTATCACATTCGTTGGATAAAAACGGGTAGATAAAATGGCTGTTTATGTATTTCCAACTTCAACTCAATTGCCTGGATAAAGCATAGATGTGTATGAATAGTGTATCATTAATACTTAATGAATTTATACATTTTCACACAAAAAGTTGCCTCTAGTTACTATCCTCTTTTATTCGCTTTAATCATCATTTCCAATTGATCCCAAAGTTCTTCGGGAATGGCTTCGAGAATATTGAATTCACCAGCACCTTTTAGCCATTCGCCACCATCAATCACTATCACTTCGCCATTAATGTAAGCTGAGAAATCAGAAACTAAATAAGCTGCTAGGTTCGCTAATTCCTGATGATTACCCACTCGTTTCAAAGGTACTTTTTTAGCCATATCAAATTTTTCTGCCAAGTCGCCAGGTAACAATCTATCCCAAGCGCCTTTAGTAGGGAAAGGGCCTGGAGCAATGGCATTGGTTCGGATGCCATATTTCGCCCATTCTACAGCAAGACTTCGAGTCATAGCCAAAACACCAGCTTTTGCTGCAGCACTTGGAACGACATAAGCCGAACCTGTAAAAGCATAAGTAGTCACAATATTTAATATAGTTGCGTGGGTTTGTTTGGTGTCAATCCAATGTTTTCCGAAAGCAAGAGTGCAGTTTTTAGACCCTTTCAAAACAATGTCAATCACGGTGTCAAAAGCGTTGGCCGATAATCTTTCGGTTGGTGAAATGAAATTTCCCGCGGCATTGTTGAGTAATACATCTATTTTTCCATACGTTTTCAAGACTTCTTCCAGCATATTTTCGACTTCTTCATAATGACGAACATCACATTGCACAGCAAGACAAGTTCCACCAGTTTCAGTTTCCAATTCCTTGGCTGTGTTTTGCAGTTTTTCTAAATCACGGGAACTGATGGCCACTTTGGCTCCCAATTCCATAAAGTATTTAGTCATCGCTTTGCCTAATCCGCTTCCGCCACCTGTTACTACAATCACTTTTCCTTTTAGAGCATCGTCACGAAGCATTTTTGCTGAGAAATCCATAGTTTTATTTTTTAGTAATGTAAATATAAGGAATTAAACCTGACTTGTTTCTATAACCTGACTGGTTTAGTATCACACTTTGCACAATCGTCTAGCCGCTTCTTCCAATGTTTTATTGTCTTTGGCAAAGCAAAACCGAATGAGCTTTTGGTCTTTTCCGTCGGCATAAAAAGCTGAAATAGGAATGGCTGCAACACCATATTCAGTAATTAATCTCTTGCAAAAATTCACATCATTTTCATTTGAAATGGAAGCATAAGACACCACTTGGAAATAGGTTCCTTCGCAGGGCAACAGTTCAAATCTACTGTTTTGGAGTAATGCTCTAAAATGGTCTCGTTTTTCTTGGTAGAAGTTCCCCAGTTTTGTTACATCGGCCACTTCTAGATAGTCGCTTATTGCCGCTTGGGCAAGACTATTTACACAAAAGACTAAGTATTGATGTACTTTTTTAATTTCCTTTGTTAAGTATTCTGGTGCTACCAGATAGCCAATTCTCCAGCCCGTAATATGGAAAGATTTTCCAAAAGAGGAAACAACAATACTCCTGTTTGCTATTTTTTTTCTTGAATGTATGGAACTGTGTTTTTGTTCAAATGAAATGAATTCATAGACTTCATCAGATAACAATAATAGGTTTGGATATTTTTCGAGTAGGTTTTCTAAAGATTGAAAATCATTTTCTTTCCAAATTTTCCCTGTTGGGTTGTGTGGGCTATTGATGATCAACATTCGGGTCTTGGGTGTAATTGCCTTTTCAATTAGCTCCCAATTTGGCGAATAATCGTCATTCAATTCAACCCGAATCGTTTTGGCATTGCACAATAAAGTAGGTGCTTCGTAATTATCGAAACTTGGATCAAGAATGATCACTTCATCGTCCTTTTTTATTAATGCCAAAATTGTTGTAAAAAGCGCTTGAGTGGCTCCAGATGTAACTAGAATTTCGGTTTCAGGCAAGACTTTTCGCTGATAAGAATCAAATATTAGTTTAGCGATTTTGGTTAAAAGAGGCGGATAACCGGCAATTGGCAAATATTGATGAACCTCTTTTTGGGCCAATGCTGCTACAATTTGAGCCAGTTTATCATCTACTTCAAAATTTGGAAATCCTTGAGCCAAATTTATCGCATTGTTTTCTGTTGCCATTTTAGACATTGTGGCAAAAATGCTGGTGGTTACGTTGGGGAGTTTGGACATATTTTGTGTTTGTATTTAAACCTCAAAGGTTTTTAAAGTCTTTGAAGTTTAATCTTTAGATTAATAATATCTCCAACATTTTAATTGCGCTCTCACTTATTTTGGTTCCAGGTCCAAATACGGCAACTGCTCCAGCATCAAACAGAAATTGATAATCTTGAGTAGGGATTACACCGCCTACAATTACCATAATGTCTTGGCGACCGTATTTTTTGAGTTCATCGATAACTTGCGGTACTAATGTTTTGTGACCTGCCGCAAGAGAGGAAACGCCAAGGATATGCACATCATTTTCTACAGCTTGTTTGGCGGCTTCGGCTGGGGTTTGAAACAAGGGGCCTATATCGACATCAAAGCCTAAATCGGCATAACCTGTGGCAACAACTTTGGCGCCTCGGTCGTGTCCATCTTGTCCCATTTTAGCAATCATGATTCTTGGGCGACGGCCTTCTTTTTGGGCAAATTCGTTGGCCATTTTTTTGGCTTTCTCAAAGCTTTTGTCTTCTTTTATTTCTTTGCTATACACGCCACTAAAGGATTTAATTTGTGCTTTGTATCTTCCGAAAACCGTTTCTAAGGCATTACTAATTTCGCCTAAAGTGGCTCGATTTCGCGCTGCTTCGATAGCGATTTCTAGTAAATTACCTTCTCCAGTTTGAGCACAAAGGGTTAGTTTTTTGAGCGAAAGTTGTACTTTTTCGGTATTGCGTCTGGATTTAATTTTTTCTAATTGTTCGATTTGCTGTTGGCGCACCATTTGGTTATCGACATCCAGAATTTGCAGTGGGTCTTCTTTTTTCAAGCGGTATTTGTTGATACCTACAATTAGGTCTTGATTGCTATCAATTCGCGCTTGTTTTTTGGCGGCGGCTTCTTCGATGCGCAATTTAGGAATACCCGATTCAATAGCTTTGGTCATTCCGCCCAATTCTTCTATTTCTTCGATTAGTTTCCAAGCGTTTCAGCAATTTCGTTCGTTAGGCTTTCAACATAAAAACTGCCTGCCCAAGGATCGACTGTTTTGGTAATTTTGGTTTCTTCCTGCAAATAAATTTGGGTATTTCGGGCAATTCTGGCCGAGAAATCGGTTGGCAAAGCGATGGCTTCGTCCAAGGCATTGGTGTGCAAAGATTGGGTTCCGCCAAAAGCGGCAGCGGCAGCTTCGATAGTGGTTCGAGCTACATTGTTAAAGGGGTCTTGCATAGTCAAACTCCAACCTGAAGTTTGGCAATGGGTTCTCAAGGCTAGAGATTTTTCGTCTTTAGGGTTGAATTGTTTGACTATTTTTGCCCAAATCATTCGTCCAGCTCTCATTTTGGCAATTTCCATAAAATGGTTCATCCCGATAGCCCAGAAAAAGGAAAGGCGAGGTGTAAAATCATCGATTTTCATTCCAGCAGCTAACCCTGTTCGAATGTATTCTAAACCATCGGCTAATGTGTAGGCCAACTCAATATCAGCAGTGGCTCCAGCTTCTTGCATATGATAGCCAGAGATGGAAATTGAATTGAATTTGGGCATTTTCTTGCTAGTGAATTCAAATATATCGGCAATAATTTTCATCGAAGGTGTTGGTGGATAGATGTAGGTATTTCGCACCATAAACTCTTTTAGAATGTCATTCTGGATGGTTCCCGAAAGTTGTTCTGGGTTGACTCCCTGTTCTTCGGCAGCGACGATATAAAAAGCCATAATAGGCAAAACGGCTCCGTTCATCGTCATAGAAACGGACATTTCGTCTAGTGAAATTTGGTCAAATAATAGTTTCATATCTTCGACCGAATCGATGGCAACACCCGCTTTTCCAACATCGCCTACCACGCGTTCGTGGTCAGAATCATAACCTCGATGGGTGGGTAAATCAAAGGCTATAGAAAGCCCTTTTTGTCCTGCAGCCAAGTTTCTACGATAAAAAGCATTGCTTTCTTGGGCTGTTGAAAAACCTGCATATTGCCGAATGGTCCAGGGACGTTGAACATACATCGTGGCGTAAGGACCTCGTAAATTGGGTGAAAAACCCGCTCCAAAATCTAGATGTTCGAGGTTTTCGATGTCTTTTTCAGAATAGGTTGGTTTTAGTTCGATGCCTTCGGCTGTGAGGAAGTTGTCTTTTCTTGAAACTTCTGACTTCTGACTTCTAACTTCTGACTTTTCTAATTTTATATGTTGGAGATTTTTACGCATCACTTTTCAACAACTTTATACATCCATTTTCTTTTGGTATAGTTCTTATTTAGACCTTCCATAATTCCAGCGCTAATGGTTGTGCCAGAACCAATCATAAAAATTAGTAATGCAGATTCACTTCCGCCTGATGCCGCAATTAGAGAAGTGCCTACAATTGCTAGTCCTGAAATTAAGACAACGGTTTTGACTGTTCCCAGTACTTTGGGCTGGTTTTTTATGCTTTGAAGGCTGTCAATTGCAAGTTTATGATTGTTTACAATAATATGGAGACTGTCTGAAAATTTAAGATTACCCACCCATTTTTTGAGGTCTAATGTTCTGATTTTGACGCGTTGGTTTTCTTTAAAAACAACTGTTTTTCCGGACTCCATATTGGTTATTTCTATCGTTTTTTGCTGAGAAAAAACGGTTAGAGAAAGGAGTAGGGCTAATGTATAGAGTATGTTTTTCATGTTGTTTTTATATTTCTTCTTTGAGTCGTTCTTGTTCCATTTTTTCGGACAATCGTTTTTCGATTATGGGCGAAATCAATGTTTTTCGGGGTTTTATTTTTACGAAAGGAAACAATTCTAAATCGTCCTTCATTCGGTCTTTTTTGTTGGGATATTTGTTGGTTCCAACTAAGGTTTCTTTTCCAGAATCAAATAATTCCTGTTCTTTGTCGGCACTTTCTTGTATTTTTCTTTTGATAATTCCTTCGTTAAGTTGTTTGATAAAACCGCCATTGGCTTCAATAGCTTTGAATAAAGTTAAAGCTTTTTCGGCTAATTGTGTGGTAAGACTTTCTATGTAATAACTTCCATCGGCTGGATTGTTGACTTTGTCAAAATGGCTTTCGTGTTTGAGCACTAATAACTGATTTCGGGCTATTCTGTTGCCAAATTCGTTGTCTTTGTGAAACAAGGCGTCATAAGGTAAATTGGCAATGGCATCGGCACCACCCAAAATTGCACTCATACATTCGGTTGTGGTTCGCAACATATTGACGTTGTAATCATAGATTGTTTTGTTGCGTTTTGTGGGTGAAACTAGTATGTGACAATCAAATTTGTGGTTGTATTCTTTGGCAATCAAATTGAAAATCAACCGCAAGGCTCTGAGTTTTGCAATTTCGAAAAAGTAGTTAGTTCCAACTGAAATCTGAAAAACTATAGGTTGATTTATGGTTTTTATTTGGTTGAAATATTCATTGGCGTGAGCTAAACTATAGGCAATTTGTTGCACCATATTGGCTCCAGCATTTTGGTATAAACCTCCGTCAATGCTAAGTAATGAAATATTTGAAATGGATTCTGAAAGTAGATTTAAGGTCTCGAAATTGTTTTTTTCTTTGGTTTCAAACCAATTTCCTTCTTTGGCTAATTGCCCAATAGGGTCGAGGTTGCAGTATATTTTTGCCTTATTTTCTTTGGCTACAGCTTCAATTTTCTTAATAAAAGGGATGGAAATAAAACTGAGGTTGAAATAAATAGTGATTGTATCTAATGGAAGGTTTTGCAATAGTTTTGCTACCTCTATTTTTTCGTCTTCGATGGTAAATCGAATACTTTCGGCACCACGATTGATGCTGTCAATAGCTCTAGCATTTGATTTTGCAAGATCGTGTACGAAGATATTTTGGCAAATTAGGAACTGCGTTGCTTTTGTATTTATGCCCGAAGTTGGAGTGTAATCGTCACTGTGATAAAAAGGTTTTACTTTGATGTCTTCGGGAGAATTCCAGATTAAAGTTTGGTTGTAATCGGCACCATTGAGTTCGAACTGGATTTTTTGTTTCCATTGTTTGGAAGAAACTGGATCGAAATCGTCGAATAAATTTTTCATTACGAGTGTGGTTATATCTTCAAATGAAATTCACTTTGTTTTTTTTTAGGGGCTATTTTTTGACGTCTTTTTCTATGGTGTCGCCTTCAAATTCAATGATATAGACATCTTCGCTGTCTTTTTTCATATAGTATTTTTCGCGGGCGTATTTTTCGGTTTGGTCTGGATTTTTTAGTTTTTTTATATTTTCTTGGTCTTTTTTGATTTCTTGTTGGTAGTATTCTTTGTTTTGTTCGAGTTCATCAATTTGTTTGTCTAAAACCCGATGTCCAAAATAGGAATAGTTATCCAAAAATATCATCCAAATAGAAAATAGTAGTAACACCCAAACGTATTTGTTGCTTAAAAATTTGAACCAAGATTTGTCTTTATATGGGTTTGCCATTTGTGATACTGTTTTTTTTAGCCCCGATATTCAATTGCTTTCGCAATTACCTCTTTTGGCGGTGTTCGCCACAAGAGATATAGCGGATAGCGGGAAATAGCTTCTTGAAAATTTAGTTATAAAAATACAAAAAAAATTATAAGATTCGTTGATTTATTACAGCTCGAACCACATCAATGGCGACTGTATTGTATTTGTCGTTGGGAATGATGATGTCGGCATAGGCTTTGGTGTTTTCTATAAACTGCTGGTGCATAGGTTTTAGTGTGGTTTGGTATCTGTTTAATACTTCTTCCATATCGCGACCTCGTTCGGCAATGTCCCGTTTTAATCTTCGAATTAAACGTTCGTCTGAATCGGCGTGAACGAATATTTTGATGTCGAATAAATCGCGAAGTTCAGGATTTGACAGGATTAAAATTCCTTCTACAATCATTACTTTACGAGGATGTGTGACAATGGTGTCGTCGGTTCTGTTATGAATAGCAAAAGAATAAACAGGCTGATGGATGGTTTTCCCTTCTTTGAGTTCCTTGAGATGGCTGACCAATAAATCGAAATCGATGGCTCTGGGATGGTCAAAATTGGTTTTGGAACGTTCTTCGTAGCTTTCGACTGTAGAGGCTTTGTAGTAGGAGTCTTGGGCGATAATTCCCACTTCGGTATGAGGTAATTCATTCATTATCTGATGGACAACTGTTGTTTTTCCTGAGCCTGTTCCACCCGCAATTCCTATGATGAGCATATATCCTGTTTTTATGTTAATGTTTGGACAAAAATAGGGAATTATTAGTTTAGATGGTTGAATTATTCTTCATATCCTTGACTAAACTCATTGTGAAAAAGACAATGACAATTCCACCTAAACCGATGCAAATCCACATAAACCAAGATTGTTGCCAGAATGATTTTTTTAGAGCATTTGTTTTTTGAGAAATATCGTGTTTGATGTCATATATTTTGGCTTCAGGCAGGTTACTACCCATCCTGTTCTTGAAATTTTCCAAGTCATAATCAGGACTATTCAGTTTTGAATTTCCAGTTTCGACAGTGTATTTTTGATTGGCTTTCAAATCGGCAATTACTGAAATTGGTTTTTGAAAAAAGCGAATTTCAGAAAAAGTCAAGGGAGGATTGTCCTGATTTTCTATTTCGATAAAGCATTCTTTTCCAAAAAATTGTGGAATAGTAAAGGTGTTTTTGGTATTCGAATTCAATTCAAAAGAGGAGAAATTTTCCGGAAACGCAACTGCTTTTTGGTTGATGCGTTTTTTTTTGTTCACGTATATTTGGGTATTTCGAAGAAATAAATTGGGACTAGAGATTTTGAAATGGATTTGGTTTACAATTTGTGGATGATCAAAACTAATGTAAATTCGGGTTTTCTTCTCGGCTGGAATTTGTTGGAATTTGATGTTTTTTGGATGAATTTCCTCTAAAATATTCGATGTTGTTTTGCTGGCAAAAAATCCGATTTTCAAAATGTTTATGGGCAAAGTTTTTTTGTCATTAAAATCAAATTTGATATAACGATAGGAAGTTAATGGAAAGCTTATTGTTTTGAAAACAACTGTTTCTTCTGTGTTTACGAGATCGGATAATTTTGAATTATTGACCAATCCAAACCATTCTTTTTGGTCGTTGCTACCGCTAATGGAGTAGGTTTTAGTAACATCGGAATTAGTTATACAAAGTACAATTGAATCGATAGACGTTTTGGGATTTTCGAAAATAAGGGTTGTTTTATTTTTAGGAAGCACGTTTGTAGAAATTATTTTGCATTCCGAAAAAAAATGAGGTGTCTTGTCTATATATTCTTGGGGAATAACATAATAAGGCACTTCTATTTCTTTAGAATCTACTATTCTGAAATCGCCCAATTCTTCTTTTGAAAACGAGCGAATTTCGGCAGGTAACACCATTTTGTGCAAGCCGTTTTCTTTCGGAATTTCGATTTTTGCCGTCGTTGTGTGTTGTGCCAACAGGCCATTTGCGGCTAGTAGAAATATTAAAAAATTATTCAGTCTCATCGGTTTTATTGGGTTTGTTGTCGTCTTGCACCAAGACTTTAATTTTTTGATAGACAAATGAAATGATTAGAATTAAAACTCCTAGCAAAATAAAAGCGATGATTTTGCCTGTTTCAGAAGCATTGCTGATGTCGAACAAAAATAATTTCAGAATGGTAATTCCCAATAAAGATAAGGCTATGATTCTAATGGCTTTAATTCGTTTTTTAATTCCAATAATCAAGAAAGCAAAAGCGAGAATTCCCCATAGAATTGGAAAACCAGTTTTTATGATTTGGGTTCGAGTAGATTGTATGGCATCGTCCGCTATTTGTGCTTTAAGAAAGGGCAATTCTGTTGCATTGTAATTTTTGTAATATTCATTCGATTGTACTTGTTGAGCTGTTATTGGTGAATTCGATAAGACCAATCCGTGCAGCATCAATTCGGTACTAGCCAGATAAATGATTAAAAAGGCTGCAAACCAAACTGCGAATTTGTTTTTGAATAGGTTGAAAACTGGATTTTCCTTGTTGATTTGGTATAATTTATAGCCGAAAAACAAGGTTATAAGTAGTGAAATATAATGCAAATAAAACCCAATTCTTTGATGAATTCCAGTTGTAATGTAGTACTCGTGCTCATAAAAAGCATAATTCGAAAAGAAAAACACAAAGAGTATTATATTGACTACGGCTATAATGGATGCTAATTGATAACCAAGAGTGTTTTTGATTTTGCACAAGAAGTACACAACCAAAGCACAGAAAATAAAATGATATAAAATAGGCAATGTCAAGGCAGAATTGGCTCCTTCGATATGTGTGTTGGCTTGAAAATTTACTTCAAACAATCCAACAAAATAGGTGAGGATTATTCCAATCAAACCTAGAACGTTTCGGTATTTTTCTGGATTGAAAATGAATCCAAATTGTTCCAAATCTTCGTCTTCTTTTTTCAATAAATAGTAAACGGCAAATAAAGAACCCACGGCAAAAATTCCAGTCAAAAAGATTTTGTTGAAGACAATGGTTAAAATAGTGGACGACATATAAATAGCAGACCAATCCATCAATAAACTTCCAATCATCAACAGATGAACGATCACCGAGGCAAATCGATAATAAGTTATTTTTGATTTTTGTGCCAGCCACATGAGCATCACGGCTTCGGCAGCCCAGAAAAGGGTGATGAAATTCCCTTCGAATTGTATTGGAATGGCCAATGTTAAGAAGGTAAGTGTCAATCCAATCAACAAGTAAACGGCAGTTTTGTCCAAGCCGAATTTTTTGTATAAAAAATAAGCGTATCCAAAGTTTAAAACTCCTAATAAAGTAGTGAATAATCCTTTGAATTCGGGATGAAATTGTTCTAAAATAGCCATTCCAGCCCCATAAAAAAGAAAGGTATTGCTAGCTAGAATACTCAATTCTATAGGAGAGAAAAGGCCTTTTGTCCGAACATTATTGATGATGTTGATGAGGATGAAAACAAAATAAAAGGCAAATCCGAAGGCTAATGCACCCAGATAATGCGGTGTTTTTTCGTCAAGGTCTTTAAAGAGCCAAGCTCCATACAAAATCACTGTAAAAACGTAGGACAAAATATTGATAATCCCCCATTTTTTATAATAGGCCAATGCCAAAATCCCGATGTTCAAGATGAGAATGTAAGTAAACAAAACGACATAATTTCCTTGTCCAGTGCTGACCATAAACGGAACGGCAAACCCGCCAATCAGGGATAATACAGCTAGTTCTTTGCGATTGTAAGAAAGTGAAATTAGGCTACTGAAAACGGTGATAAGCACCATAATAATAAAGGCTGTTGTTTGTCCAAACAAATGGTAGCTGTGGAAAGCAATGCCAATTGTAAAATAGAAAACTGCAATGGCACCCGCCACAAAAACCGAACTGAAAGCAGCATATTTTTGGCGCAATTTATGTGCAATTCCCATAATCAATCCGCCAGATAGCATGCCAATTCCCACACGTGCTGGTTCGTTGATCCAGTCTTTGTCAATGGCATATTTCACGAAATAACTGATTCCCAAAACCAGAATCAAAATACCAATTTTGTTGATGAGGTTTTCGCCGATAAACTTTTCTAAATCGGGATTGTTTTCGCTGAAATTTTCCCAAAAGGTTTTAGTAGGTTCATTAGGGATGTGAATTTTTGGCTCGGCTTGTGGTTGTTTGTGTTTTGGAGCTGAGGCATTGTCCATTGAAAAGACAATTTTCTCTTTCGCAACCTCTTTTTCAATTGGGTTAAAAACTAGAGGTTCTGTTTTTTCAATGACCACAGTTGGTTTTATTGTTTCTGGAGTTTGTTTTGGTTTTGCAATTTCAGGAGCAACTATAGGTTTTTCTGGAAGTTTTTCGGTTCCTTTTGACGCCTCAATTTTTTTAAATAATTCTTTGAATTTCTCATCGATTTTGTCTTCAATTCGATCTTCGAATCTGTCGAATTTTGAGTCGATAGCATTTTTGATGTAGAATAAAAAAGCAATCAATAATACAAATAAGAAAACTTCCATAGCGATGTTTTGAAAATTAAATAATGTAAATATAATGATAAATACAAAACAGCGTGCTATTTTTCTGAATCTAAAGTTAAGAGTGTTTGGGATATTTGTATGTCCTAGTAGAATTTTTAGTGTGTTATTTTTAAACTATTTTAAATTTGATTTTTGCAGAACTAAAAACAAGGTGTATAAAAAAAACTGAGATCTATTAAAAAAATAGACCTCAGTTAAGTTTGATGTTGGTAGAAAATTATTTCTTTATGAATTTCCAAGTTGTTGATGATTCTCCTATTTTAAGATTACATAAATACAATCCATTTGATAAGTTGGCAACATTTATGGAAAGTTTTTCAGAAGGAGAAACTATTTTAGAATAGGAATACGCTTTTTGTCCCGAAGTCGAAAATATAGATATAGTAGCATCACCTGATACACTGTCAGATAAATCAATAGTCAGATTTGTATCTACAGTAGTTGGATATAGATTTCCCAAACTAATAGTTCGATCTTCTACACCTAAATTAGGACAAGAAGTTGAAATCACTCCAGCAGCAGTAACATTCAAAGTTGCTCCAGCTCCACAGCTAGTATTTGAAACATAACCCGCCACGTTGGCAACAGGTAGTACAGTATAAGAATAGGTTGGTTTTGTAACAGTTAATTTATCTAGACCAGTTACAGCAGTTGGAACAGTTCCTTTTGTGCAGCCATCAAATTTTACTGAAGTGGTTCCAGTTCCTTCGGTAACAGGACTAGAAATGGTGGCTATTTGTTCAAAATTGCAATTTTCTACATAGCAAGTGGTTCCGCTATTTCCTGCGCCCAATCCAACAGCCGATGCTCCTGAAACAGAAGTGTTATAATAACAATTTAATACATGTAATTCGGCATTCCTGGCTCGTGGCATTCTAGCTTTGCAACCTTCTGCCCAATAGCAGTTTTTAAAAGTAATACTATATCTGCCGTCAGTTGGCATATCAGTAATTCCTGATCCAACTAAATTGGTAAAACGGTGGTCGTTAGAACCTCCAAAGCCTCCAGCCATCGCAGGTTTTAAATAAGTGAATTTACACCAAGAAACAGTTGTATTATCACAAGCTCCTTTATTATCAAAATTTCCATCCATTCCGTCTTGAAACTCACAGTGATCTACCCAAATATTTTTTCCTTCATTTGTAATAAGGTCTCTACCGTCCACATCAAATGCTCCTGGGCCTTCAAAAATTAGATTTCTGATAATAACGTTTGTTGAACCTGATTTTATATAAAGAATGCCTGAAAGATCCCATCTTGTTGGTTTGATTGCTGGATCAACATTCTCGGCAATTTGATTGTTTATAAGTCTTGCTCCAGGCAATCCTATAATTGTTCTATTGGTCAACAACACGCTAGTATAGTCACAGGTAATAGTTCCAGAAACCAGAATTACTGCATTAGCGGTTGCTGTGGATGTAAGAGCAGTTTTTAATTGAGCGTAGGTTGTAACCGTAACCGTATTCGTTGGTGTTGGAGTTCCCGCCCCAGTTGCAGCTGCTCCAAACCCCTCTGGACTGGTCATGTAATAATTTTGACCCGAAGTAAAGTTGAGGGCTAATAACAGGAAACTCAATAAAACTGTTTTTTTCATATTTGACAAAAGAAATTAGTATGAATTATAAAATTAAATAGTTAAAGTGTAATCGATTACAAAGATATATTTTTATTTTGATAAAAAACAAATATATTTTTTTTGATATTAAAAATTAGTTTGCTGATAATTTGTGATTTATGTTAATTATCGCTCTTTTTTGTTAATATTCATACATTTTTGAAAATAAGTGTAAGAGAAATAGCGGTGATATTGTTGAAAATTCAAAGTAATTGTTCGGGAACCTTAATTTGTTTTGGGTTTAATTTAGTAGATTTTAGGATGTGCAGGAAAGTACAGGATGCTTTTAGATATGTATTGTAATAGTTTTGAAAATAAA
>ENA-UPSM01004873-UPSM01004873.1-activated-sludge-metagenome-genome-assembly--contig:-NODE-4873-length-13777-cov-4.548462_pt1 | contig 13777 bp, 11 predicted proteins | sample MGYA00238181_ERZ773283 | MGnify/ENA primary metagenome ERZ773283 (study PRJEB29023, sample SAMN05720199) | activated sludge metagenome | isolation source: Anaerobic digester | place: Japan... | reverse complement strand
GCGCTTCAACGACCTTTGCCTGGATGACGTCCTGATCTACGGAGACTGTCCGGCTGGTGAAACCCCCGTCGCCACCGTCGAGCTGGCCGCCGGAACAAAATGCCCCCCCACCCGTGACCAGGCTTGCGATTCGGATCTCTTCGTCCAACTCGCGACACCGCTGCCAACCACCCCCTTGTCCTACGATTATCCCCTCACGCAGAAACTCCTCCGTGGCAACCCGGAGTTTCGCGGAACCCGCGTCGTCGAGACGACCAGAAACGGTCGCAGGGTTATGGGAGCCATCGTTCGCAACCGGTGCGTGGCAGACGAATTGATCCGCGTCGCGGACGAGGCGATGAAGAGCAACCCTCAAGCGTCGTGCGAGCCCATCCGGGTGGACCGCACGGTTTTCGTGGTGGATTGATGGAAAACAACCGAAAGAGTTCCGTACGAGTTGCGAACGCCATCACACTGGTGCTCCTCGTGCTTCTCCCCGCCTGCAAAGGAGAGGAGCGTTCGGTGGAGGCCACTCCCGAGGCGACGTCCGCGGCGCCAGCGGTGGGCTGCCTTCCAGGTGAATCACGCCTCTGCTACTGCGCAAACGGCGGTGCAGGCAGCCAGGTCTGCAACCAAGATGGCCGGTCGCTCGGCCCCTGTACTTGCGACAGCAAACCACCGGAAGTCAAACGGGAACCAGCGCCGGTTCCTGTTCCCGTTCCCCCGCGTCCTCCCTCCGCCTCGACGCGCCCAGGACCTTGGGCCTTGCTCATCGGCACCGACACCACGTTCAAATCCGCTACGTACGAAGCCAAAATGGCAATGCGAGACCTACGGCGGCCCGTCGCCATCTACCGCATGGGCGGCAACTACAGGACCGTCGTGGGCGCCTACGCGACGGAGCAGGATGCGCTTGACGACAAGCCGTCCGTAATCGATTCGATGCTTTGGCGAAAGTCGCGGCGCGCGGCGGTCCCACGCCACCTGACCCGATGGTGTGGCGAAGCTCCACCTCTCGCTCCGCTCCCCGAAGACCCAGGATTCGAGCTTCTCTACTTTGATTGCGAACAGTAGGTGGACGAACGTCATTGACTCCGGGCTGCGACTCTGGTTTCTTTTAAGCGCTTCGACATGCATTCGGGGTTGCCATACCAGCAAGTAACCGCAGCCACGCTCGGCTGTGTCCTCACCCTTGCCGCGTCCTGTCATATCGTCGCCGCCTTGGAAGATCATGAACCCATGCCTTCCCCCACCGACGCCGAAGCTGCCGACGCCCCCGCCGAACCCAAAGACGCCGAAGCGTTTTCATCCCCCGAAACCGTGTGCAATCACGCGGATGACGACGGGGACGGCCTCGTGGACGACGGGCTGGCGTGGCAGGTTGCAGGCTGGCAGACCCTCCTGAAACAAGCGGAACTATCTGAAATCACTAGCGTTTCTCTTCCCGCGGGGCGCGCCGCCTTCGCAACGCGGACGGCTCCTGCCCATGGCACCTCCAGCCTGCTTCTCGGCGTTGTCGATGAGACAGGCAGCCTCTGCGGCGAAATCGTCCCGGCAGTCGAAAACGTCGGCATCGAGGGCTGGGGCCTCGCTTTCGACACCGCACACCAACAACTCATCCTCGCATTTGTCGAATCCTCCCACCGCGAACTGCACCTCGCCCGCTTTCACCTGGATGAACCAACGCCACGCCTGATTTCCACCGAAGCAGTGGCGTTGGAGTATCCTGTCTCGGAACTCCTCGACGTGGGATGGACAGAATTTGGCCCCGTCGTTTTGGTGAAAGGCACCGATCACTACGCGCGAGCCGAGTGGACCGACCACCTGAACGACCCGAAAGACTGGAACCATAAACTGATCTCGATCAAACCCGATGTCGCCAAGCTCTCTGTCGGAACAGCCGTGGCGTGGGTGGCGAGCGGAACCTTGGATGCCGGCCAACAGGGGGTGATGGGTGGGGTGCTCGCGCTCGATGGCAGGCGTGAACTCCGCCCCGGGCATCAACTCGTGAAAGCAGGCGGTGGGGTCTGGCCGAAAATCTTCGCCCCCGGAATTCCCCTCCTCTGGCAACAAAACCGCGTTTGGCTCACCACAACCGATGAAGTCAAGGCTTCGAAAATATGGAATATCCGTATTTCTTTCTTTGACTCGACCGCGCCCGCAAGCACGTTGGCTTCCCCCGGAACGATGGTAGACAGCCTTTCAACCGATCCCATGCACGCCCATTCCTTGGTGTGGGCCTTGGGCAGCGTCTTGTCTACCACCGCCGCCAAGGACCAAGTGCGGATCCACCGCCTGGGCCCTCACTTCGAACTGCTTTCTCCCAAGGATCAGCCGATCGTCGTGGACGATGCCTTGGCCCATGCGATCGTCGGCGGTACTCGGCTTCCCCTTCTGTTTCGTATTCACCAAAGCACCGGGGAGCTGGACGTCTCCCCTGTAGGATGCCCATGAAGCACTTCGGTGGCGCCCTCTGTTTCGCCTTGGCTCTCCCATCGTTCGGCTGCGGCGAGGACATGAACACGTCGGACACGGAATCCTCCGATGGCGGAAACGCGTTGCCACCCATCGAAACGTGCAACTTCGTCGACGACGATGGCGATGGGCTGGTCGATGAGGGATTCCCTTGGGTTGTCGAGGATCCCGTGCTCCTTCACCGGGTCAGCAGATTCTCCACCCTCGGACAAGTGGTTCCCGCGGCGGATAATACATGGATCTTGGTGGGAACCGATGCCATTAGCGCGCCAGGAGACCGTCTCTTCGCGCTTTCGATCGACGAAAAAGCGCAGGTAATTCATGGACCTACACATGTCGCGATTCCCCATTGCAGCCAGGGGGCGGCCGTGTTGGCGCCGTTGGACTCCAACTTTCTCGCACTAACGGGGTCTCGGACGTGGGAAGGACAGTCACCGTGCCCGGAAGACGGCTGTCCACTGCTGGGCGTGATCTTTGATCCCGAACTCCACGTCGTCACAAAGGCTTCCTTGACGATACCGAACAGTCCCTATCCGCTAGTTAGCGGGTTGGAATGCGTGTTTTCCGCCTGTTTCGCCATCGTGCGCGACGGGATGACTGTGTCGCTCCTTCGATTGGCGCCTTCTCCTCTGGCCCTTGAGGCGCAACGGGAGGTGGGGCAGGATGCCGTGTTGCTGTCCGTATCTGCGGATGATGAGCAACTGCTGGATATCGTCGACGTGGAAAATGCTCGCGTGCGTTGGAGAAGGCTGCGAGGCCAAGATCTGACCGAAGAAGGTCCACCGATGGAACTTCTGGCAGCCAACCGGATTCATGGTGCCAAAGCTCTCGAGGACGGAGGGTTCATCCTCGCGTATGCGGACTCCGCGGAGATGCCTCACGTGGCGCGATTCGAAGCCGACTTACAACGTAGGTTCGACAGGAGCGATGTTGTGCCACCGCTCGACATGGTGGGCAGGGGAAACGGTATCCTATACATGGCAATACCCACGGATAATCTGGTACTTGCAGTAGAGCTGACGCGTCTGGACGAATCGTTTTTCCCCGTGCGCGCGCCGAATAACCCTTTGCGTGTGAACACCTATCCCTCGAAGGTATCGCTCATGATCGGTGAAAACTCGGCGTTGATGTTCAGTTCGAACTACGACGGGCAAGCGATCGAGGCCCATCGTCTTTCCTGTGGCAAGCAATCCCCATGAGAATCAGTTCCTTCTTGCCAATTGGGTTCGGGCTCGCGGCAGCGTTTTCCCTCGGAAGTTGTCATGAAATCGCGGGTTTGGAGGAACATGTCCTGCTGCCCTCCAGCGATGGGCGAGAGCCGGACGAGGATGACGTCTGGCAGGTTCCCGCCGAGCAATGCAACTTCCGCGATGACGATTTCAATGGGCTGACGGACGAAGGATTTTCGTGGGCATTGAGCGATTGGAGCCCGATAGCTTCCGGTTACGATTGGCAAGAACTACGAGCCGTCAGGATGCCGGATGGAGCCGTTGGCTTCGGGGTGTCGAGGCAAAATGGCCCTTCCAGCACCGATCTATGGGTGGGGCTCCTCGATGCAGATGGCTCGGTGATCTCAGCTCCGCGCGAAGTCGCCGTGGAGCAGGTGCTCCATGGTTGGGACGTCGCAGTCAATCCCGTCCTGGCGGAGCTTGCGATCGCCTACGTGCGACAGCCTCCCACGGAAGAGAACTGCGAAAAAGGTTGTATTTTCGAGATGTTGCGCTTCGATCGCGCGCTTTCCCCCAAAACGGAAGCACCCGAAAAAACCAACTTTCCGCGCCATCGAGTGCGGCGATTGTTCGACCTGGACTGGAACACAGCGGGGTACGTATCGCTTACGTTGGACAAGGACGGATACGCATGGGTGGAGTGGATAGACCACCTGCATTTCGTCTTTCCCAACGGCGGTTACGGCAAAATACCGGGAATGCGCCCGGATTTGGCCCGTATGAGCGTGGGGCCAGCGACGGCGTGGACAGCGATGGGCCTTACCGACGCTGACCGTTACGAAGTTTGGTCTGGAGTGTTCTCCCCTGGAGGATACCAAAGAATCGTCGAGGGGCATCCGATGGCCTCTTCGTCATCGGCTCTCGCCCTTGGCAAAGGAAATTCGGTGGCTTGGGGACCCAACGGTGCGATGGTGCTCATGGCCGAAGGTGGAGGTGATTCTGCCGGGACACTGCTGCTTGGCGCGGTTGCTACGGGTGAGACCCGCGTTGCGGGCCAGGCCTCGAACCCTGTTGCACACTCGTTGACCGCGGTGGGTTCAAGTCTGATTGCTTCCTCCTCGGCGGGTGCATCGACGACGTTGTTGTGGCGATGGGAAGACCCTCCGGGCGACGGTTCCAGCACGCCTTTCGCCACGTTGGAGGGAACTTTGGACCACGTTGTGGTGGCGGGGGGATATCCGCCCTTGGTCCTTCGGGTGACGGCGGATGGGAAGAATCTGCAAGTTGCGCGAGTACATTGTGTCGAGCCGTGAATTCGAAGAGCGCCGGGGCAGGGGAGGGGACGATGGCAAGGGCAGACGCGGCTCCGAGGGGCATGGGGCGTATTGATGTAACTCATGGTATTTATTCAGTTTCAGGATTGACGAGCGCAGGCGCTGGGATGGAAACTGGGTCCGGCGAAACAAGATATTCGAACAAGCAAGAAGGAAGCCTCTCGCACCTAGGGCGAATCATCATTCGCCCGTGAATCGTCGGTGAATGGCGAGAAATGCCTTGAAGGCATAGAGGCAAAGGGGTTACGAAGAAAATGCTCAGGGGCAACCATGAGAGGACGGATTGGCCTTTTACGCCCAACGACTCCTGATTCAGGGTATGGCAACGGAAATACCGCCGTGGCGGGTGTGAATGTCATCGAGATATTTGTCGAGTTTGCCTGGATTTCCAGCGAGTGTCCCACTTTTCATGACCGTCAAGGTAGCCAGCCATCGCTTATGAAAAGGAGCCAGGCGTATCCACAGCGGAGAAGCATGACGACCGCGTTTCTCATTGTCTCCCTGGGCGGGTTTCAGATAAGGCAACCCAAAGGCGGCGTTTTTGTGGCGCCGAAGCTTAAACATCACCTCTGCTCGCGCATCGGATTCACTTTTGGCATCGAACTCCATCAGCATGATACCAGCGGATTTTTTCGTCAGCATGGGGAAAGTACCTCCCGCAGCTTGGTGGGGCAGGGGACATACCGACGCCAATGCCATGTTTTTCGCGTCCCGCAGCACCGTTTCCAGGGCCTTGGCATAATCTTTCACGGAGCTGGCTTGTTGGAACGCCGAAATATCGATGCCAATCGGGCCTTTCAAGCTTTTTATCCTCAAACTACCCGCGCCCCGTCGCGAACGCTGCCCGATACCTCCGAGAAGCAGTCCCACCAAAAGGGTTGCCCCCGCCGCTTTTAGGTTTTCATCCCGCGTGGTTGGCAGCGCTGGCATCAACTGCAAGAATAACTCCTGCTCCGGCACCACGGCGGAACTTGGGGAACTGTTCTGGTGAGGAAGCAAGTTGCAAGTACCGCGGTTTGAGGCGTTTCCCTCCACAACCAAAGCCACACTTTTCCCATGATCCGCCGACCCAAACACACGACCCTCCTCACAACGAAGGCAGGTACACGTTGCCGTTGCCCCACCACAGGGCGCGGAAAGACGGTCGCCCACGAGAGCACGGAAAAAGTACCGCGCAAGGGCCTCGAAAGGCGGTGCTCGCACCTCGGCATCCCCTTTGGGATTCGAACCATGGGAGAATAGCGCGGTCGAGGTTATCAACTCGAACGTGATGGCGCGAGGGTGATTCATGCCTTGCCTCCCTCCTTCAACGCCTCGAGAATCGCTTTCTTCTTCTGTTCCTGCTTTTTACTCTGTTTCCCTTCCCACTTGCCCAACGCTTTGAATGCTTCTCGGAGCCCCTCGGCCAACGCGAGTTTTTCTGCACCTCGGGCCGCCTCGAATTGCGGATAGATGGCCATCACAACGTCTTTATCCCCTGCTTTCGTGGCTTCCCTCAGTTCTTCCAGAATCCGCTCCTCAGGGGAAAGCTGAGCAAGACGTTGCTCCTTCGCCTCTTTGACCTTTCGTTCCGCTTCTTCCTGCTGCTTTTGCTGTCTTTCTTTTTCTTGCTGCCGGGCTCGATCTATCCAATGCTTTTGCTCTGATTCATCAATGGCCCATCTGCCATAGCCAGCCGTCGTTTTTGCACCGAAACCCACCCACCCACACGCTGCTAACATAGCGGAATCAATGAGTTTTATCCATCGTCCCCCGAGAGCCGGAGGGTGGGAATGCGTGGGACGATACCGCATGATGACCCGCATCTTCGTGCCCTTCGGCATCGCCATGAACGGGATCGGGGTGGGATCCTGGTCGTCCGTGGGAGCCTTGGGCTTCTTTTTGTCCTGGAAATAACCGGAGAAATGAGGCGTCATCACGTCGACCCTCATGGTGTTGTTCGGAGGAAGCAAAACCGCATCCCAACATTCCAGCGCTCCCTTGTTGTGCAGCTTGCCCAACGCGGACGGGCGCTTGTGCAATTCCAACAGAGTCTTTTTGCGATTCTTTTTCCAATCTTCCCCAAGAGCCTCGAAAAGAGGGTCCAGTTCAACAAGCCGGTTCTGCTGGCTCCAGCGCTCGACGGCCTCTTCAAACTTTTTTTGCCATGTCTCGCGAGCCAGCTTGGCTTCTGGCGTTTCGCCCTTCGGAGCAGCACGCCAGAACGCGCTCTGCCCATCGATACCAAATAACCACCAAATATCGCCGAGTTCCCAAGGTTCTGCGCCAATCGTCGTAAACAACGCCAACTCCTCCGCTGCCCGACGCAATACTCCCTTGATGCTGCTGCCCGGCAGATAAGGCAGACCGTAGGGATCGAGAAAGGCGAAGCCGTTTTCAATTGGATGATCCAGCCCCATGCCCGTGACGAACGATGACGTTGCTTTGAGATGGCAAACGAAATCCGATGGATGCGCATGCATGAGCTGCCGGTCGCGAAGCTCCTTCACCAACATCAGGCTCAATCGGGGGTAGTTCGAATAACGTTCCAGCGCCGCACGATCCTTTTTTGCCTCGAACTTCCCTTGAGCGTTGAAGTTCCACCCATCGAAATAAAGCCGAAAACGATGCCCGGGTGGAGCATCGCCAAATTCTTTCCCCACATAGTCCGGTGCCCCAAGAACCATCGTCAGCCCCCTTTCTTCAGAGCCGCGGCAAAGTGGCGAATCCACTTGAGTACGGTCAAAGCTTCTTCCGTTGCTCGCATATATTGCTCGGAACTCGCGTTTTGGAGGAAGCTCATCACGATTCGGAAATCCTCGCCTTTGCCCATGGCAACGTTTTGGTCAGCTCCCTTGCCGTTGCCTGCTGGTAGTTCCTTTCCCATTCTATGGCCGAGCCACGTGGTAATATCCGCTCGAATGGGCTTTCCTTTGGCTTGATAGAACGCCAGGGTCTGCATCAACCCATTCGACATGATCATCGAAGGCGCCGCCTTTGCGATGCTCACATATTCGTCGCCGGGATTGCCACCGTTTTGCTGTTGCACTCGCCCCCACGCAAACGCGGAAGCTTCTTGATCCAAGCTCCGACTCATTGCCCACCTCCCACGAAACGCAAAACCACCTGTCCTCGACCCGTGGTGGCATCGCCTCCCACCTGAATCAAGCGCCCATCAAAGCCTTCCCGGCCTTTATCACCCCGGATAATGGCCGCCATGATCTCTTCAGCCGAAAGGAAAGACGTGGAATCGTCACCTTCTTTCTTCTTTCTTCGCTCCCGACTCGCCATCCCAAGACTCAAAAGCAAGCTCTCCGAAGGTAAATTCTCCGTGTAGAAAAGCCCGCCGTCATCCGCTGTCCCCGATTCATCCGAAATCCGCACATGAGCCTCCACCACCGTCGCATTGCGCACGAAATAATTGAAACGATCATCGTGGAGCACCACCAGATGCTTTTTCACTTTATCGGCAAAATAAGACGGTTCCGCGGGCATGGCGCTCTGCCCAAGCCACGCTGCCATCCCCTTTGTCGAGTTTTTTGTATTGTTCTTGAATTGGAATGATTCCAGGATCAATTTGTCGCCGACAAGCAGATCCTTCCCTTCGTCCACAACGACACAATCGTCTTGTCCAAGCTCGGGAATCTTCCACCCTTGCGCGTCTACTACCCCCGCGGTCAAAAGGGTCCGCTGCAGCCTGGCAAGGGCCGTGGGACAGGTGGCATACACAAAGGTCTGTTTCAGGCTTCGGACAGGAAAAAGCACGATTTGCGCATCCGAAAAAGATATCGCCCCGGCATGCTCCGGCACCTTCGCATCAGGCCCGAATAGCTTGTGTACCCAGGCGCTTTGCTCCCATCGCGTCTGGGCATCGTGTCTCAACGCCCCTTTGAGCCCGGAACCAGCCATCATCGGATGCTCCGTATGACGCTCTCGCTGGATCGGATTGTCAATCACCCCAAGCTGCGTTCCCGCGCCCATATGCACCGGGCTCACGCAATACAAAAACATCGCTGCTTTTTTCTCGAACATGGTTGTCTCCCATCAGGACGCAGCGCGCGCCCAGTTTCCCAAAAGGACGTTGTTGAACCCTTCACTCTGACGCCGTCGATCCTCGACAGACATGGTTTCCGAAGGCCACCAACCTTGCTCCAACACGTTCCGGCTCCACGCCCGACGATCTTCCTCGCTCCCCTCGACCTGCTGGAACCAATAGACAGACCCGATTGGCACGACACGACGAGCAGTCTTTGGCTTTCCCTCCACCAGATCCCAACCGCTCACCACCTCATGACGCTTCACCGCCGCGGCGAGCAACTCGGCCACGAAGCCCCCTGCCCGCAACAGGTAACGCTCCCCTTGCTTTTCCACATCAGGGGGAAGCCAGCCTTCCGTGAAAATCCCAGGTGTTGCAAGGATGACGCGAAACGATTCCCCCACCGGATCCACGCCGGTAACGAAATTTGTCATTGTTTTTTCAATAGTTACGGCATGTCCATCCCCTCCCAGGCGCAACAGCCCCTCCGTGGGCAATACCGAGTCTGCCCCTGCCACCCCCACGACAATCTTCGTTCCCGGAGTAAGAGAAATCGCATCCGTGGTGTAGAGCATCCCCTCCTGGGCGATTCGTTTTTCATGATCCAGCGCAATTCCGAGCCGGGGATCGAGGGTCCAGAACCGCGACGCAGGCTTCGGACAAAGATCCGAAACGGCCCCTGCTTTCAGGTATTTCGCTAGATCCTCGAAAGAAAGCCATAGCCCCCCCACGGGTTTTTCCCTTTGCCGCTGACGCAAAATCGGAACGAAAGGCAGGGGAAAACTACCTCTCATCGCGGATCCCTTCACCGGCATCGGCTCGAGAAACGATACCTCGACGGCCTCGGCCCCCTGCACACCCACCAAATCCGCCGGAGCACTGAGCCACACCTTGCCCTCGGCTTCGAATCCAACCAGAGTAATGCGGAAAGAGCCTGGATTCGAATAATCGCCGAGCACCTTTCGCGCCTCTTCGTCGGAAAAAATGCCGCTTTCAACAGCCTGAAACGAGATTTTTCGGTCCACCAGGATGCGTGAACGAAGCGCTCCGGCAAAGATCGACGGCCAGGGCGGCATCGAACAAGCGCCGTGTCCATCGGAAAAAAGCCGGTTTCCCCGCAGCATGAGCACATCCACGGGTTCAAGGGAAAGAAACGTCGTCATCACGGATTCCCTGCCTTCCTCTGGCCGCCACGCTGTTCGCGAGCCAAAAACTCCGCCGCCACCATCAAGTCCTGAATGAATCCAATCACTCCCTTCGCGGAACGTATTTTCCCCTTGTCATGGTAATCGAGAGCAAGGCGAACCAGATCTCCGGCCAGATCCGCAAGCGCGTTCTTCACGGAAGTATCCTCTCGCCACGAAGCTTCCCCCTGACGCCGAAATACCCTTTGAATCGAAGCTGTTAGCATGCTTTCGTAGGAATTTCGATCTCCCGTCGGGGTTGGCGGCAAACCATCGAGCCAGTCCTGGACATGGTAGGCAGCTCGACGGGAGAGCCAGTCGCGGATGGCATCGCTGGTTCGAAGGAGCAGGGCCATGGGGGTGGTGTGGATATTGACTGCAATGCCCTCTTTTTCCTCGATATCCCAGCCATAAACAGCCTCTGTGATGCCCCCGGACCTTTTCATCAAGGAAAGACAGAACGCGTCCCTTCCCCAAGACTTGGCCGCATGTTCGGCTTTGCGTGCTTCGCTCAACACCATTCCAAGGGGGGTCGTATGGTGCGCCACGACCGCACCGGCGGAAAGGGTGGCCTTGACCCCCATCGTTTGGAATAATTGTCGTTTCTTTTCAAGTACATAGCCACGTCGTAGGAGAAATCTCTCCCCGAGGGCGCCCCCCACCTTTCCGATGGACTGGGTCTTGATCTCATCACCCAATCCAATACCCGCGTAGGCGCAACGTAAGCTCAGAAGGACAGGCAGCAAATCTTGCACCGCCACCATCGCAAGAAGGTCGTCGCCACCGGCATAAATGAGTTTTCCAAGGAAGGAATCCTCCACCACCGCGCGAGCGATGTGCAGAGAAAAGCCGTTGAGAGCACGGGATATCGCGCTATGATAGGAGGGGCTGGGACTTCGCCGCGAAGACAGGATCGTGTCCAGGGCAGGTTGTTTTTTGATCCGCTCCTGCACACCGCTACGAATTTTCGAATGAAAACACTGTTGCAGACTCGGCACCCCCTCCGCCTCCCCGGCCAGCCACGCTCCCATGCGATCCCCATCCAATAGTATCAAGCCGTAATAGGTCTCCGGGACGTGACCCGAGGCCTGTTTGAAAAGAGAACGAAGCTTTTCCACCTTCCCATCGTCATCACCACGAGCATCATCCAGGGCGGCTGGAAAACGGTGAAAGAGCTTGACCAGATCGTCGGAGACGGAGGCATGAGCCAACTGACGCGGCAAGGCAGTGTGCCTGTATTCCTCGAGATGGCCTGCTAACTCTTTGAGTTTATTATTATTTTTAATGAAACCCCGAGCCATCTCACGAAACGTCGAGGCAAGAGCCATCGTATGTGTCGAGACCACGTAGCGTTGGATCTGACCGCTTATCACCGTTGACTTCAGCGGAATATCCACGGTTTCGGGTGTTTTTTCGAGGATCGTTTTGAGTTCTTCGGAAAAGAGCGTCGGCCAGAGACGCTTCGTGCAGCACAAGGCGCATAAACGCTCTCCTGGCTTGGCCCAAGCCCGGGGATTTTGGGCGACGATCGGCCACGGCGAACCTGGTTGGTTGTCCTGGGTGTGGTAGGCCAGCAGCTTGCGATCGGTGGTCAGCCATTCCCTTTCTCCACAAAGGCTGCAGCGGTAGCCTTCCTGGTTGAGCGCGGAAAAGGTCTGGGACGTTTTGGCCGCGGCGTGGGTGCGCTCCGTGAGGTCGTACAAAGCCGGGTAAAGAGTGCCGGGCCCAGGGGGGAAAAAGACCGTGCCCTCCAGCGTTGTATCTTTCGACAGAGCCCGAAACAGGGAAGAACCGAGGAATCCGGGGGGAGTATCGTCGGCGGGAAAAAACGGCTCCATGGCTTTTTGTAAGTCCGAGGAGCTTTTCGCCAGGGAAGCGGGAATCACCGCCCAATGAACTTCGGGAAACCCATGGAGTTGATCGGCAATTTGGGAAAGACCATCCCCCTCGTCGAGTTCCGCCAGTGTCGCTACGCAACGCCATGCCTCACAAGCCAACGACTTAGCCTTGTCTCGAACTCGTGTTCGTACTTCTCGTGCAAGATCTTCCGCAATGGATTCGGGCACCAAGGCCAAGAATCGGTTGGGAAGCGCCGCGATGAATAGGGGGTTGGCATCGGAAGCGAACCTCATCCAATCGGGGAAAATGCCCTTCGATCGCGAAAAATCCAACCCCTGCTCCACCAGCCAAAGATCCACGATGGGAACACCATGCAAATTGGGAAATAGAATGGCGTCCGGACCGCACCATTCCGCCACGACACGCATCGCCTCCCAGGAAAGCCTCGAAAGCAAATGAGACCCCGCCCATAAATCCGACGTCGACCGAGCCTGGGCAATGAACCCCTGGACCGGCCCGAGGCTTAGCAATAACAGCGATGCTTGCCCATCGCAGGTAGCCCCCGCGTATGCCGAACAAAGCCGCAAATGCTCCCAGATCGAGTGGTCCGGGGTGCGGGTATCGGCGGGAAGCATGGACCACAGCGCGCCGATTCCCCGCGCGGGGCTTTCCGAACCAAAACGCCACAACGCCAACATGGTTCTGCGGTAATCGATGGCCCCGTTCTCGTTGTGGATAAGGTCAGACAAGTGGTCGAAAGACACGGCTTTGATGTGTTCCTTGTCGATGTCCTCGAAATCCTGCAACGAGACACTATCACCGGAAAGGGGATGAATGAGTTGTGGCTCGCTCACGAAATCCACCTGGCTCCAGGAAGCGTAGCGACCATCGTGCGCCGAGCGAGGAAATTGCGGCCGATCCGCCGCCGCCGCCCAGTGGTCCGCTTCCTTGACCAGCTTTTTCAAGCTTTCATCAAGGCCCTGGGGGAAAAGCTCTTCCCGCAACTTCTTCGAAGTTCCACCCTCATGCCCCTGGGGATCCCGCAGCAGCACGAGCGCTTTCTCCGCCGGATCATGCACCCACGCGGCAACCTTGGCCTGCCAAAATCGCGCGTCTCGCTCCCGTTGATTCATCTTTTTTCTCCTAACCAATCGCCCGAAGCCGGTACCGGCCAAACCCCATCGATGTCCCTTTGCCCATCTGCACCCATTCACCGAGCGCAAGCCACGGCCACAACCCCTCCAACTCCCCTTCGAGCACCAGCGTCCCCGTCAATCCAGGCAAGTTCATGCTGGCTTTTTGCCGCCCTGACCAGCGCCGTACATGAATCACACGACCATCGCAATGCTTCAGGCGAACAGAGTCCTCCGAAAACCCCGCGGGTCGAGTCAGTCGATACGTTTCCGATAAGAGAGTGACTCGATGCATCAGCCCCTGCACGAAATCCCCCGCCTCGAACCTCGACCGGATTTTCCCCTGGCTTTTGAGCCGCAAGGGAGTCCAAAGCTCGATTTCCGCCTTTTTCCCCGCAGCACAGAACGTGACGTCCAACGGCTGCGCGTCCACCACCTCCAGCGCCCGACGCTCTTTCCCCACCCCCCTCGCAAGCCCAGAACGCAGCGCCGTCAGCCACAAAGACGCATGCACCCTGGCTCCACCCATAAACACAGCCCGCACATCGATCGTGGCGCCTTTGCTCAGACGAATGGGGGCATCGTCGAGCGTTCGAGCTTCCGGAGCCATCACCAACGGCGGTGGTGCCACATCCGTCACACCAGGGGA
>ENA-UPSM01004869-UPSM01004869.1-activated-sludge-metagenome-genome-assembly--contig:-NODE-4869-length-13785-cov-5.095849_pt1 | contig 13785 bp, 12 predicted proteins | sample MGYA00238181_ERZ773283 | MGnify/ENA primary metagenome ERZ773283 (study PRJEB29023, sample SAMN05720199) | activated sludge metagenome | isolation source: Anaerobic digester | place: Japan... | reverse complement strand
GTGATAATAATTGTTTTATCCTTTATCTTTAGATTGCCTTTTCCATTTATTATTCCTCAAATTCTTTGGTTACATATGATATGTGATGGTCCATTAGATTTTAGTCTAGTATTTGAAAGAAATACTGATGGAATAATGCATAGATCACATGAAATATGTACAAAGAAAGAGCTTGTAAATCATAAAACTTTTATAATTGTTGGGTTAATAAGTGCTTATATTGGTATTTTATTATTTTTTATCTTTAAGTGGATTTATTCTAAAACTGGGGACATTGATTTAGCGAGGAGTGTTGTTTTTATAACTTCAGCGATTTCATCTATCTATTACTTATACTCTTTTAAGGATTTAAAAACTCCAATTTGGAAGACAAAAGGTATTTTTAGGAACAATTTTTTAAACTTTGCAGTGTTATTAAGTTCTTTTTTTGCTTTTTTACCGTTATTACTCCCAATGTTAAGGGATGTATTTAAAATTTCAAATCTGAATTGGAATTATTTCCTTGTAATTCTGGGGTTCCAATTTTCATTGTTAATATGGGTTGAGTTTGTAAAACTTATAATAAATAGACATAAGGCATAAGTCTTTTCAATTAATTAGCGTAATTTTTTTCCAACCAAGAAAAGTTTTGCTCAATATGTGATACAATTGAATATATAATTTAAGAAAGAAGAAAATGGATAATATTTCTGATTTTAATAGAAACAAGACAATGATTGTTTTGTTTATTTCGCTTCTTGTTATCACATTGGCAATATCTGCAATCGCTGTAACCTACACTTTAAATAAAACTTGCGAAGGGTGTGATTGTTCCGTTCAGAAATTACCGGGGGATAATGAAAATGAAGAGGAAGACCAAGACCAAGATCAAGATGAACAAAGCGAAGAGAATGATGGAGAAACTAATAATGGAGCAAATGATTCAAACGATACAAATAATAATTCAACCAATACCCCTTCCAACCAAGGTGAAGGTGAAGATGAAGATGAAGATGAAGAAATGACCTCTGGATGGAATACTTACTACAATTCAAAATGGAAGTTTGGGCTTAAGTATCCTAAAGATATGGTTTATACGGAGAGCTCGCCAAATTCAACATTAGATCGTATTGTTTTTGTTGTAGGTGGTGAATTTACGGTTATTTCAATCCACGTTGCAGATGATAACGTGAGTATAGATAATCAGGTTAAAAATATACTTGCTAATCAATGTACTGATGACTATATCATGTCAAATTTAGTATATCCGAATGCAACCTTCAGAAAAGGTGTAGAAGTTCCAAATTCGATATGTCTTGATTCATTTGGAATAACACGTGAACAAGATTACTCAGCGTATGCATATGAGCTTGATTCGGGGGCTTATTTAGTAATAAAAAATGAAGGAGATACTGGCTTAAATGAAGAACAGCTAGAGGCTTTTCTTAAAAGCGTGTATTTTAACTAAATAGCTAGTAGAAATTAAGATACCGTTAGCTCAATGATTTTTGTTCACATTTGTGATTAATGTTTTGGATTATCGTTGATAAACTCATAAGCTTCCTCAGCTACGGATTTTGGATTTAAAATAACCTGTTGGTGAACAAAATCGTTAATTACTTTTACTTTAATTCTTGGATTAATTTTATTAATCTTTTGAACTTCTTTATATTTGACAGTTTTATCCTTTTTCCCGATAAGAGCTAATGTAGGAACTTTTATATTTTTAACATGGTTCGTTAGATCAAGGGGGTCGAAAATGTCTGCAATTTTTACTATAGCTTGAGGTCTTAGTGTTTCAATGGAAAACCTTATTATTTCTTCAGGAGTTTGGTTAATCAATTGCTTGTATCCATTATATTTTGAGATTGCTTTTGTAATAAAGTCTATTGATTTGGGAGATGAAAATATTGATTCAGTAACTTTAGTTAAATCTACGAATTTCTTTTGATTGAAAAACTTTTGTACAATATGTATCTTTGCAAGGGCAGAGTTACTAATTGATTGTGTATTTATGGGTGTTCCTTGGGTAATTACCTTGTCAATATCTATCTGGGCTCGTGAAGCTATTGTATAGGAAAGGATTCCTCCCATTGAGTGTCCAAATAGTATTGGATTGGGGATATTTTTCTTTTTAATAAAATTTTCAATAATTAGTGCAGTGTATTCTATGTCATATTTCTGTGAATCTCCTGAATTACCAAATCCTGGAATGTCTATTGCTGTCATGTTTGAAAATTGCCTTATTTGATCTGTAATTGGTTTGTAAAGATGAACATTACCTAAGAATCCATGTAGAAAGAGAATATTGTTTCTAGTTGGAATTGAAGAAGGTGCTTCAATGTAGGAAATGTTTATTTTTTCAGTACCAGTATCGATGTTTATTTTTGATGTATCCATTGCGTGTTGCATAATTTATAATGACATAGTTGCTATTATACTATATTGGAATAAAATTTATCAAAGTTGTAAAAAATGATTGCTTCAATATTGGAATATATCTAAGAAATAATTAATAGTGTATTGTTCTATCTTTAAGACTAGAAAGGTAAAGAGAAGTAAAATGTAGATCCTTTATTTTCTTCAGATTCAAACCATAATTTGCCTCCATGAGCTTCAATGATAGCTCTTGCAATATATAATCCCAAACCAGTTCCGTCCGTTTCTTTAGTAAATGCATTATCTGCTCTAAAGAATTTTTCAAATATACGTGCCTGTTGTTTTTGTGGAATACCAACTCCATCATCTTTTATATATATTGTTACTAGATTTTTAGTATGACGACATCCAATTTCAACAGTTCCGTTATTTTTTGAGTATTTAATTGCGTTATTGATCAGATTTCCAAACACTTGTCTTATTTTGTCACCATCGCATTTTATAATAAATTTCTGAGGAGCATTGTCACATTTAATTATTCTTACGTTTTTATCTTTTGCAAATTGTAAATTATCCTTTAATGTTTGTGCAACAATTTCAATGAGATCTGTATCTTTTTTAATAATGTCAAATTTTCTTCCAGTCTCAATATGAGATACATCAAGTAAATCTTCCACAAGATGTAACATTCTTTCGTTACTGTTGTTAATATCATTAAGATATTCTTTCTTTTCTTGCTCGGTTTTCTTGATACTGTCATCCAAAAGTAATTCACACATCCATTTAATTCCAGAAAGAGGAGTTTTAAGTTGATGTGAAGCAACAGAGACAAATTCCGATTTCATTGTGTCAATTTCTTTTTGTTTTGTAACATCACGGAAAACTACAACACAACCTTCTACATTTTTTCTTCTACCAAATAGGGGGGCACAACTAATTGCAATCGCTATTTTTTCACCATTTTTTTAATTAATATTGTATGATCTGTCGATTCTTGTATTTTCCGGTCTTAAAAGCATTTTTAATAAAAACACTATTTTCTTTACCACTTTTATCGTGGACAAATTTTAATATTTCGTTGTATTTCTTCCCAATTGCTTCATTTGAATAAAATCCAGAAACAATTCCTGCCTGTTTATTGAATGTCTTAATTTTTAAATTCTTATCAATTACCAAAACCCCATCTCCGATACTTTCAATAATTGCTTCAATTTTATCTTTTTTGATACTTATTTGGATCGTTTTTTGACTTATCTCCTTCAGATATCTTTCTTTTTGCATCATATTTGAAATAGCTCCATCTACTATTTCGACTATTTCAATACTTTTTTGATCCCATTCTCTTTTATCTTTTGCCTTGTCAAATCCAATAAATCCAACTCTTTTTCCGTCAACTGTTAACGGAAGTATAAGTACGGATTTTATTCCTTGAGGTAGTAGATGAGCTTTAAGTTTATCTGATAAATTATTGACATCAGAACTTTTAAAATATCCGTTTTTATCTAAAGCATCAATGATTTCCTCGATATCTTCTAATAACACACTTTGTAAATTTTGTATTTGAGGTTCAACATCTTTTGCACACCACTCATATGTGTTTGTTGTTGTTTTCTGATCAGAGTTGTCTTCAAAAACATATGCTCTATCAGCATTCAGTTGATTCGCAAGTTTCTTAAGTACACTGTTGATTACTTCTCCAAGTTTACTATACTTCCCAAGTTGAATTGATATCTCTGCTAAAATTCTTTGTTGTTCAACTTCAACAATGACATCATTAATACCAGAATTTTGTGCTTTTTTTACCGATTGCTTGGGAAAGCGTTCGTGTACTTCTCTTTTAAGGTATTCTTTTACATTGTATCCAACGGCTCTTTCTACCGATGGACTTACATATGAAAGCTTGAATTGGGGGGAAGCTGTCCATATTAAGTCGGAGCTGTTATCTGCGATTCTTCTATATTTTAATTCACTTTCCTGAATGTTAATTCGGTTTTTTAATATTAAATATACAATAAAAAGAGCTAATATTATTAAGAATACAGGAATCATGCTTTGGGTAAAATGAGCAACGATTGTTTTTTGCCAATAAACCGCAGGGTAATCAATGGCCAAGACTGCGAAAACGTCATCGTTTTCATTTAAAATAGGGACTAATATTGTGACCCATTTTCCCCATCGATCTTCGGTTGGTTTTGTTATAAGTTTTTCTTTTGTTTCAAATGGTAAATAATATTCTTCTGATGCTTCGGTGTATTCCTGTCCTGGTGGAGAATAATCTTTGGAATCAATAGGTTTCGAATCTACCATAAAAATTAGTTTATCCTCTCTTTTTACGTATAAATAAGTAAAAGAGATGTTTGGATCTAATTTAGCAATATTGATTAATCTTTCTTTTATGCTATTGTACGCTGGCAATGATTGATCACTTGGAACAGCATTGAGGTCTTTAATAACTATTCCATTTATTCCAATAGATGCTGTTTCTGCAATCAGAAAAGCTTCTTTTTGAACATTATCGAGGACGGTATTCCATTGGTATACTCCCCATGCCGAAGTTAAAACTAAAATCATAACAGATGCAATAATAAATATATCTTTGAATTTTGCTTTTGTAGTTTGAATAATGTTTGGTGATTTGAAAATTCTCGTTGTAAAAACACCGAAACTGAGCAAAATTCCTGTTCCAAGGAATCCGATTGGAGTGATATCCAAAAAACCATATGGTTTTAATCCCAAAATATAAAGAAAATTAGCAATATATGGCAAAACTGTGCCAATAAGTATTAATGATGCTTCAGTTCGGTCTTTGGGGGTACGTATGATGTGTCTTATAATTAGTATAAAACCAATCATAATGCAAAGGTATGAATATATTGTATGTATGAACCAAAATTGACCATAGGAAGGGGTGTTAAATATGAATCCTGAAGAACTTTGTATGTTATAACTGGTATAAAAAAGATTATGATAACCGTTTGTTAATACCATCAATATAGTTAATATTGGTATGAAGAAAAGAGCAAATTGTTTCTTTTGGGTAATCCATTTTTCCTTTTCAATATATTTTATTACGAATATTAACCAAAGTACCGAAATAGTGGCAATTCCAAAATATGATAGAGAGAAATAATATAATTAGATCTGCACTTGTTGATGCAAGTTCAAACCCATAAAAAAGTGACCATATTGATGAGAAAACAAGCATGAGAGAAAATGAATAACCTTTATCACTTCTTTTTATTTTCCAAACGTAAAAGGCTAAAAACATTAAAATTATAGACGAAAAAATCATTTAATTGAGGATGATAAACCTTTATCTAAAGCAAGAGATCTAAAACTTAGAAGTGTTAATTTTGAAACTGATTTGGCTTATAATGGAAGAGAAGGAATTGAGAAACTCCAAAATACAAAATATGATCTTATACTAACAGACATAATGATGCCTGAAGTTAACGGGTTTGAAGTTCTTGAATATATAATGGCTCAGAAAATGGCAAGTAAGGTTGTGGTTATGTCAAATTTAAGTTCTGTTGAAGATGAGCAACGTGCAAAAGATTTAGGGGCTGTCGAGTTTGTAGTTAAATCAAGAGTGGGTTTGTCTGAAATTATTGAATTAATTAAAAAAGACAATAAAATAATATGGGAAAACTGCCATATGAACGCTTTAGGACTTGATGATTTGGCTGTTGATACCTTACAAAAAGCATCTAAGAGACCATTTGGAATGATAATTGTTTCGGGGCCAACCGGTTCTGGAAAGACAACAACATTGTATTCAATACTAAACTTTCTTAATAATCCAGATATAAACATTACTACCATTGAAGATCCTGTGGAATATAAAACTGAGAGAGTTAATCAAATACAGGTAAATACTTCAACAGGATTAACATTTGCGAAAGGACTTCGTACAATGGTTAGACAAGATCCTGATGTTATCTTGGTTGGGGAAATCAGAGACCGTGAAACTGCTGAAATTGCTGTAAATGCAGCATTAACAGGGCATTTATTGTTAACAACTTTTCATGCGAATGATAGTAGTGCTACAATTCCTAGATTAATTGATATGGGTATTGATCCGTTTTTATTGTCATCAACAATTTCTCTAATAATTGCACAGCGTTTGGCGAGAGTGATTTGCGAAAGTTGTAAAACAGGTTATGAAATTTCTAAAAAGGATTTGTTAGATAAATATCCTAACTTTGCTCGATATGTTTCAAAAGACAATATTACTCTTTTTAAAGGAAAAGGATGTGATAAATGTAAACATACAGGACATAGTGGAAGAATAGGTCTTTTTGAAATAATTAAAATAAGTTCTGATTTACAAAACTTAATAAATGCGAAGGCTTCAGCAAAGGAAATCTGGGCTAAAGCACTTAAAGAAGGCCCAATTCCAATGTATGAAGATGGTGTTAAAAAAGTAATAAGCGGTTTAACAACTATTGAAGAAATTGAAAGAGTAACTAATGTTGACTAAAAAAAATAATAAAAAAGTAAAAATGAATAAAATTCCTAAATTAAGTTCCTTTTTGCACAAAAAGGAAAGGGAATATTTTTTGGATCAGTTGGCAACTCTGATAGTGACTGGGATGGACTTAGAAACCGCTTTACTTTCCATAAAAGAAGAAATTAGAGATAAAAAAACAAAGCAAGTGTTAGGTTATATAATTAGTGAAATACAACATGGAAAAGCCCTTTCCAGTACTCTTATAAAGACAAATATTATTACAGCTCATTATGGGGCGCTTATAGAGCTCGGTGAAAAAACCGGAAGACTAAAAGAAAATATTAAATTAGTATCAAACCAGTATCTTAAGCAAAAGACTTTGAAATCAAGGGTAGTTTCTGCATTGATTTATCCTGCATTTTTGTTGGGAATTTGCTTTGTTGTTGCACTTACATTTGCTGTTTATGTGTTACCTCAAATTACTAATCCTTTTAGCAGAATGAATGTTGAATTGAATACCTTGACGAAAACCATGATAGATCTTGGGACATTCTTTAAGTCATATGGAACGATTGTTATTCCATCTTCGATTGCTCTGTTTGCTTTAATCTTTTTAATACTGTTTATTTTTCCAAAGACAAAACATTTGGGGCAATGGATAATTTTAAAGACACCTGGATTTAAACAGTTAATAAAGGAAACCGAAATGACAAATTTTTCATCTATTCTAGGAGAATTACTTGAAGCTGGTATTCCAATAGATCAGATATTTGATTTTCTTAAAAAATCAACGACATGGAATGTATACAATGATTTTTATGCATTTGCTTATATTAAGCTTGGACAAGGATTTTCTTTTAAAAAAAATTATTGCTACTTATAAGAATATTGATAAAATAATTCCTGTTTCATTGCAGTATATGATTATTTCGTCAGAGCAATCAGGAATGATGATGAAAACAATGAAAAAAGCATCAAGAATATTTGAGGCTCGACTTGAAAATACTTCAAAAAATTTAGCAACGTTAATTGAACCAATAATATTATTAATAGTTTGGGGTGCAGTATTACTTGTTGCTTTGTCGGTCATTATTCCAATTTATGGCATGATTGGTAGCGTTGGTGATTTTTCTGGTGGAGCAACTGTAAACCAATATTAACTGTTTATGAAGAATAACAAGAAACCCTTAACCTTAATTGAAACACTTTTATTTATAGCTCTTTCTGTAATTTTTGTATTATCTTTTTGTTTTAACTGATAACAATACTTCATGGAGTGAAATTAATGTTTTTAATGTTGCTGATGTAAGCGTTCCTTCGGTAGGTTTTGAATTTGGGGAAAATATACTTAAATCTGAAATATATGGAGAATATTTAATAATTGCTACCGATGATTTTAGTCAGGAAATTTCGGTATTAAATATAGGAGATATTCAGAATATTAGTATCGCTAATTCTATTAATTTGACTGGAAACGGTGAATTAATTCCTTAAGAATATAAAGCTTTTCGATGGATTCAATATAAAATTATTTTAACTGGGAGTGGTTCTGATACTCCAATATTTAACAGTATTAATGTTCAATACAAATAAAAAAACAATTTTAAAAAAGCTTTTTCCTTTCTGGAGGCGATATTGTATATAGCCATTGCGTCTGTGGTGATTGCAACGATAGTGGGTTTTATCGCATTGTTAAGTGAAAATAGATTGAAAAGTAAGGGAATATTTAGAGTTGAACAAGAGTCAATTATTTTCTTAGATATTATTGAGCAAGAAATTAGAAGTAGCGATACTGTAGTTTTACCTGAGGTTGGTACAGAAAATCAATCTTTAGAATTATCGAATGGAAGGCGTATTTATGTTGAAAATAATGATATATTTCTTTGGGACGGAACAGAGGCTATAAAACTTAATAGTAATGCTTTGGACATTACAGGTTTAACATTTGCCAACAACTCAAGAGATGGTGAGTACGTAATTAGTGTTCAAATTTCTGTTAATTATGGAGAGGGCTTACCCTCAAGATTAGGTTATAGCAAAACGATTAATTCAACATTTTATATTCCTAAATATTAAAATGAAAAATAAAGAAGGGTATATTACAATCTCTGCAGTGATAATTGTAATGATTGTTGGAGTATTAACCCTTTCATATGTAGCGTTATTTAATGTTGATCAATTCAACATTGTTTCTGTTACTTCAAATAAGCAAACTGCACAAGAATATGCGGATATGTGTGTGGAGGAGGTTATCGTTCAACTAAAGAAGAATCCCCAATATTCAGATACTAAAACTTTGGAAATAGGGGATGGTGGGTGTTCAATAATTTCTATTGATAAAAATTTAAATGAATACACAATAAATACAAAGGGATTTTATAAGGGAACAGAACATAATGTTGAGGTTAAAATTTCAAACTTGTATCCTGAAATTATTGTTGAGAGCTGGTTGGATTGAGAAATGCTACAGCATTTTTAACGCTTTAGCCTTTTTATTTATTCATCTATCATCAATCAAATCTTTTCATCAAGAACTAAATCAAGACTTCGAATAATTCTTTTCCTGATTTTACCATTTCATTTGGAATAAAGTCAAAATCTTGAGGTTCACGTCCCAACCAAATTGTTTACATTCCACATCTCTCTGCGTTTTCAAGATTACTTTTTTTATCATCAATAAATACAATTTCTTCTGGATTTAACTTTGTTAACTTAATGTAGTGTAAATAATTTGGGGATCAGGCTTTGCTACCTTAAAATCTCCGCTATATACTCTTGGGCTAAATAATTTATCGAATGAAAATTTCGTTTCAAAATAGTTTTTCTAGGGTGAAGCCAAGTTGGAAAGAATTCCTAGCTGAAATCGAGATGATAAATTTTTTATCTTATCCATTAATTCTGTGTCTAATACAAACATATCTAATTATTTTTTGCGGATTTCAAAATAGTTATTGATTTTTAATCTGGACCAAAAAGCTTCCTCATTAATTTTTCCATTGGTGAATTCATTGTACGAACTCTTTACTTCGTCCTTTTGTAGATTATTATTATTTAGTAATGGAATTAAAACATTGGAGACCATATGAGCTTCAGAAAAAACTACCCCTAGCAGATCAAATGCAATATTTTTAATTATGGTTTTCTGAATTTTTTTTCATTGCAATAAGCTGCTTTATAAAAATGCTTAAATCGAGGCGACCGTGCCAGAGGCAGATCTTCCTATTTTGGTATTTTTATCTTCACTTTGTTCGATAAAAACACTCAAATCGGGGCGATCGTACTATGTACGAACGACTCCTTCCCTTTATTGATACGATTATCTCATGTTTTAAGGAGTTTGAGTATAAGTGGAAGTTCTTATCTGAGCTTCCAACTTTAGATTTAAGTTATTAGGGCGATTGTCATGATTTATAAAAGAGGGAAAGGGGCGAGTGTATATTATAATTCTGGGTTTAGGAATTATGGGTGCTTAACGAGTATGATTTTCTTACCGTTTCAGATAATTCTATATGCGTTGCTTTATGTTATAAAACCTCACAGGAAAAATCCTCAATGAGTTATTCTTTCTTTAGCAAATTTTTCAAGTAATACACCGCTTGGATGATATGCAAGCGATACTAATTTATTCGCAAGTGCTATTGGTAAAAGTGAATTGTCAAACATATCGCATTTAAGCTTATCTATAGTACTCAATATTGACTTAAGATTTTTAAAATCATTTTCCTGAGGGTCTAGCACAATACGTTCATTTTTGACTGGTATTGTAACTACATATACACGACCTGATTGAGATTTATAAATAACCTTACCTCCGTAATATGATGTTCTAGCATATGGTTCAATACTATCACCACTTTTAGGAAGTATATATTTGTAAATATATTTATTACTTAAAAGTAAACATTGACCATTTTTCAATAACGAATTGTAATCCTGAATATCTTTTGTAATTTCTAAGGCATGTTCTACAAATGCTCCACTTTTCTCTAAACCTGCAATAAACAAGTTATGCTTATCTGCAAGATAATTACACAAAGATCGGAATGGTTTATGCATATTGGCTGTTTGCCCGAAAAAAGCGAGAGGCCCATCTTTTAAGAAGAATAGCTTGTTCAATAAGGAGGGTTGTTGCTCCAAAATATATTTTATATAGTGAGCCATCACTATTTGTTCAATTAGTGTGGTTACATAGCCTAATATTCCGCCAGCACCTATTTCATCATCAACTGCCTCATGTAATCTAAATATATCGATTAAGAATAGCTCGTTATCACAATTGTTGCATTTAAAAGAAAAATCATCTCCGATTTTTTCTCGTTCAATTTTAATGTTTCTAGTCGAACAATGAGGGCAATTAGCAAGAACATAATTCGATTTTGGTTCTTCAAGGAATTCTTCAAATACAAGCCATTTTAATGTCGTATAAAAATCACGCTTATCCCGTTTGAGAAGAAAGAACTGATGAATTGTTTTTCTGATAGAATCAGTTAGAGAACCTGCATCAGAATAAACCATATTCTTAATAGGTAAGACCAATTTGAACCGTTCTAACTGCTTAAATTTCGCCATATCTTCTGGGAATATGAATTCAGAATCGCTTATCTCTTGAAGATGCTCCAAATCAAAAAACAACGCCCCGAATTGAAAAAAAGCTATTTTAGAAGAAGGAAACTTTTTCTTTACAATTGCTTCTGTGTATCCTCCATCAATTGCAATTACATGTTGCAGATCACTTGCAACTCCCCCAATGTCAATTAGAGGAGTAACATCGGTTTCGAGAACCTCAGTTTGCTCTTTTGGCAAAGCACAAGTTGATAAATAATCTGAAACTGTAGGATCATTTATCACATGTGAGTGTGAACTTTTACTCGCATATTCATTTGGTCTGTTAGAGTTTGATGTGTATGACATATTACTTATCTGCTAAAAATCTATCAATCTGGACAGGAACAACAAATGGATTAGTATATGTTTTTACTCTTACAAAGCCCTTATCACTATCTGAACTAAATCTTACAAGAGAATCAGCAAAATCCGAGAAATCATAATATTTTCTCAACTCCCTTATTTCTTCCTCATTGTTAAGATGTGCGATAAACCAATTTTGAGTATTTTTCAAAATATTTGCACTAATAGAGCTGACCTCTTGGGTAGCATATATTAAACCTAAGTTAAGTTTTGCACCTTCTTTAGCAATTCTATTGTAGATTTGGCTAAGATCTTTCTCGTCTTTTTTAGGGAATAGATTATGTGCTTCTTCAAAATAGAACTGGATAAAATTCGTTAGTTTGCTTTCAATGAATTTATTCATTGAATCCTCAAAGATCTTCCTACATATTCTTTCTGAATAAAGATTTTGTATTTCTGGATCTCCCTGCGACAGATCAACAATGACGATCTCACCCTTTCGCAGGCTTTCTATTACTTTATCCTCGAAAGGTTTATCTGCAACACTCGTATGTAATTTAATTAGTGGTTTTAGTTTATGATATCCACTTACAAAACTGGATGAGCCAGCCTGTTTTTTACGTGTGAGAAATATGATTATCGACTTCAATTCTTCATCTGCCCATTCTTTCCCTTTTTCAGTCTTATATTTTTTTAGGTAATCAATCTCGTCATATTTATCCCAAAGTTGACTAAACCAAATAACTGCATCATCAAGTGAGATTCCTTTTGATGGATCAATAGGACTAGATTCCCTAACAGCTTTATTTATATCCGCTTGTCCACTAAAGGAGACTTTGAAATTAGATGGTAAAGAAAATCCCGCTTGAAACAAGCAACATTGATATGCAGCAACTTTTCTATCATACCTTACCTTCACGCTCATATCTTGATCATAATCCTCTGGCTTTTCCAAGTTAATAGATAGAAAACCGTTAAGATAATCCGAACTTTCACCAATTTCTTTGAAATGCCTTTGAATTAAAGAAAATCCTGATAAAACTTCTGTATAAAAATTGACTTTCATTACATTAAAGCCTTCTTTCTCTAATACGCTGTACCTAGTTACTTGTTCCTTATAAAGTTCATAAATGGCAGTACCTTCATCCTGTTGATTAGCATTTGCATACTCCCCATTAATGTCAAAAATAATCTGCCCGACTTTTTGTCGTGGAGCTGACCCCTCAAAATTATCTGTACCAGAATCACTATCATCTTGAGTATTTTTAGCTTTTGATGATATTTCCTGTGTTGCTTCAATTATCTTCTTAAGGGTATTAGATTTTCCTGTTCTAGTCATACCGAATAATGCAGTTCTCTTGCCTAAGAAGTCCTTTGGGTTAATATAGACTTCAACATCTTCTTGATCATATTGAAATCTTCTACTAGAACTATATCTTACCTTTCCAATTGGAAAGTCATATTGACTTCCGACAATATCATCCTTGCTTCTTAGGTTGACGATATATCGAAGCACGTCACCACTTGCCTTATAAACAACATAGTTGTTCGCTGAATAGAAGTTCTCAACATCTGCACCAAACTCTATTCGTTCTTTACCCTCTTCACCAATTTTATAAAATGTACCTAAAATCCTACACTCAAGACCTGAAAAACTAAATTCATATCGTGTAAAAGTATCTAATTTGCTCTGTTGTCCATTCGTAATATCAACGTTATCTTTGTAATACTCAATCATTGAACTAACGACATCATTATCTGTTGGTAGCTTAGATGGAGCTATTGCTCTTAAAAGTAAAGCTTCTTTCCTGTCAGGATCAGAATCACCTGTATAAAAAGCTAATAAAAAAGAACCATGAGGAATACCACCTGCTCTATGCTTCCAAGCATCTGAGATTAATATTTGAGCCTTTGAATAATCTAAATAATATGGTTTCCCAACTAAAAAATTCTCGTTTATTCCTTTCTTTAGAATATCTATTGATAATATTTGATCAATTTTGTCTTCGATTAATGCCATGCTTTTTAATTTAATAATTTAAGTTTTGTTGTTTTTAACTCTGGATCTT
>ENA-UPSM01004868-UPSM01004868.1-activated-sludge-metagenome-genome-assembly--contig:-NODE-4868-length-13793-cov-6.573082_pt1 | contig 13793 bp, 9 predicted proteins | sample MGYA00238181_ERZ773283 | MGnify/ENA primary metagenome ERZ773283 (study PRJEB29023, sample SAMN05720199) | activated sludge metagenome | isolation source: Anaerobic digester | place: Japan... | reverse complement strand
GCTGGCGCCGCCGCGCGAGTGCCCCCAGGTCGAGAGCGTGCGCAGACGCAGCGCGCCGAGTTCGAACACGTGGCCCTCGGTGAAGGTGCGCGCGCCGGCGATGGTTTCCCGCTCCGAGGTCCAGACCGGCACCGGATGGGCGCGCAGGATCGCGACGAGATCCGCGATGTGGTCGCGGTGTGTGTGGGTGAGCAGCACGGCTTCGAGTTTCAGCGCGCGCTCTTGGATGGTGGCGAGCAGAGGAGCGGCGCTGGCGCCGGTATCGAACGCGACGGCACGCCGCGTCGCCGGGTCCCAGACCAGGTAGGCGTTCACGGTCATGTCGTCGAACGCCGTGGTGAGCATCGCGAAGCCGTCCGGGAAACGGACCGGCGCCGGATACCAGGCGCCGCGGGCCAGCGCGACCAACGCCTCCGCGCCGAGGCGCAGGGGCGAGGCGATGGCGCGCAAGGTGGCCTCGTCGCCCTGATTCTTGCGCGCGGCCTGCACGGCCTCCGGGTCGACACCGGCCAGCCGGCCCAGCGCGGTGTCGCCGAGATTGACGCCACGCATGGCCTTGGCGATCACATCGCCGGCGTTGTCTTCGAGCGGGAGCGGAACCATGAGCGGAAGGAAACGGCTCCGGCGAGCGGTGGGCGAGCGCGAAGCGGGCGGATGGTGGTGGGGCTGTTGCGCGGAATGATTTCAGGTTTGGCGGAAGTCGGCCGATAGCACGGGGACCACGCGCCGGACTGTCCTTGGGACGTATGGACCGGTGCACTCCCCGATGCCAATCACCTGCACAATTGAAGGACGGATCATTCACGTTTCCTGGAACGGAACGATCGCCAAGGATGATCTTGAAACGCTCGGTAAGGAGCTCCCGCGGATCGGGCGTGCGCTCGGGTTCGCGCCCGATGTGCTGCACACTTTCGAGGGGGCCACGGGGCTGGACTTCGAACCGGCGGCGGCCTACCAGTACGCGCGCCAGCAGAAGCCGGTCGCGATCCCCGAAGCGGTCCGCGCCGCCATGGTGGTCACGACCAAGGAGGCCGAATACCTGTCCACCGTCTTCAAGACGCTGAACCGCCGACCGAACCTCGAGATGAAAGTGTTCTTCGACGAGGCCAGCGCGCGACGCTGGCTGGCGCGGGAGTAGGGCGCGGGTACCTTGCGGCCCGACGGGGGGGGGGCAGCGGCCGGACGACAGAAGCAAAGAACCCGCCAGGCCCGGGGGATGGCGGGGAGAAACGCCCCGGCATCTCCGTCCTCCGAGGCGAGAATAGACCACGGATTACACGGATCATCACGGATAGACTCTGGTCATCCGTGCCCTTCCGCGAAATCTGTGGTCCTTCCGATTAATCCATTTCCTTGGGGGAGAACGAAGGCGGAATGGAGGGGGTGAGGAGGATCTCGGACAGCGTGGCCTCGGTGTCCTCCGTGGTGGAACGGATCAGGTCGCGCACCGGCGCGTAGAACTGCAGTCGCAGGACAGACGACGGAGGGCGGAGGACGGAGGACGGACGACGGATGACTGAGGACGGAGGACTCTTCCGATTATCGAGGCCCGCATCCTGGCCGGATCCGTGCAGTCCCGTGGCGTAGCGAAAGCCGCCAAGGCTTCAGGCTGGGGCGAACGGTCGAAGTTATGCCGAACTTCGCTGGCGCAAGCGTCAGCCGATTACGCAAGGATCAGAAATACCGCCCATACCCCGCGGAGGGTGGTGAGCGACGGCGCGAGCGTGCGCGAAGCAGGCACCGCGCCCGGGCCGCGGGGCCGCAAATCGGCATGCGTTGTGGACTGATTCGCTCTGCGGGGGCTGAAGCACCCCGCCACGGAACCGGGGCTCCGGCGTGGCCCGGCGCTTCAGCCCGGGCCGGCGGATACGGTCTGAAGCGCTGGTATCGACGGATCCAGGGGAGTGAGACGGAGCATGCGCGGCGGGAGGGGTCGAGCGGCGGGAGCTGAAGCACCCCGCCACAATCTGCACCCACGGCGCCTGACATATCCCGGGAAACTCCTGACAAAGTCTTGCACCGGTCTGACAACTCGGGCGGGCGGAAGTGATAGGGTTGACGGCGTCGGATCCAGAAAAACACTCCAACCCAACTATCCCGTCCCATGAACCACACTCCGCTTTCTCCCTTCGTTTCCCGCCACGCCCCGGTCGCCGGTGAACTCCCCTTGGCGGCCGTGCCGCTGCCGCCGAGCCCGGCGCGGCCGGTTGCGGCCGGCCACCGCCGCCAAGCACTCACGCCATGGCTGGTCGCGCCGTTGCTGCTGTTGGTGGCCGCGACGGGCCTGTCGGCGCAGGACGGCGGAGATGAGGAGGGCCCGATCTCCGAGGAGGATGTCGTGGTGCTGAGTCCCTTTGAGGTGTCGTCCTCCGAGGATCGTGGTTACAGCCGCAGCGCGAAACAGCCCGTGTCGATTGCGCAGCCGGGTTTCAATGGCGGCGCGGGTGGCGCGGCGCCGCAGGTTCCGATCACACTGATCCGTCGCGCGGATGCGGTGATCATCGAGTTCGCGCTTTCGAACTCCGCGGACAAACAGGACCAACGCAACAAGGAGCTGACCGACTCCGTCGATGCACTTGCGGCGAAGATCAAGGAGACGCCGGGCCTGCGCTTCGAGAATCGCGAGGTGCAGCTCATGAGCGGCAACCGCTCGCGCTCGCTCATCGGCAAGGGCGGCGTGGTCACGTCGTTCGCCAACTTCGCGGTGTTTGCGGAACTTGGCGACGACGCGCGGCTCTACGAGCGCGTGAAACAGGTGCGCGCGCTCGTGTCGGGCGCGAAGCTGCTCGGCGGCACGAAGGTGATCGACGGTCCGGTGGCGCTCTACCTGAAGCGCCCGAACGATCTCCGGAAGGAGCTTCTCGCGAGAATCTTCGACGATCTCGAGACCGTGAAAAAGGGGCTCGGCGAGAACATCGAGGTGCTCGTCACCGGTCTGAACGGGCCGATCCGGTTGCGCAGTTGCTCGGAGCGCGAGGTCGAGCTCTGGATCGACTACGGCTTCACGTTCCGCTCGGTCTATGAACTCAAGGTGCGTGAACGCGAGGCGCAGGCTCGGGAGCTCGAGGCGCGCCGGGCGGCGAAGAGTTGAAGGTGGCCAGTTGAGATGGAGGAGCCGGCGCGGTGGCTGTGGCGCCGGACTCCGTGCCGGCGATCTGCGGTGCGGCGCCGAACGGCAGGGGCTAAAGCACCCTGCCACGAGGGCGGGGCCGCGGTTTGTGTTGTGCGGCAAGAAAAAGCCCCGGCACGGAGGCCGGGGCTCGAGGTAGCGGAGACTGGTGTTCGCGGGCTCAGCCGTGACAGTTCAATCGGCGCGGGCTTCACCCTGTCGCGCCGATTGTCTCGGTTGTAGGGGCTGAGCTTGCTCAGACCGTTGTCCGTCGCTCTTGCCGAGCGGTGCGAGCAAGCTCGCACCCTACGCCAAGTGAATGGTTACGGCTCAGCCCACCACGTACTGCCACTGGTTCTCGCGGGCGGAACGGGCGGCTTTGAGCGCGCCGATCGCGCAGTAGCGCTGGTAGTCGGGTCCAGCGAGGCGGACCTTCGGCGCCTCGTAGCCGTCGGCCGCGAAGCGGGCCTGCAGCTCCGTATCTATGCCGCGGATCTGGCTGCCGCCGCCGGTGACGACGATGTTCTGCAGCAGGCGCACGACGGAGTGGTTCGGCACCCGGGCGATGAGGCGCTTGGCGGAGTCGAAGACGCGGTCGACGAGCTGGTTGCAGGCGTGTCCGATCACCTCGCCGAGTTCGAGCGTGCGGGCCTTGCCGCCGAGCACGATCTTCACGTCGATCGGCTTGCGGATGGCGCCGCAGTAGGCGTGGGCCTCCTTGATCTGGCGCACCGAGAGCGCGTCGAGTTTGCAGTCCGGATAGAGCTGGCTGATCGCGTCGTGGAGAAGCTGATCCACGGCGTCGCCGGCGAAGTTGAAGCTCACCTGGTCGTCGGCGGTGGGGAAGTAGCCTTGCACGAGGCAGAGGTCGGTGGTGCCGGCGCCGATGTCGACGATGAGCGAGTTGCTCACCGGGTCGACGTACTGCGCCTGGCCGAGGCGGGTGTCCTCGCGCACGCCGATCGCGGCGAGGAACGGCTCGGGGATGAGCAGCACGCGGTCGAACGCGCCCACGACGCTGCGGCGGATCTGCTCGCGCGCTTCGGGTTCGGCGTTGGCCGGCACGCCGACGACGGCGCGCACCTCCGCCTGGCCGGTGGGATCGACGAGCGAGCGCAGGTGGCGGAGCAGATCGCGGGCGGCGCGGGCGTCGTGGATCACGCCGTGGCGCAGCGGGGCGATGAGGTCGACATGGAGCGCGCAGCGGACGGCATCGTCGCCGAAGAGGATGTCGGCGTTGCCGGGCACGATGCCGTTGATGATGCCGGGTTTCACGTAGCCGACGGTGCTCGGCAGGACCTTGCCCACGGAGATGTCGGTGGAGTCGGGCGCGCCGGCGATGAGGCAGCACTTGTTGGTGCCGAGGTCGAGGCCGACGAGGATGGTCTTGCTCTGCACGCGGCGCGCGGCCGGTGCGTTTTGCGGGATCGAGGCGACGGGCGCGGGGGGCGGGGCGGACGGGATGGCGGAACTCATGGTTTGTGTATTGGGTGGTTGGTGGTCCCGGGCCTCGCGAGTGGGGAGCGCTTCCGCTCCGGGAAAAGGAAGATCAGGAAGGCGGCGGCCGCGGCCGCCGCTCCTGGGCGAGCATCGCGTCGAGCAGATCGGCCAGCACGGGGGTGTCGGTGGTGGGCGGCGGAAACGCGAGCGCCGGGGCGGGCGGTGCGTCGGCGCGGGGCGCGGTCGGCGGGGCGGCGGGCGGCGGGCGCTGCGCCAGCAGTTCGCACAGCAGTGTCGCGAGCGCAAAGGCGCCCTCGTCCTCGGCGCGCCAGCGCAGGACGGCGGTGGCGGCGTCGGCGAATCCGAGGCTGGCCAACCGCGCCTGCGCGGCCGCGAGTTCGCCCTCGAGCTCTTCGCGGGCCTCCGGGAGTCGCCCGGCGGCGCGCAGCCGCTCCGTGCGAAACACGGCGGCGCGCACCTCGCGGCGCACCTGCAGTTCCTCCTCGGTGTTCATCTGGGTTTGCGCGCTGGGACAGAGGCGCCGGCGGCTTGTTCGGAAAAAGATCTGTCAACAACGGCGTGGTGGTAGTCGGCGGCCCGGTGGGCGGTGACCGGTGGACGGTAGACGGTGGACGGTAGACGGTAGACGGTGGACGGTAGACGGTGGGCGGTGGACAGTGGCCGGTGGGCGGTGGGCCGTGGCCGGTGGGCGGCGACCGGTTGCCGGTAGACGGTGGACGGTGGATGGTTACCGCAGGGCGGTGCCCGGTGCGCGGTCGCGACGCGGCCGGCTTCGCTTGCCCCAGGAATCGCTGCGGTGCGGCGGGAGACGGAGTGGCGCGTACCGCGCGGGCTTGCGCGGCAGCGGCTTCTGCCAAGCGTGTCGCGCGCCATGAACCAACCCGCCGATTCCGTCGTCGCCCCTCCGGACTCCGCGGGACCCGGCGTCGAGCTTGAGGCGGGGCTGGTCCTGCGCGCGTGGTGGCGGATCGGAGTCGCGGCGGCGGTGGCCGGGCAGAGCATGGTCTTCAGCCTGGCCGCGAACCTCACGCCGCCGGAGGGCGCCGCGTATTGGATGGTCCATGGCGGACTGGTCGCGGCGGCGCTGGGGGTGTGCGCGCTGCTGCTGCCGCCGCTGCTCCGCGAGGCGTGGGCGACCGCGCGGGCGCGCCGGATCGCGGTGGACCAGTTGTTTCTGGTGACGCTGGTCGGGTCGTTCGGCGCCTCGCTCACGGCCACGTTCACCCGGCACGGCGCGGTCTACTACGAGGTGATCTCGATCCTGCTGGCCGTCTATGCCGCGGGGAAGACCCTCGGGGCGCGCTCGCGGGCGCGGGCGTTGCGGGCGGTCGACGAGACCCGCGAACGCTACGACTTCGCCGAGGACAACACGGGCGCGCGGGTGCCGGTGGCGGCGCTGGTGCCCGGCGCGCGGGTGCGGGTGCGTCCGGGCGGAGCGATCGCCGTCGATGGTATCGTGCGGCGCGGACGCAGCTTCGTGCAGGAGACGGCGATGACCGGCGAGTGGCGGCCGCTGGCGCGCGGACCGGGCGAGCCCGTCTTCGCCGGCACCCACGCGATCGACGGCGAGCTCGAGATCGAGGTGACGGCACGCGCCGGCGCGCGCAGGCTCGATGCGGTGCTCGCCGAGGTGGCGGCGGCGCGGCTGGCTCCATCCACGCTGCAGCGGCAGGCGGACCGGTTGGCCGCGGCTTTTCTGCCGCTGGTGCTGCTGGTGAGCGCGGCGACCTGCGCGTTCTGGACCTGGCGCGAGGGCTGGACGACCGGGCTGTTCAACAGCATGGCGGTTCTGCTGGTGGCGTGCCCGTGCGCGCTGGGGCTGGCGACTCCGTTGGCGGTCTGGCAGGGGCTGGCGCGGTTGGCCGAGCTCGGCCTGGTGGCGCGCACCGGCGACGTGATCGACGGACTCGCGCGGGCCGAGCAGGTGTTTCTCGACAAGACCGGCACGTTGTCGACGGAGCGGCTGGCTGTCGTGGAGTGGCAGATCCGGCCGGAGTGGGCAACGCGCGCGTCTTGGCTGCACGCCGCGGTGGCCGCGGCGGAGCGAGGCCTGGAGCATCCCGTCGCGCGAGCCTTGGCGGACTGCCGCGGTGAGAGTGCGCCGGTGGTGTCGGTCGCGGAGGTGCGGCTGGAACCGGGCCGTGGCGTCGCCGCGCGGGTGGACGGCTGCGTGCTCCGGGTCGGCGCGCCGGAGTGGACCGGGTGCGACACCGCGACCGGCGACGGACGGGCGGTGGGCGTGAGTGTCGACGGGGCGCCGGCGGCGCTTGTGGTCTTGGGCGAGGAGTGGCGCGCAGGCGCGGCGACGGTGTGCGGGGAGCTGCACGCCCTCGGCCTCGCGACGGAGATCCTTACCGGCGATACCGCGGGGCCGGCGGGCGACTTCGCCGGCACGACCTGGCGCGGCGGCCTGCGGCCGGAGGAGAAGCGGGCGAGGGTGGAAGCGCTGCGGCAGGAGGGGAAGGTGACGTTGTTTCTCGGCGACGGAATCAACGATGCGGCGGCGCTGGGGGCGGCGGATGTGGCGATCGCGATGGGCGGCGGCGCGGCGTTGGCCCGGGCGGCGGCGCCGGCGGTTTTTCTCGGCAACGATCTGCGGTTCCTTCCGGCGGCGATCCGGGAGGCGCGGCGGGTTCGCGCCGGGGTGGCGGGGAACCTGCGGTTCGCGGCGGCCTACAATCTCCTCGGCATGGCGCTGGCGGCGGCCGGGCTGTTGCACCCGATCGCGGCGGCGCTGCTGATGCTCGGCTCGAGCGCGGTCGTGTCGGCCCGGGCGTTGCGGGGCGGCAAGTAGGCGGTCTCGGGCGGCGGATCAAAAACCCGTGAGTTGGCGGGGGCGGACGAGTTCGCGCTTTGCGGCCGAAGCGACTGGTGGAGAATCCGGCGCGTTCTTTGCCCGTGCCTCCGATGCACGGCAGGAGTTCAAACCCGGCCCCCGAACACCTGTCCATCATGCAATCCTCGCGTATCCGCTCAGCGGCGGCGTTCCTGTTGGGGGCGCTGGGCCTTTTCGCAACCCAGGCCGGTGGTCAGGGCATCATCGCCGACCACACCCGGACCAATCTCAACGCGGTGCCGGCGGCGGCGATCCAGCAGGCGAAGCAGAACCTGCACATCGCCTATGGCCACACCTCGCATGGCAGCCAGATCTCCGAAGGCATGGACGGCTTGGTTGCCTTCATGAACGCGAAGCCGGCCGACGCGTTTCCGGACAATCTCTTCACGTTCAACAACGGCGGCACCGGCGGCGCGCTCGACTACCGCGACTTCTACGGGAATTTCGGCGGCCTCGGGCTCGCCGACGATCTCGGTGCCCCTAACCGCACCGCCTGGGCGGCAGCCACGCGCACGTATCTTCAGGCACACCCCGAGGTGAACGTGATCATGTGGTCGTGGTGCGGGCAGGTCGACGGCACGCAGGCCGAGATCCAGCAGTACCTCACGCTCATGAGCGGACTGGAGACGGAGTTCCCTGCTGTGCGCTTCGTCTACATGACCGGCCACCTCAACGGCGGCGGCGCCACCGGCAACGTGAACGTGCGCAACAACCAGATCCGCGACTTCTGCCGCACGAACAACAAGGTCCTCTTCGACTTTGCCGACATCGAGAGCTACGACCCCGACGGGCTCGTGAACTACATGGCGCTCCTAGCGAACGACAATTGCGACTACGACAGCGACGGTAACGGCAGCCGCGACCGCAACTGGGCCACCGTTTGGCAGAACTCCCATGTGCAGAACACCGACTGGTACAACTGCGGCTCCGCGCACTCGCAACCGCTCAACGCCAACCGCAAGGCCTACGCGATCTGGTGGCTCTTCGCCCGACTCGCCGGCTGGACGCCTGTCACCGACCTCACGCCGCCGTCGAATCCCTCCGCGCTCACGGCGCCGACGGTCGCCTACAATCGGGTCGAGCTCTCCTGGAACGGTTCGAGCGATACGGAATCCGGTGTCTCCGGTTACCGGATCTACCGCAACGGCACGCTGCGCACCTTCGTGGGCGGCACGACGTTCGCCGACACGACCGTCGCCGCCGCGACCAGCTACACCTACACGGTGCGCGCGGTGAACGGCTCGCTGCTCGAGTCGGGCGACAGCAACAGCCTGCCGGTGACCACGCCGGCCGCAGTCGACACCCAGGCGCCCACCACGCCGGGCAACCTCCGGACCGACTCGGTCACGACCACTGCGGTCGCGCTGCGCTGGAACGCCTCGACCGACAACGTCGCCGTGACCTCATACCGGATCTACCGCGGGGCGGCGCAGATCGGGACCGCAACCGGGCTGACCTACACCGACTCCGGCCTCAACCAGGCGACCAGCTACACCTACCGGGTCACCGCGCTCGACGCCGCCGGCAACGAGTCGAGCGCGTCGAGCGCGCTCGACGTGACCACCGTCGATCCGGGCGACACCACCGCGCCCACGATTCCGACGGGGCTGCAGTCCGGTGGCGCGACCACGACGAGCGTGCAGCTCACCTGGAATCCGGCCACCGACGACCGCAGCGTGACGGGCTATCGGATCTACCGCAACGGCACGGCGGTCGGTACGAGCGCCACGACCAGTTTCGGCGACACCGGCCTGACCGCCGACACGAGCTACGCCTACCGCGTGAGCGCCTACGACGCCGCCGGCAACGAGTCGGCCCTGTCCGCCCAGATCACGGCGCGCACGCTCGATCCGAGCCAGGTGCAGCACACGATCCGGCTGCAGGGCGCGGCGCAGAGTGCCGACGCGTTTATCGCGGCCTCGGCACCGACTACCAACTACGGAGGGACCAGCTATGTTTCGACGATCGACCGTTTCCTCGTGCGCTTCGATCTGCCGGCGGCGCTGAACGGGCGGCGGGTCGTCTCGGCGCAGGTGGCGTTCTACGTCTGGTCGCAGAGCAACTACCAGCCCGAGCAGTATCTCGAGCTCTACCGGGTGACGGCGTCGTGGGTCGAGGCCGCGGTGACCTGGAACCAAGCGTCCGCTGGCACGCCGTGGACCACGGCCGGCGGCGATCGGGCCGAGCGGGTGGGGCGGATCCTCCAGCTCAGCGGCTCGGCGAACTGGGACCACGTTTTCTACCCGCCGGTCGACGTCACGCTGCTCGTGCAGAAGTGGGCCGCCGGCACGGTGCCGAACCACGGCCTGATGATGGTGCACAGCCCGGTGACCGGCATCGGCCTGAAGGCCTCGGAGTACGGCACCAGCTCGGCTCCGTACCTTGAGATCACCTACACCGAGGAGGCGGCACCGTTGCTCTACGAACTCTGGCTCCATGGGCCGTTCACGGACGCCGAACTCGCCGACACTGCGGCGGAGCCGACGCTCTGGGGCCGGCCGGCCGACCCGGACGGCGATGGAATGGCGAACCTGATCGAGTATGCGCTGGGCACCGATCCGCGGACGGCCAACCCGGGCGGACTCGGCGGGGTGTTGCGCTCTCCGGCGATGGCGGAGGGCCTGTTCGAACTTTCCTTCCGCCGGCGCCCGGGGGTGAGCGGGGTTGCCTACGAGCTCGAGCGTTCTGCCGATCTGTCCACGTGGGCGACGGTCGACGCCGGCGACATCACCGAGGACGCAGCCGACTGTGGCTGCGGGCTCGAGGAGGTCACGTGGCGGATCGTCCCAACGCCGGGCCAGCCGCGTGGGTTCTACCGGTTGCGAGTGCGCGCCGAGTAGGCCGGCGCGCGTTTCAATCTCGTCCCCACGGGCGATCGTCGCCCGACTATGCGGCACCATGAGCATCGAAGCCAAACTCGCCGAACTCGGTCTCTCTCTGCCCGCCGCGCCCGCCGCCGCGGGCAACTACCTGCCCAGTGTTCGTACCGGCAACCTGTTGTTCCTCGCCGGGACGATCTGTGTGCGCGACGGCCAGGTCACCCATGCCGGTCAGGTGGGCCGCGGCCAGACCGTCGCGAGCGGCTACGAGGCGGCCAAGGTGTGCGCGCTCAACACGCTGGCCAACATCAAGGCCGCAGCCGGCAGCTTGGACGCGGTGGCACGCTTTGTCTCGGTGTCCGGTTTCGTCAATGCCGTCTCCGGTTTCACGGACAGCCCGGCGGTGATCAACGGGGCGAGCGATCTGTTCGTCCAGCTCTACGGCGAGGCCGGCAAGCACGCGCGCGCCGCCGTCGCCGTGGCCGGCCTGCCGCGCGATTGCGCCGTCGAGGTCCAGGTCATCGTCGAGCTGAAGAGCTGAGCCGTTGCCGGCGGGCCGCCGAGTTCCTCCAGGCCGGCACCCTCGCCTCGGTGAAGACCATCCCGACCCGCCATGTCGCCATGACCAGCAACCGCCCCGCCGTCGTCGCTATCGAGATCCGCCCCGTCAGCCCGGGCAAGGGGGCGCTGTGAAGACAACGGTCTTCACAGCCGGCGGCCAACCGCCAAGCCCTGCTTACGGATCGTTGACGTTCGCACCGGGAAAGCTCGCGGGAAAAAGGTTCTTCTTCGGATCGAACTCCAAGTTCCGGTCGTTCGGCTCCGGGTTGAAGTAATAGCTGAACACCAAATGTCCGCGTGCTGCATCTATCTGGAAGTCGCCAATAATCTTCGCGTAGTTGGCGGAGACGATGTTGCCGTCCTTGTCCAACTTCACCCGGGTGCGCAGGAAGAAACCCGCGTTTTCTCGCGCCGTCCTCGGCGAGTAGTTGTTGGCCGTGTAGTGCCACGTCGGAACGTATCCGTCGGCAGGTGCCTGGTGCGGCATCTTGAGTGCGCTATACGGCAGGAAACGCTCCACCTCTTCGCATAGGCCCTCTTTCTCGCCGGGGAAGGAGATTTCCAACTCGGCATCCCACTTGCCGGCATCGCGTTTGAACTTCTCCTCCGTCCACTCCTCTTTTCTGGCGGCATAACCACGTCGACTCGAAACCATCTCTTTCGCGAGATCTTTGACATTAACCTCATAGCCAAGGAACGCGTTCTTGAACCGAAACCGGATGTCCACGGTCTTGCCCTTGCCATATGGCTGCACCCAGTCCCCTGCCTCAAGGTCGTAACCAAGCCATTCACATCGATCTTGGAACCTAATACCGTCCAATCCACTGCCCACTCTGAAGTCCAAGGCGTACAACGGAATCGGCTTAGTGATCCGCGGAAGGACGATGAGTTGATCGATGTCCCGTTTCCTCGTCAGATTGTAGATACGGGCGTCGTAGTGCCCCTCCTTCTTCGCTGTGACACAGATTGACAAGATCGTCGTGCCACTGGCCGAAACCCGGCCGTCCTTGTCGGTGAGACCTTTGCGTTCGTCGTCTTGTCCCTGCTGCACGCCAAGGAATGAGATGACGGCGTTGGCGCCCTCGACCGGCGCACCGGTCTCGTCAACAACGCGCAACCGGACTTCGTTGCCGAACAACGATGACAACAACAGGAAAAACGACAGGCAGAGCATGGGCTTCATTTGAGGGATCCTTTCGCGATCATGGCTTCATACATCGGGTAAACATAGAGCAGGGCCACGTTGCGGAAGTCGCTGTGCAGCCAGTGCCCTTGCGCTGTCGTGCCAGAATGGCCTTCGGTGGGCCAGCGACTGCTAACACGACCATATGTCTCCATATTAAAGTTTTGCGCAGAGGGGATGCTCCCGAGTTGGTGCGCCGCCACCGCGTAGGACAAAGCGGGGAGCCCACGGGCGAGCAGGTCGTACTGCACCTTCGCCTCACCCGCCTTGGCAGAAGCTCTCGTGGTATCCGCGTCGATCAAGTCGGCTTCAAGAAACTCGTCGAAGTACGGGCGTGTCTTCAACTGCTCGTTGGTAATCTGGGCATCGGGCGTGAGCAGATAGGCGAGATCGGCATCCCAGCCGCCCTGCCCACGCTCCATAAACGCTGCTGCAGGTGAGGTCGTCCAATTGACGCCCTTGACTAATTCCTGCATTTTCCATGCTCCTCGACCTCGGACGAAGTCGGAGCCATCGTTCCAAATCGCGGCTGCGACCGAGGCGGAGTCCACTCCTGGCATGTCTGCAACAACATCTTCGCCGGGCGAGTAAAAGTTGTGGCATTCAAAATCTCGACGCACAGAGAGGAACCGCTCCCGCCAGGTGAGTTCATTGCGGTAATCGGCGGGCGTGGAAGCGAACAGCAGATTCCAATTGGCAGCGAAGAAGCGGGTATCGCGGCTCTTCCAGTCATCCTCGGTCATGTCGAGCCGTTGCGCGGCATCGATGCTCGAAAGCTCGTAGGCCTCGATGGGCACCGCCGCGTTGATCATGAAGTACCGCGAGGGCGCAAAGCCGCCGTCCTGGATGGCTTGGCTGACAACCATGTTGCCCAAACTATGCGCGGCTACCGTCACGTCGGCGCCGTTGGTGAACGACAGGTAGCTCGACAGCACGTTGCCCGTCTGGAACGCGTGGAAGACAGCCTTGTGGTAGTCCTTTCCGGTAGCACCGTGCCAAGTGACGCCTACGAAACGGGCCTTGCTGCCGAGGACGTGTAACCGCTTGAAGACTTCAGTCTGCCAGCCGCGGGCTTTCTCGGCATCAACATTGTAGCCGTGAACAAAAACGAAGTATTTCCCGTTGGTGAGGCTGTCCGGCCACGGGACGCCGGGATCGCCGGTGCGGGAAGCTGGAGCGCTCAGTGATGGCGTGATGGCGGCGCCATTGTATTGGGTCGTCACGCCGGTGAGATTCACATGCCGGAACATCTGCTCCACCGGACTGATCCTCAGCTCCAACTTGATTTCGGCGATGGTCGCCCCGTCCTTCTCGACGGCAAGGACCAGCGGCTTGTCTGTTGCGCTCCGGCCATCGATCAAGATCACCCCGCCATCGTTGTTTTGGATGAGCGAAAGATACTCCACAGGCAGTTCAAGGCCCGCGGCAGTAAGGTGCCATTTCGTGGCGTCGCCGGGAGCCTTGTTCAAGGCACCGTGCAATTCGGTGCCGCCAAATCCCGTGGTCAACGGTGTCCGCTGATAGTCGAACGCCGTCGCCCGGGTCAGGTTCGTGAAGACAACGTTCAGCGCGCCAGTCTCGTGCTTGAGCTTGTATTTCACGCCGGTCGTGGTTGCCGGCAGAACCGTGAGCAATTGCTTCAGGTCGAGGAAGACCGGGAAATAGTCCACCAGATCCCTCGTGCCATGGATCGTGCCGATATCCACCGCGTCCTCCAGGAACCCACCCCACAAGTTGGTCACCCAATCGGGACCGCTGTCAGTGTTGTTGACTGTCACCGGTCACTTCAAAACCAGCCACTTCGGGTCGGTTCAAAACCAGCCA
>ENA-UPSM01004847-UPSM01004847.1-activated-sludge-metagenome-genome-assembly--contig:-NODE-4847-length-13835-cov-4.088607_pt1 | contig 13835 bp, 10 predicted proteins | sample MGYA00238181_ERZ773283 | MGnify/ENA primary metagenome ERZ773283 (study PRJEB29023, sample SAMN05720199) | activated sludge metagenome | isolation source: Anaerobic digester | place: Japan... | reverse complement strand
ATTCTGCTCGTTAATATCATAAATTTCCATTACAATCTTTTTAGGCTGTAATTCAATATTGCCTTTGTTTCTTATACCAAAAAGCGCGCGAATATCTTCCCCTTGGAAACAATCAAGAATTTTAACAGATGTAATTTCAAAATCATCAATAACTTTATCGCTTACAGTTAAATCAATATCTATTTGAGCGCCTAATGCGATTGATGCGCCTCCAGCGACTTCTTGCGTTGCTGGAATACTTACAAGCATCTTTCCTTTATATTGAGTCATCTTTGCGTCTCTTGGCACATCGACTAAAACTTTCATTACAACTTTTCCATCTCCTTGAGCGAATTTTAAATCATTTTGATTTTCGATTGTTATCCAGCTGTCAATTTCAGGAATCATTCTTTGAATTAAAACTTTTGCTTCTTTATCTGTTTCTGATCTAATTAAAGATATGCTCTGTTCATAATGAGAACCAGGCATTAAATTATCAAAAAAAACATAAGGAGGAGAAATTCCAAAACCAGCGAAACATGTTTTAGCTGTTAATGTAAATAAAATTAGAAATAATGTTGGAATTGTTTTCTTAAAATCAATCATTAATCAATATAATTAAATAATAAAAATAAATTGTCCAATCAAACACCTGCAAAGCTTATTTTATTGCGATTACCAGTCTACTATTTCCGCTTTAACTGCTGTAAATGAGTTTGCGCCAGAATATGTTCCTGGTTGAGTGCCGTTAGGAATCTGTAATCCCCAATAAACTTTTTTATCGCTTAAAGTTGCAGTGCTTGTAGTCTTCGCCAAATTCAATTCAAGTTCTGTTGCATCTGCTTGGAGCGCTGTAGCTGCTGAATATGCAACTGCGCTCGTTGCATATTTTTGGCTACTAGTTGCGATTGAATTAGCACCGCTGGTCATTTGATTTCCTGAGATATTAGTATCTAAACCGCAATTTCCTGTCGCCTGGACTGTTACATATTGAGGCAACGCTGTTCCATCAGCGATTTCTCCAACAGCAAGTGATCCATAATTGATTGCATTAGTAACATCAAGGGCAAGCCAAGTATTTAACTCAACACCTGAAGAATCTGCTGTTCCTTGACCAATTTGATCTAATGCATATCCTGTTGCCAACCAATTTTGAGCTGCATATGGAGTACCGACATCAGTTGGATCAGCATGATATTTTATGCTCGTGTTACAATTATATGTCTGAGTAATTCCCGAGTCGCAAACGCTATCTCCTGAACACGATTGATTATAATAACAACTATTATTATCTTGCGCTGTACAGGTTGCAGAACTTCTGTAAACAGATGTTGTTACTCCTGTGACATCTGAACAACCATTATTATCAGTAACTTCCATTGTTGTTACTGTTGTCGTAGCTCCTGCTGTTCCTTCGGCATCTAAAGCAATCACCCTCCCTCCATTCAAAACAACGCTTGAGACAGTTGGAGCAACATCATTTATAGTAACTGAAGCGTCTGTCCCATGAGATCCTCCACTAGCCGCAAAATTATGGCTGTCAAAAATATAAGCATAACTTGTTGTCGCTCCATGCGGTGCTGGAGTCGGCAATGTAAATGAACAATTTGCGTCCGAAGCTGTCAAACTTGAAGAACACCATGTATCGCCATTTCCTCCATCGCATTGGGTTCCTGAGATTCCATCTGTTCTACAGACTAAAAGAAATACTTGATCAGAATGTTCTGAATCAGCATCAGATGATGTTGTATAAATTGTCACACTCTGCCCAGGATTTTTAGGACCTGTGTCAGCCAAGGCTGTAAAAGTCGGTCTGTGATTTACATGGAAAGGAGATCCATTGTTTCCTGTTCCTTGAGAGCTTGCAGAACATTGGCTTGAAGCTGAATAATCGCAAACAAAAGCAAACCAGTCGCTTGTTTCTTCCCAAGCTGCCAATGTAGTAGTGGAACAACTTGCTTGAGCATCATCATTGGTTTTTCCTGAATAACACCAAGCTCCTCCAGTACATGTAGGAGTTGCATTATTATTTGCAGTTATAGCATCTGTTTTACAAATCGCTAAGTAATACTGATCTCCATTGTCATCATTAGCAGTAGCGGTGAAAGTAACATCGCTTCCAACATTAACAGGGTTTGTAGATGTAATCCCTCCATCAGACGGTCCATCTGTAATATTAGGAGCAACACCAGCAACTACAACAGATGTCGCAGCGTTATCAGCATCAGCAATATTTAGCAAATCATTTTGCGCTATTAAAAATATCGTTGTAAAAAATCCGACAAAAATTATTAACCAAAGCAAAATTTTTCCACTATTATATGAACTCATATTTTTATTTAATTCCAATTATAACATCTTTTCTAAAAAAATAACTGTGAATAACTTCATCTCGTAATTTTTAATATTAAATTAATTATATTGCAAAATAAAATACTATTATTAATAAAAAATATCGTTAAATAATATTTTTAAATTACCAATCGGCTGTTTCGCCTTTTACAGCTGAAAAAGTATTTATTCCAGAATATGATCCAGCGCTCACTCCTCCGGGAACCTGTAATCCCCAATAAATATTTTTCCAAGGAAGCGCACTAGTTGTTGTTGGTTTTTTAACATTCAATTCAAATTCTGTAGCAGTTCCAGAAAGTGCTGTAGCAGATGAATAAGCTATCGAGCTTGTTGCATACTTTTGCTGCCCAACATTTATTGTTCCCGCGCCTGTCATATTCGTTCCAGAGATATTAACATCAATTCCAACATTTCCTGAAGCGTAAACTTTAGTAGTAGTAACCAAAGAATCACCATTTGCCATTTGACCGGAAGTTAATTGGCCATAATCTATTTGATTATCCACATTTAAAGAAACAAAACTTTGTAATTCCACTCCACTTGCACTTTCAGCGCTTCCGCTTGCTCCTTCATCAAGGGCTGCAACAGTTGCTTTCCATGTTTCCGCTTCCCGTACCGAACCAGCATCTGTCGGATCGGCATGGTATTTGAAATTAACAGTGCAAGTATAAGCCTGATTAACACTGCCTGAGCAAGATCCTTTTGTGCACGAAATATTATAATAACAATTATTATTATTTTGTGATGTGCATCCTCCCGATCCTATACCTGTCGGGTAAGCACGTACTGCAGCAGACACAATGTCGTCACAGCCATTATTATCTGTCACATCCGCAGTAATATTTATATTTTTATTGCCTGAAGTGCCCTCGCCTCCATCGGATAAATCGATAGTTGCACCTCCATTGACAGTTACATTGGAAACCGATGGTGCGACATTGCTGACCGTAAAAGTTCCCAAAGCTCCATTATTAGAAGCTCCAGATCCATGTTCATCAAAAACATAAACATAAAAATTTTGTGTTCCTTCTGATGGTGTCGGAGCGCTTGATTGACAACTGCATTCAGCGCCACAACTTGTCTCATGACACCATTCCCCTGAAATACATCCAGAAGAATTGGCTGATTGAGTTTTACAGAAAAAAATTTTGACTGCGTCTCCATCAGGTTCAGAAGAACTATTAACAGTTGCCCAAAAATTAATGACATCTCCTGGATCTAAAGGAGTTGGCGATCCATAAGGATTACTAAAATCCACTGGCGGATGATTTACTTCAAAAGGCGATCCAGAATCTCCAAACCCTTGACTCATCGAAGAACACTTACTATCGCTTGCATGATAATCGCAAGCAAAAGCATACCAAGGATTGCTTGTATCCCAAGCTGCCAATGTAGTAGTGGAGCAACTTGCTTGCGAAGCTGAAGCAGTTGATCCTGAAACACACCAAGAACCTCCTGTGCAAGTTGGAGGAGCATTATTGTTTGCAGTAATGCCATTGCTTTTACAAATTGCTAAATAATAATTATCTCCATCTCCATCAATTGCAGTTGCCTGAAATGTTACATCGCTTCCAACATTTGTCGGAGAAGTTGAAGTCGAAGCAGGATTTTCAGCAGGTCCAGAAGAAATTGTAGGGGCATTATTAGGAGGAGTCCAAGTTATTATAATTTTTGCATAATCAGTTCTTAAACTATTAGTATTTTTATCCGATATTTCTTTTTTCTCATTAGGAAAAAATATCCCTATCATGATTAAGGAAAAAATAATTGATAATATTGATATTTTTTCTTTTCCGTTAAGCATCTTTTATTTTTAATAGAAACAACAACATAACCTGTTTAGCATCGTGCAATCAGCATCTCCATTTGGAAATCCTCCTGCCATCCAACAACTCATTTCATCAGGATAGCATGAACCATTTCCAAAACCTTGACTTTGGCAAAGAGACATACAATTTCTCACACATATCCCATTTGCGCATATATATCCAGATTGGCAATTGCATTGCAAACCTTCACATGTTGTAGTTTCGCAAGTTCCACTTGTGCATGTGGCACATTCCCCATTACATCCATAAGTGCTGCCATATCCAGGAAGTGTAGTTTGCGGAGCACAATCAGGACCGGCTGAACATCCATAACAAGTATTACAATCATGCTGAGCAAAATCGTTATAATAACCACATAAATATCCTGATCCATCGCAATTTCCAGTCCAACAAGTATTGCTGCTAGTTGAACATTGGCTCCATAAATCTTGCGTATTAGCCTGATAAGTGCAACCGGTGTTATAATTTGTGCTTGTCGCATTTTTTCCGCAAGTTATCGTGGTAGGCGATGAAGAACAATTATGACCTGCTTCATATTTTTGCACCATAAAACGCACTCCTTTGTTTCGGTCAAAAAAATTGGAAATATTTGTTGAAGTATTATGCGAAAGCGTACAATCAGCAGAATTGCAAGCATTATCTAATGAAGTACTCGTCAATCTCCAAGAACTATTCACATAATCATAAACATAAAGCCTTAAATCATTATCACTTTCTGTTTCCTCGCTTTTTGCAGATCTTCCTTCCCAATAATAATTTATTTGCGTTACTGTGCTGGTTGCTTCATTTATTTTTATATAAAATTCATGGACAATCTGTTTAAAACTGCTCGAAGATGTGTCTGTAGTAGAAGCATAAGCATCATTAGAAGAATTTATATTCGTATACATTCCAGTTGTAAATTGAGTCCCAGCCACAGTCCAAGAAGATGAAGCGATATTAACAGGAACAGATGTAGCATTATCTTTCCCTTCATAAGCCATACGCGATACTGAAGAACTGGCCGAATAATCATATGTGACATTTGAAGAATTATTCGCCAATCCAATTTTATTTCCAAACTTAAATTTGAAATTATGATTTCCTGATTGTTTAACTTTATAGACCAAAGCAGCTAATCCATCGCATTGCCAATTATCAAAATGCAATATGCTTTTATTATCAAACTTAGGCGATAATTTTTTATCCTTGCAAATTAAATAAACAAAATCCAAATCATCTACAGTTGATTTATTTAAAGGATAGACATTCAAATCAGCAGTTCCTGTAGTATAAAAAAACACTGTCCAATTTTTCCCCTCGTGAGGATGGGTTTCTGGATTGACGATGCTCAATCCAAGTTTTTTATTCTCAAAAGAATATAAAATAGCAGAAAAGAATAATGCAATTGTCAATAAAAAAATTGTAAGCTTTATTTTTTGCATAAAAAATCAACTTGCTGTAAGCTATAATTCTATTTTAATCTATAAAATCAATTTCTCAAAAAAAATTTTGCACAACTTAAAAAGAGGCACCAGAGAGGCTGCCTCTTTTTTTCACCTTAATTTTAATTTAAGAAACTCTGGAAGCGTTTTGCTACCCCGGGATCTCGCATGCATAGACCACGATCTAAACAAATTAGAAATCCTTTTAAAAGAGTTTGATCCAGAGTTCTTAAAAGAACATTAAGGTGTAAATTTGTATTAGCAAAACTTTGCCTTACAGTCAAAAAAGTTATACACATTAAACAAAAATGCCAATTTTATCAAAACTAGCATTTTTTAAATTCAAAGTTCAAAATGCAAAAATCAAAATGACAAATTAAAAAAGCAGGAGATTTTTCCTCCTGCTTTTTAAAACTACTACTTAGAGAATATTTTTCTAATTCTATTCCAGAAATTCTTTGGTGTTTGCACTGCCAATCTTTGCTGATTTCTTATTTTTATATCAGCAAGCGCAAATTCTAAGCTGTCTGGTTCTAATTCAGGTTTGATTTTGATTATACGATCTGGATACAAACTATTAAGTTGCTTTCTCAATGAATTTTGTTCATTTTTCAAACAATTAACTATCCATTGATCCGCAACTATCTGAATACTCTCATGTTTCTGATTTCCACTCCTCGAAGAATATATTCTTATAATTCCAGGAATCTTATGACGGTTGCAAAACCATGCACAACCTTTTACATTATGTTTTTTAACAAGCTTACAAACAATTGAATCTCCATCATCAAACCATTCTTCATCGATCTGTTCATTTGCAGGAATGTCTCCTAAAGAATTCTGAGAACACTCTAGCAAAAACAAACCAATTTTTTCTGCAACTTTTTCCAAAACTTCTTTGGTTATTTTTCCACAATTCGCTCCATTTGAAAATTCAACTATTTCAATCATTGATAACCTCCTTTTAAAACCGCGCAAGTGCGGGCAATACCACTTATACCCAGTACAGGTTCCTGTCTCTGGTAGGTATTACGAACTGCTTACTTTATATCATTATTTTTAAATATTGTCAATAGGTATATAATAACCCTACATTATTCCCCACAAAACCTTTTTATTTACAAGGAATTAAACGGCTAAGTTATCTTAGCCGTTTATTTTCAATACAGTATTGAGGTTTCGGAGAAACGGCTAAATCAATTTAGCCGTTTAATTTATGTCGCCTATTGGCGACATAACCATTTTCCACTTTTGAATCGTCAAAAGTGGAGCAAAAACCTCGCATGCTGGATTGAATTCCTATACATCAAGCTTCATTTGGCTTCGCTAATCACGCGACTCATTGAATTTGTCTGACCAGTCGTCAGACAAATTCAATTCAAACAGCGCTCTTCTTTTGTCTGCTGACAAAAGACGCTTGCCAAATTTCAGCTTCAAGGACTGAATTCAAGAAGCATGCAATAAGGTTTATCGCTTTTTGGACGATACCAAAAAGCGATAAACTAATATCGTTTCTATGAAACGATACAAAAAAATCCCCCGCGGGGGATTTTTTTAGAGTTTTAAAATATCAACGATTTGTTTTAACATCGAAACAACAACAGGCGCTGGCATCAAACTATATGATGGCACTCCTTTATCGTCAGGAATTGTCCATAATTTTTCTGTTACCTCTATTTCCCCATTTACTTGGTTTCTCTTATAAACATATTCAGGGGTCAATTCATAATCATCAACAAAATCTTTTTTATCAACCGGCACTGAATTTCTTAATAAAACTTTTTCAACTCCATAAATCGTAAAAGCTTTTTCAATAAGTTCTTCATCTCCTGCGATTCTGTCTCTAATTGCTTCTATTCCTAATTCATCTCCCTCTTTTGCTATCATTCTTTCTTTTCCATATCCAGAACAATCAGGATTGTCGCATATTAAATAATATTTGTCCTGTGTTTTGTCATAACCGATTTCTTTTGTCCTCAATAAATTTAAATTTCTTGGAGTATGACATATGGGACAAATCATCCTTCCTTTGATTCTTGCGTCAATAATAGTATTAGGCAAATCAATTAAAATGAAAAAATCAGGATCTTCTCTGTAGTTTATAAGATCTCTGAAATATAAAGAATAAGAAATTTGATCTAATTTTCTTGGAAATCCGTCGATAAAAATCGCTTTCTTTGGATTTTTGGCGATTTCTGATTTAATCATTGCTAAAATTAATTCTGTTGGAAGCAAATTTGAAGTGCTTCTGCCTAATACTGCATCAATTGCGTCTTCAAATGATATATATCCCCTATAGTATTTTTTTAATTCTGAGATTTTTGCGTCTTTTGTTTTTTCGTCTAATAACTCTTGATTATTTTGCCTTACTAAATCGCCTATTGATATATGAATAAACTTATCCATTCCAAAAATTTCTGAAAATATTTTAGAATAAGTTCCTTTACCAGAATTCTTTTTTCCTAAAAGATAAGCTATAAAAGTATTTCCAGAATCAAGGAAATTTTTTATTTTCTCTATCTCTTTGCCCGCTTTTGCTTGGAAGTATTCTCTGCGCTGTTCTGGATTAACAACGTCAAATTTTTTATCTAAACCATCTATTTTTGTTTTAAAAACCGGAAATTCTACATTCATAAAATTAAGTTAAAAGTTATAAATTATAAGTTAAAAAATGAAGTTAAAAATTAAAAATTTATAACATATCTTGAGGAATCGTCTCGCAGATTTTAAAACCCTGGTTAGCCGTATGGCGATTTTAAAATAAAGAGACAGGCGCGCCAAACCTTTTTGCGGTGGCAAAAATAAGTTTGGCGACGTCCGTGGTTCCGAAAGGTATATTATAAATTTTTAATTACTTTTCTAAAAAATAAACTATTTGCATTATATTGTCAACAATAATTATGCTCTAAATCGACAATTTTTAAACCTTGAAGATATTTCAGAGCATATATTTTGAATATAATTAGACGAATAAGGAATTTCCTCTAAAAGCGAAGAGTCTATTGTCTCTTTTTTGGTGGAAAAATTCTGCAAAAAATAATTAACATTATCCCCACCTATCCAATCAGCTATGGCAGGGAAGTCTGACTTATCGAGATCTCTCGGAGTGATAGTCGTCCTGAATTCAAAATTGATATTTGATTCCTTTAAGATATCAACACTCCTCTCAATGTTTGAAATATCGATATTTATTCCACAAATTTTTCCATATTTTTCCTTAGGACCTTTTATATCCATCGCAACATAATCAATTAACTTCTTTTTTATAAGATATTGAAGCATCTCTGGATTACTTCCGTTGGTATCAAGTTTAACCAGATAACCATATTTTTTTATTTTCTCTATAAAATCAGGCAAATCTTTGTGCAGAGTAGGTTCTCCTCCGCAAATAACGATTCCATCAATTAAATTTCTATGTTCTTCTAAAAAATTATCAAAATATTCCTGGCTGATTTTTGGCTGGATTTTTATCTTCTCTTGCAATACTAATTCCCCGGAATAACAAAAATTACATCGAAAATTACATCCGCCTGTGAATACTATCGCACAAATTTTTCCGGGATAATCAATTAAACTGCTTTTTACCAAACCATAAATTTCCATATTACTAATATAATAGCAAAAATAAAAAAATAAATAAAAAAAGGGGATTGGCTCCCCTCTTTTAAAATCATTTTGAAACATTTTGCTTATCTGGTTTGAAAAGCTTCCTATCTTTGAATTCTTGCTGTTTCCCTGTATTCCATTGAGAAACAGGTCTTAAATACCCTACAACCCTAGAATAAACTTCGCATGGCTGTTGAATTACGCAATGCGGGCAAGTTTCATGCTCTCCTACCAAATATCCATGCACAGGACAAATAGAAAAAGTCGGAGTGATGCTGATATATGGAAGGCTGAATTTGGTAAATATCTTTTTCACCAGATTTTTTACGCTGGAGATATCGCTTAATCTTTCGCCTGTATAAATATGAAGAACTGTCCCTCCTGTGTATTTGCATTGAATATCATCTTGCAATTTTAGAACCTCAAAAACATCATCTGTATAATTCACAGGCAAAAGAGAACTGTTTGTATAATAAGGAACCTTTTGCGTTCCAGCAGTAATAATTTCTGGATATTCTTTCTTGTCTTTTTGCGCAAATCTATAGGCTGTGCTTTCAGCTGGAGTAGCTTCTAAATTATAAATATGACCGGTTTCTGCCTGATATTCTATCAGTACTTGGCGCATATAATCCAAAATTTCCAATGCAAATTTTCTTCCTCTCGGAGTACCGATATCATCGCCTATAAAATTCAATAATGCTTCATTGGCTCCTGATAAACCTATTGTCGAGAAATGATTAGCGAAATAAGATCCTTTGCCTTTCTTAACTCCGGATAAATAATATTTTGAATAAGGATATAATCCTTTTTCTATGAAATTCTCAAGAATTTTTCTTTTTATTTCCAAACTAGTTTTGCCTAAATCCATTACTCTACGCAAATTCTTGAAAAATTCATTTTTAGTTTTTGAGATATGGCCGATTTTAGGAAGATTAATAGTTACAACTCCAATGGACCCTGTTAGAGCTCCTGCTCCAAACAATCCTCCACCCCCTCTATTATTCAATTCTTTCAAATTAAGCCTTAATCTGCAGCACATTGATCTCACATCACTTGGATCCATCTCTGAATTTATATAATTAGCAAAATAATTTATTCCATATTTTGCAGTCGCCTCCCACATCAAATCCAAATCAGGATCATCCCAAGCGAAATCCTTAGTGATGTTTATTGTTGGAATTGGAAAAGTAAAAGGTCTTCCATTTTTATCTCCTTCAAGCATGCAAGCATACAAGGCTTTATCAAACATTCTCATTTCTTCAACAAATTCGCCATAAGTTTCTTTTTGAGGTTGACCTCCTATAATCACAGGTTCGCTGGCAAAAGCTTTTGATGGCTTAAAATCTAAAGTAATATTCGAAAAAGGAGTCTGGAAACCAACTCTTGTTGGAACCGCCATATTAAAAAGAAATTCCTGAAGCGCTTGTTTAACTTGAGGATAACTCATTCCATCATATCTGATAAAAGGAGCTAACAATGTATCAAAATTCGAGAATGCAACAGCGCCAGCGCATTCTCCCTGCATAGTATATAAAAAATTAACTATCTGCCCCAAAGCTGATCTCAAATGTTTAGGAGGCTTTGATTCAACTTTTCCGTTCACCCCTCCAAAACCTTTCAAAAGAAAATCATAAAGATCCCATCCCATGCAATATGGTCCAAGAGTATCAAGATTATGAATATGAAAATCAACATTCTGATTAGCTTCTCTTATTTCTTTTGGATAAACTTTTTCCAACCAATATCTTTTCATCACATGCGTTGCAACATAATGATTCAATCCTTGGAGAGAATAAGCCATATTAGCATTTTCTTTAACCTCCCAATCAAGTTTTTCCAGATACTCATCAACAAAGTCCACCGAATTGCCTTGAGCTTTTGAGAATTCCCTCATTTGCCTCCTTTGTTCGCGATAAAGAATATAGGCTTTGGCGATATCAGTTAAATCTTCCAACATCAAAACTTCTTCTATCACATCTTGGATTTGCTCTACTTCAGGAACTTCGTCTTTTTTAAATCTTCTTTTCAAAAGATCATAAACTTTGTCAGAAATTTTTCCAGCTAACTGCATATCTTGTTTTCCGATTGCAGAAAAAGCCTTCTCAATTGCATTAGTAATCTTTTCTTGACTGAATTCTACAACTACTCCGTCTCTCTTTTTTATTTTTTCAATTTTTTGAACCATAATTCTTTTTTAAATTCTCTGTTATTATCAAAAGAAATTTTTAGGTTCTTAAATTTTAACCCTAAGAACCATCATCGTCAAACTGTGGATAACTATGTGAAAAACTATGTAAAAAAACTGTTTTATATATGTAAAATATCTCTAATCAATAATTAACAATTGCGCCTGTTTTCTTTTTATTTATAATAAAAATATATGAAAATATCTCAGACTATAAATAAATTATTCTGGCAAGCAAGAAAAAACGCCAATAAAGCGGCTTTTTTTGTATTTTTACTGTTTTTAATGACTGCATGTTATTTCGGATACTATTATGGACCTGCTACATTTGTTCCTCAGCGTCCTGGAAATTTTATCATCGGACTAAAAGACACAAAACAAGATATAATCAAAAAACTTGTCGATGGTAAATTTATAAAAAATGAAAAAATATTCTTAGAACTACTTGAGTTGAAACAAAAAAATATCGTCAATCCTGGAGGATTTTTTATTTCTCCATCAATGTGGCCTTATCAAATAATCAACATATTGAGTTCCCAATCAAATCAGATCTGGTTCACTATAGAACCAGGAGAAAGGCGCGAGCAGATCGCCCTTGAATTAAAAAAGAAATTAAAATGGAATAAAAATGAAACTCAAAAATTCATAGAAGAGTCAAAAGAAGGTTTCCTTTTCCCAGAAACATATCTTTTAGATGTTGATTCCAAGCCAAAAGAAATAATTGATAAATTTGAAAACGAATTAAAGAAACAGATTAAAGATTTAAATATATCAGACAAAGATTTAAATAGAATAATGACTTTTGCTTCCTTAGTAGAGCGCGAATCAGTCGCAAAAGTAGATTCCAGACTCGTCGCTGGAATACTTCAGAATAGATTAAATCAAAATCAATTTCTGCAAATAGACGCTACCGTCCAATACGCTTTAGGATCTGAACTGGCTTGGTGGCCAAGAATCACCCGTCAAGATTATCAAATTGATCATCCTTATAATACTTATAAAATTAAAGGATTGCCTCCGGGACCAATATGCGCTACTGGATTAGATGCGATAAAAGCAGTTCTTAATCCTGAAAAAACTAACTATATGTTTTATCTGCATGATAGAAATATGATTATCCATCCAGCATATACTTACCAACAGCATCAACAGAATATGGCTACATATATAGGAAATTAAATATTAAAAAACAGCCTTTTAAAGGCTGTTTTTTAATATTTTTATTATGGCCTCTTATCGAGATAGATAGATTCGCTCTTATAATAACTCATAATATCAAATCTTACGGTGTTATTAGCTCCATCTGGAGTCCAATGGAATTGAGTTGTATCTGTTGAATCGATTCCCCAAAGAAAATCAGACAGATATCCGACTACAAATTGATCTTCTGTCGGAATGATATGAGTCGAACAGGATATTGTTCCTTTCTGACCTGCGTAAACTATAAAATATTTATTGGCAACATCATGATAAACCCCATCAAATCCTTGGCAAGTTGCAAGGCTTGTAATTCCATTATCTGTTTTTAAAACCAAACCTGGATTTGCTGCAGTTTGATCATTTATATAAATATCTTTAGAACCAGCTTGAATTTTAAAATCTATTGAAAAATCTGCCGAATCAGAATCTACAGCAGTAACGCCTTGATTTTTATTTATAGTTATATTTGCAGATCCGATAATATTTAAAAATCCTTTTCCTGATTCAACCACAGGTTCGATTTTCTCGCATTTTGGAGCAAGCGCGCAACCTTTTGAATCAATTCCTCCGGAAATAATTTTTCCATCTTTGCAGAAATCAGGGGTTGGAGCAATTAAATCTGGGCAAGCTTTAGTCTTACAATCAAGATAAGCTGTTCTTAATTTTTTGATTTTAAAAATCACTAAATTATTGGCATTATTAGTATTTTCTTTGACTGCAATATATGATGCTTTTAATTTAGGAAGATTATTTTTCACTCTGCAATCATTAAATGCTTTAAAATATTTATTCAGAGTATTATAATTTTTTTGGAATGTTGTCTGGGCTGCATTGGTTTGGCCAGCGAACATCATCAAAGAGCAAAACACAATCGCCCATAAAAATATTTTTTTCATAGACTTATTTTTTTATTGTATAACTAATTTTATATCTTTAAAAAATAAAGTCAAAAAAAATCGCCACAGGCGATATCTATTTCCACTTTTGAATCGTCAAAAGTGGAGCAAAAACTCGCATACTGGCTTGAATTCCTATGCATCAAGCTTCATTTGGCTTCGTTAAAATCGCGACTCATTAATTTTGTTGTGCCAGTTGCACAACAAAATTAACTCAAACAGCAATTCTTTTTTTGCCTACTGGCAAAAACCACTCGCCAAATTTTAGCTCAAAGGACAGAATTCAAAAGCATGCAATATGGAAAAAATTAAAAACCGGTTTCAATCGTTTTTTAAAATATCTATACATGAATTTCTATATAGA
>ENA-UPSM01004845-UPSM01004845.1-activated-sludge-metagenome-genome-assembly--contig:-NODE-4845-length-13845-cov-3.348586_pt1 | contig 13845 bp, 7 predicted proteins | sample MGYA00238181_ERZ773283 | MGnify/ENA primary metagenome ERZ773283 (study PRJEB29023, sample SAMN05720199) | activated sludge metagenome | isolation source: Anaerobic digester | place: Japan... | reverse complement strand
TAACTCGCGAACGAGCTCTTAGCGGGAACGGAACCATGGTCAACCCGCCGTTACGATACCGACATTCATGCCGCCAGTGATCGAGACAATCCCGTTGAGCGCCGCCGGCGCGAGTAGACCAAGGAAGTTTGCGGTCGTGATTGGCGGTGCGGGTGTCCACGCGCCGAATTGGTTCGCCGCCGGGAAGGTCATGACGTATCTGTTCGTCCAGACCCCATCAATCCTTTCCTGCAGCGTGAACACTGTGGTCGCCGTTGGCCCTCCCGCCGGAGCGTAGCCGAAGAACTGATCACTCACCCACGCGGGCAGCCTCATCAGACCCCGCGGCGGGATCACCAGGCGCTGGTTGGCAACCGGATCCCAATCGACTTCAATCCGATCCATGATCATCGGCACGCCCTCGCAGTGCCAAACCTGCGTGGCCCCGTTGTGCTGACGCCAATACCGCAAGACGCCGGAATCCCCTGGCCATAGCCGCAACTGGCGCGCGACCGCGCCCGTCGCCGCGAAGCCAGACATCACGACGCGCATTTGGTTCGTCGCGTGCCCGTTCTTGACGATTAACTCGAAATCTTCGAACGACCCATCGGCGCCCGCGGCGAACGACGCCGGCGCGGTGACGGTCAAAACAACATCGCCTCCCGTCGCCTCGATTGGTTGCGGCGTATTGACGCAGGTCAAGTAAGCTTGGCGGGCGGAGGATGGCGCGACCAAACTTGCGGCCCGCCCCGTCCATACCGGTTCCGTCACGATCACGCACGAGCGCTGTAACCGCGGAACCCTCAAAATGTGGTATACCCGATCGATCTTCAGCTGCGGATCCGACGTGAAGCCGCCGGCGCCGTCGGAAACCTGCAGCAAATCGGCAGCGCCGTAGGACGCCGCTCCACCGGCACCACCACCCGCAACCGAAACCTTTAACTGCTCGATTTCTAAAAGCGCGCCGGCCGCTACCGCACCATCTGCCGATGACGTGGCCTGAAGGCGCACTGAGGCGGGCGCGCTCAGCGTAAACCGCGCGATCGACCAAACAAGCATTGCCTGCTTGCCGGCATCAGCATCCGGCGCCCCGAACTGGGGCACATCATCGCCATTGAGCTCGACGAACTCTGAAGAGGCGTTATGCGCAATACGCAGGCGGTAGACCGCCTGCACCATATCTTCTGCCGTAGTCAGAAATAGCGCACGCGCAAAAGCCCGGTATTCCCCCGCAGGTAGCAGCACGGCTCCACTGGCAAGACTGAGATCAGAAAATCTGTCGAAGTCCTCACTGTCGAGATCGACAACCTCCGTTTCGTCGGCAGTCAGTGGCGTCGCATCACCACTCGTGGCGACGAAGCGCAACACGTCCGTTGTGGTCGTGCTCGTGCCGGTCCCACCAAGCTGCGACATCACGACGACATCACTTGGCCCTTGTCCGGCCGCTGCCTGGAACCGTCCCGAGCTATCCCGGAAGACCAGTGTTTCCGGTGTGGCTTCTGCCGCCGCCCCGTCAAGTTTCGTCTTGTTGGCGGCGCTCAACGCGTAGCGCGTCGTGCTATCGCCGATATCGTCCAGATCTTCCGGGATTTCGACAGCGTTAAGCGCCGCGAGGGCGGCGGTGACCGCCGCGACCAGATCACCAACCGTGCCAATCTCTGCCAGAGTCGCCTCATCCAACAGGGTGAAGGTATCCCAGGCCGATCCATTCCATTGAACAAACGTCCCCGGCACATCCAGCCGCGCGAACAGTGTGCCAATGCGAGCCACTGTTACGTACCAGTTCCCCCCAGTGGTGCGAGTGACAATCTGACCGGCCGACACCGCGCCCCATGGCGAGCTCACAGCGAAACGTTGGTTCGCCGCCGGCGCTTCCGGCTCAGTCGCCGCCATGCCGGTTATTGGCCAGCCGACGCCGCCGGCATCAGCCAGCTTGACGACAGAGGAGAGCACGTGCACTCCAGCCGCCTCGCCCCACAGCTTATAAGCGCAGTCAGGCAAAGCGGGCGGCTCAGCCAACTCCCCGGACCAAACATCCAAGGAGCGAACACCAGGGAGTTCAGGCACTGATCACACTCCCGTACAACGCCACCACGACACCAGCGTCAACAACATCATCGAAAGACCAACTTTCAATGAGCGTAGAAGTAGGCGACTCAATCGTAATATCAGGCGCGAGCCGTGGCGTTGCCGCGGTCACTCCTATAAATGTCACCAAAGGCACAACTCTAATCTCTCTATGAGAAAGCCTATATTTACCTTTATCAATACGGCTCAGAGATACCACAGCTCCGGTGTTGTTTATCGCCCAAACCAGCGACATCGGCCCGTTCGTCGTCTGCGGGTCCCAACGACCGACGAAAAGCGGCATTCCTAAGCCGTACCGCAACAAAGCGGCCGGCACGATCTTGGCGACATCGGTGCCAGCTCTTACTTCCGCCTCGCTTGCCACCAACGGCCCGCCGCCGGCAACAATGCCATCCGCTCCAAACCGAACGTATTGCCCCTCGGTACCCGTCAGATACGCCGGCCGGCCGCTGCCGTCGTAGATCCGCAACGCCTTCGGAGTGCCATCCGCAAGCTTCCCATCCGTCACGCACTTTAGCTTAAGGTGAACGCTTTCTATCTGTTCTGGCGACAGATCCGCCGAGATCAAACCCCCAGCGATCTTGACGATTTCCAGCGTATACCCGGCCTGCAACTGCGAGGTCGAGGTGACGTTGTCAACAACATCTTCGACCAGCACCACAAACTCGCCCGTTTCGTCCAGGGTGTACGCGACGTCCGGGCGCAGCCGTACAGTGTCGTAATACACGAGGAGGTTGTTCGCCGAGGGCGCAGGCAAGCCAAGTTTTGCACAGCGATACGACTGCGTTCCAGCCTCCAGTGTGTGTACGTGAAACTCAATGATGGCACCGCCGTCAGGCCTTGTGGCTGACAACGCCTGTTCCGCGATCGACTCCGCGGTCGCCGCGAGCGCCGCCGCATTCGTGGCGATCGCAGCTACCATGTCCGGATCCGAATTCGACAAGGCAAGAGCGCCGGCTGTCGTCAAGACGACCGCCCGCGGGCCAGATGCCGGCGCTGGCCACACGACGATGTTCGCCCCGAGCTGGTCTCCCACTTCAACCAAACGCGCATAGATGGTGTCGAATTCCGTCGCAAGATCACGTACACGCACCGGCCCCGCGTCCGCAAAGCTCGTCCGTCGGACCGGTTCCGTGCGCCGCTCGATCGTCACCAGAACGCCTTCCAACGGCGGCGATGCAAAAGTGACCGTTCCGCCATCTGCGTCGCGCAGCAGATCGACGGCATAGCCAGCTGTCTGCGCCTCTGCACCGAGGCTGACCTTCAGATCGCCCGAGCGTTGCGCCCAGAACGGAAACCCGAAGGCCAGCGCTACACCATCGCCTATGTACTGCACCCGCGTGGTCATCGCGCCAAACCTCCAGCGGCTTTCAACAACTCGCCCCGTTCCTTGACTTCGATGAGCAAATCAGGCCTTTCGTCGAGCAGCATTGCCGCCGCGACTTCTCGCCCCTGCCGAATAATGGTCTCTATGAACTGCTCTCGCTGCCCGTCCCGTAGGCGCTGATACAGCGCGCCGCGTGCGCCGACCCCCTCAATTGCAGCATTCAACGTGTCGTAAGCACCCTGCTCACGCGGCCCCAAAGGAGCATCGTTGCCCGCCAATCGTTGATATCGATTGAACAGTTCGGGATCGAACTTCTGGACGTTAAGCACTACATCGGGCAGACCACGTAACTTGAACCGAACATCCGACTCTGCCCGTTGAGGAAAGTACCGGAGTCTGGTCAATTCCCGATCAATCGGCGCCGGGTTCTCCTCCCTCGATCGCACAGGGATTACAACATCCCACGCCGTTCCCAATCCACTCGCATTAGACCGTTCTCGCCCCCACAGATCCACCGCGCGAGGCATGTTTTTTGACGCCCACGGAGTCCGCGCAACGACAGCATCAACAGCCCCACTCACCTCAGCCTGCATCGGATCGATAGCCAACGCGGTCGTGGCGACCAGACTCGGGACAAGAGAGCCAGCCAATCGCTCAACGACGCCTTCAGCCGCCGTGTCGGACTGCAACGCAGCAGCGCGCGTAACCGCAGCCAGCGTCGCCATGTAGCTTTTCGACATCATGTTGTAAGCCGAAGACAGAATCAGCCCAGACACTGCCTTCATAGCGCTTTCGTCGAGCTCTTGGCCGAACTCCGGGGTCAACGACTGATTCAAGTCACCGGCCGCCCCCAGCAAAAAGCCAACCGGATCAGCGCGTGAAAAGCTATACCAGCGCTCACCGCCGGGCAGCTTAATGGAATACTCCTGACGGCCCGAGCGCCGCCACGCATCACGCTCGCCAGCGCTCGACGGCGCGCGACCGGTGACGATCCCCGATTGCGCCATATCGTACGCAGCCAGAAACGCCGCGGTTCCCATCGAAACGCGCGCCAATGCCATATCACGCCGCGCGCCACCAGCGGCAATGTCGGATCGCCACTGCCCGACCATAGGCGCCAAAGGAGAGCGCTCCATATAATGTCGAAACAAATTCACAGGAGTTCTAACGAACGTTAATATTGTTGGCATTATCGGCATAGACTGCCGTGCCATCATCATAGCATTTCCAAGCTTGCCAGTCGTATTTGTGAATGTTCCTAAAAATGCCTCCTTATCAGCCGCGTCTAGTATTTCTGCAGAAGGATTAGCTATTGTATCTGCGATCCTCTGTTTGATAGCTGCATCATCAAGACCATGTAGTTGCGCGTAAGCTGTAGCGTCACGCACAGCAAGCTGATGCACTGTTGCTCGTGCGTTTAATACTTTAAAGATGTAGTCTTCCGCCCGAAGCATCTTCGTCGGAACCGCTACGGTCGCGGCAACGCCACGAATTGCGTATCCCAGCGAGGTGTTCCTCGCGACTCCCCACTGCTCCGGCGCCAGAGGACTCAACAAGCTCTCGTTTTCGACCTTTCCGCGCGTCGGAACCAGCGCTGCAGCTTCGGCGTCGCCTCCAACAAACCGCCAGAAAGCACCGCTTGTTCCCGCATTATCCGCCAAAGTGAAAAGGTCGCGTGACGCCTGCACGTACCCCCGCCACAACGCGAACGCTTCGCCTGGCGCTACCCCGCCTTCGGTTCCAAGCATGGTCGAGATATCGCTCGCAACCTTCGTTTCGAGCATCCTGATACCCAACACCGTGGCGTTCGACACGGTGTTGACAACATGAGTCTGCGGCCCGCTTAGAAGTCCACTCACCCAGATGTAGAGCAGGGCATTGCCGGCGCGGCCAGCAATCGACCCACGCACCACATCCCCAAGCACTTGATCAAGCGCCCCGTCATCACCCTTGAAGCTCGCGAGTATCCTCGCGAGCTCATCGGTGTCCCCCACACCGTCCAACGCCCCCCGCATTTCCTGCAGCCGGCGCTGCGGTGTACCTGCGGCGATCCGCCACTGATTGAGCGCACGAGCGGTCTCCGTTCGCAACGCGATCACCTCTTCTTGGATCGCATAGTGTACCGCGGTCGCTTTGCGCAAAAGGAAGCGGTTGGCGTCCGTCGGCGCCTTCACCACAGCCTCGCCAAGCTCAACCAACTGCTCGGCGGAAGACGCCCACAGCTGGCGCATAGCCAGCTGTCGCTCTGCCGTCGGAATCGCTACGCCGCGCTGTGCGCGTTGCTCCATGAGCGCGTCGAAGGCCTTCACCCTGGCGGCCGACAGCTTCGTTGTCGTCCAACTACGCTCGCCGCGGCGCGCGACGTCGATCGCATCGGTGCGCCCACGCAACATTTCCTCGATCGCGGCGATAATATCGTCAACCGTATTGATTCTGGCGTAGTTCACAAAGATCCGGTCCGCACCATCACTCGCGGCCGGATCCGTCGGCGCGCGCGCACCTGGATCATCAGCATGATAGGCAGCAATGTCGTGCTGCGTGCGCGGTCTCACGTCTGGTTCTGGTGTGTTGGTGTAGAAGTGATGCAGCAGCCGCTGCGCTTCAGCGTTATCGACCTTGTCGAGGTCTATGCCGGCGCGGCCCAGCTCCTTATCGAGCTCGTCGATAAAATCACTTTCGGCGGTGTCATATCGCGTCTGCCGCGGATAGATCCGCGAGCCGCCGATTTCCTGTCGCAACGCATCTAAGAGCTCGTTGGGTGTTGGGCGTGCCTCATCGATCCACTCAGCTCCCACCCGACCACGCCCAGTCTCGCCGAGGTAGCCAGCCTCCCAAGCACGTTCAACGGCATCCTCCAGCGACAACCCCTTCTTGCGGATCAAACCAGGCCGGCGGCGGGCGCCACCAATCGCGGTCGATACCTCCCCCCCCTCATCTTTCAGCCCACCGATCCGATGCAGAAAGCTGATAAGCGACGGACCACGCGCGACCGGCTTAGGTAGATCACCGCTTCGCAGCGCGTCCAACGCTCTTTCCAACTCCGAGTCAACATCACCAACGCCGGCATCAAAAACAACTTCGTTGTCCTGCACCGGCAAGCCGCCTTCTGCTCTAACCCACGCCTCCCTTTCTTCGGCTGTAGGATTTGCCGCCACGGCCTGCCGAAGTTTGCGATTTGCCCGTGTAGGACTTGCCCCCAACCGATCCGCCCGAACGAGATCGTCCCCCTGCGCAGCTTCACGCTCAAGAGCCGACATTTGCGTCTTGATCGCACCATCAACGGTCGAGACGCGACGAAGCCTCACGGCAGGTGCTGTCGGATCATATCCTAGCTGCGACCACGACCGCGCCTGCTCTTCCACTTCGAGTTCGGCCGCCTTGGCAAGACGCTGTTCGGTTTGAGCGACCAGGTTCGGTTTCGCCGCGCCAGCGTCTTCCGCCGGCTTACGCGCCGTTTTCGCCACTTTACGCAGCACCTTGAAGGCTGCAACCGCGCCCTCCTGCAGCGCGCCACCGGCGAGGCCAGAAATCGCGTTGCGCAGCCTGTTCACAGCCGCCGAGTCCGCCGGATCTGTCGCCAGAAACTCCGTGACAGGATTTTGTAGCTCCGGCCAGGCCTGAATCAGATCAGCGAGATTGCCGGCCTGGGCGTCGAAGAAGACACTCTCCGCCATCCCGCCGGCCACAACTGACTTGGCAACCTCACCGCCGGCCGATGCCGGCGCCCAACCACCAAGCAATCGTCGGCTGATGTAGAAGCCCGTCAGAAACTGCGACAAGGCCTCAGCACCGCGACCAATGGCGGTATCAGGAGGCGGAATGAACTGCTCGACGGCTTCAAGAATCGGTTCAAGGCCGCGAGTTGCTGCGTTTGGCTCCTGATCCCCAGGTTGCGGCAGAGCATCAAGCATGAGGTCGATCACGTTCGCCGCAGAGCGAACACCGTTCGCGCCGGCACCAAGAGCACCGCGAGCTACAGCACGCGGCGCTTGGATCAGGCTCCGCACCAGCGCGGCGCCCGCGGACAGCGGTTTGGCAATCGGCGGGCCACCCGGCTCCATCGGCGGCGCGTCTTCGGGCAACGGTATGTCCTGTTGCGGCAGAAGCCGCGCGAGCGCGTCTTGCTCAATCGAGGCGTCCAAACCCGCCGCCAACCTCGCGCCAAGGTCCTCAGTCATCGCACGCCCCGCTTTTTCAGCTCTTCCGCGGCCGCCCGCGCGTTCCGCTCCCGGGTCTCCAGGATATCGATGCGCCGGTACTCCTCCTCAGCTTCCCCCTGACTCAACCGGCCGGCCGCGCGCGCCGCTTGGGTCGCAGCGCGCGTGGCTGGCGCGTCGAACCCACCCTGCGCATTGCGCACAAGGAATCGCGGATCGGCCGGGACGTCACCAGGCTTAACGGTTGACCATGCCTCAAGCGCCCGATCAGCGACTGCACGCGCCTCAACAGGCGAAATCGACTTCCCGGCGGCAACCTGTTGGTCACGCCACCGCAACAGCTCTTCAGTCGCGAGCTGATTTCTTTGGCGAGACAGGTCGTCAGCGAAAAATCCACTCGCACCGGTGAACGCCGAGATTCTGTCGGCGGCTTCCTTGATAGCCCGATCGAATCCTGAGCGCACAAGTGCACTCAGCTGCTCAAACTTCTCCTGACTCAACTTGCCGGCAAGTGCAGCCGCCTTCACTTCAGCGCGCACATCCTCGCCGGCAAGTGCGCGATCCTGCAACGCGACGTAGGTGGCGATATCCGTGCGCGGCGGCCGCGGCTCAGCCGCCGCCTTCGAGAACGCCTGATAATCCGTGTCGCTCAGCCCAGCTTTGTTTCGGCGCAGCCAGTCCATCGTCAGGCCGCCGCCATAAAGCAAATCCGTCGCAGTCTTGGAGGTTTGCTCCTCAACTTTCTTTTGATGCCTGTCGGCCGCCGCCTGGCGCCGACTTTCGTCGGCCGCCATCGCGCTCAAGCTACCTTCGAGCGTCCGCAACACACGGGCGCGCGTATCTGGAGTGGAAAAGGCATCTACCGCATCAGTCAAGCGGCCAACGAACGTGTACGCCGCGGCGGCGCCAACCTTCGCAGCGCGCGCGAACCCCCCGAGCGCGCGCTGCTCCTCAATCTCATAGTCGAGCTTCTGGATTGCGGCCGTCGCCTCTTGAGCGCTCATTCCCTGGCCAATGAGCGCGCCGACACTCACATGATGCGCGCGCCTGGCTGCATCGACGCCTGCCATGTTCCCAACATACGCAGCCGCCTGCGCATCCTCGCTATGCAAACGCACTGCTTGCCGGGACGTGAACTCTGCCGCTTCAGCCTGTTTCTTTGCTCGAGTCGCCTCGATCGCGGCCCGGTATTGCAAGCCCTTCTCTGAGAGCGAGACGGCCGCCGCCGCACCCAAGTCAGGCGGTAGCGTTGCAAATCCGGACGAGATCTTCCCAACTGCCTTGTCGAACTGGGCAACGTCATCACCGGCCGCGCGAGCCGCTTCGTCGAGCTCGACCGCGATTCGATCATTCAGCGCCGCAGCGAACCCAGTTCTCGCGCCTCGCGCAAACGCTCTACCGTAATGCGTCGTAAGATCCGCATCCGGCGGCGCATCATTGGCCATCGCTGCTTTATGGCCTGCGCCAATTCCCTCGATTTCCCCCCTGATCTGCGCACTCTGAACCTGATCCCCCGCAAAGGTTTCCAAAGCGCGGGCTGCGACACCGGTACTTCCCTGAAGCAGGATGGTACCGAGCGACTCTCCCGCTTCAATCTGCCGAGGCGGTTGACCAACGCGCGACCTTTGCGGCTGATAGCGAGGCGCTGAACCCACTTCGCGAGGCGGCATTACCTATTTCGCCTCCCGAGTGTCCCGCCATGTTTGGTAAATCCCAACGGCTTGATCGCTTAACTGCAGGCCGGCCTGTACAGGAATCATGGTACGCCGAAAACTCGCCAAGCCCGCCTGGCCCCGCAGGTTTGCTCGATCGAACGCGGCCAACCGCGCTGCCGCGAGACTCTCCGATGTCGCAGCCCGTTCCGTTTCGAGCTGCAGCGCCAGGGCAGAACCCTCATTGGCCGGGATACCAGCGGCGCCAAAGTATGCCACTTGCGCGGCAATAATCTGCCGCTTCCGCTCCTCGCGCTGACGCGCCTCTTCGTCTGCCGCAATCTGCTGCGCTTCAGCCTGCTGCTCGGCTATTTTTTTTTGGGCGCTGGCCTGCTCAAATCCAATGTAGGCACCCGTTCCAGCCGAAATCGCCGAGATAATCAGGGCGGCTAAGGCGATGTATTCAGGCCCCATTTAGCATTCCCTTGAGCTGGCCAACCCGCTTCGCTTGGAGTGGACCCACTTCGCCCACTCCAAGCTAACAGCTCCCCCTCTGTGTATTGGGCACTAGGCCCGCGGCATCCCTTATTAGCTCGGGTCGATGATGAAAGTGACCTGGGCCGTGCGAGAACCGCCCGGCGTGTTCGAAACTGTCACCGCCAGCACCGAACTCGTAGTGATCGTCTTCGCGCCCGACGGCGTTGCCGTATCGACATCACCGGCCGCCGAGCCAGAAGCCGCAATCGTCACAACACCATTCGTAATCGCCGTGGTGCCGATCTTGAACGTCAGGATCGCATCGTTGGTGCTCACAGCGCCGCCTTGCAGCACCGTCTTGATCCCCGCGATATCACCAGCGATGCCAGGCACCACCAGATAGTAGGTGCCATCCGTGAGCGGAACGTTCGCCGTGACCCGCTGCTGGTTGGCATAGGTGACCGTCGCGCCCGGCGTTACTGAGACCGCCGAGCCATTGTTGCTTGCCACAACATAGGCCTTCTGGAACGGCGTCCCGTCCAAGTCTCCCTGGACCAGGATTAGGGAACCGGCTGGCAAGACGCCAGCCGCGGCATCGAAGTAGCCGCTACCCTCGACGGTCGCGGCCGTGTCATTGGTAGCGTAGGCGGAGAGCGCGTGCCGGCCGAGTGCTGCAGCGCTGCGAACATAGCCAAAAATTTCAAGCGTATCGGTCGTGAAGGACATGGCTTACGACTCCAGGCAGGGCAACTTGAACACGCCGGTCTCGTCGATGATGCAGACGCCCTGACTCATCATGTTGTTGACGAAGTGCGCGGCGCGGTCGCCATGCCAGGTAACGTCTGTCTGGACATCAGCGCCGATCGCATGGCCGATCGCGCTGCGGTGATAGGCGATGCACGTTGCGACGCCTCCAGTGCGATCAATCCCGGAATGCGGCATCCAGATCGCCCCGAGCCAGTTCTTGCCCTGGGCACCTGAGCCCTTCCAGACCAAACCATCACTCCCGACATAGTCGAGATTGGCGAACTGCGAGATTTCAAGCAGATCAGCCCAAACCCGCCACGATACCCAGACATACCGGCCGCCGTCGTCAGGCACGTCCGCGTTGCCCATAGCAACCAAGAGATCGGTGCAGCGATCGAGACCGATGGCAGCCGCGCTGCTGCCGATCGAGTTCGAAGTTGTCATCGCCGCGGCGAAGATCATGGCATCGGTCTTGCGGCCGAGCGCGAACGCTCCAGCTCGGGCAACGACCTTTTGCTCATTGATGTTGGTCTTGAGCTCATCAAGCCGATCGACCCAGTCGCCGGCATAGTAGTCATGCAAAAGGCACTCGACCGGCTCGTGGTGCACGTTCATCGTCGGAACCTTGCCGTGTCGCTGCTTCTCACCAGCCACACCCTTGCCGACCTTCTGGAAGGTTGTCGATTTGGCCGCGACCCCATCCTTTGTGCGCACAGTGCCGCGAAGCTTCGACCCCATCATCTGATAGGCGACATGCACTTCGCTTTCGAAATTCTTGATAAATGCGGCATCAATGCCAGACATTGCCCACTCCAACAAAAGGTTACACCGTTTGTCGAAGTCGATTATCCGCCTGCGGCGGGTCGGCCTCTGAGGGCTACGCGCCCCCTTACGGGCAGGCACCTACTGGGCTGCTGCTCCCCAGTTCTCCGGCACCAAGAGTGCCGCTACCAAATCGAGTATGTCAACGACTTTTAGGTGACAATCGCGATTTCCTGCTCGACTCCGAGCAGGGTTAACGGACCAGGGCTGTCTTGCCAGATCCGCCAAGGCGGAGTCTGATCAGTGCCATCGCTCCACCTTCCGCCACGCAGAACCGCGATACCGGATACAGGCGACGGCACACGTTCAACTGCCTGCCCCTCCCGCTGCGGCAACAAGTTATAGACAAAACCGCCAATTTCGACACCAAGCGATTGCGTTTCATGCACCATGAACCGCGCCTGCACCAGCCGCCAATGCTGGCCCGCTCGCCGTTCCGGCACCTGCAAAAAGACTGGCGGAAGCGGCGCTATGAGCCGCAAAAACGTGAGTCCAGCGATTATTTGCGTGACATCTGAATCAAGCCGAATAATCCCCGCACCATCCGGCGTCACCGTGCCCACCACAACACCGGCGGAGGTGGCGGTCACCGTCTTCCCGATCAGGTGCGAAAGCCCACCCCATTCGCTGGCCCCACCTTCATTCGCGCCGGTGATAGCATGGTCGAGAAAAAGGCCATCCTCGAAACGCTCAAGCCACGTTTGCCCGTTACAGTGCACCACCAAGTAGGTTTCGCCGCCTACCTGCGCGACACTCTGCACTCGCGCGTCGGTGATCGACAGCCGAGACCAGGCTGCTACTTCCTCGGTTCGATAAACTGTAAGTGCGGCGATCGTTCCGTCAGAATTCACAAAGTAAATCAATCTCTTAGATTCATCGTAACAGACGCCGCGCGGCGCGCCGATCAAGTGCGGTGACAAAAGAGCCAGATCAGGCGCCTGATAAGCATCCTCCTCGAACGCCCAAACCATTTGTCGCGGCATCCCGTTGCGGCGGCCGATGAAAACCGTCACCCCATCGACGTCGATTGGCATGACGGTCCGATCGACAGGTGATCCAACTCGTGTCTGCCGAGACAACGATACCTTGCTTGGCGCGATCGGATCACCAGCAAGAATGAATTCGGCTCCTGACGTGAAAATCTGCAAATGACGACCAGGGAAGACCCCTCGAATCGCATTCACCTGATCGGTCAATATCGGCAGCTCAATCGCATCATCGTCATCCGCTTCCCCTAGCTCAAAACTATCCAAATCCGCGGCGCGCGACATCCACAAGCGGTTTGGAAGGTCACGAGAGCCGCCGAAGACGAGACGATCCTGGAAAAAACAACAGGTGACCGGCCAACCGCGCAATACCGACCACGCCTCTTCCGTCCAATCAGTCGTTTCGACGGTATCCCCAAGCGTCTCGATCACCGTAGCCGTCGCCGTTGGCCCAGGCGATACCGGTACACTGGCAATCTCAACCTCTTTACCCCCCACTCGGAACCGAACCCCAACATGCTCGGCCTGAAACCATGACAGCAACACGCCGCCGGTCGCGCGGCGCGCGGTCAAAGTGACGGTCCCGGTCGTTGCCGAAGCCTGCATGGTCGCTTCTGACGCTGCGAACTTGTAATGGGGGCTCTGCCGCACCCCATCTTTCACGCGCGCCGCCCAGGGCGCGATCGTCCAGGCAGTGTGCGAGGTTCGCGTGAGCCTCCTTGGAGCGTGCTCAGGATGGCAGACAATCAACGTGTCTGCACTCTGCGTCCAGTAGAGATCGCGAAGCTGATAGCCAGCCCACGGCGGTGAAATTGGCGGCAACGCCGCGTAAAATCGCACTTCGGCCACGTGCAACGCGGCAGTTCCAGAGTGCACAATCCGACACCACACGTGCCGGTACGCCCCGGATACATCCACTGCCTCGACCACATGCGGCCCCGCCGTTGCGTCCAGAAGCACCAGACTTCCTAAAAGATCGCCAGCCCCCCAATCGCTGGGCGCATCAATCGACGCGGTGCCGCGCAGTTCGATTGTCAGATCGCCGCCAAAATTGTCCACGTATCCACGATCCGACGAAGGCCAGATTTCCGCCTTCGCAATACGCTGCAGTGTCTGGAACGTCTTTCCGATCGCAAGCGCTGGAGCCGTAACGCTCGCGCATGCGCCATGCAAAGCACTACTCACACCATCGAACGCCAACCCACCACTCGCACCGGCCGTCCCAATGACGGTTCCACTGGTGGCGTCGATCAAGACAGACGCGCCAGATGCGTCCCCAAGCACAACGTCCTGTCGCTGCCCGTCTCGAAAAATCTGAACTGCTCTGTCGAGAAACACCAGGCAGTAGGTTTGTTCGGTGCTGAACTCGAAGGGCACGGCCAGCGCAGGAGCCTCAGAAGATGCCAGCTTCGCGATCCACCGCGTTCCCTGGCGCCCGGTGACGCCGCCAAACGGCATCACAACCACGTTTTCAAGCGCCGACGCGCCGTTTTGGTACGCTCTGAGATCTTGTCGCGCATGCAACCGTGCATCGAGCGCGCCGCCTGCAAAACTGGACGTAACCTGCCGAATGATCATTCTGTTGCAGTCCGAACGGCTGCTACGAAGAG
>ENA-UPSM01004819-UPSM01004819.1-activated-sludge-metagenome-genome-assembly--contig:-NODE-4819-length-13898-cov-5.174745_pt1 | contig 13898 bp, 10 predicted proteins | sample MGYA00238181_ERZ773283 | MGnify/ENA primary metagenome ERZ773283 (study PRJEB29023, sample SAMN05720199) | activated sludge metagenome | isolation source: Anaerobic digester | place: Japan... | reverse complement strand
GTGTGACTGGAGTTCAGACGTGTGCTCTTCCGATCTTCTCGACTGGGAGGGGAGGAGCCCGAGGGGGCGGAACGGGAAGCCGACGCCGACCCCGTGGCCACCCAGGCGAACCCGGCGGCGCCCGCTGACCAGAAGAAGGAGCCCGAGCCGGACCCGCGGACCTTGGAGGAGTTGCTTGCCGAGCTCGACGGGCTCATCGGCCTGCGGGCGGTCAAGGCCGAGATCCACCGGCAGGTCGCCCTGCTCAAGGTCGAGGCCAAGCGCAAGGAGGCGGGCCTGAAGACGCCGGCCATCACCCGACACCTGGTCTTCGTCGGCAACCCGGGCACCGGCAAGACGACGGTGGCCCGCCTCGTCGGCGGGATCTATCGGGCCCTCGGCCTGCTCAGCAAGGGGCAGTTGATCGAGGTCGACCGCTCGGAACTTGTGGCCGGCTATCTCGGTCAGACCGCCATGAAAACGGCCGATGTCGTGAAATCAGCGGTTGGTGGGGTGCTCTTCATCGACGAGGCCTATTCACTCAGCGGCGATCAGTACGGCACCGAGGCGATCGACACGCTCGTCAAGGAGATGGAGGACAAGCGCGACGACCTCGTCGTCATCGTGGCGGGGTATCCCGTGCCGATGGAGATCTTCATCGCCCAGAACCCGGGTCTGGCGAGCCGCTTCCGGACGACCATCGACTTCGCCGACTACACCGACGACGAGCTCGTCGGGATCTTCCGCAAGCTCGCTGCCGATGCGGACTACGACGTGAGTGACGACGTCGAGCAGCACTTGCGCGCGATGCTGGCGCAGGTCCAGCGGGGTCCGACCTTCGGCAACGGGCGCTACTCCCGCAACACCCTGGAGGCGGCCATCGGGGCGCACGCGTGGCGCCTGCGGGAGGTCGAGGATCCGGACGTCCACGCCCTTCGCACCTTGGAGCCCGCAGACCTTTCGCCCGACGGCACTGAGCTCGACCTCGCCCATCCGCTGGTGGCGCAGGACGGGGGACTACCGGAGCATTCGGGAACAACGCCGGAGGAGGACGAGGTGCAGCCGTCATGAGTCAGGCCACTGCCGCGGCGCCTGCGCCGACCCCGAAGCCGGCCGCGACCCCGGCCCCTGTGCCGGGGGTCACGCCGGCACCGACCGCGCGCCCGGCCGAGGGGACCGATCTGGCCGCGGCCCGCGGCATACCGTCGGCGCTCACCCGCTGGCGCCTCATCGCGGCACTGGGCGTGCTGGCCTTCACCGCGCTGACCGTCGCTCAACTCGTCCTCGGGATGAATGCTGCCTCCCGTGCTGCCGCCGACGCCGACCAGGTGATCCGCATCCAGGACCTCAAGGTGGACCTGCTCCGAGCCGACGCCCTGGCCACCAACGCCTTCCTCGTCGGCGGGTTGGAGCCGAACGCGCAGCGTGCCGCCTATGACGATGCGCTCGCCGGGGCCTCCACGGCGATCACCGCCGCCGCCGAGGCCCAGCCTGCCGACCAAGCCGCGCTGGCCGAATTGTCCTCTCTCGTGCTGCGATACGGCTCCGACATGGAGGTTGCGCGAGCCAACAACCGGCAGGGCCTCCCCGTCGGTGCCGCCTATCTGCGCGAGGCCAGCGCCGACTTGCGCGGCCGGGGGATGACACTGGTCGAGTCCCTCCTGGATGCCAACACGGCCCGCGCGAAGGCATCCCTCGACGACCAACACCCGCTGTGGGTCGCGATCCCCCCGATCCTCGCGCTCGTGCTGCTCGGGGTCGTCAACCAGTGGATGGCCCCCCGTTTCCGGCGCCGCGTCAACACCGGGATCGCCATCGCCGCCGTTGGAGTGCTCGCCCTCGGGATCGCGGCTGTCTCGGCCTCGGCGAGCCAAGCCGCGGAGAACGCGCGCCTCAGTTCGGGCGAGTATGCCGATCTGGTCGCTGCGGCGCAGGCGCGTGGCGCCGCGAACTCGGCCAAGTCCAACGAGAGCCTGCGACTGGTCGCGCGCGGCTCGGGCAAGACGTTCGAGGATGCCTGGGGCAAGGACGCGACCGCCGTCCGGGACACGATGCCGGGCGAGTCCGACGACGCGTGGAGCGCCTATGAGGCCAGTCACCGCGAGATCGTCCAGCTCGACGACAGTGGTGACTGGGACGGGGCCGTCAAGGTGGCCACGGACACCACCGCCGGCTCGACGGCGACTTTCACGGCCTTCGACGACGGCATCGCGACCGTCGTCAAGGACAAGGCCTCGACGGTCCGCGACACGCTCACCGGAGGCCGGGCGATGCCACTGATCACTGCACTGCTCACCCTCCTCGGAGGGCTGGGCGCCACCTATGCCCTCTGGCAAGGGATCGGTCGGCGACTCGAGGAGTACTCATGACCGCCACCACATTCCGTCAGCGGCTGATGGCCGGCGCCGTCGTCGCGGTCCTCGCCTCGGCGTTGACCGCCTGCAGCGGGACCATCCCCACCGTGGTGCCCGAGGCCTCGTCGGCGCCCTCGGCGTCGGCCAGTGCCTCGGCCTCGGCTGCGCCCGCCGCACCCACCTGCGACAACGCGACGCAGTCCTACGCCCCCACCGGCCCGCTGCCGACCGCGGAGGGCCTGCCCGAGGGCTCGACGATGGCGGCGATCCGAGCCCGTGGGCGGCTGATCGTCGGCGTCTCGGCCGACACCTACCTGCTGGGTGCCCGCAACCCGCTCACCGGGCAGATCGAGGGCTTCGACATCGACCTCGCCAAGCAGGTCGCCAAGGCGATCCTGGGCAACGAGAACGCAATTCAACTCGTCGTCATCACCGCTGCCGATCGGATCCCGGCGCTCCAGCAGGGCCGTGTCGACATCGTCGTCCGCAACATGACGATGAACTGTGCGCGCTGGCAGGACGTTGCCTTCTCGCAGGTCTACTACCAGTCCGGCCAGAAGTTGCTCGTCCGGCGCGGCAGCCCGATCAAGAGCCTGGACGAGACCTCGGGCGTCAAGGTGTGCGCACCCAAGGGCACGACGACCTACACCAACCTCACGCGTCTCGCGCCGAGCGCGGTGGCCGTCGGCGCTGACAACCACACCGGCTGTCTCGTGCTCTTCCAGCAGGGTGACGTGGACGCGATCACCGGCGACGACACGGTGCTCGCCGGGCTCGCCGCGCAGGACCCGTATGCCGTGGTGACCGACGCGCCCGCCGTCACCCAGGAGCCCTATGGCGTGGCCACCAACATCGCTGCCGTCGACCTCGTGCGCTTCGTCAACCAGGTCCTCGAGGCCATGCGGGCCGATGGACGGTGGACGGCGATGTACAACCGCTGGCTCGCCCCGACGCTCGGGACCGGCACCGGCCAGCCGACGCCGACCTACGGCCGCGGGTGAGCATCGTGCCGCGCGGCGCCGTTCTCTCGCCCCAAGCGCCGGGGCGCATGGGGCAGCAGTTGGACCCCGCGGTTGCCCAGAGATATCTGGCTGATCTCGGTGAGTGGGTGCTCGCGCGCCGTGAGGAACTGGACCAGCTCGACCAGGCCGCCCTCGCCCCCGAACGGCGGGCCGAACTCACCGGTGACCTGACCCTGTCGATGGCGCTGTGGAAGGCCGTGAGCGATCGGCACGACCTGCTGCTCGCGACCTGGGACGGTGGGCGGGTCGGTCCGGCCGAGCGCGAGCGGCTCTCGGTGCTCATCTGGGGTCGCCTCGACGCCAGTCTCGACCCGGTGGCCCTGGACGCCGCCGGGCGTCACGGCGCCGGCGCGCTCGCGGTGTCCCTGCCCGAAGCCTGTCGCCTGTCCGACGCCCTCGCCGGGCAACTGCGGGTCCGACTGGCCCTCGACCCCGCCGCCGACGAGAACGCCCGCCGGATCAAGGCCCTGCGCGCGCAACTGGAGCGACTCCGTGACCAAGTCGCTCTCGAGCCCAGTGTCAGCCGCGACGCGGCCGGCCGGCAACGCGACGAACTGGCAGCCCGCACCGACGACCTCGTCGCTCGCTTCGACCGGGGCGGCGACGTCGGCGGACTGCTCGGGCCGCTCGAGAACGACGCCGCCCGTCTCGAACGCGACCTCATCGTCGGTGGCGTGAAACGGCGTGAACTCGTCGACGACGTCCGCGACCTCACCGAGCGCCGGGACGCCCTCTCCGCCCGAGGCAAGGCCGTCGAATCCCTTGCGGCACAGGCAGTTGCCGCTGTGGACCCCTCCCCGAACTATGCCGTCCCCGATGTCGACGCGCTGGGACCGGTGCCGACGTCGGCGGGTGAGATCGCGGCATACCGAGGGAGGCTGGAGCGGGTGGGTCGCGCGATCGACATCGCCCAGGACGCGTATGCCGCGGCCCTCCACGAGCGCGACGACCTCCTCGCGGCGCTGGCCGCGTCCCGGACGATGGCCGGAGCCGCGGGGGTCGCATCGATGCCCGATGTCCTCTCGGCGGATCGGCTGGCGACCGACCTGCTCGAACGCTCGCCGTCACCGGTCCCGGTGGCCAAAGCGGCCGTGGACCTGCATCGCGCATGGGTGGCGTGGTGGTCCTCCCCGGGTGGGGAGCGCACCGCTCGACGACTGGGATTGGGGAAGGACACAGCATGACTGCCTGCACGCAACCGGGGTGCACCGGGTCGATCGTCGACGGCTACTGCGATGTGTGCGGGTCGCCGGGCGGCAGCGGCAGCGGCAGCGGCGGTGGCAGTGGGAGTGGCAGTGGCAGCTCCGCACCGAATCCCGCCAATAGTGCACTTTCTGCCGCCGCCGAGGGCGGGCGGTGCGCCCAGCCGGGCTGCTCGGGGACGATCGTCGACGGCTACTGCGATGTCTGTGGCACACCAGGATCCGCAGCCGGGGTCGGGGGTTCTGCCGCCGCACCAGAACCCACCAATAGTGCAGTTTCTGGGGGCGGGGGAGTCGGCTCGGGACCGATCGAGGAGGACGCCACCCAGGCCACGCCGATGGGCCACACGCCCTCCACCGCGAGTGCCTCGACCCGATTGGGTTCTGCCGCATTGGGGTCGGCTCGGGTGGGCACGTCAGCGACTCGGCGCGTGCGCAGTGGGTCGACCAGGCTCCGCTCGGCGCGACTCGGCGCCGGGCTGACGCGCGTCCCACCGGCACCGGCCATGGATGCGGCCAAGGCGATCAATCCCAACCCACAGGTCCCGGAGGACAAGCGCAACTGCTCGGTCTGCGGGGCGCCGGTGGGCCGCTCCATCGACGGACGACCCGGGCGCGAGGAGGGCTTCTGCCCGAAGTGCGGCGCGGCATACTCCTTCACCCCGAAACTCCACTCCGGTGACCTCGTGGCCGGGCAGTACGAAGTGGCCGGCGCACTCGCCCACGGCGGTCTCGGATGGATCTACCTCGCCCGCGACCGCAATGTCTCCGACCGTTGGGTTGTCCTCAAGGGTCTGCTCAACTCCGGCGACAAGGACGCCCTCGCCGCGGCGATCGCCGAGCAGCGCTTCCTCGCCCAGGTCGAGCACCCGCTCATCGTCGAGATCTACAACTTCGTCACCCACGACGACGCCGGCTACATCGTCATGGAGTACGTCGGGGGCAAGTCGCTCAAGCAGATCCTCAAGGCGCGGATGTCCGAGACGGGCGGTGCCTACAACCCGTTGCCCGTCGACCAGGCCCTCGCCTACATCATCGAGATCCTGCCGGCCTTCCAGTACCTCCACGACCTCGGCCTGGTCTACTGCGACTTCAAGCCCGACAACCTCATCCAGGTCGGTGACGCCGTCAAGCTCATCGACCTCGGCGGGGTGCGGCACATCGACGACCAGGAGTCGGCGATCTACGGGACCGTCGGCTACCAGGCGCCCGAGGTCGCGGAGGTGGGGCCGACCGTCGCGTCGGACATCTGGACGATCGGGCGCACCCTGCTGGTGCTCTGCATGGAGTTCAAGGGCTACCAGTCGACCTACCTCTCCTCGCTGCCCGACCCGGCGAGCACGCCGCTCTTCCAGGAGTACGACTCGCTCTACTGGCTGATCGCCAAGTGCTGCGCCCTCGACCCGGACGATCGCTTCGCGTCCGCCGACGAGTTGCGGGTGCAGGCGCTCGGGGTGTTGCGCGAGGTCGTCGCGCAATCGACCGAAGGCACGGCACTCACTTCGTCCGCCTCCCAACTCTTCACCACTCCCGCGGTGGCGACGGCCACCCTCGACTGGTCGCAATTGCCGTGGCTGCGTGCGGACACCTCCGATCCGCAGCACTCCTGGTTGTCCTCGGTCGCGCCGGGCGATCCGAAGCAGCGTCTGGCCGACCTGGACGAGGCGCCTGAATACACGGCGGAGGTGGGGCTCGCCAAGGGTTACGAGCATGTGCGCTCCGGCGATGCCGCGGGCGCCATCGCCGAGGGCAAGCGGATCCTCGACCTCGACCCCTGGGACTGGCGGGCGCTGTGGCTCTTCGGAGTTGCCGCCCTGCAACAGGGCCAGGCACCCGTGGCTCGCGACAACTTCAATGCCGTCTACCGACAGGTCCCCGGCGAGTTGGCTCCCAAGTTGGGGCTCGCGATCGCGTGCGAGGCCAGCGGCGAGGGCGGTGTCGCCGAGAGCCTCTACCGCACCTGCGCCTCCACCGATGCGGCCTACCTGCCGCCCGCGGCCTTCGGGATGGCCCGGTTGCGGGCGGCTCGCGGCGATGCCGAGGGTGCGGTCAAGGCGCTCGACCTGGTGCCGAGCACGAGTCGCGGTTTCGGAGAGTCGCGACGGTTGCGTGCCACCTACCTCCTCACCGGCGCGACCGACCTCGGGCGTCTCGACGCGGCATACCGTTCCTTGGACGGGGTGCGGATGGACGTCACCGAGCGCGAGGGCATCTCTGCCCGCATCCTCGAGCGGGCGGTCCAGGTCGTGGGGTCCGGTGGTCGGAAGCCGGGCACCGTCGGGCCGTATGCCGCGGACGAGGTTTCGCTGCGCGCGGCCCTCGAGGAGCGCTACCGGCTGTTGGCGCGCGAGGCGGGGACCCGCGAGGAGCGGATCGACCTGGTCAATCGCGCCAATGCGGTCCGGAACTGGAGCCTGACGTGACGTGTTCTTCCTGTGGTGCCGACCTGGCCGCTGATGCCCTCTTCTGTGAGGCATGCGGCGCGAAAGTCGGTTCAGGACAGGCGCCGACGGCGCTGACGGTGCCGGTCGGAGCAACTGACGAGGACAGCCCGATCAGCACGCCGACAGCGGTCCGCGCACCCGTGGAGGTGTCGGCGCCGCAAGCCCGCACGTGCGCCGAGTGTGGCGGCACGGTGGGCGCCGACGGCTACTGCGAGTCCTGCGGTCTCAAGGCGGCCAGCGAGCGCGACCATTTCCGTGAGGCCCCGACGGCCTGGGTGGGCGGGGTGTGCGATCGCGGGATCGTGCACACGCGCAACGAGGATGCGATGGCCCTGTGGGCCGACGATGCCGCCCCACGACGGGCAGTGCTCGTCGTGTGCGACGGGGTGTCCTCGTCGAAGGACTCGGACGTGGCGTCCCTGGCCGGCGCCCGGGCCGCGCGGGAGGTGCTGCGACCAGCAATGCCGCAGGGCATGGGCACGGCCGAGAGCGCCGACGCCGCCGCGACCAAGGTGCTGACCTCCGCTGCCGCAGCCGCCAACACCGCGGTCGTCGCCAACACCGATCCGGCGTCCGAATCACCGGCGTCGTGCACCTTCGTGGCCGTGACGATCGACGGGAACCTGCTGCGCCACGCGAACATCGGTGACTCGAGGGCGTATTGGTTTGCTGACGGCGGTACGGGCGTGCAACTGACGGTGGACGACTCGATGGCCCAGATGCTGGTGGCCGGTGGCGCTCCGCGTGCGGAGGCCGAGGCTGCTCCGCAGGCGCATGCCATCACCAAGTGGCTCGGCCGGGACAGCCCCGACATCGTGCCGGTGGTCGGATCCCTCGTCGTCGACGGTCCGGGCTGGGCGATGGCGTGCTCGGACGGCCTCTGGAACTACGCGTCGGAGCCGAGCGCGATCCGGGCCCAGATGGATGCGGCAGGCACGACCGACCCCGGTGCCCTGGCACTCGCACTCGTCGAGTTCGCCAAGGCGGCCGGCGGCCACGACAACATCACCGTCGCCCTGGCCCGCGTCGAGCCCTGACCGGCCTCCGCGGCCTACCGCTGCCTCGAGCTGGGTCCGCCGAACAGGCAATCGTGGTGTGTTCCACCGTGCGTGTGGCGGCGTGTCAGTCACGACACGCCAAGTAGTCGCGACCAATGGCTGTCCGACGGGCCGCTCCCGGCCGCGATCACGCGACGATCAGGGCATGGCTGAACTGACTGCAGACGAGAAGGCAACCGTTCGCGATGCCGCCCTGGGCGCCATGGCGCTGGTCTCCCGCGCCGACCCCGGCTTCTTCACCACCTTCAAGGAGTCGGTGGCCGGCTCCCGCGCGCTCGCCGCAGCTCCGGAGGGCGTGCGCGACCTGCTCAAGGCCGAGGGCTTCCCGACGCCGCCGCGTGGCACCGCTGAGGAGGTCACTCCGGCGGTCATGGACCAGCTCGGGGCCGCGGTCGGCCTGCTCCAGGGCAAGGCGCCCGAGCAGGTCGAGGGGTTCAAGGCCGTCGTCCTCGGGGCCTGCGACGCGGTCGCCAATGCCTCCAAGGGCGTCGCACCCGAGGAGAGTGCCGTCATCGACCAGGTGCGCAGAGCCCTCGCCGATGCCGAGCCAGGCCCGGCCTCCGCTGAGGACGTCGAGGGTCGTCACCGTCTTGGCCAGGACACCCGGGTGGCGGTAGGTGACGCCCGTGACGAGGGTGCCGAGCTCGATGCGGGAGGTGAGCGCCGCGGCATACGCCAGGGCGGAGTACCCCTCGAGCATGTCGAGTTCTGGCGGGCCGATCATCGAGATTTGGAAGAAGTGGTCCATCACCCAGAGTGAGGTGAGCCCGGCGTCCTCGGCATTGCGCGCGATCCGCCCGAAGGCGGGCCCGATGGAGGCCGGTGCGCCCGGCCAGGAGAAGTAGGAGACCTGCAGCCCGAAGTCCATCGCCTCATCCTTCACCCACGCTCCCGCTGGAACCAGTCGTCAGGTTGAATGGTCTGACACACGCAGGGCAGGACGACGAAGGGGAGACGATGGCCGACTTCACCGCGGCGGTGTACCAGAACGAGTTCCTCGCCGACGGGGGCACCGATGTACAGGCGATCGTGTCGGTCACCTGCGCCAATGCCGGCAAGGCCGGCCAGGGCGGCAGCGGGGACGCCGGCGAGATCATCATCATCGACACATCGGGCTCGATGGGTGTCGAGACGATGGAGGGTGCCAAGGCGGCCGCGATCGCGGCGCTCAACGAGATCGTCGACGGCACCTGGTTCTCGGTCATCTCGGGCAATGGCGCGGCCTTCCTTGCCTACCCGAACGTCCGCTCCGGCCCGGGCATGGTCAGGATGGATGACCGCACCCGAGGCGAGGGGGCCCGCGCCATCAATGCCCTCAGCGCGGCCGGCGGCACCGTCATCTCCACGTGGCTCGACCTCGCGGGCACGCTCTTCGCGTCGGTCCCCGAGGTCACCCAGCGCCACGTGCTGCTCCTCACCGACGGCGAGAACAACGAGCCCGCCTCGGTGCTCGATGCCGCCATCAAGCGCGCCACCAACTACTACCAGGCGGACTGCCGAGGCGCCGGCACCGATTGGAAGGTCTCGGAGATCCGCCGCATCGCGCAGGCCCTGCTCGGGACGGTCGACATCATCCCGGAGCCGGCCCAGATGGAAGCGCAGTTCCAGGAGATCATGCGGGCCTCCATGTCGCGCGGTGTCTCCGATGCCCAATTGCGGGTGTGGGCACCCCAGGGCGCGCAGGTCGTCTTCGTCCGGCAGGTGCTGCCCACCGTCGAGGACCTCACTGCTCGGCGTACGGCTGTCAATGACCTCACCGGTGCCTACCCCACCGGCGCCTGGTCCGACGAGACCCGTGACTACCACGTGAGCGTGCGTCTGCCCGCCAAGGCGCTCGGCCAGGAGCAACTCGCCGCGCGCGTGCAGATCGCGATCGGTGACGACGTCAAGGCGCAGGGCCTGGTCAAGGCCAAGTGGAGCTCGGACGACAACCTCACCGCGCGGATCGACTCCCAGGTCGCGCACTACACCGGCCAGACCGAGTTGGCCGCCGTGATCCAGGAGGGCCTGGCCGCGAAGTCGGCCGGCAACGAGGAGCTCGCGACGACCAAGTTGGGCCGTGCCGTCCAGCTCGCCGCCGAGACCGGCAACGACGAAGCCACGGCCAAGCTGCGCAAGGTCGTCGACGTCCAGGACGCCGAGGCCGGCACCGTCCGCCTGAAGAAGGCGGTCGAGAAGGCTGACGAGATGGCCCTCGACACTGCCTCGACGAAGACGACGCGGGTGCGCAAGTGAAGTGCCCGGCCGGCCACGAGTCGGCGGCCACGGACTACTGCGACATCTGCGGCGAGGCGATGGACCCCGCAGCGTCGATGGACCCCGCAGCGTCCGGGGATTCCGTCGCCACAGCGACGGAATCCCCGGACGCAAGCGCAGGGGCGACGGGGGTGCCGACGGAGGGGGACCCGCCGTGCCCGAACTGCGGCATACCCAATCCGCCGGAGGCGCTCTTCTGCGAGAACTGTGGCTACGACCACACGACCGGCGCCATGCCACGACGTGAGGACCCGGCCGCCTCGACGGCCCCTGACACGAACACCTCTCCAGCACTGGCCAAGGCTTGGGTTGCCGAGGTCTGGATCGACCCCCAGTGGTATGCCGCGCAGGAGAGTCCCGATCCGCTCCCGTCCCCGGGCCTGCCGGCCGTCGTCGTCCTCAAACACACGTCACTCCTCATCGGCCGGACGTCGGTGAGTCGCGGGATCACGCCCGACATCGACTGCGGCAACGACAACGGCGTCTCGCGGCGGCATGCGCAACTGACGACGGACGGGACGCGCTGGTTCGTCGAGGACCTGCAGTCGAGCAATGGCACCTTCGTCGGGGACGCGACCGGCACCCCGCCCACGTCGCCGATCGCGATCGGGCGCAAGGTCGAGGTGGCCGAGGACGCCCGAATCTATGTGGGGTCGTGGACGCGGATCGTGCTGCGTGAGGCGCTCGACGGCGAGGTCTAGTGAGGTGGTCGCCGGCTCGGCAGCCATCGTCGGATCATTCGTTGCCGGGTCGATCCTTCACGAGCAGACCCGCGTGCATCGTCGCCCTGCTCGTCACCGGCATCCCGGAGGCCCGTCGAGGTCGGGTCATCACCCTGGTCAACGGTCTCTCGCGAGCCTGCACCGCCCTCGCCCTGCTCCTCGGTGGAGTGTTCGCCACCACAGTCGGGGCGCGCGGCATACGTCGTCGCGGGGGTGGCCGGGCTTGCGGTCGCGATGGGCCCTACGGCGGGTCTCAGTCCGGCGTGACCTCGCGAACCCTGCCCTCGTCGACCTCCCAGCGGCGGGTCAGGCGCACTGACTCCAGCATCCGCCGGTCGTGGGTGACGAGCAGCACGGTGCCGTCGAAGGCGTCGATCGCCTGCTCCAACTGCTCGATGGCGGGCAGGTCCAAGTGGTTGGTCGGCTCGTCGAGGACGAGGAGATTGACCCCGCGCGCCTGAAGCAGCGCGAGGGCCGCCCGAGTGCGTTCCCCGGGGGACAGCGATCCGGCCGGTCGGGCGACGTGGTCGGCGCCGAGGCCGAACTTGGCCAGCAAGGTGCGCACCTGCGCGTGCGTCCAGTGCGGCATCTCCTCCTCGAAGGCTCGTCCCAAGGCGGCCTCGGACTCGAAGGCCGTGCGGGCCTGGTCGACCTCACCGACGACGACGGCCGACCGCAGGCCGGCGGAGCCGCGCGTGGGTGCCAACCGGCCCAGGAGCAGCGCCAGCAGTGTGGACTTGCCGGCACCATTGGGACCCGTGATCGCCACGCGATCGCCGAGGTCGAGTTGGAGGTCGACAGGCCCCAGCTCGAAGGTGCCGCGTGCGACGGACGCACCACTGGCGACCGCCACGATGTCGCCGGAGCGGCCGGCGGAGGCGATGGTGAACTGGAGGTGCCACTCCTTGCGTGGCTCCTCGACGACCGCGAGCCGCTCGATCATCTTCTCGGTCTGCTTGGCCTTTGCCGCCTGCTTCTCGGATGTCGCCTGCGCGTGATGACTGACGAACTTGTCGCGCTCCTTCTTGGTTTTCCTCTTGCGCAAGGCATTGCGCGTGCCCTTGTCCATCCACGCCCGCTGTCGTCGGGCCCGCTCCTCGAGCCCGGCCTTGCGCGCGGTGTAGTCCTCGTAGGACTCACGCGCCTGACGTCGGGCGATGGAGCGTTCCTCCAGATAGGAGTCGTAGGAGCCGCCGTAAACGGCGACGCGTTGCAGGGATCGGTCGATCTCGACGACCGAAGTGACTGTCCGAGAGAGGAACTCGCGATCATGACTGACCAGCACAAGGGGTGCATCGAGGGAGAGCACGAAGTCCTCCAATGCGTCGAGCCCGGCCAGGTCGAGGTCGTTGGTCGGTTCGTCGAGCAGGTAGGCGTCGTAGCGCGACACGAGCAGCCCGGCCAGCGAGACCCGCGCCGCCTGCCCGCCGGAGAGGGACCGAACTTCACGGTCGAGGTCGACCCGCAACCCGAGGTCGGCCGTCACAACGTCGAGTCGCTCCTCGACATCCGCGCCGCCGAGGGCCAACCATGTGTCGAGCGCCACGGCATACGCCTCGTCGGCGGCGGGGTCACCGGTCGCGAGTTGCTCGGCGGCGGCCTCCATCCGCGTGGAGGCGTCGGCAACCCCGGTGCTGCGCAGGACCTGCCCGCGGATCGTCTCTCCCGGTCGCGCCTCGGGTTGTTGGGTGAGGAAGCCGAGGTGGGCATCGCGCGGTGACACCGTGACCGACCCGGCGTCGGGGGCCCGCAGGCCGGCGAGCAGGCGGAGAATGGTCGACTTGCCGGCGCCATTGGGTCCGACCAGGCCGACGACGTCACCGGGCGCCACCACCAGGTCCAGACCCGAGAAGAGCTCGCGATCGCCGAAGGCCGCGGCCACCCCTCGGGCCTGGATCGTCGCGCTCACCGCACAATCCTTTCACCGTATGCCGTGAGCGCGCTCCTACGTTTGTGCTCGCGGGCCGCCGGTCGTCTGCCGCCGGCCCACCCTGGTGCCATGCACCGCGCGGACGCACCGTGCGGGAACATCCGCGGCAACTGGGAACAACCCCGTCAACCGATCGGTGGACACGACGATCAACCGGCCGTTGGTGCCGACGGGCTGGTCCACTTGGCAGGATCGGTGTCATGGGGACCAACGCGATCAGCATGCGGGGACTGACCAAGACCTACGGGAGCAAACGAGCCGTTGACGGGATCGACCTCGACATCGAGTCCGGAGAGGTCTTCGCGATCCTCGGACCGAACGGGGCCGGCAAGACGACGACCGTCGAGATCCTCGAGGGTTACCGTGACCGCGACGCGGGTGATGTCCGCGTCCTCGGCACCGACCCACAGGGAGCGAATCGCCACTGGCGCAACCGGGTCGGGATCGTCCTGCAGTCCACGACCGGCCTCGACCTGTTGACGCCGCGGGAGGCGCTGCGGGCCAACGCGAAGTTCTATTCACAGACCCGCGACCTCGACGAGGTGATTCACGCCGTTGGCCTCGATGAGAAGGCCGACGCCCGGATTGCCGGCCTCTCCGGCGGCCAGAAGCGGCGCGTCGACGTCGGCCTGGGCATCATCGGCAGGCCAGAACTGCTCTTCCTCGACGAGCCGACGACCGGCTTCGACCCGCAGGCTCGTCGCGACTTCTGGCAGCTCATCCGCAGCCTCGCCGACGAGGGCACGACGATCGTGCTGACGACGCACTATCTCGATGAGGCCGAGGCGCTCGCTGACCGCGTCGGAGTCATCGCCGGCGGCAAGCTCCTCGCCCTCGACACCCCGACGGGACTCGGTGGCCGCGACACCGAGGAGGCGACCATCAGATCGGAAGAGCACACGTCTGAACTCCAGTCACACCTCTGTATCTC
>ENA-UPSM01004806-UPSM01004806.1-activated-sludge-metagenome-genome-assembly--contig:-NODE-4806-length-13944-cov-5.161639_pt1 | contig 13944 bp, 29 predicted proteins | sample MGYA00238181_ERZ773283 | MGnify/ENA primary metagenome ERZ773283 (study PRJEB29023, sample SAMN05720199) | activated sludge metagenome | isolation source: Anaerobic digester | place: Japan... | reverse complement strand
CCCGTTGGAGATCACATTTACGTCGCTGGAGATCACATTTAGCTCGCTGGAGATCACATTTGGAAACAGGAACTCGTAGCAAACCGTCTTCTTGCCCTGGCCCATCGTCTTACCCTCACCGAGCACCTTCAGGTAGCCATCCTCGACCATCTGCTTGAGGGTTCGGTTGACGAACTCACGTGTACATCGCGCCTTGCGCGCAAGGTTCTCGTTCGACATCCAGAACTCGTTACCCAGGTCGGTGTTCACTACGTCAGCGATCGCAATGTGGATCAGCAGTTGCTTGCCTTCGTACGGGCTAGACTCAAACGCCCAGCCCAAAGCCTTGTTACTCATATTTTCCTTCCATAAAGTCCTCCCAGGATCGGGAGCCTTTGCGCAGGTTACAAGATACACAGAGCGTGTGCAGATTGTCAGGATCTGTCTTCCCGCCCCGAATCTGTGGGATCTTGTGGTCTACGCACAACGGGCCATCTGATTTACAGTTCACACATCGAAAATCATCTCTCGCGTAGATCCATGCACGGAAATCGGGGCAAATTTGCTGTCGAGTACGTTCTAACCCGGCTTTTGCACGGTTTTCGGTGCATTTCGCGCACTTGAGACGCAACGAGTGTCGTTTTCCGCACGGTCGTACCTGATACGACCGCTGTGAACCCGTACTGGGCCTGCTATACTGAGCGCTGATGTTGGACGAACGCATGGAAGATCCCTACGAGGCTGAAGAACGCGAACGCATCGAGCAGAACCGTCGAGAACGGCTCGCCTCGGTACGACAGCGTATGAGGATCATATCAAACTCAGCTGTGGATGACGAACCTGAAGAGGAAACTGCTCCCACAGAGCCTGAAACCACCGAACCGTCACGCACCGACATCATCCGGGCTAATCGCGAGCAAAAATGGATCGAAAAGGTACCTCCCAAGTTCCTTCCTGCCTCCATTTCCACGCTCCCACCCAAGATGCGCAAAGCTGCGGTCAGCTGGATCACCCACCAGTTCCCTCAGGGCCAGAATCTTGTTCTTCACGGTCCGACAGGCGGCGGAAAGAGCACTTTGGCGTACGCTATCGCCCGTGAACTCTACTGCGGCGGTACTGTTTGTAAAATTTGGCAAACAGCAGCCCTAATGCGTGAACTACGACCCAACGATGGCTCACGACAGATCTTCGATCAGGTTCAGAACGCCGGATTGCTGTTCTTGGACGACGTTGGAGCCGAAAAAGAGACAGAATGGACCGAAGAACAGCTGTTTCTGATCATCGACCACCGTTGGCAGTACAATTTGCCAACAATTGTTGCCACAAACCTCACCGAAGACGCCCTTCATGAGCGTTTGAGCGACCGAATCTACTCACGACTCCACCACGGAGCGGAAATCCGCCTTGTAACAGGTCAAGATTACCGCAATACGCATGAGGATGCTTAATGCCCGACGTACATGACCTGATTGACGAACTTCTAGACGAAATCGAGGGGATGGGTGAAGATTATGCTGCCACCCACACCAAGATCGCGCTCCAAATGATGGATGACGACTCCCCAACATCAGTTGAAATCGTTGCTTTCTACCTTCAATGGGCTATTTCGCACAGAAACATTGTTGAAAACGGCTTCAAATCGCTCTGTAACTGCCAAGCAGGCTGGTTACAAGGCACAGACGGAGGGGTTAAGCCATGCCCACGGTGCAACTCTGAATCCAATGAGAAATGGTATACTGAGTATGTAGACTCAGACCAAGGACCTCAATGACCGATGATGCAACACCGACTCCACTTCGCCTTTCTTTCAGTAGCATGTCACTGTTCAAACAGTGTCCGAAGCGTTGGGAATTCCGTTACATTGACAAGCTAGGCGACCCGGCAGGGTACGCCGCTACTCTCGGATCGTTTGTTCATCAATGCTTTGAGCATTTCTTTGAGCTACCAGCTGCAAAACGAACCCGCGAAGCCATGAAGGCAATCGCCCGTGAACAATATGATCTTTTCATCACCCACGAACGTTACGCAACCGAATTCGCAGAAAACGTAGGCACCGAAGAAGCAGATCATAAGCTATTCCGACAAAAAGCATGGATCTCGATCATGTCTTTGTGGGAATTCGAGAACCCCGAATCAGTTAAGGTTGTTCATAATGAGTACGAATTTCTTTTGGACGTGGATGGCATCAAGGTTAAGGGTTTCATTGACCGTTTGGAAGAAAAGAACGGTAAAGTCGAAATCGTTGACTACAAGACAGGGAAAGCCCCAATGCGTCGGTACCAAGCCGACAAGCTCGAACAGCTGTACTTGTACGGGGCTGCTGTGCTTGAGGACTTCGGGGAAATGCCGTCGAAGGGAAAGCTCTACTTCCTAGGATCTGAGATCGTCTCAACGCCCCTTAACAAGGGCCGTGTGGACCTTATTCGCCGGAACATTACTGCTACCGCAGTGAAGATCAACAAGGCTAAGATCAACGGATTTGAGCCTACAGTGGGGCCTCTGTGCGCTTGGTGCGCGTACGTGGATAAGTGCCCTGCCGGTCAAGAAGAAATCACTTGGAGATCCAAGGAAGGTAAGATCAAAAAAGCTGCGCCTGGCTACCAATTGGGGAAGGAACTGGCGGCAGCTGCGGCTCTTGAGGCTGAGACTTACTTTTAAGCTCAGTTTGTGCTTCTTTGCACCCACGCAAATCTACACTGCATGATGACGCGCGATTGCCGCTGAACCCCTTGAGAAAGTGGTGCAGCGGCAATTCGCGTTTACATCTAAGACATGTTTGGGTTTCGTTCACAAATCAAGTTTACCAGCAACGATAAGACCGCGAGCCTGATTCCAACCTTCAAAGTTAGAAAGGATGTATTCACCTGGCGCAGCTGGGGTGCATACATGTTCGAACGGCGACAAGTGTGGCGGCGATTGGGACGCCAAACGAGAATACAACTTGAGGTCAGCTTCAATGTCACGCTTGCCATCGTGGTTCAAATATGATACACGGGCGCAACGTGCCACGCTAAGCTCGATCTTTTCTTTCCAAGAAAGATGCTGTTCGTCATCCTGAACAAACGGGGTGTGCCATTCACCGTAAGCTAACAGCTTAGGTGTGGATGCGGCGATAGCAGCTTCGATCTCTTCGGCTGGCACCCGGATCTCACCCTGAGCGTCCTTATGGCAACGTTGCTTGTAGAAGTTCTCCCATTCGGTCGATGTCACCAGACAAACATGCTCAGCGAAAGGCTCAAACAAACGGTTGACATACGACTTATGTACGTTCATAGCGTCGAGTTTCTTCCCAAACTCGATAGCAGCGTCACGCGCTTCAAGCCACACTTTAGTGCAATAATCCGCATCCTCGCCAGTAAGTGGCTCCGCTGGGGTCATGCCCGACTGGTTTGTGCCCCACTCATATGGGATTGCTGGGCTTTCAGTGATGCTAGCAATGACCTTTGGAATTGGTCGGGCACGCGAAGAGGCGCTATTTCGTGAGAATGCCCGGTGTGTATTGAATTCGGCCAGGACAAACCTGTGCATGGTGACTTCAAGAGTCGTTACCCGAATACCTTCTGGTGAGATCGAGTCGCAAACTACTTTAGCTGGTTTCATGTATACCTTTCAAGGATTTCTCTGGCCCAAGCTACCATGTCTTCGGCTCTACCGCCTTTTGGTTGACTCGTGACCCAAAGTTCTAGATTGTTTAGACTGTTATCTATCTTGTCTGTGTTTTTGTGATGGACGTTTTCACCAGGTAGAAGACTGCGGCCTAAATGGCGTTCCATGACAAGACGATGCTGTGCCACGTAACCTTTAGTGTGTCCAGGATAATTATACCCTACGTACTCACGGACGTAACCTTCCTCAGTAGTTACTGTATCCCCGAGTTGTTTTCGGACCATTTTTGTGGCTCCGCGGCGTTCTCTGCCGACACGATCGTAGCGAATTTTCTTGTAGCAAGGTTGGCACACCCCAAGACAGTGGATCTCGCGATTGCAACCGTTAGTGCAGGTGCCAACGTTACTTTCGAGTTTAGGTCTTCCCATACCAGAATGTTACAGCCTGAGCCAAATTCAGTTTGTGGTACACAAACTATACACGAACACCTGTCGGTGTGATCGAATCTGCAATGACCTTAGCTGACATCAGCGCTCCAAAGTGATGTCAGAGAGCTTTTCCTCTTCTTGCCAATGTCGAGGGTTGTAGGTTGCACGGAACCTAGGAGGGATGGAGTGAGCAGAAAAGTAAGTCAAAGAGTTACGGCCCCGAATGAAATCGTACTCATCGAACTTTTCAATGCTGAACATGCCAACAAAGTTGTAGTTGCCAGCATAGCTACGGACAAACGGGTCATGAATGATGACCTTCAAAGTTCCGCCAGCAGGGAAAGTCCATGTGTTTGATGCAGGATCAAACTTAACATCAAGAACAGCAAACAGCCTAGCGTACTCTACCTGCACATACTCAAGTGTCTCCTGGTTGTGAACCAGAAACAAACCCTCATACTCAGGGACATCAGCGTACTGCACAGCAGCTACCATCAACGCTTCACGGGCCTCACGATCCTTCCGAGTCGAAAGGATCGTTTCGCGGGCGGCGGTTGACAGAAACTCTAGTTGCAGTTCTGACAACTCCAAATCGGATGGCACCATACGAAGGCGCGGAGCAAACTCGCTCATACTTGACTCCTAACGTTAGCGTTCAACGAACGCATGTTCTCTAGACGTGCGTGCAACATACGCATCACTTCACGCTTAGCCTTAGACTGGGCTTCCGCCAACAGATACTCGCGCATCTCAGTTTCAGACTCCAACTCCGAATTAGCTTCCTTGTCACGAACAGAACCAGATGACGCTTGGAAAGCACGGGCTTTCTTCTTCTTGAACTTTACCGCAGCAAGAGCTTCAGCTGTAAGAAGATCACCGTAATCGTACGTTGTCTTCTCCAACAGTTCAAGGTCGCTGACAATGCTTGCCTCGATGTCAGCTTGAGCGAGGATACGGCTACCAGTTGGTCGTTGCGTCATTACTTCTTCTTTCCGTTGACTACCTGCCATATTCTACTCTTCGTGACTCCAGTTAGAGACGCAATCTGATCCAAACTTAGACCTTTCTCATAACCGTCCTTGATCAGCAGCTTATGTGCTTCCCAGGCGCGTTCAGAGGTTGCGCGCATCTCAGCGAGAGCGTTAGCAGAAGTGGTCAGACCGCTAGCAACACCAGCCAAATCTTCTTTGATCTTCTTCATTCTGTCACCGACTCAATCCAAATCGAAACACCCTGCGATTCTCCACCCTCAACAACGTACTCTTTGTGAGCGGTCAACGAAACAACACGGCAGTCATCTTTTAACACGCCTGTTTCACCGTTGAACGTCAACGAATCCAGCACAGCACGCGCCAGCTTGTCAACATCGGGCTTCACTGTCATGTGGCGGCGCTTAGAAACTGGTACACTCTTAGGTCGGTCGAAACGGAACACCAGAGCTACCTTCACCGCATCTTCAAACGGAACCTCTACCTGAGGTAACGCTGCACGAATACTGTTACGCCACGTGTTGAGGCGCTTCGGCTTGTCACCTGTGCCTTCGATCAACATGATCTTGGCACCGCGACGTACAGGGGTCTTAGAACCTTGAGATTCGGGTTTTCCGTCTACGGTGATTGTAATCGCGTCCATCGTGTGCTATGCTACACACCGACCCGGTAACGGAAACCGAACTTCACGAAAGAGAACTCATGGGACAGCTTAAGTGTTACTCAGATTTTGGCGAGGAAATCCTCGGAGAGGCAGCTGTCGCTGTACGTAAGGCTGTGTTCGGCCTGATCGAACCTCCACTCTCTAAGCAGGCCGAAAGCCAGTGGCACACCTCTATCATCATCGCTGACGACGTTCTCAACGGCGAAGGACTCAACAACCTGTTCGATGATCTGAACGACCTTGTCGAAGCAGAAAACAACAGGGCTAATGACGCTGACGTGCGCGCAGCAGAAGCCGAAGAGCGCGAAGCCGCTTACGACAAGATGATCACCGAGTGGGGCGACCACATTCGTGAGTGCGCTGGCGACAACGAAGGTGCCTTCTGGAAGGGTGCCCGTTGGGCGATCGACGTGATGAACACCATCGAAAACATTCACTTCCCGCCTGTGTGGGATGATGAATCCGAAGAGGCGTCTGAAGCAGTCGACAACTCTGATGCCTTTGCCTTCTGACAATTACCTCACTCACGTAAGGGAACGTATCGTGGAAAACCCGGTCAACCCTATACCATACGCTATGGGTTCCGCTGTGTTCCCAGGGCTAGCCAAAGTGCTCGAAGAAATGAACGAGCTAGGAGAAGTGCTCTCCAAGATCCTCATGACAGGCAGCCTCAACCACTGGCACGGTGATCTGACCGACTCTCTGATCGAAGAACTGGGTGACGTGTGTTTTGCGGTAGGATATTTTGTGGATCACAACCTGAGCGATGGCGCTAAGGTTGTATTGAATAAGCAGATCGAAATGAAACAAGCTGCTTATGCTCACTTTGACGCTGTGGGCGATTTCACCCCCTGAGGTAACCATGCACAGTACAGCTAAGACAATCCTTGCAGCTCTCGCTCTTGTTGTTGTTCTTGTGCTAGGTTGGCGCTACATTTCGCTTTCCAGCGAAACCGAAATCAAGAACACCGAACGTGACCGTCAAAACTGTTTGGAAACAAACAACATTTGGTTGGATGCCGGTAGTGACAAGCCTGGCGCTTGTCTGATCCTCCCAACAACCACACTTCCTGCTTGACATTCGGGCGGTAGCCTGGTACGATGGTCTTCGTAAATCGAACGAAGGACACACATGTACGCTTATTCAGATCCGGCAGAAGACTTTTCTTTTTCGTCGCAGGAATTCTGGCACTCATTTTCTTCGCCTATGTGTTCTACGTGATCCTCACTATCCCTGACGGTAAGGTAGAAGATGCGAAACGGGAAGCGAAGGCCAAGATCGAGTGTCTTGCTGATGGCGACCAGTGGTTCACGTCGGTGAATGGCCGCGAGTCGGGTTGCATCGAGAGCGCCAAGTGACCTACACTGAGGCAATCGAGATCAACATCGGTGATAGCCGTGAGCGCACCGCTCTGAACATCTGTCATGGTTGCGGAGCGCTAGTTGCTTCCACCGAACAGCATGACGCTTGGCACGCTGCCCTACAGATGAACTTGATGAACGCCATGGGCGACAACCTGGCGTACATCAAGTGGCCCGAAGAATTCGACCCAACCGCTTGACAACCATGCCGAGCCATGATAGGATGACTCCATGAGATTCCTACTTATCGAACTACTCATCTTGGCGGTCGCAACGACCATCATCATCCTGGCGGTCACGTCAGCGTTGCATGTCGCTGTTGTCATCGCTCTTGTGATTGTTGGTGCGGGCCTCGCCCTCTACGGCACCTTCATGAACATCATCGGCAACGCCGCAGCATGGGTGATGAAGAACTCATGAAGGCTGTAGCTGCTCTCATCTTCCTTGCGGGCGTCTTCCTGACGACCTACAGCCTCACCGTGCTCTTGACTGGAACGGCCCTCACCCTTGCTGTGATCGCTGTTGTTGTCATCATGCTCCCGATTGCGTGGTGGTTGGGCGGGGAGCTAGTAGCGTGAAGTTCTGGCAGTCGTTCAAACTCGCACAGAACGGCGAGAACTACCTGACCAGGCAAGGACTGAACCTGCCATGGTTTGGTATCTACCTTCATCACATTGACAACCCGGACCCTGGGGATCATCTACATGATCATCCCTGGACGTTCTGGTCGCTGATCTTGCGTGGAGGATACGAAGAAACCTACTCAGGCATCGTCAAGTCCTTCCCGCAGCGCTACACATGGAAAGCCCCAGATCTGTACTGGCGTTACTGGGGTCGTGGATCAATCCACAAAATTGACCGCAATCACGCGCACCGTATTGATGCTGCTATTCCTGGCACCAAAACGCTGGTTGTGCGTGGCCCGAAGATTGCCCCTTGGGGGTTCTATACCGACAAGGGTTTCATTGATGCAGATGAATACCGAGATGAGAGCCGTGCTCTCACGAAAGAGGAAAAGTGATTACCGTAGAACGCCTTTCAAAGGAAATGAACGAAGTCATCACCGACAAGTTCGACACCGACGATTGTCGAATCGTTGAGGGTGTTGTTGTGATCATCGAGAACGGTGTTACCACTATGATCCCGCTTGACAAGGTATGGCAGGTTATTGTGGAGCCTGAAGACTGATGGAAAACATTCAGCACGTAGTTATTGATCGCCCCGGCACCGCCGCACCAGAACGGATCAGTAACGTCAACTACTTCGAAACGTATGCGAACAAAGTCCTTGAGGTTCGCTACGAGGTTGACGGTAAGCCACGTCAAAAGGTGTTCAATGCTGACGCATGGATCACCATAACTTCGTACCGTGATTGACATCCGTTGCGATTCATGTCATACTGAGATCGTACAACCCGCTGCTCTAGCGTTCTCGCCACCGGAAGGCACAATCGTACACAAGTACCATCTGTGTCAGCTGTGTTGGCGAGACATGAAAGCGATATTTCTGTGTTCAACAGACGCAAACAAATCCCTGTAACAAGCCGTCAAGACGGTAACTGTTCTGAGTGTGCTTACTTCCGCCCATCAGATATCGCTGATGGTTTATCGGTTGACAAGTGTTGTCGTAACGCACCTGAGATCGGTGGGTTCCCGATGGTGCTCCCAACCGATTGGTGTGGTCAGTTCGAAGCAATCGAAGGTGGAGAATACCCGATCGAGTACCCAATCTTCATTCAAACAAACCTGTTGAAGAAATGGTCGGTTAACGGTCCGTACGAGATTGATCGTGCAGCTGTTCATCAAGCTACGCAACTAGCGTGGGAAGAAATCAAACGAAGGTACAAAGTGAAATGAAGTATCTCAACACACCCGCAACCGACTACAAGATCGCTCTGATCCTCGCATTGGTCGCTATAAGCCTCACTTACGGCCTAGCGTTCCTTGTCGGGTGGATTACCGGGGTGGTCTTCCTTGAAGCCGCAGCGGTCTTCACAGCGTACGCTTGCACCTATCTGTGTGTGCGTCAACGACGCTGGCAGTACGCTGTCGGAATGGTCAGCACTATCCTGTTCGCTCTGCTGTTCTGGCAGGTTGGTCTTATAGCGTCAGCGCTACTTAACGTGTACCTCACGATCCAACTCATTTATGGTTGGTTTCGATGGGGAAAAGATAATGAAACCCGGCCTGTTACTCATGTTTCTTGGAAGATGATCCCGGTGTACATTATTGCCACAGTGGCAATGTACTTTGGTGGGGTGTGGGTGTTGACCGCCGCAGGCGGCGCGCTCGCCGGTTGGGATATCCTTATTCTGTTGGGTTCGTTGCTCGCCCAGTGGTTGTTGGATAACAAGAAAATCGAAACATGGTATGTGTGGACGGCGGTCAACTGGATCCAGATTCCTGTGTACTTCAGTATTGGTCTTCCTCTTACAGCTATCCAGTATGTGCTGTTCTTGGGTATGAACGCATGGGGTTGGAAAGCATGGAATGAGGATATGCAGCTTGACAAGGTGCCTGCTGACCTGTATGCTGAACAGCAGAAAAACGACCCCGAGTACATCACGTGTACGATCAACCTACAAGGAAACACATGAGTTTGTTTAAGCGTAAGATCGCTGACGCCCCCGACATCGGTACTTCGCTGACACTTACTGTCAGTAAGAACGGTGGGGTTGAGCGTTTCGGCACAACCGCCAAGATCGTTGACAAGCTGACGGTTGCGCTTGTTGATCGTGGTCGTAAGGCAGCTGACGTTGTGTGGGTTGCTCTTACCGAGTCACCGTTGAAGGCTACGATGCCTGATGGTCGTGAGATCAGTGTTGATGTTTCGAACGTCTACAACGACGGTAAGGGCGGGCCTGACGCTGAAGACACCGTGATTACAGGTATTAAGGCGTACGCTGAAACGGTTTCCGCTAAGGTGCCTGGCGCGCGTGACATGCCGCAACCGGTGTTTGATACCCGCTACAGTTCCATGTGGAACACTTTCTACCCCACCAAGGGCGACCCAGAAGAGTTCTGGTTGGCGTTCCAGCAGGGTTTGGTTGAATCTCTTAACCGTAGAGGTGTCGACATCCATAGCACCGCTGAGGCGATCTCGGTGATCAATCAGGCTCCGTCGAAGCTGAAGGGTATCCTTGTTGATGTTCCTTCAGGTGTCAACGGCAACACGTTCGACACCGGCTACATGCTGACCACTCAGGGGCATATGGTGAAGGTTGAAGGTAACCGCAGGTACGGTTACAACATCAACCAGTTTGAGTGGGATCTTTCACCTTCGGTGAGGTTCCGCGAAGGTAAGGCTCCTGGTTCAACCATCGCAACGAAGGTTGTTGACGTGGTTACGAACTACCGTACCGACCATCAGAACCGATGAAAACAGGTATTCTTGCGCTGGTATGCCTTCTGGTAACAGGGTGTGCCAGCGCAGGTGCTTCGTCTAAGCCACGTTGTGTCACGTTTGACTACGCTGTTGAGCAGTCGGTGAACTGGGTTCGAGATAAGGGTTCTGAAGACGGCAATTGGAGCGACACGTACGCTCAGCGTTCGCTGGCATGGTCAGCTATCGCCGCGAACCTTCGCGATTTAGGAAGCAATGGAAGCCAAGATTACAGCAAGGATTGCGTAAAGTAAATGCCTTTTGTTCTGCACACGCCAGCCCCCGACACGTTCGGGTTCCTCGACAGGTTTGTTGCAAAAATTGATGTTGACCCGACCACAGGATGCTGGTTGTGGAACGCTTCAATTATGCCTAAGGATGGGTACGCTTCGTTCTCGTTCGAAGGTCGCACTGTTCGAGGTCACATTTATTCGCATCGTCATTTGTTTGGTCAGATTGATCAGAAGGTGTATGATCGGGATCATTTGTGTCGGGTACGGCATTGTGTGAACCCGCATCATTTGGAGGTTGTGACGAAACGTGAGAACACGTTGCGTGGGGTGAGTGGGGCCGCTCAGAACGCCGCTAAGACCCATTGTGTGCGTGGTCATGCTTTCACCGATGAGAACACGTACGTGTATATCCGTGACGGCTGGCAGCATCGTGGGTGCCGTGCATGTAAACGTACCCGTCAGAACGCTTACGCTCAAGCCGCGAGGTTTGATGCAGCGCAGATCCCGTTGGAGTTATCATGAGGGGCGTAGCCCTCGCTATATTTTTGTGTCTTACCCTTAGTGGGTGTTTTTGATGATAATCGGGGTGCTGATGAAATGGCGGGGCTTGTGGTGGCTCGGGACGCGGTGTCTGGTCGTTACGGTGATTCTTGGTACTTGACAGTGAAGACAGCGGATGGTAAACTGGTGGAAGACATCGGGGTTGACGAATGGGTGTATGACATTTGTGATCTTGGTGAAGAGTACACCCCTGATTCGAAAGAACAGATTTGTGAGCCTTGACGATATCCCGTATGTTTGTGGTGATTGTGGCGCTGGTGGCGTGAAGCTGTGGCGTTCCTACAGCATGTTTTTGCGCCCCGGAGCATACAAATGCGCTGACTGTACAGCTGTGTACCGTGAAGCTGACATCAGCACACAGCACCCTGATGGGTGGCTGTTAGACAAAGACGACCGCAAAACATACATCATCGGTGACTGGTGGGTACCGGCTGTGCAATCACTTGATGACCCTGAAGTGATTTGGGGTTACACCAGTATCCCGACCGAAGATCTTGTTGTGTGGGAAACAATGCCACTAAGGAACAATAATGACTAACGCATGGGTTTTGATGACAGCTATGCCACCAACCTTTGGGCACAAAGCAATCATTGATTTTGCGTCGGAACTTGACGTGGTGCGAGCTAACGTGATGGTCAACACGATGCCTGACGAACCGTTCCCGTCAGCACGGGTGTGGGCTTTGAAAGAACATTACCGTTATAACCCCCGTGTTGACGTGATGTCTTACAACAAGGTTATTCAGCAGGTTCCTGCTGGTGACGATGATGTCGATTTTTGGAACATGTGGGATCGGTTGCTCCGACAGTACGGGTTTCAAACAGGTGACTATATTGTTGCGTCAGAGACATACGGGATTAAGCTAGCAGAAGTGTGCGGCGGTGTGTTTATGCCGTACGATCCTTCACGCGAAATTGTTGCTGCTCGCGCCACCAACATCCGTACCAGCACACAACACGAATTCGGTTATATCCTCCCAGAATTCCAAAAGTACCTACGTAAAACCATCACCATCTTCGGAGCAGAATCCACAGGTAAGACGACGCTGAGTAACGCTCTCCGTTACGCTCTTCCTGGTGAAGCGCACCGTATCCCCGAATATGCAAGACCATACTTGGAAACTGTTGGTAACGACCTTGACGATGGTGTGATGACACGGATCTGGAAAGGCCAACGTGCGTTGCAACGAAGTGCCGGTCGAGCCGCCGAAGGATACCCGTACATTATTCAAGACACCGACCTGTACTCTACTGTCGGATACTGGGAATTCTGGTCCCCAAACACCGTACCAGACAAACTCCGCACAGACGCACGCCTACTCTCATCTGACCTATACGTAATCACACAATCCAATGTGCCGTTCGAACCTGACCCGCTACGTTACGGTGGAGACAAACGCGAAGCCACCGACGAATACTGGATTGAACTATGCGAAACCTATCATCTGCCTTACGTTGTACTTCAATCCTCAGAAATCGAAGGCCGAATTGCAGAAGCCAAAGCACACGCAACCAAACTATTCGGCAACCCACTCGAATACCAACGACAAACCTGATGTAAGACACTAAGGTTTGAAATCATGTGCGAAAACGTCCCGGACCGGATAACGTTTTTCACGGAATTCGATCCCGCCGAAATTATGTTTTTCACACGGTTCGGTGGGGGCGGCTGCCCTCGGTGAACAACTCTATGTGCTGCCTTTGGTTAGCACGCGAGCTAGCGCCCACCACGTAGAGTGACGGGCGCTAGTGCTCGCGACAGTTAGCGTTCAGCGCATACGAGAGGGGTTGATGACTTGCGACAGGGGTACCGTGACGCGTGCTCCATTACGTGAGCGGCCTCGCTTGAGGGTAGCTACCACGTACCCTTCCCCTAGGTGGATAGCCTTGAGGGTAGCGGGCACTAGGGTACCTTGCGTTTCGATCAGGATCAGAGAGCCTACAGTGGGCATTTTAGGGCCTTTCTAGGAAAAGGTGGGGGTTAGGTGCGGGTAGGGCTATGCGCCCCTTAGAGCGTCTCACAGGGGCACGGGTTGCCGTAGCGCTCCGGTTCGCAATGAGCGAGCGCGCCCCTTGCGTACGCGATCTCTTCCTCATCGGTACCGGTATCGGGCACTAGCGCCCATGGTTCGCCATCTTCCCACATCACTACGCCAGTAGCTTCGATCGCCTCCACTAGCCACGATCCGTACTCAACATCAACGCCCATAGCGGTAGTGTTGAGCCACGACCCTTCCCACTTAGGGTTAGCCATCTCACTGAACGTACGCATCACAGCGCAGTAGCTCCGAGGATGCTGTAGGCGCATCCACGCGAGCGCATCCATCGCTTGCGTATCGGTGCTGAAATGGTTGGATGAAATGGTATGAGTATCCATGGCTAGTTCTCTTTCGGTCTACGTGGTGCCTGCCATCGTCAGGGTAGGGGAAGCACTCCCTACCGACCCCCTAGGGGGTTTCGGCATCTAGTCGAGTTCGCCGAGTAGTTCCATTCCCGTGATGCTCAAATCATCATCATGGATGGATGCCCATGCCGCCACCACTCCCGAGTAGCAGAACCCATCTTCAGCGTGGGGCCAGCGCTCCCCATCGTACGCAAGAAAGACAAGCGCAGAACCGAGGCATTCGCGGGGATCGTACTCCTGCCCTACCCCCATGGATGGCCCCTCCCCATCGTAGAGGGGTGCTGCCCCATGGGGCATGTCGATGATCAGACGCGTCTGGCACCGATCGTCATCGGAG
>ENA-UPSM01004796-UPSM01004796.1-activated-sludge-metagenome-genome-assembly--contig:-NODE-4796-length-13977-cov-3.586123_pt1 | contig 13977 bp, 12 predicted proteins | sample MGYA00238181_ERZ773283 | MGnify/ENA primary metagenome ERZ773283 (study PRJEB29023, sample SAMN05720199) | activated sludge metagenome | isolation source: Anaerobic digester | place: Japan... | reverse complement strand
CGCTCACCGACTTCGTCAATGCCTTCGTGGGCCACGTCCGCGGGGCCCTCGCCCTGGTCACGGTGGGCTCGTGCCTGTTCATGGGCGCCATCGTGGGCCTGGCAGTGGCGGAGACCGCATCGCTCGGCTCCTTCCTCATCCCCATGATGAAGAAGGAAGGCTACAAGCCCCGGTTCGCATCGGGCGTCATGGCGAGCGCCTCGCTGCTCGGCCCCATCATGCCCCCGAGCGTGCTCATGATCCTCTACTGCATCTCGGTCGGCCGCACCTCCATTGCGGGCATCTTCCTGGCAGCTATCATCCCGGCCATCCTCATGGCCGTTGCCCAGATGGTCGTGATCTACTTCATCGCGAAACGGGACAACCTGCCGAGGCATGAGAGGATCGCCTGGCCGGACAAATGGAAGCAGTTAAGGGCAGCCCTGCCCGCCCTGTTCCTTCCCGTCATCATCCTGGGCGGCATCTTCGGGGGCATCTTCACGGTGACCGAGGCCTCGGCCGCGGCCGCGGCCTATGCCTTCGTCCTTTCCATGGTCTTCACCAGGGAGGTCAAATGGCGCGACCTTCCCGCCATCTTCATGGAGACGGCCGTGACCTCGGGCATGGTCATCCTCCTCGCCGGAGCGGCCACGGTGACCGCCTGGGCCATAGCCAACGAGCAGATCGTCGAGGCCCTGGCAGGCCCTCTCTCGAATGTTCCCCTCTGGGCCTTCCTCCTCCTGCTGAACATCGGCCTCATCATCAACGGCATGTTCATGGACGACTATGCCTCGGTCATCGTGCTGGGCCCGATCCTGGCGCCCATTGCCTGGGCCCTGGGCGTCGATCCCCTGCAGATCGGCGTCATCATCTGCGTCAACCTGGTCATCGGCCTGGCAACACCGCCGTTCGGCATCGTGCTGTTCGTCACGAGCCCCATGACGGGGGTGTCGGTCGAAGACACCTTCAGGGGAGGGTGGCCCATGCTGCTGGCCAGCATCGGCGTGCTGCTCCTCCTGACCTACTGGCCGCGGCTGACCCTGTGGCTGCCGCGCATGTTCGGCTATTGAACGGCCGGGTCCTGAAAAAGGCAGATGCCCCTCAAGGAGCAGCCGTGAAAGCGATAGGCAAACATCAACACGTATTAAAAAACATCATTGGAGGGATAGAATGAAAAAGAATCGATGGCTCACCATGGCGGCCTTGGCAGCGATGTGCACCATCCTCTTCTCGGGAATGGTCTTTGCGGCACCTATCAAGGCAAGGGTATCTCTGTGCAACTCACCGACCCACCCGCAGTCAATCGGCATGCAGGTCTTCAAGAAGTATGTCGAGACGAGGACCAAGGGCAACATCCAGGTCGGCCTGTACTACAACTCCCAGCTCGGCGGCGAGAGGGAATCCGTTGAGCAGGTCAAGAACGGCTCGCTCGAGATGGCGACCGCCTCGGCCGGACCTCTGACGACCTTCAACAGAAATTTCATGGTCCTCGACATCCCCTTTGCCTTTGACTCCTACGAGATCGCCTGGAGCGTGCTCGACGGTCCCATGGGTCAGGCCCTGCTCAACTCAAGCGAAGGCATCGGGCTCAAGGGCCTGGCCTACCTCGAGAACGGCTTCCGCCACGTGACGAACAATGTCCGGCCGATAGGCGGCCCGGCCGACCTCAAGGGCATCAAGATCAGGACCATGGAAGCGCCCATGCACATGGAGAATTTCAAGGCCCTGGGCGCCAACCCGACCCCGGTCCCCTGGACCGAGCTCTACCTGACCATGCAGCAGAAGATCGTGGACGGCCAGGAGAACCCGCTGGCCAATATCTGGGAAGTGAAGATGTTCGAAGTGCAGAAGTACACCTCGCTGACCGGGCACATCTACGATCCCATGCCGCTGGTGGCAAACCTCAAGTGGTTCAACAAGCTCCCCAAGGAGTATCAGGCCATCGTCAAGGAAGGCGCCATCATGGCCCAGAACTACAGCAGGTTCGTCAACAAGGCCCGTGAGGATGCCATCATCGCCAAGCTGACCGCGAAAGGCATGAAGGTCAACGCCGTGTCTCCGGCCGGCAAGCAGCAGCTGAGAGCAAAATCGCAGGGTGTCGTTGTCGCGAAGATCAAGGCGAGCGTGGACAAGAAGTTCGTCGACAGCTGGCTCGCAGCCATCACTGCCGTGAACAAGGACGTCAACGCCGGTTTCTAGCCCCAAGCAGCTTTAAAGGGAACGGCCCCGCTCCGGAAAGCGGGCCGTTCCCCGATTGAACAGATGCCGCGCGGCCGGCATACGACAAAGAGAGGATATCCGGGGGACCAAAGGAGAAGCTGATATGGAAAAACCGAAGATAGAGCGGTTCTGTGACATGATCGAAAAGGCAACGCTCGACGTGACCATGGTCATCTGCGCGGTCATGCTCGTGGTCGCCTGGATGCACGTGACCAGGCGGTATGTCTTCAACAATGCCCTTACCTGGTCGGAGGAGTTCCTCCGGTTCTCCATCGTCTGGTACGCGTTGCTCAGCGCGAGCCTCCTGCACAAGAGGAACGGCCACCTGGGCATCACCATCTTCCGCGAGATGATGCCCAAGCCCGTAAAGAGTTTCCTGAGGCGGGTCATCATCTATCTGGCGACAGCGGTTGCCGGCATCGTGACCGTGGCCGGGTTCATCCTGGTCCGGAGCACCTGGGAACAGATCACGCCCGCGCTGGGAATTTCCACCGCGCTGCCTTATGCAGCGATCCCGGTGAGCTTCTTCCTCATGACCGTCTACGGATTAATGCACATCGTCAGGGACATCATGGGACTGCCGCCCATCGCCCCTGACGAGGCAAAGATCGAAAGGATCGAATAGCCATGTATTCCATCCGCGAACAGGGAACCGAGGCTGTCTACAGGGACAGGCTCGAGGACGTCGAGATCTCGGTGGAACAGGGTCTCTGCCTCGGCCTGGCAGGCTTCGAGGAGCCTCCCGCCGTTTCCTGGCCGGAGGATTTCCGCGCCGCCTTCGCGGCTCCGCTGGGGACTCCGATGCTCAGAGACCTTGCACGCGGCAAGCGGCGGGTCGCCGTGATCGTGTCCGACTCGACCCGGGGCGTCCCCACCGCGAAGGTCATGCCCATGGTCCTCGAGGAGCTTGCAGACGCCGGCATCCGTTCGAAGGACATCACGGTGGTCGTCGCCAGGGGAGTCCATCGGCCGGCCACCGAGGACGAGATCAGGGACATCGTGGGAGAGGAGAGCCTCAAAGGCCTCACGGTCATCAATCACGATCCCTATGGGGCGCGCCTGCTCGTCTCTCTGGGGAAGACCTCGTTCGGAACGCCGGTCGAGGTCTCGCGGGCAGTCTACGAGGCGGACTTGAGGATATCGATCGGCAAGGTCGAGCCCCATGAGTTCGCCGGGTTCTCGGGGGGAAGGAAGTCTGTTCTTCCGGGGATCGCAAGCGAGAGGACGATCGAGATCAACCACCGTCCGGATATGCTGATGTCGCCGGAAGCACGGCCCGGAGAGCTCTCAAAGAACCCGATCCACCTCGACATGGTCGAGGCGGCAGGGATGCTGAAGATCCACTTCACCGTCAACCTGGTCGTGAACCAGGCGGGCGAAACGATCGGAGTCTTCGCCGGCGGCATCGAAGAGGCGCATGCTGCGGCGGTCGGCTTCATGAGGTCCTTCTGCCAGATCACGCTCAAGGAGCAGCCCGACATTATCGTCACCACGCCGGGGAAACCCCTGAACATCAATTTCTACCAGTCAGTCAAGCCCCTCATCGCCCTGGCCCCGGTCATGGCGCCGGGAGGGGTGCTGGTCCTCTACTGCTCCTGCCGCGACGGGCTCGGCACGGAGGACATGCTGATTCCCTACGAGGGCGCACAGACGGTCGATGACGTCATCGGCCGCCTGAACGCGGAGTACAAGATCCAGATGGACCACGCCCTCCTGCTGGGCAAGATCCTCCGCAAGGGCATCCGGATCGTCGTGGCGACACCGAGCGTCGATGAAGCCGTACTCCGCAAGATGTTCCTCGATACGGCGTCATCGCCGCAGGAGGCGCTTAAAAAGGCTATGAACATGGTCCCGAACCCCAAGCCCAAGGTGCTGTTCTTCCCTCAGCCGCAGCGGGCCTTATCCGTTCTCGACCAGGTATCTGCTCGATAAAACAACAAGGCGAAAGGAGTGGCAATGCAATGAAGAAGTTCACAATCACGGGCGTCACTGCGAGAGAGATCCTTGACTGCAGGTGGAATCCGACAGTCCAGGTGGACGTGCTCGTCAATAACGAGATCCTCGGGCGGGCCGATGTTCCGGCAGGCCGTTCGACCGGCACCAATGAGGCCAAGGAGCTCCGCGACAAGGAGAAGCGCTACGACGGCATGGGCGTCCGCAAGGCGGTGGAGAACATCAACGAGGTCCTCGGGCCCGAGATCATCGGCATGGACGTGACGGACCAGCGCAAGGTCGACGAGAAGCTGCGCATCCTCGACGGGACGAAGAACAAATCCAGGCTCGGCGCGAACGCCATCGTCGGCGTATCCGTTGCCGTGGCGCGCGCCGCATCGAACGCGGTCGGGCTCCCCCTGTACCGGTACGTCAACGTGAACGCCCACGTGCTGCCCGTTCCGCTCCTCAATCTCTTGAACGGCGGCAAGCTCACCTCCAACGACCTCGACTTCCAGGAAATCTGCATCTTCCCCATCGGCGCCGAGACCTTCTCCGAGTCAATGGTCATCGGCAACGCGGTCAACAACAAGCTCCGCGAGATCGTCATCAGGAAGTACGGCAAGATAGCGGCCAACGTGGGAGACGAGGGCGGCTTCGCCACCCCGATCAAGAAGGTCCGCGAGGCCATGGAATGCCTCGTGGAGGCGGTCGACCGCTCCGGGTACGCCAAGAAGATCGGCTACGGCTTCGACTGCGCCGCCACGCACTGGTACAATGCGAAGACCAGGAAGTACACGCTCGAAGGCATCGAGTACACCACGGACGAGCTCTTCGACTACTACAAGGCCCTCTGCAAGGACTACCCCATCGTCTCGATCGAAGACCCCTTTGCTGAAGACGACGTCGAGGGCTTCATCAGGGCCACCAGGGAGCTGGGCATCCAGATCGTGGGCGACGACTTCTACTGCACGAACCCCGCCCGCATCAGGGAGCGGGCCCCGAAGGGCGCAGCCAATGCCCTCCTGTGGAAGTTCAACCAGATCGGGACGCTCTCCGAAGCCCTCGATGCGGCCGAGCTCTCGTACCGCCAGGGATTCGGGATCATGGTCTCGGAGCGCTCCGGAGAGACCGAGGACCCCATCATCGCGGACTTCGTCGTGGGCATCAATGCGGGCCAGATCAAGACGGGAGCTGGCGTCCGCAGCGAAAGGACAGCCAAGTACAACCGCCTTCTGCTCATCGAAGAGGAGCTCGGGTCGCAGGCCCGCTATGCCGGAGCGGATTTCCGCTGTGCGTTTTAGCAGGACGGACACGAGGTACGGTTGTGCCGGATGAGAAGTGAATCTGCCAGAGAAGCCCCCTGTCCAAGGGCAGCGGCAGGCCGAAAGCCGCCGCTGTCCTGCCGGACACAAACAGATTCCAGGAGGTGCCTCACGTGAGCTATATCAAGAATCTCGACAGCCTGCTCTCGCACGGGAATGAAAGGCTGAGACGGATCGCCTTCGACATCGTCGACCACGCTCTGGCCGAGGCCGACCCCTACAAGGCCACGAGGAAGCTGGTCTCTCTCAAAGGCGACATCCTGCGCGTAGGCAAGATCCGCATCGATCTGAAAAAACAGGGAAAGATCTATCTCCTCGGTACGGGCAAGGCCACCTATCCCATTGCAAAGGCGCTCGAAGAGATCCTGGGCGAGAGGATCGCCGACGGCGTGATCATCTGCAAGTACGGGCAGGAAGGGACACTCGCGAGGTCGCGGCTCTATTTCTCGAGCCATCCCATCCCCGACGAAAACGGGTTCAGCGCGGCCAAACAGGCCCTGGTCCTGGCACAAAGCACGCTCCCCGGAGACATCGTCTTCGCCTGCGTCACCGGCGGGAGCTCGGCCCTCATGCCCTATCCCGTGGAAGGGGTCACCCTCGACGAGAAGAAGCTCGTCAACAGGCTGCTCCTGACCTGCGGCGCCAACATCGTGGAGATAAACAACGTCCGGAAGCACTTGAGCCGGATCAAGGGCGGCTGGCTCGCCAAGGCCGTGAATCCCCGGGCCCACCTCATCAACCTGACCGTCTCCGACGTGATCGGCGACCCGCTCGATTACATAACCTGCCCTACGGTCCCGGACACGTCGAGCTTCGACGATGCCCGCAGGACCCTCACGAAGTACGATCTCTGGGACAGGGTCCCGGCCTCGGTGAGCGCGTACCTGAAGGCGGGCGGACCAAGCCGGGAGACTCCGAAAGACCTCTCGGACCACCACATCGACAACTTCATCATCGTCCCCGGGACAGCTGCCTGCGAGGGTGCGGCGAGGAGGGCGCGGGAGCTCAAGCTCAGGACCATGATCCTCTCCACCATGCTCGAAGGGGAGAGCCGGGAGCTCGGCGGGACCTTTGCCGCCATTGCCAGGGAGATTCTCATGAGCGGCAGGCCCCTCAAAGCCCCCTGCGTGATCATCGGCGGCGGGGAAACCACGGTGAAGATCACGTCGGAGCCGGGGCAGGGAGGACCGAACCAGGAGTTTGCGCTGGGAGCAGCGCTCTGGATCGACCGGATCGGCGAGGTGGCGATCATCGGCCAGGATTCGGACGGCACGGACGGACCCACAACCTTTGCCGGAGGGGTCGTGGACAACCTGACCGCCGAGCGGGCGAAGCAGCTTGACGTCGACATCTTTGCCGCCCTCAAAAGCCATAACGTGACCCCTGCACTCGTCAAGCTCAAGGACGCCATCCTCACCGGCGCTACGGGCACGAACGTGAACGACCTGAAGATCATGCTCGTGATGCCGAAATAAACGCCCGTCGGCGAGGGGAGGACCATCTCATGACCGATCTCAGCGTGTCTTCGGCCGCCGTCGTGTGCGCCGACCGATTCTACCTGTCGGACGAGGCCCAGGCGGAGCTCGCCCGTCTGGGAGGCCTTGCGTGGGCAGACGCATCGGACGCGCTGGACCTCGCGGAAAAGATCGGGGGCTCCTGGGCGGTGAAGGTCATCGTCTCGGAGTACGTGCCCCTCAACGACGAGGTGCTGGACCGGGCGCCAGGCCTCAAGGGAGTGATCGCCTACGGTGCGGGCTACAACCACATCGACGTTTCCGCCATGAGGCACGCCAGCGTGCAGACATGCAACTGCCCGGGGAAGAATTCCCAGGCCGTGGCAGAGCTCGTCTTCGGTCTCCTTTTGAGCCTGCTGAGGAGGATACCCGCGGCAGACCCCTGGGTGAGGACGGGCGGATGGGCGGAGACGGGAATGACCCTGCCCGGCTGGATCTACGGCAGAGAGCTCTGGGGGAAGACGCTCGGCATCGTCGGGCTCGGACACATCGGGGTCCGGGTGGCGAAGATCGCGAAGGGATTCGACATGAAGGCAATCGGCTGCGATCCCTCCCTTGACTCCGAACAGCTGAGCAGCCTGGGGGTGGAGCCCGTGACCTTGAGCGAGCTCCTGTCCCGGTCGGACATCGTCACCCTCCACGTCCCCCTCGTCCCGGAAACGGAAGGCATGATCGACGAGGCAGCCCTGGCAGCGGCGAAGCCGGGAGTGATCCTGGTGAACACCTCCCGGGGAAGGGTGATCGATGAGGATGCGCTCGTCCGCGGGCTCCGGACCGGACACATCGGCGGGGCGGCGCTCGATGTCTTCGCCTCCGAGCCCCTGATGTCCTCCCACCCGCTGGCCGGGTTCGAGAACGTGATCCTCACGCCCCACATCGGCGCCCTGACCAGGGAAGCAGGAGACCGCCTCTCCGACTCGGTGGCGCGGCAGGCCAGGGACATCCTCGAAGGGAGGCTTCCCGAGGGCCTCATCCGGTAAATCCGGACGATATCCGATCCTGTCAGCCCGCTCAAAGTCGGGCACCAGGAGGCACGCACCCCTTCAGACCCGTCCGTCATATGCCCGGCATCCGCGGTGAAGGGTATTTTCTCGACCAGTCCCAAGGCGATTTGTGGTAAGGATAAATGGAGAAGGAAGAGTGAAATAGATGGACTACGAGATCGTCGCCACCCTGGGGCCCAAGAGCAGCAGTGAACAGATGTGGGAGGCCCTCCTCTGTACGGGCGCGACCTCGTTCCGGCTGAACACCTCCCACCTGTCCGTGGAGCAGGTCGGGCAGTGGCTCGACAGGATGAAGACCTTTCTTAAGGAGCGGGATTCTCACGTCCGCGTCGTCCTCGATCTCCAGGGGAGCAAATGGCGCCTCGGCGACTTCGAGCAGCTCACCCTCGAGCCGGGCCAGGAGATCGAGCTCGTGCATTGTCCCTCGACCGGGGATCCCGGCATGCTCCCTGTCCCGCACGAGGACTTTTTCCGGGCGGTCCGCCGGTCGGACGGGAGCATCGTCCTCAACGATGCAAAGATCGCCCTGGCCGTGAGAGAGGCCGGTGACGGGTCGGTGAAGGCCCGTGTGACGAGAGGGGGGGTGATATCCTCACGCAAGGGTATCACCTGCCCGTCGAGCGGGTACCGGGCAGAATCTCTCGGCGAAAAGGACGTGAAGATCCTCGAGCTCGCAAGGGGCTTCGATTTCATCCGCTATGCAGTGTCGTACGTCAGGGATCGTATGGAGATGTCCCGCTACCGGAAGACTATCGGGGACAGGACATACCTCATCGCCAAGCTCGAACGGGAAACCGCCGTCGAAGACGCCGCCGGTATCTCCCGGTTCTCGGACGAGCTGTGGCTCTGCCGGGGCGACCTCGGTGCAGAGATGGGGCTTAAAGCAATGGCCGGAGCAGTATACCGGTTTTCGAACAGGCTGGCTGAGCTCCCGGTACCCGTGCTCCTCGCCGGACAGGTCCTCGAGCACATGACCGTGTCCCCGGTCCCCACCCGCGCAGAGGTCTGCAGCCTCCACGATGCCCTCGAACGGGGATACAGGGGCGTAGTCCTTTCCGACGAGACGGCCGTGGGGGAATATCTCATCGAGAGCTGCTCTGCCGCCGCCATGTTCAAGACAGGCAGCGAGCAGCAGGAAAATTGATTCCAATGATTCAATTAACAAGGAGGGAACAGAATCTTCAATAATAGGCATCCGGATTCTTTTCCCGTGAATCGTTATTCCGAAAGCCCTTACGACTTTTTCAGCCGTTTCTTCTCGAGGAGGATCATGGCGTCCGACGACCGCACGTACTGCGGCAGCGCAGGGTGCAGGTTTCCGGCGGTGAAATCGGACAGGGCCATGCGGCCGATGACCGATGCCCTCGGGTACCAGAGGTGGGGAGGGCCTTCGACGAACCTGTCGCCGAGAATGCCGGACAGGGTCTCCCGGTAGAGGGGCACGGCGTTTCCGATGAAGAGGGTTTCTTTGTCGATCATCCCGTCCAGCTCGGCGGGCTTCACGTTCATGGGCTGCGTGATGGGATTCCCGTTGGGTGAGTAGAGCCGGCAGAAGATTTCGGACTTCCTCGCATCGATCACGGGCATGACGGGGACCGCAGAGGGCAGGGCGCCCTGTGCGATCGCGTCGAGCGTGTTGACCCCCGCGAGGGGGATGTTCAGCCCGAAGGCGAGGCCTTTTGCCGTGGCGATGCCGATCCGGATGCCCGTGAACGAGCCGGGGCCGACGCCCACCGCGATGAGGCCGATGTCCTCTTTCGAAAAGGGGCTCACATGGAAGAGCGTGTCGATGACGGGGAGCAGGCTCCCGGCGTGCCCGGTCTTTACCGGGATGGTGATCTCGTAGGCAGGCCCTTTTCCCGTGATGATCGCTGCCGTGCAGGCGTCTGTCGAGGTGTCGAGGCTAAGGACGAGGATGGCTAGCCTCCCGTGAAGATCCGTGTGATGTCGTTGTACAGGGCGAAGAGCATGAGCACGATGAGGAGGAACAGCCCGATCTGCTGGGCGATCTCCCGCGGCCTGTCCTTGATCGGCCTTCCGGTTATCCCCTCGATGGCGAAGAGCATGATGTGGCCGCCGTCGAGCACGGGGATGGGAAGCAGGTTGATGAGGAAGAGGTTGATGGATATGAACGCGATCATGGAGAAATAGGGGAGCATCCCTGCCTTGAAGGTCTCGCCCGAGACCTGGGCGATGAGGATGGGCCCGCCGAGGCTCTTGCTGACGTCGATCGAGCCGTTGATCATCTTCCAGACCCCGATGCCCGTGAGCTTGATGATCTGCCACGACTGGGTGAACCCGTAGCCGATGCCGCGGATGAAGCCGATGCTCTTGATGACGGGCTTGTCCGTCCGCGTGATGCCGATCATGGGCCTCACGATCTCCTCGCCGAAGATGTTGGTGCCCTTGGTCATGATAGGGCTCACGTGGACCGTGAACTGGGTGCCGTCCCGCACGATGACGATCTCGAACCGGTTTTTGGGCGTGGCGTCCTTCATGAGCGAGGGAATCTCTTCCCACGACTGTATGGGCGTGCCCTGGACCGAGACGATCCGGTCGCCGGGTCTGAGCCCGGAGCCGTCCGCAGGCGAGCCCTTGAGCACCGAGCCGATGACCGGCGGGAAGGTGGGCAGGCCTGTCCAGCCGATGATCATGTAGATGAGGACGGCGAGCAGGAGGTTGAAGAGCGGCCCTGCCACGACGATCGCAGTCCTTGCGCGAAGACTCTTCTTCGCGAAGGACCTCGAGGGATCGATGGATGAGAACTGCTCCTCCTTGCCCGACGGGTCCTCGCCGAGCATCTTCACGTATCCGCCCAGAGGGACGGCAGAGATCATGTACTCGGTCTCGCCGATGCGCTTCCTGATGAGCGCGGGCCCGAAGCCCAGGGAAAATTTGAGCACGCCGACCCCGTTGTACTTTGCCACGAGAAAATGCCCGAGCTCGTGGATGAAGATCAGGATGCCCAAGACGATAACGAACGCTAGTAAGGTTGTCATGATACCATGTTCTCCGCAATCTTTCTGGATTGTGTATCGAGTTCCATCAAATCCGCCGGAGAGTCTACCCTCGAACCGGCGAGTTTGTCCATGGTCTTCCGAACGATGTCCATGATCTCATTGAAACGGATGCGCCGCCCGAGGAACCCGCCGACCGCCACCTCGTCGGCTGCATTCATGACGCACGGCAGGCACCTGGGCTGCTCCATGGCAGACCGGGCGAGCTTCAAAGCCGGGAACTTCTCCCCGTCCGGAGGGAAGAACTCGAGCTTGGTCATGGATGCGAGATCGAGAGGCTTGAAGGAGAGCGCCATTCTCCTCGGCCACGACAGGGCATAGGCAATGGGCACCCGCATGTCCGGGATTCCCATTTGTGCCTTGACGCTCATGTCCCGGAACTCGACCATGGAGTGGACTATGCTTTGCGGATGGATCGCCACCTCGATGCTTTCGAGGTCCACGCCGAAAAGCCAGAAGGCCTCGATGATCTCGAGCCCCTTGTTCATCATGGTGGCGGAATCGATCGTTATCCGTGATCCCATGGACCAGGTGGGGTGGTTGAGCGCCTCTTCGGGGGTGATGTCCCCGAAGGTCTCCTTCGGTCTCGTCCTGAAAGGCCCGCCCGAGGCCGTGAGGATGATGCGCCTGATCTCTTCGCGGGACTCTCCCGAGAGGCACTGGAACACGGCGGAGTGCTCGGAGTCGACCGGGATGATGCGGCTGCCCGACCGGGCTGCCTCGTCGGTTATGAATGAGCCTCCGATCACGAGCGACTCCTTGTTGGCCAGCGCGAGCACCGCGCCCTGCCTGACCGCCTGCAGCGAGGGCAGGAACCCTGCAGCCCCGGAGATCCCGTTCACCACGATGTCGGGCCCTGCTTCGGCCACGATCCTCACCGCCGCGTCCCTGCCGGACACGATATGCCTTCCCTTGATCCCGCCGGAGGGTTCGGCGCTCATCCCGATGAGATCGACGTTGAACAGCGAGGCCTGCTCCTCGAGAAGCCGTGCATTAGACCCTGCCGAGAGGCCCACGATCCTGAATTCGCTCGGACTGCGGCCGATGACGTCGAGGGCGGACCGGCCGATCGATCCTGTTGAGCCGAGGACGACGACCCTTTTCATCTACCGGATTACCTGGATGGCGAAGTACAGGAGAACGCCCACCGGGATGATCCCGTCCATGCGATCGAACATGCCGCCGTGGCCCGGGATGAGGCTGCCCATATCCTTGACCTTGAACTGTCTCTTGTACATGGATGCGCTCAAGTCTCCCATGAGGTCGAGAACGGCGATGGCCCCGCCGATGAGCGGCATCATCCAGACAGGGCACGGAGAGGAGATCGGGAGAAAATGGTTATAGAGGTAATAGATCAGGACAGCGCCGATTACGCTTGCGGCTATTCCCCCGAACATTCCTTCGACGGTCTTCTTGGGGCTCAATGTGGGCGCCAGGGCACGTCTGCCGAAATTCTTTCCGATGTAATAGGCCCCGGTATCCGCGATGAAGGTGCAGAAGAGGCCCAGGATGAGCCAGAACCTGCCGTCGATGCCGTTCCGTATGGAGATCCAGAAGCCGGTCAGCGCCAGGGGATAGATGAGCCCGGAAATCGCGAGGCTCACCTGCATGGCCGTGGCCCTCCCTTTTTCGAACAGGAAGAGCCCTGCTGCCAGGATGGTCAGGCTGGTGATGCAGACGACGAAGAGCGCGGCCGGGAAGTTGTCCATATATATAGTATAGAGGTATGGAAAAGAGCCCAACAGGCCAATCCATCCCAGCAGCCATGACTTCTCGTCGAGGGCTGCGCGGTAGAGCTCGTAGAGGCACATGGGCAGGACGATGAGTGCTGCGATGAACAGCGCCAGAGGCGGCCCCAGGATGACGGGAACCGCGAAGACCACGACCAGGATGAGGGCGCCCAGGATACGCTTCATGGCGTGTCTTTGCCCTCTATCTGCTCCGGGGTCATCCCGAAGCGCCTCTGCCGGGTGGCGAACCAGGATATGGCATCGTCGAGGGCCTTCTCGTCGAAGTCCGGCCAGAGGATGTCCGTGAAGTAGATCTCCGCATAGGCGAGCTGCCAGAGGAGGAAGTTGCTTATCCGCCATTCTCCTCCGGTGCGGATGAGGAGGTCGGGGTCGGGCATGTGCGAGGTGTCGAGGCAGCTCGAGAAGCTCTCCTCGCTTAAACCCGCAAGAGAAGCGCCGCTCTCGAGAAATCTCCTCACGCCCCGGAGGATCTCGTCCCTGCCGCCGTAATTGAGCGCGATATTGAGGTAGATCCCGCTGTTGACGGCGGATTTTTCGATCGTCGAGAGAATCTTCTCGCGAAGCACGTCCGGGAACTTCGAGAGGTCGCCGATGACGTTGAGGTGCACGCCTCCCTCCATGAGCCTGTCAATCTCCCGGTCGATGAAGCTTTCGAGGATCCTGAAGAGGCCCTCGACCTCTTCTTTGGGGCGTCTCCAGTTTTCCGAAGAAAAGGCGTACAGGGTGAGGTAGGAGATGCCCCTGTCCTTGCTTGCCTCGACGATCTTCCGGGCGGCCCGGGTGCCCGCTTCATGGCCGCCCAGCCGGGGCATCCCGCGGCCCTTGGCCCACCTGCCGTTGCCGTCCATGATGATTGCGAGGTGATCGATCCTGTTCTCCATATGTTTCGGGCATAGTTAACACGGCGATATCCATGGGTCAACACCAAGCTTCCCAAAAAAGATTCAAACAAATTTTCTTAAGACGTGAATCGAAACCGTGAAATGAAACATCCAAAAGATGTCTGGTCTGCCTGATTATCCTTTGCGGGGTGTAAAGCAGACCCCGTCCGCATGTTCACCGACAGGGATTATTGCATGTATTCCGGAGTATTGACGAGATGCGTGCAGGCCCTGCGCGGCTCCCCGGTACGGGCGAAAAAACGCCGCGGCAGTATCGGGATTGAGCGGGCGGGTGGCAGGATCGAAGGAGCTGGTTCTGTAAGGGACCGGAAAGGAGGGATAGTCCAGGGAAGA
>ENA-UPSM01004768-UPSM01004768.1-activated-sludge-metagenome-genome-assembly--contig:-NODE-4768-length-14034-cov-7.708205_pt1 | contig 14034 bp, 9 predicted proteins | sample MGYA00238181_ERZ773283 | MGnify/ENA primary metagenome ERZ773283 (study PRJEB29023, sample SAMN05720199) | activated sludge metagenome | isolation source: Anaerobic digester | place: Japan... | reverse complement strand
CGTCACCCGGAGGATGCCGTACATGGCGCTGTTGAGCAATACCCCCGATAGCATGGCACTCACGGGGGAAGGGGCCTGGCTATGGGCATCGGGAAGCCAGTTGTGCAGCGGCGCCAGCCCGGCCTTCGTCCCGAACCCCACCAGGGCGAAGACGAACGCCAGGCGGAGCAGGGCCCCGTCCAGCTTATCTGCGTGGGCCATGAGGAAGGGCCAGGAGAGGGCCGTGCCCGCCCCTCCGTCGGTGCCCCCCGAAGCCATGTGCAGGATGGTAATACCCAAAAAGGCCAGGGCGATGCCCACGGTGCAGAGGATCATGTACTTCCACGCCGCCTCCAGAGATCGTTTCTCGTTCTCGAAGCCCACCAGAAAGGCCGACGCCAGCGTGGTTCCCTCGATGGCGATCCAGAGAATGCCCAGGTTTTCCGTGGTGAGGGCCACCACCATGGAGAAGATAAAGGCAAAAAGCAGGGAGTAGAAGAGCCGAAGCCCCCGCAGCTCCGTGTGACCCCGACCGAGCTCCTCTTGGAAGTACCCCCAGGAGAAGACGTTCACCGCCACGGAGACCAAAAGCACCAGCCCCAGAGTCAAAAATCCCAGGCTATCCACGTAGAGGTACCACGGGGCTCCCCAGGCCACGGGGCCCGTGGCGCTGATGGTGTGTCCCAATACTCCTCCCGCGACGAGCATGGCCAACGACCCCCCCGTGCCGACCAGGAAGAGCAAGAGGGCGTGGCGGGCCAGGAGGAACAGGGGAATCACCGCCAGAGGCGTTCCCAGAAGGACGAACATCATGGCCCTATCCCCTCAGCTTTCGCAACTTGCCCATGTCCAGGGAGTGGAACTTCTCGCTAAGCTGGAACACCAGCCCTCCCATGATCAGCACCGCCGACAGCACGTCCACGAAGACCCCCAGATCTACCACGAAGGGCATACCCCCGGCGGCAAAGAGCGAGGCCACGAAGAGGCCGTTTTCCATCACCAAAAATCCCACGATCTGCCCCAGGGCGAAACGACGACTGATCATGAAAAATAGACCCATAAGCACCACGGCCACGGCGTTTATCAGATGCGAGGCCCCTCGGTCGGCGGGAACTCCGTTGCCGAGCACCGCGAAGTAGGCGAAGGCGGTGAGGGCGCAACAGCACAGCACCAAAAGGGGGATGTTGTAGAAAAAGTCCTTTTCCCGCCGAGGTTCCCCCTGGCCGTGGGCCTTGAGCAGCACCCGGGGAATGGCCCAGACCTTTACCCCCAGGGTGATGGCAGCCACCACCAAAAGATCCCATTCTCCCCGGTCGGAAAAGTGCTCCGTCCCCACGACGAGGGCCCCCAGAGCCACCAGGGCGGACTGGACCTGGAAGGTGCGGATGTAGGACCGCACCCGCTTATTTGCCACCAGGGCGAAGGTGGACAGCAGAATGGCCACCGACAAGAAATGCGTTCCGTCCATCGTGTCACCCCCCGAAGACCATCAAATTTAGAAACCCCAGGAAGGCGGCGATGAAGGCCATGGCCGCCAGATTGGGCACGCTAAAAATCCGGAGCTTGACGGTGAAGACCTCCGCCACCCCTGCCACCGCCGCCATGACCAGCACCTTGGCGGCGGCCAGCGGCAGGCCCAGCACCACCCCTCCGATCCCCATACCCGCCAGGGCGGCGTTGCCGAAGGGGAGAAAGACCTGGGCTAGCACCGTGAGAAACAAGAGCTGTTTCACCGCCGCGCCGTACTCCATCAGGGCGAGAAAAGGCCCCGAGTACTCCAGTACCATGGCCTCGTGGACCATGGTGAGCTCCAGATGGGTGGAGGGGTCATCCACGGGAATGCGGGCCGTTTCTCCCAACGTCACCAGGATGAGGGAAAAAAGGAGCAGCAAGAACGAAGGGTGCCACACCGCCGTCCCCAGGGTTGCGGCGTGGCGCAGGATCACCCCAAAAGAGGGTGCCCCGGCCTGGAGCCCCAGTGCCAGGGTGAAGACGAGGAACGCGGGTTCCAGCAGGGCGGAGATCGTCATCTCCCGACTCGATCCCATGCCTCCGAAGGTGCTCCCAGGGTCCATCCCCCCCAGGGCCAGGAAAAACCTCCCCAGGGCCAAAAGGGAAATGACCAGAAACACGTCCCCGGGGAATTCCGCTCCCCCGGCCCAGGGCAACAGAGGCACCAGGGCCGCCGCCGCCACCGACGATCCGAAGACCACGAAGGGGGCGGCGAAAAAGACCCAGGAGGCTCGATCCGAAATCACCATGTCCTTGCGAAAGAGCTTTCGGAGATCTCGGTACTCCTGGAACAGGGACGGCCCTTGACGCTTTTGGACGAAGGCCTTGATCTTGCGGATCACCCCCCCGGGGAGGGGGGCCAGGGCGAGAACGAGGGCCAGATGTAACACTAACTCCATCAACGTTCGCATGCGAAGTCTCCTTCCGGCGTGCGCGCGAAGTCCCTTGAAAGGCGATGGCGGGGCCACATACGATGGCGGGCGCTAGGCGATGCGGGCGTAGAGGAGGAGCGCCAGCAGGGTGACAAAAATATACACCAAATACAGGTGAATGCTCCCGGTTTGGATAAACCCCCGGGCCAGGCGAGAGAGGCGGGAGGCCCGGTCCATCACCGGGAGGTAGAGGCGGCTCTCGAAGAGGCGCTCCGTGCGCGTCGTGTATCGCACCCCCCGGGGGTGATAGGGGGAAGGCCCCGGTACGACGGAGAGCTCCCTGGTGGGACGAAAGAGGGCGCGAAAGACGATGACCAAGGGGTTGGCGAACCCCCGGGCGGAGTACTGCATGCGAGGGCTGAGGGTGCCGTACCCGCAGTCCCAGGTGCCGTACCGGCGGATCTCCGGATGGCGTATCGTCTTCCACAGGCCCCAAGTCAGGACGACCACCGCCGCCGCCCCCAGAAAGATCGCCCCCAGGGGCCAAGCCGACGAAAGCTCTCCCCTCATGGGGGCCCAGAGGAAGGCCACGCCCCCCGCCAGAGGGCTGGGCCAAGGGGTGGTCAGGGCCGGGGCGAGCCCTCGGCGGACCAGGGCGAGAAAGGGACCAGGAAAAAGCCCTCCCAGCAGGCACAGCCCCCCTAAAAAGGCCTGGGCTCCCCACATGGAGGGAGGCACCTCCTGGGCCTCCGCTGCGGGGCGCGTGCGGGGGGTCCCCAAAAAGGCCACCCCGAGAAACTTGACCACGGCTCCGGCCGCCAGGGCTCCCGCCAGACAGACCGTCGCCGCCCCCAACAGGGCGGGAATGCCCAGCGCGGCCCCTCCTCGCATCACCAGAATGGCCAGTGATTGAAGCCCCAACCACTCTCCGATGAAGCCATTCATGGGGACGATGGAGGCCAGGGCCAATCCTCCCAAGAGCATGAGGGCCCCCGTGCGAGGCATGGTCTTCATGAGCCCCCCCAGGTCGTCCATGTGCTTGGTGTGGGTGGCCTGGTGCACCGACCCCGCCCCCAGGAAGAGCATTCCCTTGAAAAGGGCGTGATTCAGCGTGTGAAGCAGGGCCGCTCCCAGTCCCAGGGCCCCCGCCCCGGGATGGCCCGTGGCGATGGCCACGGCTCCGGTGCCGAGAAAAAGGGTGATGATCCCCATATTTTCGATACTGCTGTAGGCCAACATGCGTTTGATGTTCCGATCGGTGTAGGCATAGGCCACCCCGGTGAGGGCGGAAAGCCCCCCCAGTCCCATGAGGACGGCCCCCTCCCCCAGCCCCACGGGACCCAGGAGGTCGAAGAAGAAGCGCACCATGCCGTAGACCGCCGTCTTGATCATGACCCCCGACATGAGGGCCGACACCGAGCTGGGGGCTGCGGGATGGGCGTAGGGAAGCCACACGTGGAGCGGCGCCACCCCCCCCTTGGTGGCGAAACCCACCAGGAAAAGGGCGAAAAAGCCCCAGCGCAGGGGGCCCGTCAAGGGGGTGGCCAGGGGCGTCATGCCCTGCCCCCCCGAAAGGGCCATGAGCCCCAGGAGTCCCACCAGGAGAAAGGCCGACCCCAGGTGGGTCATGACGAGGTAGAACATCCCTGCCTGGGGAGTGCCCCTTTCCTCCGGCTCAAAAACCACCAGGAAGAAAGAGAGCAAAGACATGGCTTCCCAGAGGAGGAAAAAGAGGGTGTAAGAGTGGGCCACGAAGACCCCCGCCATGGCCATCACAAAGGTCCCCGTGAGGAAGTGGAGCACCCCCAGGGGTCTTCGCCCCGCGTAATGGGCCGCGTATCCCTGGATGTAGATCGACACCGCCAAATTGACCACCGAAAGGAGGAGCAGGAAAAACGCCGCCAGGGCATCGAGACAAATATCCGCCGTCAGGAAAGGGAGCGCCGTGTCGATGGTCCATCGCAGGCCCCCCCCCGATCCCCCCAGGACGATGAGGGAGGCTCCGATCCCCGCCAGGGATCCCAGGGCGCCGAAGGCCGATGCCCAGAGGGTGCTGGCCCGGGGCCACTGGCCTAAAAGAAGGGCCCCCAAGGGGGCGGTGGCAAGAAAGATCCACATCCACTGAAACCACAGGTCTCCATGGCTCATCGACATGGGGAAATCCTCCTTTTCGTGCTTCTTCGTGCAGGTAATTCGGGAGGAGGGTTGGGCCCCTCCGGCGCAGGGGAAAACCCCATCCTGACGCCCCGGAGTCGAGGGCACCGGGGCCCCCTCGGTCCCCATCGCCCGGGCCACAGGGAGGCCCGAGGAAGCGAAAGCCCCCGGGACCGCCTGACCCCCCGGGGCCCCTGCCCCGGAAACGACACGCCCCCCCGGGAGGGCGTCTGGTTCAGCTTCGCCAAAAGCCAGGAAGGAGCCCCCTTGACGAGCCAAAGTCGCCCCGGTCCTTCCGGCCACCTAAAGATACCACGAGGATCGAAGGGTGTCCTCCCCGGGGGGAGATATGTTTATGGGTCTTAAGTCCTATTTGTCTGGAAGCTCCGAAAAAAGGAGCATCGAGGGGAAAAGTTTTGGGTGGCATCGGTGACGAAAAGAAGGCATCTCGACGATGGCGTGGAGGGTGGCCGAAGCCGTTTTCGCCCCCTCCCCGGTCGAGTTCGGCCAAGGAGGGGGCGAAAAACGACCGGGGAGGGAAGATCTCTGGGGCCCCGGAGACCGGACCTCGGGAGGAAAGGGATTACGGCGAGGTCCATGAGCTTTGCACGAAGCCCCACTAGAGCCCTTCGAGGCGCGCCCAGGCCGAGAGCGCGACCCCCCAGGCCCTTCCCGCCATCATGGCAGTGGCCAAAACTCCCATAAATACCGCCCCTGTGAACAAGCGTCTCATGCCGTCCTCCTCTCTCACTCGGGGGGAGGGCCGGGCAAAAGGGAGCGCGGCCCCTTCCCGTGGACAGACGCCACAAAGAAAAGGCCGCGCAGACGCTCGCGCTTTTCCCTGCGGCAACCCGGCTGTCATGGCCCTTCGGCTTTAGACCCGTGGCTTTGCGTCGCCGCCTTTCGGTCGGCTTTGCCCTTGGCGCAGGGGGGCGATCCATACCACCCCACCTTGTCGAAGTATAGATAAAAAAAGTTCCTTGTCAAGGGGTCTTTCTTTGCTATGGTTTCTCTTTGACGCGATCAAGTTTAGGCGAAAAAATGCCCGTCGAAGTTCTCTTTATTATCCGCTCAAGGCCGAAGCGTCATCGCGAAAGTCCGGAGAAAGGCGGCCCGGGTCAAAGGCGCCCCCCGGGCTCTCGCATGGTGGCGCGGGGGCGCCGTAAGGCGTTTTGGAACGACCGGGGCCCCCGGGGCGCAAGACGGGAGAAGGGATGATCATCGGTTTTTTGGTGAACGACGGACAGTTCCCCCACTGCCGAAAGGGGGGGCGAAGGGATTCTTCCCCTTGACGAAGGGCCTCAGGGGGGGTACTCTAAATGAGAATCGATATCATAAGGAGGCGCGGGTCATGATCGTGGCGTTTGCATCTTCGGGAAGGACTTTGGAGGCCGCTCCGGCGGACCGCTTTGCCCGGGCTCCCTTTTTCCTGCTGGTGGAAAAGGGGACCTTGAAGGAAGTGGTGGAAAACGAGGAGGCCGAAGGGGCCTCCGGCGTGGGGGGCAAGGTGGTGCAGATGCTCCTCCAAAAAGGCGTGGGAGCGGTGGTGGCCCCCAAGTACGGTCCCAAGGCGGGGGACGCCCTGAAGGCGGCGGGCATGGCGTCGTGGTCGGGAACGGGAGCCACGGTGCGGGAGCTGGCGGAAGCCTTCAAAGCGGGGAGCCTATCCCCGGCGGTGGAAGGGAGCCCCCATCATGCCTGAGCTCTCCCCGAAGGGGGGCCCGGCCCCCTCTTACCCGTCATCTTCCTGCCCCTCTTGCCCCTCGGCCCCGTCTTGTCCCTCCGGTGAATCCCCCATTCAGGAGGAGGACGCCCTTCCCCCGCGTACCAAACCCCGGGGGGTGCGCTTTGCCGTGGCGGTGGGGAGCGGCAAGGGAGGCGTGGGAAAAAGCACCGTCACCGCCCTGCTGGGGGTGGGTTTGTCTCGCCGGGGCAAGCGGGTGGGGATCCTAGACGCCGATCTCACGGGCCCTTCCATTCCCCGACTTCTGAACCTCACCGATCCAGCCATGTCCTTCGGCGACGGCATCCTTCCGGCCCGTTCCTCCCGGTGGGGCATCTCGGCGATCTCCATCAATCTGCTGCTGGAGGATCCCGAAAATCCCGTGATCTGGCGGGGCCCCCTGCTGGGGGGCGTGGTACGCCAATTCTGGAACGACGTCTCCTGGGGCGAGCTCGACGTGCTTTTGGTGGACCTTCCCCCCGGCACTTCCGATGCTCCCCTCACCCTGCTTCAGACCGCCGATCTCGATGGCTTCCTCGGGGTGACCACTCCCCAGGGCCTGGCGGGCATGGTGGTGGAAAAATCCCTCCGCATGGTGGATCGGCTGGGAGTGCCCATCCTGGGGCTGGTGGAAAATTGGAGCTCCCTCGAGTGCCCCTTCTGTGGCGAGAGGACCAGACCCTTTGGGGGCCAGGCGGTGGACGTCTTGGGGGATCGATGGGGAGTCAAGGAGCGAATTCGCCTTCCCTTGGATCCGGAGCTCATGGTCCGAGGGGATCGGGGCGATCTGGAAGACTACGACAATCCCGCCGTGATGGAGCCCCTCCTGGAGGGGTTTTTCCGGGCCCTTCCCGGCGTGTAGGACGAAGGGAGAAGGGGCCCCCGATGGGGGCCCCGGTGATTCTATCCCGCACGGGAAGGCGGGGGTATTCGCCCGGAGCCGCTCTGCGAGGCGACGGGTTTTTTTGCTCCCCGGAGGAGGTCCACCCTTTGGCGTGGCACCCCCGCCGGGTTTTTTTTTGCCCCCGGATTGGGTTCATCGAACCCGATGCTCGATGAGGGGTAAAGACAAAGGGCTAAGGTGAACAAAAATCCCCCGAGAGGTCTTGACAGAAAGCCGGGGAACGCCTTAGTATGGGGCATCGGGGCTATATCCTATATCCTATAGAATATATGGACGATGGCCCGGAGGAGGGTGCGCCATGCAAGTGCCGACGCTGACGGAATTGGCCTTGAAAAAGCTGGAAAACCTCATCCTCGAGGGGACCCTCTGCCCGGGAGATCGCATTAACTTGGAGGAGCTTTCCCGGACCTTCACCATGAGCCCCACGCCCTTTCGAGAGGCGTTGAACCGCCTCGAGCGCGAGCGTCTGGTGACCTACCGCCCTCGGGCGGGGTGGACGGTGGCCCAGGTTTCCCGGGAAGAGTTTTTTCAGAGCTACGAGATGCAGGAACTCTTGGAAACGACCATGACCGTGCGGGCCATGGAAAAGTTGGACGGAGACGATTTGGACCGTCTGGCGGAATGGAACCGGGAGATGCGCCTCCGCCACGGGCGGTGGGACGGGCTGGGAGTCATCGAAGCAAACCTGGCGTTTCACAAAGTCATCTACGACCGCTACCCCAACGCCATCATGCGGCGCACCCTGGAACAAGTTTGGAAGGCTACCCATCTGGAGCGCCGTTGGGTGATGATCCAGGATACGGTGGAGTGTGTGCCGCGCCTGATGGATGAACATGACGACCTGATAAAGGCCCTCTCCCAGAGGGACGAGGCGGCGGTGAGGGGTGTGATGGCTCGGCACTTTCGCACGGGGGAAGAGTCCTTCAAGGTCTATTTCGACAGACTCGGCATGGAGACCGAAGAAGGAGAGGAGGAAAGAGAGGGGCGCCTCTGACAAAAGCCCTTCGGCGCGGGGGACTGGGCCGAACCGATCCCCCGGGTTTTGGCACGACGAAAGGCGCTCCGGGATGGGATAAAAGTCCTGGCAGCGGCCGAAAAGAGGATCCTCAAGGAGCCGGTCATGGCCTTCGACGCGCCTTGAGGGGCGGACGGGCCCTGGGGGAGATCTCCGGGGAGGGAAAAGGCGGCGGTTTTCAGAACGAAGGGGGCGAAGCTCGGTGATACGGAAGGGAAAGATTTTCGTGTGGGTTTTGGCGTTGGGGTTGGCGTTCGGGTTGGCGTTCGGGGGGGCGGGGGAGGCCCGGGACTCGCTCACGGTGGCCCACCTCTGTGACGCCAAGACTCTGGACCCCATCGGGACGAACGACGTGGTTTCTTCGGGGATCGATTTGCACATCTACGACACCCTGCTCACCCTGGGAACCCAAGGAGAGCTGGTGCCCCAGCTGGCGGAAAGCTACGAGGTCATCGATCCCACCACCTACAAGTTCTCCCTGCGGCACGGGGTGACTTTTCATAACGGCGAGCCCTTCACGGCGAAAGACGTCAAGTACACCTTCGAGCGCGCCAAGACCCCCCTGGGGGCCTCCATCCGGCAGTACGTGGACGACATCGACTCCGTCGAAGTGGTGGATGATTTCACCGTGATTTTCCGGCTGAAACGCCCCTTCGCGCCTTTTTTGTGCACCCTCACCTGCGCTGCGGGGAGCATCGTGAACCAGAAGGCCGTGGAGGCCGCCGGGGACAACTACGGCATGAACCCCGTGGGAACGGGGCCCTTTGTGCTGAAAAGTTGGGCCCGGGGGGACAAGATCGTCCTGGAGCGCTACGACGGATATTGGGGGACAAAACCCGCCTACAAGACCCTGGTGGTACGCTCCGTTCCCGAGGCGGTGAACCGGACCATCGAGCTCGAAAGCGGTGCGGCGGACATCGCCTATTACGTTTCTCCCAGCGACATCAAGCGAGTGGAGGAAAATCCCAAGCTTTCCCTGCTCCGGACCATGGATAACACCACCACCTACATGGGGTTCAACTGCGCCAAGGCCCCCTTCGACAACCCCAAGGTTCGGATCGCTGTGAGCATGGCCCTCGATACCATCGGCATCCAGAGGGCCGCCTGGCGCGGCGTGGGGAAAGCCCCCATCGGACCGGTGGCTCCGGGGGTGCGCTACTCCTCCAAGAACTTTGTCCCCCATGTTCAGGACGTGGAGGGGGCCAAAAAGATCCTGGCGGAAGAGGGCGTGGCGCTGCCGATGACGGCGGAGATTTGGACCAACGACCGCAAGGAGCGCGTGGACATGGCCACCATCATTCAGAGCCAGCTGGAAGAAATTGGCATCCACGTGGAGATAAAGGTGCTGGAATGGGGGTCTTACCTGGAAAATCTGAAACGGGGCACCCATGACATGTTTTTGCTGGGTTGGCCGGCGGCGGCCCCCGATCCGGATTTCGCCCTGACGGGGGTGTTTCACTCCTCCATGGCGGGGGCCACCAACTTCGCGTTCTTCAAGGACGCCGAGGTGGATCGAAGGCTCGACGAAGGAAGGGGCATGGAAGACGGGCCCGATCGAGAGGCCGTCTACGAGGCGGTTCAACAGCGGATCGATGCCCTCTGCCCCTGGGTCTACCTCCATAACGACGAACAGATCGTGGGCACTCGGAAGGACGTGCACGGCCTGGTCCTGAGCTCTCGGGGATACCATCTCCTGACTCCGGTGACTTTCGAATAGGCCTTATGCGGTGGCGGAGGATGCTTCAAAAGGCCTTGATATGGGCCTTCGGCGGTCTTTCCGGCCTTGGTGGAGAGAGGGGATGAATAGATCATGATGGAGCGCCTTCGGGGGGCGGCGGCGGAGATCGCCGCAGAGATGACGGCGTGGCGTCGGGAGTTTCACGCCCATCCCGAGCTCTCGTTTGAGGAAGTGGGGACCACCCGTCGGGTGGCGGAGCTCCTGAGGTCCTTTGGGTACGACAACCTGAAGGTGGGGCTGGGGGGAGTTCCCACGGGGGTGGTGGCCGACCTGGGGGTTGGAAGGGCGGGGTGGGGCGTGGCCCTGCGGGCGGACCTGGACGCCCTCCCCATGGAAGAGACCGCCGATCGCCCTTACCGGTCCCAAAAGCCCGGAGTGATGCATTCTTGCGGCCACGACGCCCACACCGCCATGCTGTTGGGGGCTGCCAAGATCCTTAAATGCCTGGAACCGGAGATCCCGGGACGGGTGCGTTTCATATTTCAACCCTCCGAAGAATCCCCTCACCGTAGCGGGGCCCGGGCCATGATCGCCGAGGGTGCCCTGGAGGGGATGGACGCCATCGCGGGGATCCATGTCTGGTCGGGCCTCCCTTCGGGGGTATTGGGTTATCGTCCCGGTGCCGCCATGGCTTCTTCCGATGAGTGGGAGTGCGTCATCACGGGGCGAGGAGGACACGGCGCCATGCCCCACGAGGCCGTAGACCCCGTGGTGGCGGCCTCGGCCCTGGTGGGCATGCTCCAGACGGTGGTGAGCCGCCGGATTTCTCCCCTGGAGACCGCCGTGGTCACGGTGGGAAAGATCGAGGCGGGCACCACCTACAACATCATCCCCGAAAAGGCTTTTTTGCAGGGCACCGTGCGCACCTTCAACCCGGAGGTCCGGCGCCGTGTGCCGGAAATCATGGGGCGCATCGTCCAAGGGGTGGCGGGAGCTTCGGAGTGTACGGCGGAGTTTAACTACAGGGAGACCCTTCCCCCCACCGTTAATGATCCCATCTTCACCGACCTGGCGAGGCGCGTGGGGGAAGACCTGTTGGGGGGCGATGGGGTGCGCCTGGTGGAGCCCACCATGGGGGCGGAGGACATGAGCCTCTACCTGGAGCGCCTTCCGGGGGCCTTTCTCTTCCTGGGGGTGGGAAATGAAGCCAAGGGTACCACCTTTCCCCAGCACCACCCGGCCTACGACATCGACGAGGCCGTACTCCCCTTGGGATGCGCCTTTCTGTCGAGCCTGGCGTGGCGCTTTCTTGCCGGAACCTAGGGGTTGCCCTAGGGGAAGGGTTTTTGCAAAAGAGACCTGGAAAGGGGGTATGGCGAGGCCGGAGGGGATGGGGGCAGGGCGGCACCGGAGGCGGCGCGAGGCGGGCTCTCCCGACGTCGCCAGCGGAGGGGTTTTAGGAAAGAGGGCTCTTGGGGTCAGGGGCTAGACGCTAGATTTCCCCATGATCCCTGGGGTGGGTGGCGCGGGGCGGGCGCTTCGGATGGAGGCATGGGCCTCCGTCGCCAAGGGCGTAAAGGACCGGAGCGGCGCCAGGGAAGCTACTTGTCGATAGCGATAGAAAGAGGGGATAGGCATGCAAAGGTTTGGAAAGGCGTTGGTTTGGGCGTTGTGTCTGTCGATGGTGCTGGCGGTGGGGGCTTTTGCGGAGGCCAAAGACACGCTGGTGGTGGCTAATATCTACGATGCCAAGACCTTGGACCCCGTTGCCACCAACGACGTGGCATCCTCGGGGATCTGCCTGCACATCTACGACAACCTGCTCACCCTAGGCCCCGATGGTGTGCCGGTGCCCCAACTGGCGGAGAAGTACGAAATCATTGACGCCACCACCTACAAGTTCTATCTGCGCCAGGGCGTGACGTTCCACAACGGCGAGCCCTTCACCGCAGCGGATGTGAAGTACACCTTCGAGCGCGCCAAAACCCCCCTGGGGGCCTCCATCCGGCAGTACGTGGACGACATCGACACCGTCGAAGTGGTGGACGATCACACGGTGATCTTCAAGCTGAAGCGCCCCTTTACCCCCTTCTTGCTGGCTCTGACGCACACGGCGGGGAGCATCCTCAACCAGAAGGCCGTGGAAGCGGCGGGGGAGAACTACGGCATGAACCCCGTGGGGACCGGCCCCTTCGCCTTTAAGGCCTGGGCCAAGGGCGACAAGATCACCATGGAGCGCTATGACGGATACTGGGGGAAAAAGCCCGCCTACAAGACCCTGGTGATGCGCTCCATCCCTGAAGCCACGAACCGCACCATCGAGCTGGAGAGCGGCGCGGTGGACCTGGCCTACCAGATCGTCACCAACGACCTGAAGCGCGTGGAAGAAAATCCCAAACTCGCCCTGCTCCGGGTGGTCGACAACTCCACCACCTACATGGGCTTCAACTGTGCCAAGGCTCCCTTCGACAACCCCAAGGTTCGCCGGGCCATCAGCATGGCCCTGGACACGGTGGGAATCCAGAAGGCGGTGTGGCGCGGCGTGGGCAAGTCCCCCGTGGGACCCATCGCTCCCAACGTGCTTTACTCCTATAAGGACTTCCAGCCCCACGTGCAGAACGTGGAAGAGGCCAAAAAGATCCTGGCGGAGGAGAAGGTCTCCCTGCCCATGAACGTCCAGATCTGGACGAACGAGCGCAAGGAGCGCATCGACATGGCCACCATCATCCAGAGCCAGCTGGCGGACCTCGGCATCAACGCCGAGATCAAGGTGCTGGAGTGGGGGGCCTACCTGGACGGCCTTAAGCAGAAGACCCACGACATGTTCCTCCTGGGATGGGTGGCGTCGGTGCCCGATCCGGAATTCGCCCTCTCCGGCGTGTTCCACTCCTCCATGGTGGGATCCACGAACTTCACCTATTTCATCGACGAGACCGTGGACAAGCTGATGGAAGAGGGTAAGGCCCTGCCCAACGGCCCCGACCGGGAAAAGACCTACGTGGAGCTCCAGAAGCGCATCGACGACCTGTGCCCCTGGGTCTATTTGCACAACGACGAGCAGATCGTGGGCGCCCAAAAGACCGTCAAAGGCTTCGTCCCCAGCCCTCGAGGATATCACGTCCTCACCGATGTGACGTTCGAGTAAGACCGCCGCTTCGGTGGCCTTCCCTCCGGCGGGGTTCCCATGGGGCGCTCCGCCGGAGGGAAAGACTACCCTTGACGGGAGCGTGGGCTTGCGGTCCGTGCTCCCGTTTTCCGTGCCGGGAAAGGAAGGGAAAGCATGGGAAAGTACATTTTTAGGAGAATTCTCTCCCTCGTTCCGGTGCTCATCGGCGTGTCATTCATCGTCTTCACCCTTTTGTACCTCACGCCGGGGGACCCCGCCCGCATGGCTCTGGGAGACCAAGCCACGGAAGAGGCGGTCCAGGAGTTCCGAAACAAAGAGGGATTGAACGACCCCTTTCTGGTGCAGTTTTCGCGCTACATCTACAAGGCGGCGTTTCACGGGGACATCGGCCGGTCCTATGTCACCAAGCGCCCCGTGACGGACGAGATCATGGCCACCTTTCCCGCCACGCTGAAGCTTTCGGCGCTAGCGGTGACCATTGCCATATTGCTGGGGATCCCCTTTGGCATCATCTCGGCCATCAAGCAGTACTCGCTTTTCGATTCCATCACCATGTTCTTTGCCCTAGTGGGGCTTTCCATGCCGGTCTTCTGGCTGGGGCTTTTGTTGATCCTTTTCTTTTCGGTGTACCTCGGGTGGCTCCCGTCGTCGGGCTTTGACACCTTTTCCGCCATGATTTTGCCAGCGGTGGCCCTTTCGGCCCAGGTGCTCGCCATCGTCACCCGCATGACCCGGTCCAGCATGCTGGAGGTGGTCCGCCAGGACTACATCCGCACCGCCCGGGCCAAGGGTCAGGTGGAATCCAAAGTCATCTGCCGCCACGCCCTGGGAAACGCCCTCATCCCCATCATCACCATCTGTGGCCTTCAATTCGGCCAGCTCCTGGGGGGCGCCATTCTTACGGAATCCATCTTCTCCATCCCCGGAGTGGGGCGCCTCATGGTGGAGGCCATCAAGATGCGGGATTATCCGGTGGTGCAGGGGGGCGTGCTCTACGTCGCCGTGGCTTTCAGCATCGTGAACCTGCTGGTCGACCTGCTCTACGCCTTCGTGGACCCGCGGATCAAGGC
>ENA-UPSM01004748-UPSM01004748.1-activated-sludge-metagenome-genome-assembly--contig:-NODE-4748-length-14085-cov-5.834070_pt1 | contig 14085 bp, 8 predicted proteins | sample MGYA00238181_ERZ773283 | MGnify/ENA primary metagenome ERZ773283 (study PRJEB29023, sample SAMN05720199) | activated sludge metagenome | isolation source: Anaerobic digester | place: Japan... | reverse complement strand
AAGATATTTGGCAATCATTTCCCTCTCATAGTCACTTTCCGGACCAGTTAGCTTTCCTGAAGCTTTTTCAAGAATTTCCCTCACCAGTCGGCCATACATACCGCTCTCTTCTCCTGCAGGGGGAAGTGCAATAGTCATAACTGCACCGGCAGCGGCAGGGGAGGTGGACGGATCATCAAGGAAGCCTGCGGCAAAGAAAAGAGCCTGGTAGGTTTTCAGTGCTGCCACCTGATTCAGTATACTGTTCTTTCTTTCAGCACTCAGGGCATAGGGCATGATTTTCCTGTAAGCAAGAAGCTTCTGATCGTCGTTAAGGTCTGCACCCCTTATCTGGGATACATATGCCCTGAAAGCTGGCTCCTCAAAGGTCTTATTTCCTGATGAACAAATTTCATAAAGGGCCGATGAAGCAGTGTAATCCTTCCATGATGTCAGGGTTGCAAAGCAGATATCCCTCATTCCGGCGTTCCCGTTTTCAAACTCATGCAAAACCGTCTTCAGGGCAGTTCTTCCTCCGGTCTTTGCCAGTACGGGAATCAGCTTTTCCTTGTCTTCATTGTTCCCCATTGCTTTGAGGATGACATCAGACCTCTTTTCAGGATCAGGGATCTTTGCTGCAGCTGATGCAAGAGCTGCCTGAACATCCGCAATATAATCGCTGTTTGCGGTTTTCCTGATAAGGTCTATAAGGGTCAGCTGATCATCCGGGCCGGCAAGGTCGGCCAGCGCCTTATATGCAGCAGATCTGACGTTTTCATCATCTGAGGAGGTAAAAGACCTGACCAGACTGAAATATTCATTTACTTTACTCCGTGCAAGCAGTCCGATTGCAGTTGCCCTTGCATATTCAGGTCCTTCCCTGACGACGGGCACAAGCATTCCTGTTTCCTTGTCGCCCGATATGAAAATCAGTGCCTCCCTTGCTGGTTGCTGGTCTTCAGCATCAGGGTACTTCCTGAGATATTCAATTATCGCCGGCACTGCCTTGCTGCCGCTGATCATGGCCAGGGCATGCGCGGCCTCAGTTCTCAGTCCCTTGTCACCTGATGAGAGTGAAGCTGTAACAAGCTGAAGTGCAGTTTCATCCCTCCTCTCTCCCAGCATGGCAATGATCTCGGGTTTTGCTGCGGGAATGGCTTTCGGGAAATAATCTGTCCATTGTTTTGTGATTTCTTTTCCCTGTAGCGCAAGCGAAGCCCTGAAGGCAGCATTCCTGTATGATTTATCCGGACTGGAAGCTGCTTTTTTAATCTCCTTCATTGCATCTGTCCCGTGCAACGCGGCATATATTGCAAGGGCGCGCGAACTGTTTTGAACCGAAAGCTTATCATTGGCCTTCGCCATAAAGAGCTTACAGATTTTATCCATGGTTTTCAGATCGCCTTTTGACCCGACTTTCTCCGCATAGTTCAGCAATGCTTCCGATGCCCCTGTAGGTTCCCATCTGTAAAGTACGTCTTTTGCAGCTTTCGACAGTACCGGCATGGCCAGCGGGCTCCCGCTGCTTGCAAGTGCAAGCAGGGCAGCTGCCCTGATCCTGGGATCAGGATCATTTACGCGTGCTATATACTCATTTACTGCAATGTCCGAACCCATTTCCGCCAGTACATTCATCACAGCATCGGCACAGGGAAGATCCTTGTCAGAAAGAGATCCGGCAAGAACGGATTCTGCCAGCTTCCCTCCCACGGATTCCAATACTCCAAGGGCAGGAGCACACAGTGCCCTGTCAGTCAGCAAATCCCTGACAGCCTCCACAGAAGCGTCGCTTCCGACAAGCTGGAGCTGCTTCATGAAAAAATCCCTGACATCACTGCTCCTCCGACTGTTAACATAAGATATGCATATTTTCTCCCATGAAGATTTCTGATCACCATTTTCTCTTTGCGACAGGTAACGCGACAGACTTTCTATGGCAAATCTTGCCCGGGTATCATCGCCTGTACCCGCCGGAATGATCTGGTCGCAAACCATTCTGAGTCCTTCTTCACCTAGCGAAAGCAGATCTGTCATCAATTTATCGGTGGCAGTGTTGTCGCGGGCAGGGAACTGCGCAAGAATATCCGCGACCTTGGTTGCGGTCGTTCTCCTGTCCTGGGAATAAAGCCACGATGACAGGATTGCTAAACATATTATGGATGAAAAAATTCGGATTAATTTCATTTTTTTATTTTTTTCGGTAATTCAATTCATCAGTTCCTGGTCACATTTTCCATTCTCCTCTCATGGGTTGGTCTATCAGCCTGTTCGCACCTTCATCATCAATGAATTCCTGTTTCCCAGGATCATATTTCAGGTTTCTCCCAAGCCGCAATGCCACTATTCCAAGATTTACTATCGAACACGACCTGTGTCCGTTGGCTTCGTTAAGAGCAAACTTCTTCCTTGTTCTGACAGATTCGGAAAATGTCATTATCTGGGGTTCAGGATCGGGAAGGGAATCAATCAGTCTTTGAACATCCCTGATATCGGTTCTGAAGCCCCTGTAAATTTTTCCATGCGGCCCTTCAACATAAGCTGCGTCCTTGTCACGGTTCTCTCCATCCAGTATTATTTTGCATCCGTCGGCATAGGTATAGGTTATCCTTCGCCATGACCCCACTGCGTCGTAATGCTGTTGCGGAGCGTCTATTTCAACCGAAACCGGCCCTGTATCATCCTTTCCCAGAATGTATTGTACAGGATCAAGATAATGCTGTCCCATATCTCCCAGGCCGCCTCCGTCATAGTCCCAGTATCCCCTGAATTTGCTGTGCACCCTTTCGGGATTGTAATGCTTATATGGTGCGGGGCCGAGCCAGAAATCATAATCAAGCTCGGGGGGAACAGGCATCGGCGTGAGATTGTGCAGGCCGCTCCAGTAGAATTTCCAGTCAAACCCGGTGATACCGCTGACCGTCACCTTGAGCGGCCACCCAAGCACACCGCTGTCAATAAGCTTTTTCAGCGGTTTTACGGTTGTTCCCAAACCATAGAACTGATCCTTGAACCTGAACCATGTATTAAGACGGAACATCCTTCCATGTTCCTGAACCGCCTTCACCAGCTTTATCCCCTCGCCTATCGTCCTGGTCATCGGTTTTTCACACCATATATCCTTTCCGGCTTCTGCAGCCATTTTGGCTATAATGCCATGCCAGTGCGGAGGTGTCGCTATATGCACTATATCAATATCAGGGCGCATAATCAGTTCCCTGAAATCGTGGTACCCGTCTACATTGCCCCCTGCCTGTGCTATTGCCATGGCCAGGTGATTCTTGTCTACATCACAGACTGCGAGAAGCCGGGTTCCTTCATATTCAATATGTCCCCGGCCCATGCCGCCAACTCCCACAATCCCCTTGGTAAGCTGGTCGGAAGGCGCCGTGTAACCCGACCCGCCAAGAATATGCCTTGGAACTATGGTAAAAGCAAAAAGGGCAGCCGTACTCTTCTTAAGGAAACTACGCCTGTCAGATCCATTCTGTTTCATCATAATATAATTTTGATTTCAATTGTTTTCCTTCAGTCCTTCATAAAAGGTAACACTACACATGCTTCCAAAATACGGTTCGCAATGCACTGATATTAAAAACCAGATCATCAGGGACCTGTCTTCTGTTTTTCACCCTGTTCAGGATTTCCCATCCTGAAACCTCTTAATGTAATATTGCTTCCGAACCAAAAAACATGGCTGGAACCCGTGATGTCCCGGTCCCTGCAAATTCGCTGGCTATCACCTTGTTTTCAGGCAATATATGGAAACCGCCAGGAGGTATATCATACAAATAATAAGCACCGACATTCCCCATGAAATATTGCTCATATCACTGATCCATCCTATCAGAAGCGGGATGACTGCTCCGCCTGAGATTGCCATCATCATGAGTCCCGATATTTCATTATTCTGCAGGGGATGTTTCTCAACAGCTATTGAAAAGACAAGTGGCCATATATTGGCTATTGCAAGGCCGATGAAGAATATCAGTATCCATGCAACAGCCCCGGATTTGACAAGCAGAATGGCCGCCAGGCAAAGGATCCCGAGTATACTTGTCCACATAAAAAAGCTCCTGGAAGATATTCTTGTCAGCATAATGGCTCCTGCAAACGTGCCCAGCATACGGCCAAAGAAATAGACACTGCGTCCCGATTCGGCAGCAGTTTGTTCAATCCCGAACTGTTTGATCAGAAACTGCCCGGAGTTTGAATTGAATCCCACATCCACACCAACTACTACAAAAATGGAGAGCACCATCAGCAATACGAAATTATTTCCAAGGAGTTTAAAGGATGAACCGAAAGTTGCCTTGTAACCTTCAACCCTGGTCTCGGTGATCTTGGATGTTCCAAGCCACAGTACGGCAAGGATGGAAACTATCCCGAACACCAGGAACAGAAGTTTCCAGTCACCGAATTTCGCGGCAAAAAAGCCGGCAAGCGGAGCTCCCAGCATCGATCCTACTGCTTTGATAAACTGGGAGAAGCTCAGGAAGCTGGATGCCCTGTTTCCCGGCACAACATCAACAAGCAACGGGTTGGCCGATACCTGTACAATTGTGTTTCCTATACCCAGCAATGCGAAGCCGAAAAGGACCATGGCAAATGAATACATAAAAAACGGAACCAGCAGGCCCAGGGCTGTCACGCCCATGCCTATGTTCAGCATTGTCTTTTTCCCGAGCCGCGATTGAAGTACCCCCACAGGCACGGAAAGTATAAAAAACCAGAGGAAGGCTGCGGATGGGATAAGCTGTGCCACAGTGGCACTGAGACTCATATCCTTGCTCACCCTGTCGACCCCGATTCCAACGAGATCGACAAAGCTCATAACGAAAAATGCCATCAAAACAGGCAATATTTTTGAAATGTTGATTTCGCGGGTAGCCATAGGTAGTTGATTTTAGGGTTTATTTTTTCTGCTGCGTTCCGACACCGGTGATTTCTGACAACATGATGCCGGTGACAGCCTTCAGACAGCAGTGTTTTTTACATCAGTGGAAGAGCATGCTGAATGCCTGCCCAGAATTTATCGTCAAGAAGGAAAGCGCTTCCGATGAAGGCGGCATCCTCTTTCAATTCCGACAAGGCAACCTTGCAGGTGCATCCTTCTCTCGCAAGGCTGTCTTCAAATGTCTTTCCAAAATAATTGTATGCATTCGATATATTGCCCCCGACGACAATTATTTCCGCCTTGAACTTAATAAGCCAGGGCGCCAGAAATTTGCCCAGGTTGTTCGCAAATTCTGTGAACAGGTTCATTGCGGTCTTGTCGGTTGCCGCAATTTCAGCAAATTCCTTGACCCCGCTTAGCGTCCTGCCCGTAAGCTTTTTATATGACCCCAGGAACCATCGTGTTGAAAAATAGTCGTCAGCTATGTTGTCACCATAAGGAAGGTGATAAACGCATCCCAGTTCAGGGACCTCGGGGCCGTCGCATATCGGGATCCTGTTGTCGATAAAGGCTGAACCAAAACCCGTTCCCAGGGTTATTGCCATCGACCGTCCTGCAGAAGAGGCTTTGCCCACAAGTGCCTCACCAACGGCAAAAGCGGAAACATCATTCATAAACCTTACCGGAAATTCCCCAAATGACTTCAGCCTTTCAGAGATAGCATCCTTTACATTCCACCCGTAAAGATTTTCATACTTGGCCACACCCTTTATATAGCATACCCCATTTACATAGTCAAAAGGGCCGGGCATCCCAAATCCAATACCTTTTATTAACTGACCCGGGACCTTTTTTATCGAGTCCGACAGGGCTTCGGCCCAGATATTCAGGATTTCGTCGGCAGAAGCTTTGTTGTCGACTGCCCTTTCGGTCAGGGTATCCCTGAATATCCTGAGATCGTTAAGCCCCACAGCTGCACAGCTTATATGACTGCCGCCAATGTCGGCCCCGATGGCAATTTCATTTTCCATATATCTTATTTTAGAATGGGATAATAATTTTAGATGCTGAAAATATTGAATTTTGTCGTGAATACAAAAAAATAATATTTAAAAATACCTGCTCACATCTTATGTGATCTTTCTCATTTTTATTTTCACCGATTTATTCGTACTTTGATATACAGTATCTTTCTGTTCACGGGTTTCTGATTGAGTACAAACACTTCCGGGAATTTTAAAAACCAGTAAAAACAGTACCAAATGCCAAAAGTAACAAGGGAAGACGCTTTGTTCTATCATAGCAGGGGGCGTCACGGAAAAGTGGAAGTAATACCCACAAAGCATTACGATACACAGCTCGATCTCAGCCTGGCTTACACGCCGGGAGTGGCCTATCCGTGTCTTGAGATTGCAAAGGATCCTGAAAATGCCTATAACTACACCGCTAAGGGAAACCTTGTTGCAGTCATATCAAACGGAACAGCGGTCCTTGGCCTTGGAGATATCGGGGCTCTGGCGGGAAAGCCGGTAATGGAAGGCAAGGGGCTTCTTTTTAAGGTTTTTGCTGATATTGACGTTTTTGATATTGAAGTAAATGAAAAAGATCCCGAAAAGCTTGTTGAAATATGTGAAAAAATCTCGCCTACATTCGGAGGAATCAATCTCGAAGATATTAAAGCACCAGACTGTTTTGAAGTGGAGTCGCGGCTTAAAAGCCTGGTGGACATTCCTGTTTTTCATGATGATCAGCATGGCACGGCAATCATTTCCGCTGCCGGCCTGATTAATTCCCTTGAATTAACCGGCCGGAAAGCAGAAGACCTGAAAATGGTTGTCTGCGGTGCCGGAGCCGCCGCTATCTCCTGTTCCAGGCTTTACCTGGAACTGGGGGTGAAAAGGGAAAATATCGTGATGGCTGACAGCAAGGGTATATTAAACAGGAAAAGAAGAGACCTGAACAAATACAAACAGGAATTTGTTACGGATCGGGATGTAAATACACTCCAGGAAGCATTGAAAGGAGCTGACATGTTCCTGGGTCTGTCCACCGCCAATATACTTACACGGGAAATGCTTGTTTCCATGGCTGAAAATCCCATTGTTTTTGCAATGGCCAATCCAAATCCCGAGATCGCTTATGAGGAGGCTATGGCTGCCAGAAATGATCTGATCTTTGCTACCGGCAGATCAGATTATCCGAACCAGATAAACAATGTGCTCGGATTTCCCTTCATTTTCAGGGGTGCACTTGATGTAAGAGCCTCAACCATAAACGAGGAAATGAAAATTGCAGCAGCAAAAGCCCTTGCATGCCTGGCCAAGGAACCTGTGCCGGAATCTGTTTTACGGGCTTACAATCTTGAATCACTTTCGTTCGGGAGGAATTATATCATACCAAAACCCCTCGACCACCGGCTTATTTCATGTGTTGCCTCATGCGTTGCAAAGGCTGCAATGGATACGGGAGTTGCCAGGGTGCCAGTAACCGACTGGGAGGTATACAAAACAGGCCTGGAAAAGAGAATCCATGAGCATATAAAGAAAGTGGGAGAAATAAACGAGTATTAGATAAAGGAACGTTGTTTAAGCCTTTCAGTAATCTGCTTATGAACTTTCTTCTCATACATCGTGGTTATAAGGGAGGCTGAATCGTCGATGCCGAACGACAGCCTGTTCAGGGTCACATCGAACAGACTGTCAGTATTCTTGATTTTCTTGTCAAGAAATGTCTGTATCAGGTCAGCCCTCTTTTCATCAGTCTCAACTATAAACTTCTCGGCTTCCTCAATCCCCATATTCTTCTTCCTCATTATATTATTCACCCTCCAGTAGAATGGAGCTATCAGTCTGACGTGCAGGGCGTCCTTTATGTCTCGCGCAATTGAAACGCCGCCCCGCCCCACAATGACTATATACCCTTCCTTGCAGATTGAAAGAACAACATCCCTGATAGCCTTTTTTACTCTCAGATCGCTTACAAAACCTCCCGAGAAAGCCATTATCATTTCAGATAGATCAGACAGTTTGAAACCCTCATAATAATTCTCAATACGCTGGGTGTCAATATTCAACTCCTTGGCAATTGAATAGATGATATCTTTATCCACCCACCTCCACTTTTCAGTTCCGAATTTCTCATTTAATTTCTCGACAACCTTTGATGCAACCTCACGGGCATCGCATCCGGTAAGCCTAGAAATAGTTATGACAGGACCATCGTTCTCTGAAGGAGCTTTTAAAACTGATTTCCTGTATCGCTCATCAAAATAATCAAAAAATTTTTCCATAATAAGTGAAATTTTTTCATTCTGATTTTTCTCTTCTTTGCACCAAGCTGCATAACTGCAATTGATAAACTTCCTTAAACTGACTTTGTTCGTTTGATGGCCCGGAATTAAAGTTAAAAGTTAAGAAAAAAAATTGAGAAAAAGAAGTTTTTCTCATTTCCTCCCGACAGAGGATGCCACTTATCCGACCTGATATTTTTTTATTTGTAATCATCTTATTTATTCTATCTTTATCGCAATCATTTACGATACTTTAAATTAATTCAATCATTATGGATTCCCCCCTGTTATCCAGACCTGAAATAATATGGTTCATAATCGGCCTTGCCCTCTTCCTGCTGGAGCTTGTCCTGCCAGGATTTGTGATATTCTTCTTTGGAGTAGGGGCTTGGGTTACCGCACTTCTCTGCCTTATTGCCAATCCGGGCCTGAACCTCCAGGTTATTGTTTTTGCAGTTACTTCTGTCCTATCACTTCTGGCCCTTAGAAGAATGATCCAGAAACGGTTTTTTCTTGCCAGAAACGATGGCCTTTCAGACAGTGTTGAAGATGAATTTACAGGAAGGGAAGCCGTGGCAGTTGGCAGTTTCAAACCCGGAGAAACTGGAAAAGTCGACTTTAAGGGAACCACCTGGAATGCAGAGTCAGAATATGATATAACTGATGGTCAGAGAGTTATTATAATAAATAAAGAGAGTTTCAAACTATTCGTTGAACCAAAAAACAATCAAAAATGACAGCAGCAATTGCATTGCAAACAGCATCAAGTACAACATTCATACTGATTGGAATTATTTTACTTGCCTTCATCCTCATTTCTTCAATGGTGAAGGTTGTTCCCCAGAGAACAGCCATGATCGTTGAAAGACTTGGAAAATACAGGGCGACTTTTACAGCGGGCTTTCAGGTGCTCATCCCCTTTGTCGATAAGATACGGTACAGGCATACCCTTAAGGAACAGGCTATCGATGTTGCATCCCAGACCTGCATTACAAAAGACAACATTGCCATCGAGGTTGACGGCATCCTTTACCTTCAGGTCCTCGATCCCCAGAAGGCCTCATACGGTATTGACAATTACAGATTTGCATCCATCCAGATCGCCCAGACTACCATGAGGAGCGTTATAGGCAAGCTTGAGCTTGACCGTACCTTCGAGGAACGTGAATCAATCAATGCAACGATCGTTGACGCAGTCGATAAGGCCAGTGAACCCTGGGGCGTCAAGGTGACACGATATGAGGTGAAAAACATCATTCCTCCCCAGAGTATAAAAGATGCCATGGAAAAACAGATGAGAGCCGAAAGGGAAAAAAGAGCGCTCATTGCCGAATCAGAGGGAACGAGGCAGGCAAAAATCAATGTTGCAGACGGTGACAAGCAGGAGTTCATCCTGAGATCAGAGGGAGAAAAACAGAAACGGATAAATGAAGCAGCCGGCCGTGCCTCCGAAATTGAACAGGTGGCAAATGCTACAGCCAACGGCTTGAGAGCCATTGCTTCGGCCATTTCTGAAAAAAACGGACTCAATGCGGTCAACCTGCGTATTGCAGAACAATACCTGACTGGCTTCGCTAACCTGGCAAAACAGAACAATACCATAATCCTCCCGGCAAATCTTTCGGACGTGGCCGGTATCGTTGCAACTGCTACTTCCATGTTCAATGAGGTCAAGGATAAAAAGAAATAAGCTGTAATCCCGATGACCTGATCCCGACCCTTCCTACCCGTAGGAGTGATCGACTTCTGAGCCTGATGAATCAAAAAAACCCCGGGCTGATGCACTTCCATGCCCTGTCCGCGGGGTTGTTTCATTGTTAAAGAAGAAGGTTGAATTTCCAGAGATTCCGGAACTTAAGCTGTTTCAGCAACTCCCGCAGCAAAAAGGAATTTGCCGGATTTTAGTACCGCCACAGAATCACAGGCATATGCATAATTGTATTCATTCCGTCCATGAGGATCAACTTCAGATCGCCCGGGATCACCGAACCAGACACCCCGGTATATTGCCCTGGCTGCCTATATGATATATGCCGAAAGGGAAAACAGGCCCTGCAAGGAAAATAAGAGCTTTCCAGGAATAAATAGGTAATAAAAAGAAATGTATAACGGGAAAATGAATTATTCCCCGGAAATTACCGGGTAAGATAGATAAGACAGAAATAACTCCGGCACTCCGACATATTCATCATGAACCGGTATTTCAGGCCTGAAATCATAATCTTCTGTAATACAGCACAATATCCCGACTATCCGAAAATTTCTCTTTCCGTGGAAAACTGATTGCAAAAATTAACATAACATTAACAATAGTTTATGCAACAAAAAGGCAGTCTTATACGTCTATATGGTGTAAATGGGAATAAAAAGGGTGTTCTTTGATTACATGATTATTTTCCGGAAGGAAAAATAACATAAAAATATATAAGATTTCTTTATAGGCCGTTCGGCCAAATTCTACGATCAGGTTTAGGTTAATGAAGGAAAGATAACTCCCAACTATCTTTCCTTTCTTTTTTATATTTGTTCATCCGTTTCAATACCTCATCTGAGTATGAGATTACATGAATCCCTTCCAATGTTACGGACTGATTTGGTTTTCCTGTTTCCAGTTCTGTGTTTCTTTGTACTTTTGTCTTCTGAATATTATCCTTTGTCGTTTGTTTTTAACTTCTTACTTTCACTTGTTCAAACCATTTCAGGATAAAATCCACATGCATGCAATACATAATCACAATAAATATTAATTTCAACACTAATGTTCCCTGCCCGAGGTGTGAGGCAGGCATCATATCATTTACATCAAAATTATTTTATGATGAACAAAGCCATATTAGTAATCGGATTCATGATTATGATTTCTGTATCATGCAAAAAAACGGAGAAATCTGACAACCTTTTGTTAAGTGAATATGATACTCCGTTTGGGGTGCCGCCTTTTGAACTCATTAAGGCTTCGCATTTCATGCCTGCATTCCTGAAAGGATTCGAAGAGCAGAAACTGGCTGTCAGAAAAATAATTGCCGATACGAGTGAACCTGATTTCGTAAATACCATAAAAGCACTTGAATACAGCGGAGAGCTGCTGACGAGGGTGAGCAGGATTTTCGGATCACTTAATTCTGCCCACACTAATGATACCTTGCAGGCAATCAGCAGGGAAATAGCTCCCCTTTCAGCCAGGCACAGGGACGATATTAATCTCAACGACACTCTTTTCCGGAAGGTTAAAACTGTTTATGAGAACCGTTCGAAGTTCAGACTCACTGAGGAAGAAAAAATGGTACTTGAAGATACATACAGGGGATTTGTGAGGAGCGGCGCAGCATTATCGCAGGATGACAAGGCAAAACTGCGGAAGCTAAATGAGGAACTGTCACTTCTGTCTGTTCAGTTTGGCCAGAATCTCCTTGCCGAGACAAATGCATTCAGGCTTGTTATTGACAGGCATGAGGATCTTGCAGGGCTGCCTGACGGTATTGTTGAACAGGCAGCAGCACTGGCAAAAAACATGAATCTTGAAGGGAAATGGGTTTTTACCATCCAGTATCCGATCATGGAGCCGTTCCTGAAGTATGCTGAAAACCGGAAACTGAGGGAAAAGCTGTTTACAGCCTACTTTATGAAAGGTGATAATGACAACGAAAGGGACAACAAATCAATCATCGCCCGGATAGCAAGGCTCAGGCTTGAAAGGTCAAAGATCCTGGGATACAGAACATATGCCGATTTTGCACTGGAAAGGAGCATGGCCAAAACTCCTGAAAGGGTCATGAATTTTCTTGGTCAGGTATGGGACGCTGCAATACCTGCGGCAAAGGCTGAAGTTAAGGCCATGCAGGAGATCATCAACAGGGAAGGTGGCCAGTTCAAACTGGCGCCATGGGACTGGTGGTACTATGCCGAAAAGATAAAAAAGGAGAAGTATGACCTGGATGACGAAATAACACGACCATATTTCAGGATTGACAATGTTATCAGCGGAATGTTTTATGTTGCAAACAGGCTTTACAATCTCACATTCAGGGTGCGCAATGATATCCCGAAATACCATCAGGATGTCGTAACCTATGAAGTAAGCAGGAACGGCAGGCATGTAGGCATTCTGATGATTGACAACTACCCCAGGGAATCCAAAAGAGGAGGGGCATGGTGCGGAGCCCTTAGAGGCCAGAGTCGTGACATAAACGGTAAAATGATAACACCTGTTGTCACAATGGTCACCAATTCCACACCCCCCGGAGCTGACAAACCTTCACTTCTTACGGCGGATGAAGCCAATACCCTGTTCCATGAATTCGGACATGCATTGCACCAGCTTCTTTCGAATTCCACCTACCCGAGTGTTTCGGGCACTTCAGTGCCACGCGATTTTGTAGAACTTCCTTCCCAGATTATGGAACACTGGGTTCTGGAACCCGAGGTACTACAGGTATATGCAAAACACTATCAGACTGGCGAAGTTATCCCTTCAGAGATTGTAGATAAACTCGAAAGGGCAGGCAAATTCAACACGGGATTTACAACTGTCGAGTTTCTTGCTGCTGCTCTTCTCGACATGGAGTATCACACTCTAACGGAACCAACCGACATCGATATCAGGCAATTCGAAAAAAAAGCCATGGATAAATACGGATTGCCTGATGAGATCAAGCCAAGATACAGGTCAACCTACTTTAATCACATCTGGAGTTCGGGGTATGCTGCAGGATATTACAGCTACTATTGGAGCGAAATGCTTGACGCCGACGCCTTCCTCGCTTTCAAGGAAACAGGTGACATTTTCAACAGGGATGTGGCATCAAGATTTGAAAAGGAAATACTCTCAAGAGGAGGAACTCGCGATCCATCTGCTATGTATATAGCCTTCAGGGGAAAAGAACCTGGAATAGATGCCCTGCTGAAAAACAGGGGATTGAAATAAAGTTGAAACCGCCTTTGATAGATTTTCGCTAACAAATAAATGAAAATAACCGGTATAATTCTATCATTCGCATTATTATCATTGTGCGGCTGTCGTTCTTCCGAACGTCCGGGATTTGCTGCGGAAGGTGTCATGGACCTTCGTAAGGCTCAAATTAATGACGACTTCATAACCAAACTCAACGGGGAATGGGAGTTTTACTGGGAAAAGCTGCTTCTTCCGAACGACTTTCTTTCAAAAAGGGCAGACCGCGATCTTTTCGGAAAAGTACCAGCCTACTGGACCAGTTACAAAACCGGCCAGGTACGGATGGAACCAATGGGATATGCCACTTACAGGCTTACGGTTCTTCTGCCCGCTGGATTCAGACAGCCTCTGGGATTCAATATGCCGGTATTTGACTCATCATATGATCTTTATGTTAACGGTAAATATCTTGGAGGAAACGGTAAACCCGGAAAAACTGAAAATGACACAAGGCCGTGGTATGAAAAGAATTTCTTCAGGTTTGACACTGACTCAGATACACTTACGATTTTAATAAATGTGTCGAATTTCAGCCACCGGCGGGGTGGTTTCTGGCTTCCGGTTGAAATGGGCAGCCTGGAATATGTCCGGAAACATTATTCATCTTCCATTGCCAGAGACTGGGCGGTTGTCAGCCTTCTGGCAGGATTTTCCCTTTTTTTCCTTTGCTTTTTCATAATTTATCCAAGGGACAGGCTGATATTATTTTTCAGTCTGGCTGTATTGGGCCTGGCACTGAGACCGCTGTTTACTTCAAACTTCCTGATTCTTTCGTTTGTAAAACCTGAATGGGAATGGATCGTAAGGATTGAGTACTTGTTGTTCTATTCCGTTATAACAGCCTGGTACTGGTTCACCGTAAATCTGTATCCGTCAAAATACTTCAGGAGTCTTGCCTGGTTCATTACCGTTTTATTGCCGCTAATATCAATCTTCACTTTAATCCTCCCGGTTAAAATATTCAGTTACAGC
>ENA-UPSM01004744-UPSM01004744.1-activated-sludge-metagenome-genome-assembly--contig:-NODE-4744-length-14096-cov-5.997935_pt1 | contig 14096 bp, 11 predicted proteins | sample MGYA00238181_ERZ773283 | MGnify/ENA primary metagenome ERZ773283 (study PRJEB29023, sample SAMN05720199) | activated sludge metagenome | isolation source: Anaerobic digester | place: Japan... | reverse complement strand
CCTCCAGCGGATACTGGCGCACCCCGTCGTCGAGCGACGACAGGCAGAACTCGCAGGAGAACGGGCACCCGCGCGACGCCTCCACGTAGACCAGCCGATGCGCGAGATCGTCCTCCGTGTATTCGTCGTACGGCAGCACAACCGCCGCCAGGTCCGGCGGCGGCGCGGCGACGATCTTTGCCGGCACGGCGCCGCCGGCCAAAACCGCCCGGCAAATCTCTGGCAGCAGCACCTCGCCCTCGCCGCGGATCGTGCAGTCGGCCAGCCGCACGATTTCCTGTGCCTCCGGTTCGTGGCTCACCTCCGGGCCGCCGAGAATGACGACCAGCTCCGGCTGCAGCCGCTTGAGCAGCGCCACCAGCTCGGTCGTCGGCGCCACGTTCCACACGTACACCCCGAGTGCGACGATCCGCGGTTCCAACTCCAGAATACGCTCGGCCACATCGAGTGGGCGCTCGCCGATGGTGAACTCGACCAGCGCCGAGCGCGCGCGCAGCTCGTCCAGGTTCGCGCGCAGGCAGCGCAGCCCGAACGAGGCGTGGATGTACTTGGCGTTTAAGGTGGCGAGGACGATCTCCGGCACGGCGCCGCCACCGTACCGTGCGCCGCCGCGATGCAAAGGGGCAAAACTCTGCGCGCTGACGGGCCGCAATCCCGCATGGAAGATTCTGGAATGAGCGCTCGCGCAAGGGCGGAAGCTGGGCACGCTGGCACTTCATGCCTTGAAGAGTCCTCATCCGCCGCCGTCGCTTCGCCCCCACCCGCGACGGACTGGCTGGAAGACTCGCGAGCCCAAGGTTTCTCCATTTCCTGAAGCGAAGTGGTCCGGAGTGAAGGCTCGCAGGGGAAATCGATTCCGCGCCGCGCTGGCCAAAGCGCCGTTGGCGGGAACAACAAGAACCGAAAGCACGACGATTTATGAAGAGCACCACCAGCCTCAGAAAAGTCGCCTTCCTGGGCGACTACCTGCCCCGTAAGTGCGGCATCGCCACCTTCACGACCGACCTGCGGTGCTCCATCGCCACGGAGTTCCCCGCGCTGCAATGCCCGGTGGTGCCGGTCAACGACCTCGAGGAAGGCTACGACTACCCGCCCGAGGTCCGCTTCGAGATCGCCGAGCAGGATCTGCCGTCCTACCTGCGCGCGGCGGATTTTCTCAACATCACGGATGTCGATGTGCTCTGCGTGGAGCACGAGTTCGGCATCTTCGGCGGCCCGGCGGGCAGCCATGTCCTGGCGCTGCTGCGCGAATTGCGGATGCCGATCGTCACCACCCTGCACACAGTGCTGCGGGAGCCGAACGACGACCAGCGCCGCGTCATGCGCGAACTGGCCCGGCTCTCGACACGCCTGGTGGTGATGAGCGAGCGCGGGCAGGAGTTTCTGCGCGAGATCTACCAGATCCCGGCCGCGAAGATCGACCTGATCCCCCACGGCATCCCGGACATGCCGTTCGCGGATCCGAACTACTTCAAGGACGAGTTCGACGTCGCCGGGAGGCAGGTCCTGCTGACCTTCGGCCTGCTGTCCCCGAACAAGGGGATCGAATACGCCCTGCGCGCCCTGCCGGAGATCATCCGCGAGTTCCCCAATTTCGTCTACATCGTGCTGGGTCAGACGCACCCCAACCTGCTGCGCAACGAGGGCGACTCCTATCGCCTGAGCCTGGAGCGCCTGGCCAAGGAGCTCGGCGTGCAGAAGCACGTCGTGTTCTTCAACCGCTTCGTCGAGCTCGACGAGCTGATGCGCTTCATCGGCGCGGCGGACATCTACCTCACCCCGTACCTCACCGAGACCCAGATCACCTCGGGCACCCTGGCGTATGCGTTCGGCAACGGCAACGCGGTCATCTCCACGCCCTACTGGCACGCCACGGAACTGCTGGCCCAGGACCGCGGCCGGCTGGTCCCATTCCGCGACAGCCACGCCATCGCGGCCGCCGCCATCGGGCTGCTGCGCGACGAGACGCTGCGGCACTCGATGCGCAAGAACGCCTACAAGCTCGGCCGCGACATGGTCTGGAGCCGGGTGGCGCAGAGCTACGTGAAGTCGTTCCAGCAGGCGCGGCTGGACCACAGCTTCGTCGGCCGGAAGTCCTCCCCCATCAAGACGCTCGACGAGCAGTCCGACCAGCTGCCGGAGCTGAAGCTCGACCATCTCTTCCGGATGAGTGACTCGACCGGCATCTTCCAGCACGCCAGCTTCACCGTGCCGAATTTCGCCGAGGGCTACTGCACCGACGACAACGCCCGCGCACTGGCCCTCGCCCTGTCGCTGCAGCGCCTGGGCAAGAGTTCCCCGAAGCTCCAGTCTCTGGCGACGACCTACGCGGCCTTTCTGAACCACGCCTTCGACCGCAAGAGCGGTCGCTTCCGCAATTTCATGGGCTTCGACCGCCACTGGCTCGAGGACGTCGGCTCGGAGGATTGCCAAGGACACGCCTTGTGGGCGCTCGGGTTGTGCGTGGCCCAGTCGGGGCCGGGCAGCCTCCCCATGCTCGCCGCGCAACTCTTCGAGCAGGCCCTGCCGGTGGCCGCCGAATTCACGTCACCCCGCGCCTGGGCGTTCACCCTGATCGGAATCGGCGAATACCTGCGGCGCCTGAGCGGCGACCGCCGCGTCACCCAGTTCCGCGAGGCCCTGACGGCCAAGCTGCAGCAACGCTACGCCGATGCCGCGACCGACGAGTGGCAGTGGTTCGAGGAAGTGGTTTCCTACGCCAACGCGAAACTGCCGCACGCCATGATCCTCAGCGGGCGCAGCATGCACAACACGACGATGGTGGAGCTCGGCCTCAAGACCCTGCGGTGGCTCATCAAGGTCCAGACCTCGGAGACCGGCTCCTTCCGCCCGGTGGGCTCCAATGGTTTCTACCCCCGCGGCGGGGTGCGCGCACTCTTCGACCAGCAACCGATCGAAGCCCAGTGCACCGTGTCGGCCTGTATCGAAGCCTACCACGCGACGGGCGACACCGCCTGGCTCGCGGAAGCGCGCCGCGCCTTCGAATGGTTCCTCGGCCGCAACGACCTCGGCCTCGCGCTGTACGATTCGACCACCGGCGGCTGCCGCGACGGCCTGCATGTCGATCGCCTGAGCCAGAACCAAGGAGGGGAGTCCACCCTCGCGTTCTTGCTCTCGCTGGCCGAGATGCAGGCGCTGCAGAATGCGATCAGCAGCTTCACGGAGCCGGTCGGCCAGTAACCCTCGGCGGCACCAACACCAACGCACCCCGCCATGACGACCAAGCCTCCGCTCCCCGTGCACGTCGAACGCATCGGCCCGACACTGACGCCCGATCGCTCGCGCGTGCTCATGCGGCCGTTCAACCCCGCCGCCGAATCGAGTGCCCGCCGCATCGTCGCGCAGGTGATGGCGCTGCCGGAAGCGGATGTGCCCCGCCTGCTCGGCGAGGTGCTGGGCGAGTTCGGCCGCCGGCACGATGCGGTGGAGCGCTTCTTCCGAACGCGCTTCCAGCAAGTGCGGCACCTGCTCGCCAGCGACCAGGAACCCTCGGCCGCGAGACAGGCGCTGCTCGGCGCCTACTTCGCCAACGAGTATTCACCGGAATCGGCCGCGCTGTTCAACCCGTCCATCGTCCCCCACCCCGACCAGAGCGGGCTGCGTGCCGGGGAGCTGCGTTTCATCATGAGCCTGCGCGCGACGGGCGAAGGGCACATCTCGTCCATCACCTTCCGCGAAGGCATCATCGACGCGCAGCACCGGGTGACGCTTGTGCCGCCGGTGCCGTTCGCGACCGAGCCGACGCGCGTGCCGAATGCGATCTACGAGACGGCGCTCTTCGCGCGCAAGCTCGCCGAGGCCGGCGTGCAGAACCGCTTTTGCCGCAGTGTCCTGGAGCAGCTCGGCGACACGTTCACCCTGGAGCGGCTCCAGGAAATACTGACGAGCGAACGCGCGTGCTCGGAGGAAACCCCGGCGGTGGCCGACCGCGCCGCCCGCGGCCTGCAACTGCTGGCCGAGTCGAACTACGAGGTGCGATTCGACCCCGCGCAGCCGGTTTCCCAGCGCGTGATCTTCCCCTCCTCGCCGAGTCAGAGCAACGGCATCGAGGATGCCCGCTTCGTGCGGTTCCAGGGCGACGACGGAAAAGTCGTCTACTACGCGACCTACTCCGCGTACGACGGCAAGATCGTCCTGCCGCAGCTGCTCGAGACGGAGGATTTCGTCCACTTCAAGTTCAACACCCTCAACGGCCCCGCGGTGCAGAACAAAGGGATGGCCCTGTTCCCCCGCCTGATCGACGGCCACTACGCGATGCTGTCGCGCCAGGACGACGACAACATCCTCCTGATGTTCTCCGACAACATCCACTTCTGGCACAAGGCGGAGAAACTGCTCACGCCCGCGCAGCCCTGGGAGTTCATCAAGATCGGCAACTGCGGCTCCCCCATCGAGACCGAGGCCGGCTGGCTCGTGCTCAGCCACGGCGTCGGCGCGATGCGCAAGTACTGCCTCGGCGCCTTCCTGCTCGATCGGGAAGACCCGTCTCGCGTGCTCGGCCGGCTCCGCCAACCGCTGCTCTCGGCCAACGCCGCCGAGCGCGAAGGCTATGTGCCCAACGTCGTGTACACCTGCGGCTCGCTCCTGCACGGCCGCCAGCTGCTCATCCCCTACGCGATGAGCGACTCCGCCACCAGCTTCGCGAGCGTCGCGCTCGACGAGTTGCTCGCGGCGATGGAGTGAGGCGAATGCTCAGAGCGCGGTCGTCGCCAGCCACTCTCCGAGGTTGCGCCAGAGCACGTCGGCGTTGGTCTTGAAGAAGTCACCGTGCCCGACCGCCTCGATCTGCGCGAGCTTCGCCCCGGGTTTTGCCGCGGCGGCCAGACGTTCCGCCATGGCCTTGGTCGCGAGTTCGTCGCGCTCGCCGTAGACGATCAGAGTCGGACAGGAAGCAGCTTGGATCTTGGCGACGCTATCGAGGCGGGATTGCGCGGTGACCGCCCATAGGAACCACGAAGGGATCCACGCCGTTCGTCCGCGGCGATCGGCCAAGTTGCGCACGACGTCCTGGATCCGGGTTGAGGTGCCGATGACGATCAGCCCGGCCGGCGCCTGCCGCGCCGCGAGGTCGACCGCCACGCCACCGCCGACCGACCACCCCGCCAGCACAATCCGGCGACGGTCGAGATCGGCGCGCGTCTGCAACCAAGCCCACGCCGCATCCGCCGCCGCGTAGCAACCACGCTCGGTGGCCTTGCCCCCGCTCATCCCGAAGCCGGGATACTCGGGCATGAGGACGTTGCAGCCGAGCCGCCGGAAACCGTCGAACACCGGCTGGCTGCGCTGCAGCGTGTAGCCGCCCGGGTAGAAATAGAGCACCGTCGGCCGCGACGCGGCATCGCCCAGCACTTGGCCGGCGACGTCAGTCGCCTTGCCGAAAAGCGCCACGATCGCGGTGCCTTCCGCCGTGTGTAGCGGCACCAACTCCTCGTCGGCGGCCGGCACCACCGTCGCCGCCGGCGCGCCGTGGTCGGTCCCCTGAATCACCCCGCGGCGCACGGTGGCACAGCCAGAGAGCAAGACGACGCAAAGTGCGAGAAAGACGGACAGGTGCGTGAGGTGCATGGAGACGGAAAGCGCACCTTGGTCCGGCGCCCGGCACGGATTGTTCCGCCACGCGCATTCCGCGATTTCCTTCCAACGCCGGGTCGTCCTCACTGCCGTCGTGGACAACGAGTGCCAGTTCTCACCCGACCACCGCCATCGCTACAGCCTGATCCATCGCTGGAATCCGCTGTTTGGCGACAGGCTGATCCTGTGGATCGGGCTCAACCCCAGCACCGCTGACGAGGCGAAGCTCGACCCCACGCTCACCCGCATCGCCGACTTCTCCAAACGCGCGGGCTTCGACGGTTTCTGGATGGCCAACCTCTTCGCGCTGCGCACGCCCTACCCCGAGGAGATGATGAAGGCCGACGATCCGGTGGGCCCCGAGAACGACGCCTGGCTCCTCCGCGCCGCCGAGCGCTGCGAGCGCATCGTCGCCGCCTGGGGCGTGACCGGCACCTACCAGGCCCGCGCCGACTCCGTCGTGCGCCTGCTCGCCGGACGCGAGCTGAGCTGCCTCGGCACCACGCAGGATGGCCACCCGCGCCACCCGCTCTACGTCGCCGCGAAACAAGGCTTCGCGCCCTGGCCGCCCCGATAACCCGGATCGACACCCGGGCGCCGCGCTCTGTCTTGGCGGCATGGAGTCGCCCGCTCGCACAGGGAAGGTTCCCGCGGCGAAGCCCCGCCGGGGGGCCGGCCCCAGAAAACCGTCGCCCTCGGCGGCGTTTCCTGAAAACCTCCCCGCTTTCTCATGCCATTCAAAGCTCTCGGCCTCGCGCCGAACATTCTCCGTGGCGTCCAAGCCATGGGCTACACCGACCCGACTCCGATCCAGCTGCGCGCCATCCCGACCGTGCTCGCCGGCAAGGATCTGATCGGCTCGGCGCAGACCGGCACCGGCAAGACCGCGGCGTTTGCGCTCCCGCTCCTCACCAAGCTCGGCCAGCACTCCCCGCGCGGCCCGCGCGTGCTCATCCTCGAGCCCACCCGCGAGCTCGCCGCCCAGGTCGAAACCTCCTTCCGCGACCTCGCCCGCTTCACCGACATCCGCCCGCTCGTCGTCCACGGCGGCGTGGGCTACGGCCACCAGCGCAGCGAACTGCGCAAAGGCGTCGACGTGATCGCCGCCACCCCCGGCCGCCTACTCGACTTCATGAAGGAGGGCCTGAAGCTCGACACCATCGAGGTGCTCGTGCTCGACGAGGTCGACCGCATGCTCGACATGGGCTTCCTGCCCGACGTCAAACGCATCATCCTCGCCTGCCCCGACGCGCGGCAGACGTTGTTCTTCTCCGCCACCGTGCCGCCCGAGATCGCCGCCGTGGCCGCCTTCGCGCTGCGCGACCCGGTCCGCATCGAGGTCGGCGCCAACCGCACCACGGCGCAGACGGTCGCGCACGCGATGTATCCGGTCGCCCAGGTGCAGAAGTTCGAGCTGCTGCTCGCGTTGCTCGAACGCACCGAGTTCGACAGCGTGCTCATCTTCTCCCGCACCAAGCACGGGGCCGACCGCATCGCGCGCCGCCTGAAGGCCGCCAACCACGCCGTCGCCGTGCTCCACTCCAACCGCTCGCAGAACCAGCGGGTCGAGGCGCTCGAGGGCTTCAAGAGCGGCCGCTACGAGGTGATGGTCGCCACCGACATCGCCGCCCGCGGCATCGACGTGGCCGGCATCTCGCACGTGATCAACTACGACGTGCCGAAGAACCCCGAGGACTACGTCCACCGCATCGGCCGCACCGGCCGCGCCCAGGCCGTGGGCGACGCCTTCACGCTGATGGCCCCCGAGGACGAGGGCGACGTGCGCGACATCGAACGCTTCATCGGCAAGCCGATCGAGCGGCTCAAGGTCGAAGGATTCGACTACGCCCCCTACGAGGCGCGCCCGCCGCGCCCGGAGAATCAGGGCGCCGGCGGCCAGGGGCGCTTCGCCCGCGGCGGCCAGCACGGACGCCAAGGTGGAGGCCGGTACGGCGGCGGCGGCCAACAGGGCGGCGGTCGCGGGCACGGCGGCGGCCAGGGTGGCGGTTACGGCAAGTCTTCCCACGGGCAGGGGCAGGGCGGCCAAGGCCCGCGGCCGGCCCAAGCGCAGGCCAAGCCGAAGAAACAACACTTCGGCACCGCGCGCCACGAGGGTGGCGGCGCCGGCCAGCCGGCGCCTCAGCCCGCCAAAGGTGTGGTGCGCGGCTTCCTCTCCCGCCTGCGCGGCCGCTGAGCCAACGCTGCATCTGGCGCCGGCTTCACTCGGCCGGGCCCCTGCTTCCGGCTGGAGGGGCTGAGCTCGCTCAGCCCGCTGGCGATCGCGCTCGCCGGGGGGTGCGAGCAAGCGTGCACCCGCCGCGGACTGCATGACCACGCCCGCGCACGGCGCGGTGCGGGCCTCCTGTCCCAGCATACAAAACACAAACGGCCCTCTCGCAGGAGAGGGCCGTTGCTTGTCTTGTGCTGGTTTGCGTCGGGGGAAAGCGCTCAGCGCTTCATCAGGCCGCCGAGACCCTTCTTCTTCTTGGGCTGCTCGGCCGGAGCCGCGGCGCCGGAGTCGGAGTTGCTCGAAGAGCTGTTGCTGGCGCTGGCCTCGCCGGGCTTGCTGTAGCCGGCCGGGACCTCGAACAGCGCAGCGTCGGGCGCGCCGGCCTTGAAGTTCTTCCAGGTGGTGGTGTTGCCGCCGGCCACCATGCGCACCGGCAAGCCGTCGCCGTTGAGGAACCAGGTGGTGGCGTTCCCGGCGAGGGTCATCTTGTATTCGGTGCAGGAGACTCCGTTGATGGTGGAGGAGCCGACCTTCTCCCACACGGGCTCGGGGCCGGTCTGGGCCGGAGCCGCGGGCGCATCCTGCAACGGGTTCTCCATGACCATCTTCTGCCCATGCATGAGCGAGTAGGTCATCTTCTTGTCCCTGCGGATGATGGTGCTCATCTCCATCCCGCCGGCGTTCATGTCGATGCGCTGCTTGTCGCCATCAACCGCCATCTTCGACGCGGTCGTGGTGCCCCCGGCGACCATCTCCATCTCGACGGAGTAGGCCTTCGGCCATTCGGCCATCGGGGACTTGTTGGCGGCCTGGACCGCCACAGCGGCAAATCCGAGGCAAAGGAGGAATTTCAGCGATTTCATTCTGTCTGGTGTGTTCAGGTGGTGGTGGCTGGGCGGCCGGCCCGGCCGGCCGTCCAGTCGTTTCTGGGGGCTCGCAGTGCAGCGTGCCCGGGCACCCGAGACAACTGCCGGCCGGCCGGCGGTCACCCGTTCGTTTGAACGGGCCGAAATCCTCCGTGAACGGCCGCGTCAGCCGCCGTGCGCGTCGGCCACGCGCCGGGCCTTCGTCGTGAGCTCCCCTTCGCATTCCGGCGAGCCGCGCCGCAGGTCGCGGCAGATCTGCGGGCGCTTCTCGTAGAGCGAACAGAAGAAGACCGGCGGCCGGCCGCGGTGGGTGGTGATGTGGAGGCCGATGCAATGCCCGTCCTCCATCCGCATGTAGGCGCGCTGGCCCACGAAGCGCGCCACCGCCTCGGCCTGGGCGCCCAACCGTGTCCAGTCGGCGCCGCTCACCCGGACGTAGGTGGCGGATTTCGAGAAGCAGCAGACGCCGCAGTTCAGGCAGTCGGTGGGAATCTCCATGGTCGTCGGGATCGGCCGATCCATGAAGTCCGCGGCGGATTCACCGGGGCGACGAGCACAAAGATCAGCCGGCCGGCAGCCCCTGTCACCAGCGCCCCCGCACACCGCCACCTGCACCGAGCCGGGCACAGGCCCTCCGCACCGCGAGGGCGGCCGGGCGGGACACCATCGTGGCATTCCAAACAACCGGCGAAGACGAGGGCGTTTGGCGCTTGAATATGATGCCATTTGGCCGAAGGTGCCGGCATGAAGAAAAGCCCGCGGGCCCTCGCGACGCCCACCACCAATCCACCGGTCGCCGCCGTCGAAGAGCCGGCGGCACTCTACGGCGCCACCCTCTTGGGGAATCCGCTCGGACTCGCGAAAGCGATCCGCGAGGGGCTGCCGGTGGCGGCGTTCTTCGATCTGCAAAACCGGCTCGCCCTCACCACCGCCGCGCTCGGGGCGGTGCTCGCCCTGCCCGCCCGCACGCTCCAACGCCGGCGCGAGGAAGGCCGCCTGAGCAAGGAGGAGTCGGATCGGCTCGCCCGCCTGCACCGCGTGTACGACGAAGCCCGCCGTCTGCTCGGCAGCGGACCCGCCGCCGCCGAGTGGTTCAAGGAGCCGCAGATCGCCCTCGCCGGGTCGAGCCCGCTCGAACTCTGCGACACCGAGCCCGGGGCGCGCGAAGTCGAGCGGCTGCTCGGCCGCATCGAGCACGGAGTCTACGCGTGAGAATCTCCGCCTGGAGGCTGGTGCGCGCGGAGTTGGCCACCCACGCGTTCGAGGGCGAGGGCGCCCGGCTGTACGGCGGCCGGTGGAACCCTCCGGGTTGGTCGGCCGTCTATGCCGCGAGCAATCGCGCGCTGGCGGTCCTGGAGGTGCTCGCCCATCTGCCGAAGCCGTTGCGCAACGCCGCCTTCGCGCTCCACCGCGTCGAGTTCGACGAGACCGAGCTGGAGACGCTCGGCGCCGACACGCTCCCGGGCGACTGGACGCAGTTTCCGCCCGCCGCCGGCACGCAGGAGGCCGGGCGCCGCTGGCTGGAACGTGGCGAACGCGCGGTGCTCGCCGTGCCCAGCGTGCTGCTGCCGGAGGAGCGGAACTTCGTCTTCAACCCGCGGCATCCCGCCTTCGCACAACTCCGGCCGCACCGCGAACGGCTGTTCTTCTTCGACCCGCGGCTGGGCTGAGGCCGCGCGGCGCTACCGCGGGCGAACCAGCAACAAGGTGCGGTCGTCCGACGCCGGAGCGTTGAACGCGAAACTGCACAAGGCCCGGTCGACCTGCTGGCGGATCTCCACCAGCGGCAGGTGGCGGGATTCGCGCAGCACCGCACCGAGCCGTTCGCGGCCGAACTCCTCGCCCTCGGGATTGGCCGTCTCGGTGATCCCGTCGGTGTAGAGCACGAGCAGATCCTGCGGGGCGAGCGTCACCGCGGCCTCCTCGAGGCATTCGTCGAACAAGGCGCCCGAGTCGAGCCCGAGCGCCATGCCCGCCGGGCACAGCTCCTCCACCGCGCCGGTGCCGGCGCGGACGACCAGCCCCGGCTCGTGGCCGGCGCGGCAGTAGGTGAACACACTGGTTTCCAAATCTAGAATACCGTAGACGGCCGAGATGAACATCGCCTTCGGCATGTCGGGCTGGACGATGTAGTTGACCATGCGCAGCACATCGGCCGGGGCCCACCCCCCCTGCGCCTTCACCCGCAGGGCCGTGCGGCAGGAGGCCATCATCAGCGCCGCCGCCGTGCCCTTGCCCGACACATCGGCCACCGCGAAGCCCCAGCGCCGGTCGCCGACCGCGAAGAAGTCGTAGTAGTCGCCACCGACCAGGCGCGACGGGGTGTAGAGCGTGTCGGTCTCCACGACCCCGATATCGGGGTAGATGCTGGGCAGCAGGTGCTGCTGCACCTCGTGGGCCACGCGCAGATCGCGCTCCCGGGCGACGCGGTCGCGCTCCTCCGCCTCCTTGCGCGAAGTGATGTCGGTCAGGATACCCTCGTGGTGCGTCGCGCGCCCCGCGGGGTCGAACCGCACCGCGGTGCGGTCGTCGATCCAGCGCACCCGGCCGTCCTTGCACACGAGGCGGTACTCCTGCCGGTATTCGGCATGCGCGGCGGAGGTGTGCGCCCGCACCTCGTCCATGACCCGCGCGACATCGTCGGGATGGAGGAGGTCGACATAGCGGACCCGCCCGGCGATCAGATCCCGCGCGCCGTAGCCGAACTGGGAGATGCTCTCCGAGACGAACTGCACCGCCCAGCCCTCCTCGGCGCCCCAGAGCACGGCGACCGAGGACGACCGCGCGATGATGCGCTCCAGCTCCTCGCGCCGCGCCAGCGCCGCGCGCAGCTCCATCTGCGCCGCGCGGCGCTGCGTGACGTCGCGCCCGATCCCGAAGAAGATCGGCGCCCCCTTCTCGTCGCGGATCACCGAACCGGTGGAGGCGTGCCAGCGCCATTCGCCGCCGACATGGCGGATGCGGTATTCGATCGAATGGCTCGAGATCCCGGCCTCGAGCACCTCGTGGAAGAACGCCTTGCAGGCGGGAACATCGTCGGGATGCACGAACTCGGTGAAGGCATGGCCGACCACGTCGCCGAGGGCGTGGCCGAGCTTCAGCGTCCAGGCCGGGGAGACGAAGGTGCACACGCCGCCGGAATCGAGCGAGTAGAGGATCTCGCTCGCGTTCTCGAAATACCGCCGCAGGCGCAGCTCGTTCGCGCGGGCCTCCTGCTCGGCGCGGACCCGGTCGGTGATGTCCACGAGCATCGCGAACTGCTGGATCACCCGCCCGCCCTCGTCGCGCAGGACCGCGACCGTCAGCCGTCCCCAGACGACCCGGCCGTCCCGGTGCACGTACCGTTTCTCGAGCGTGAAGCTGTTTGTCTCACCGCTTTGGAGGCGCGCCCGGAGCTCCTCCTCGTCGGCGCGGTCGTCGGGATGGGTGGCCCGGAGGAGATCGCCGTAGCTGCGCGCCTCCTCGGCGGCCAGGCCGATGATCTGGCAGTACCGGTCGTTGAGGTGATGGAGGGCGGGCTCCCCGAACTCCACCCAACTGATACCGACCGGGGCGTGCTCGAACAGGATGCGCAGCTGGTCGTGGGCGGCCTTGAGCTGCGCGGTCCGTTCGTTCACCCGCTGCTCCAGGCTCTGGGTGAGCTGCTGGACCTCCAGCTGCGCCAATTTCTCCTCGGTGATGTCGGTCAGGATACCGTCGTAGAAGGCCACGTGGCCCGCGGCATCGCGCCGGACCACGACCCGGTCGCGGATCCACCGCACCTGCCCGTCCTTGCGCACAATCCGGTGCTCCAGCGGCACCGGGTTCTCCCCGGCGAGCGCCGCGCGCGCGTGCTCGAGGACCGCGGGCCGGTCCTCCTCGGGCACCATCAGGAGCCACAGGTTCGGGTTCTGGAGGAACTCCTCCATCGAGTACCCCGTCACGGCCAGGCAGGAGGGGGTGTGCGTCGTCGCCACCGCCTGGCCGCCGCGGACCTCGACGGTGTAGTGGTAGTCGGTGACCGAAGACAGCAGGAGGCGGTACAGCTTCTCGCTCTGCTGCACCTGCTCGGTGCGCTCCCGCACATGCCGCTCGAGATCGCAGGTCAGCCGGCGCAGCTCCTCCTCCACCCGCTTGAGCCGGGTGACTTCGGTATGGATCGCCAGGAACCATCGCGGCGTGCCGGCCGCATCCGGCACCGGGGTGATGGTGGTCTCGACCCAGAAAGGGGCGCCGTCCTTGCCCCGGTTGCGGATGATCCCCCGCCAGACTCGCCCCGCCAGGATGGTCGTCCACAGCTCCCGCCAGAACTCCGGCGGATGGTGGCCGGAGTTCACCACCCGATAGCTCCGGCCGAGGAACTCCGCGCGGGTGTACCGGCTGACCTCGCAGAACCGGTCGCTGACATACCGGAGCACCCCATGGGCATCCGCAACGCTCACGCCCAGATGGGCCTCCGCCGCGGTGCGCAGCGCCGGCAAGAAACGCGCGGGCAGCTCTCCGGTCGGAGACAGCGGTTCCGCTTCGTTGGGGTCGGGAGGGAGAATCGGATGATCGGAGTCCATCGGCAGCGCACCTACGCGCGTATCATGCACCAACACCGCGTGCAGCGCCAGTAGTTTGCCGATACTGGAAACCGGGGCCTTCGGCTCCGGCACCGCTCACCCCGCCGCCCGCCACTGCTGCAGATGGGCCACCAGCGCCAGATAGGCGGCCTCCGCCCCCCGCGCCTGCGCCTCGCCACGCGTCGCCGCCGGCAGGGCCAGGCGCGCCTCCCGCCGGATCTCGCGGTTGTCCGGCAACCGGTGGCAGAGCGCCCAGAACAGTCCGGCCTCGGGGAAGCCGCGCGCGGGCGCCGCCTCGGCGTAGCCCGTCGTGGCGACCGCGACCTCCGCACCGAACAACGCACACGCGCCGCGTGCCATCTGCCAGGCCACTGCGGCCGACACGCAGTCCACCGGCGCCGCCTCCGCCCGGTCCACCCCGAGGTGGCGCACCTTCTGTTCGATCGTGTAGGCCGTGATGCCGCCGGCAAAAAACTCCGACGCCCCCGCCTCCGCCGCGATCAACGCCTGGAGGTGCCCGGCCGTCATGCTCTCGGCCACCGCGAGCCGCAGCCGCGGGGTGCTCAACATCAGTCGTTTCAGCATCGACACAGTCTCAGCGTTTGCCGGCCCCGGCGGCAAACGCGGGGTGCAGGGGCCCGGCAGATTCGCGGGGGCGGTCCGGCCGCGGCGCGCCGCGGCCCGGCGGAACCATGTGCTTCGTGAAGGCGTCCCGTGCGCGCGTGGCGGCCCGTGCGCCCCCGGGGCCGGCAACGCCGGCGCCTCAGGCGATCTGCCGGTACTTCACCGGCGGGATCTTGAAGCGGTGCCCGGAGTCGAGATCGGTGAAGATGTGCCACGCCGGATCGTCCGCGTGATGCACAA
>ENA-UPSM01004732-UPSM01004732.1-activated-sludge-metagenome-genome-assembly--contig:-NODE-4732-length-14123-cov-6.334731_pt1 | contig 14123 bp, 9 predicted proteins | sample MGYA00238181_ERZ773283 | MGnify/ENA primary metagenome ERZ773283 (study PRJEB29023, sample SAMN05720199) | activated sludge metagenome | isolation source: Anaerobic digester | place: Japan... | reverse complement strand
CGGTCACGGAGGCTCTTTCGTACGTACCGGGTTTGTTCTATGGATCATGCCCAGTTTCCGGATGCGATCCAGGCCTTGGGCGAGGTAACTTTGTGGGAAGATGGACGGGACCCCAACGATCTTCGCCTACACCGACTACCGGAAGTACCTGGTGGACTGGATGGACGCGAAACAGGCGATCGAACGCAAGTTCAACCGCAGCGAGATGCATCGCCGCCTGGGATTGCCCAACACGCGCAGCTACCTGTCGGATGTCCTGTCGGGCAAGGACGTGAGCGCCACCTTCGTGGAACGGTTCGTGACCGCGCTGGAACTGTCCGGCGAAGAGGCGAGGTTCTTCCGGGTGCTGGTGCGGTTCAACCAGTCCACCTCCCCGGAGGAACGCGAACTGGCCTTCGACCAGCTGGTCTCGCTCAACCGGACGCCGCGCACGGTGCTGGATCCGCGCCATTACCGGTACTACCGCAACTGGTGGAACGGCGCGGTGCGCGCGCTCCTGGCCATCCACGACATCGGCGACGAGCCCCGCAAACTTGCCAATCTGGTGCAGCCAGCCATCACCGAGGCGCAGGCCAAGGAAAGCCTGGCCCTCCTGAAGGAACTCGAGCTGGTGGCCAAGGACGAACGCGGGTTCTGGAAGCCCACGCAGCACACGCTGACCACAGGCGAAGGCGCGCGGGGAGAGCTCGTGCGCCAACTGCAGGTCCAGCAGCTGGGTCTGGTACAGACCGCGGCCATGAGGCCGGGCCACCAGGGTCAGGTGGTGGCGACCAACACCATCTCCGTTTCCGACAATGGATTGGAGATGATCCGCAAGCGCCTGGAGCGGTTCCGGTCCGAGATCCGATCGATCGTCCACAAGGATTCCGAACCCGCAAGCCGGGTGCACCTGGTGAGCCTTGCGATCGTCCCTCTGACACGCGACATGCGGACCGACACGCCGGACGCGGCCTCGCAAAAGAAGTCCACCGTCAAGGACGCGGCGTGAAGCGCGGGACAAAAATTGGATTCTGGCTCGCGATGGCGGCGTGGTTCCTTGCCGCCTGCGACGACCGGATCGCCGGCGGCACCAACGACGAAACCCACACCGAAGTCGCCGCGCGGTTCTACGAACCCGACGGGCGGACGGCTGCCGTGGACGCGGTGGTCCAGGTGGTCCCGCACGACGGCACCGTGGTGGCCGCGACCGGACGCATCGACGGCGAAGGCCGCCCCGTGGTCGCTCCTGTGCCCGATGGCCTCTACAAGGTCTCGGTCGCCAAGGCCGGCAACGTGGTGTACGTCGATTCGGTTCCGGCTTCCGGCGGCAGGCTGGTGCTGGCATCCGACGACACCCTGGCCGTGGCAGGTTCGCTCGCGGGCGTGGTGGCGATGCAGCCCGACCACGATCCCGCAACGGTGACCGTGAACGTGCTGGGCACCGACATCTGGACCAACGTGGGCTCGGATGGCAAATTCCGCCTGGATGGCCTGGGCGCAGGGCGGTTCCGCCTACGGTTCCTTTCCACGCTTGACAACTACACCACCACCTACCTGGTCGCGCAGGTTTCCGACGGTCCGTCGACCTCCCTTCCCGACACGGTCCGGATGGTCTACACGGGCATTCCCGTGGTGACGGGGCTTTCGGTGCGCAACGATTCCCTCACGGGGGACCAGATCCTGTCCTGGAACCGGGTCTCGTACCGGGGGCTGCAGGACTACGTCGTCTACCGCGACACCATCGACGCCCTCGCGCCGACGCGGGTGCGCTTCGCCACGGTGTCCGACACGACCTGGCGCGACACCACCGCCTCGAGGCGGTTCGCGATCGCGAAATGGAAGTACCGCGTGGTGGTGGAGACCATGGGCGGCGACACCGGCAAATGGTACGGGTACGCCGCAGGTACGTCGGTGCCGCGCGAGCTGTCGCGTCTGGATCGAGGATCCTGGAAGGATGTCGGTCGCGCCTGGGGCGGCGAATGGTCGGATCTCGGGGGCGGGATGACGGAAATCGTCACCACCGCGGGGGCGTCGTCGGTCGTGGTCGGGGTCCGTTCCTCGGTCGACGGGCTTCTGTGGGATTCCAGCGCGGTCCAGCTGCCCGCACGAAAGTCGGGGCAGGAAATCGCCTGGATCGCGGGAACCGGCGCCGGCAGGATCTGGTGCCTGGGACGCAGCCTTCTGGGCGACGGGATCGATGTCCGCTGGAGCCTGGATGGCAGGAATTGGAACGCCTCCACCTTGCCCGACAGCCTCTGGCCCACTCTCGCGCTGGGCGGCCTGCGATGGATCGGGACCCGTGATCGCGCCGCCGTCGAGGCACCCGACGGGACCGCGCTGGTGTTCCACGACGGTTCCTGGTCCAAGACGCATCTGCCGGTCGGAGTGGTCGGGGCCGACGACAGCGCGCTGTACGCCACGGGGGGCGGCTTCCATCTGTTGTCCCTCGCGTGGTCGGATCGAAGCCGGATCCTCTCCGACCTAGGCATTCCTCCCTTCTCTTCGGCCTCGCGCGTCGTGCGCTGGAACGGCACCTTCGCGGCGCTCGCCGATGGCCGCCTGTGGATCCGCGATCCGTCCGGGTGGACGCTCCGGAGCCCGGTCGGATTGAACCGCCTGGCCGTCCTTGGCGACCGACTCCTTGTCGCCGACTCGCTCGGTCTGCTCCGAACCTACACGGAAGCTCCATAGGATGCCCGCAAGCTTCAGATCCACGCTCCGCCTTCGCAAGGAGAACATCGCCATGCCTGGAACCGCCCGAATCGCCCTTCTGCTCCTTCTGGGCGTCGCGGCTCCCCGCGCGGAAGTGGCGACCGCGTCGCTGGTCGCGTCGGATTCCGTCAAGGCAGGGGCCGCCGTCAACCTTCTTTCCAGCAAGGTGCGGGTCGCCGTCGGTGCCCAATGGGTCGACGTGGAAGAGGATGCCGAACTCCAGGTCGCTGCGGGGACGAGCACGGCCGCCAGGGTGTACCAGGTGGGCGGCACGTTCACGCTTCCGGCGCGTGCGCAGATCACGGGGTGCCTCTTCTGGCGCGGCGATTCGATCATGAAGGGCAAGCTTCGCGTCCACGCCAAGGCGGTGCAGCAGTATTCCCAGATCGTCAACGACACGTCGGATTTCAGCAAGGACCCGCTTCTCATCGAGCACGTGAGTGGCGACACCTACCGGCTGCGCGCCTATCCGTTCCTGCCGGGCGAGTTCCGCAAGATCCGCATCCGCTACATCGCGCCCGTGGTTTCGGAAAACGGCGAGGTGTCGGTGCTTCCCGTCTTCGCGAAGGTGTCCGGGAACCGTCCGTCGAGCTGGACATTGGCGGTGCGTGGGAACGCCACGGGGCTCAAGCTCAAGCGCGACGAGAGCGTCTGGGCGCTGGGTTCCCCTTCCATCCAGAGCTTCGAATTCCCCGCATCCGGCTCCGCCCGCCTGGTCTGGAACGGGAGCGCATCCCTGGGTGCCGAGCGCGCCGTCTTCGACCGGATCCAGTCCGGCCCCTGGATGGGCGATTTCGTCATGTACACCGGCAAGATCCCCGACAGCCTGGCCCGCAGGGTGGAGATCCGCTCCGAGACCGTGATCCTCTGGCGCTGGATCCGTCCCGAAGGGTTCTCCGAGCCTTGCGGCGACGACACCTGCCTGAGCGCCGACGGACAAACGGCCGCGAACCAGGCGGGTCTGATCCGCGACCTGGCCGAATGGATCGTCGCCGAAGGCAACAAGGTGGCGCTGGTGGCGGATCTGTCCCGCGACGAACCTCCGATCCTCAAGCCGATGGGCGATTCGGCGAGTTCCGAATACCGGAATCTGTCCAACTGGGTGGATGCCGCCCGGGAACCCTATGTGAAGTGGCGCACCGCTTCGCTCGCGGGTGTTCCCGGAATGGACTTGGAGAACAATCGAGCCCGTTTCGCCCGCGATCTGAAGCTGGCCGGAGCGATGTTCTCCACCGACACGTCCGTCGTCAAGCATGTCCTGGTCGTGACGGTGGGGCCCAATCCCACCGGCGCCGACTACGCGCTGCCCGCGATCGACAGCGGTCTTCCGGAGGGCGTTTCGGTGGCGAGCACCCTGTTTTCCGGCAAGGATTCCAGCTTCGACGCCAGCCGGATGGCATGGGTGTCCAACGGCTACGCGCGAGCCTCCTGGCCGGGTGTGGATCTTCGCGCGCTGGAATCCGACCGTACCGGACGCCGGATCGGATGGATCAACGGGGTGAGGATCCCGCGATCCCGCAACTACGCCGCCGCCACGATCTCGATCGCTTCGGCCAACGGAACGATCTCCGCGCATCCGATCATCACCAAGAACGGCAACGGGAGCTGGTTCGCGTCCCTGAACGTCCACGACCAGTCCCTGGGCAAGACCCTTCGCTGGTTGGTCGCCGACGAGAACGGCGATTCGATCGTGGGATGGACCTCCAGCCCGACTTGGACGGAATTCGTCGACGACTCGGTGGTGCCGCGTCTTTGGGCCGCTTCGCCGCTGCGCGAGACGACGCTCCGGGGGTTCCAGTCGGATTCCGTCTTCGGGGCCAAGTTCGGCTACGTGGATTCCAGGTTTTCGCTGTTGGCGCTCCCTTCCGATTTCGTGTCGCCCGAGGAAGCCGTGGCGCTGCGGGACAGCGGCGTGCCGTTCCTGCGCGATCCGGAGATCTTCCTCGATTCCACCGCTTACAAGAGCGCGACGCGGACAAGGCTTCGTCCCAGGATCAGACCCGGGGAGCTGCGTTTGAACGCCTTCGCCGTCGGTCGTGGCCGGATCCGGATCGAGTTCCCTGGCGAGCGGCCCCGCCGCGTCCAGATCCTGGATGTCCAAGGCCGCCTGGTCCGCGAATGGACCGCCGAGGAGATCGCGGGCAGGACCCACCTGGAATGGAGCCTCGCGGGAGGCGCGTGGTCGCGTGGTGGTGTTCTGCTGGTCAGGCTCGTGGGAGCTTCGGGAGCGCGCTCCGCGCCGGTCGCCCTGCCCTGATTCCGGGCGCGGACGGCCGCGCCGGAAATCCGCTACGGAGCTTCGCGGGCGATTGACGTCCCCTGTTCGGATGGTTCCCGGATTGGCGACGATTTCTGACGGCCCATGTGGAACGCGAAGAGGTTGCCTTGGGCGATCGATTCGAGCGGCGACAGGCGCGTCAGGGCGTCCTCCCAGGCATCCACGGGAATGCGGTCGAACGGATCGAGCGTGGAAAGCGCCCCGAGCATCGCCGCGTTGGCGTTGCGCGGCGCGAATTCCGACGCCTTGAGGGAAATCGTGCGGAATCCCCGGGTGGATTCCCGGATGGAGTCCATTCCGGGGTACTGCTCGATCGCGCATCCCAGCGGGAGGATGGCCTGGTCGTTGAGCACGATGGCTCCATCGGGTTTGAGCAGACCCAGGAATTCGGGGCGGAGGACTTCGCTCCGTTCCATGACCACGAGGATGTCGACGGATCCCGTCGCGAACACCGGCGAATGGACGTCGCCGCAGGCGAAGGTGGAACACACCGTGCCGCCCTTCTGCGCCATGCCGTGGACTTCTCCCTTCACGATGTTCCGATCGAAGTCCCGGGAGGACTGGACCACCTGGGCGAGGACCTTGCCCAGGAACAGGTTGCCTTGGCCACCCACTCCGCAGACCGCGACACGGACGGCGGGAGGAAGCGGTTCGCTCGTTTCGGAGTTCGAATCCGAGGCTGGGGCGATCGGCCCGGAGGTCGGGCGGCTCGCCGATTTGGCATCGTGGCGCGCCACCGAGATCGCTTGCACCGGGCAGGCGGCGACGCACAGTTCGGCGCCTTCGCCGCATCGCGTGCACAATCCGTTGAACACGGGCGTCTCGCCGGGAGCCGTATCGATGCCGGGGCAGACGTCGCAGGCTCCGCACAGCAAGCACAGGTCCTCGTCCACGGAGAGTGTGGTGCCTTTCTTCGCGGTCCTGTCGGCGACCTCGATGCAGGCTCCTTCCAGGACCACCGTGCGGAACGATCCGGTCTCCGCATCGCGCAGGGCGGCCTCGATCGCGTGTTCCACGGCTTGGCGGTCGTAGGCGTCCACCCGTTCGGAGCGGGCGCCTTCTGCGTCCAGGGACGCGACCAGGTCGAACGGCGCCTTGCCGGATTCCGTCGTGCGCGAGGTCGGCGAGGCCTGGGCCCCGGTCATGGCGATGGCGCGGTTGTCCAGGACCACCTTCACGCCGGGAATCCGACGGAAGACGGCGTTGCGGGTGGCGTCCATGCCGGAGTGGCATTCGCTGGAGTCGCCGATCAGGCTGATGCAACGGGCCGCCATGGCCGGCTCCGACAGCACGAATCCCTGGCGCATGGATTCCGAGGCTCCCATGCAGAGGTTCAAGTCGAGCGCGCCCTGGAAATGCAGCAGCGTGGAGCATCCGATGTCGCCGAACACGAGTTCCACCTTGCCTTGGCGCTTCAGGGACTGGATCGCGAGGCTCGCCGCCTTGTACGGGCATCCGGGGCAGATGGACGGAGGACGCTTGGGGGCTCGGACGCCGGGATGCGAGATGGGCGTCTCGGGGGGGCGTCCCAAGGTTCCGTCCAACGCGGCGCCGACTTCGTCGGGAGTCCAATTCGTGAGGGTGGGATCCTTTTCCTTGCCCTGGAGCGCGATCCCGGCCTGGGCCAGCGCGCCTTCCACGAAACGTTCGCCGTCTTCGAACAGGTAGACGTTCTTGAATTTCGACACGAAGGTGCGGATGCGCTCCAACGGGAGAGGATGGACGATCCCGAGACTCAACAACGGCGCGCGAAGCTTCCGGAGCGCCAAGGTTTCGCGCACCACCAGCGCGGCTTCGCCGGTGGCCACGATCCCGAACTCGCCGATCCCGGGGAGTTCGTCCACCAGCGGGCTCGATTCCGCCCATTGCGCGATATCCGGGATCCTGCGCACGACCCCGTGCCGGAACGCTCGGAGCGCGTCTTGCGGGAGCAGGACATGGCCTTGGGCGGCGGCGCTCGGCGATGGAGCCACGGTGCGTGTTTCTTCGATCGCCACCACGCCCTCCGCATGGCAGAGAACCGAGGAGCACAGGATCGCCACCGGCGTCCTGAAACGCCGGCTCATGTCCGCGGCGATGCGCGGGGCCCGGTACAGGTCCTGGTGGTCGCGGGGTTCGACCACGGGAATCCGCAGCGACGACAGGAAATGACGCGAATCGACCAGATACTGCGTGCTCGACGGGGCGTGGTCGGTCGCGACGAACAGGACCAAGGCTCCCGTGAAGGCGCTGGAGGAAGCCGCGGATGCCACGACGTCGGCCGCCTGGAACAAGCCGGGGACCTTCATGGTCGCGATCGCGTCGCGCCCCGCGATGGCGTGGCCCATGGCGACGCCCACGGCCACGGCTTCGTTGACCGACCATCCCGCGAGAATGCGATCGGGAGCCTCCAGCATCGCTTCCATCGCTTCGGTGCTGGGGGTGCCCGGGTATCCGTTGGCGGCGTGGATTCCCGCGTGCAGCGCTCCGAGCGCGAAGGCCGTGTTGCCCTGGAGGACGCGGCGGGCGCCTACCGGAGTCGGGTAGAGATCGTTCAGGTTCGGCATGGTCGATTTCTGGTTCGGGAGGTCGGGGGGGAGAATCAGTATTCGAAGACGAATCCGCCGCCGCTGGCCCCGGCGCCGTGCCCCATCATCAGGACTTTCATGCCGAGGCGGAGCTTGCCGCTGGAGATCGCTTCGTGGAGGTTCAGCGGGACCATGGCGGCCACCGTGTTCCCGTACTTGTGGAAGCAACTGCAGCTCTTGTCTTCCGGGATTCCCAGCAGATCGAGCTGGGCCTTCCAGGAGAGGGTCGTCTGGTCGCTGGTCAGGAAGAAATCGATGTCGGAAATCGACAAGCCCGCCTGTTCCAGCAGGCGGCTGGATACGATCCGACAGGAATCGACGATGGATTGGTGGATGGCGGGGCCGTTCGGCATGGCCAGATTGAACAGATCCGGAGCGAGCGGTCGGCCTTCGGCGAAGAAGGCGGTCCCGAAAGGGATGTAGGCGAACTCTCCGATGGAACTGTCGGTGTAGAAGTAGCGCGCCTGGAACTTGCGTTCTTCGCTGCGCCCGTAGAGCGCGGCCGCGAACCCGTCGCCGTTCAGGAAGATGGTGCGCGTGTCCTTCAGGACCTTGGCGTCGCCGCCGATCCCGCCGCGATCCCCCGCGACGACCAGCACGTGTTCGTCGCCGGCGTCGATGCAGTCGAGCGCCAGGGCTGTCGCGTGCAGGAATCCGCTGCAGGCCACCGACACGTCCATCGCGGGGATCCCTTTGCGCACCCCAAGGCCTTCCAGCACGCGCAGCGACGTCGCGGGCACGGCCTGGTCGCCGACCAGGCGGGCGTAGACGATGCGGTCGATCCGTTCGGCGGGGACTCCGGCGTTGTCCAGGCACATCTTCGCGGCGGCGCACAGGTAGTCGGATGGGCGTTTTCCCGCCGGAATGTGGCGACGCTCCTTGATGCCGATGGAGAACTGCACCGCGCGATCCGACGCGATCAGCTTGAACTGGTCGATGATGTCCTGGTTGGTGACCACCACTTCGGGGATCCCGACACCGGTTCCCAGGAGGCGTCCGTGGCGGGTCGTGGTCCAGCGGCGCGACGGAGGGTAGCGCAGGCTGGATCCGATCATCGTCTCCGATGCCGGATTCCGTCCCATCGGTCGCGTCGCGGCGTTCAGTTGGCCATCTCCCGCTGGATGTTGCGGACCATGTTCCCGATCACCATGTTGTCCTCGGTGGGCGACATCATGCCGATCCCGAAGGCTTCGGAGAACTTGAATCCGAGTTCCACCAGGGCCAGGGAGTCGGCGCCGATGTCGTTCACGACGTGGCTTTCGGGCGTGACTTCCCCTTCGTCGAGCCGCAGGTAGTCGGTCAGGATGCGCGATACTTTGGCGTAGATCTCTTCGTATTCCATTTGGTTGCTCCGGTGGTCAGTGCTTGTAGAGAAGGCCGCCGCCGCTGATGCCTTCCCCGAAGGAAAGGAACAGGGTGAGGCTTCCGGGGGGCGAAGGGTGTCGGGATTCGGTGGCGCAGTGCAACAGAGGAAGGCTCGCCGACATCGTATTCGCATGCGTCGCGAACAGCGAGAGCGTCTTTTCGGGCGGGATTCCCAGGTGCGAGACGATCGCATCGCGCAAAGGACCCACCGATTCCGAGACCAGGAACCGGTCGACGTCGGCGAAGCCGATTCCGGCGGCTTGCAGGATCCTGTCCACCGTCGTGCGCGCCGCCTGGAGGATGAACTCCTGCGCGTCCTTCCAGTTGCCCATCGAATAGAGGTTCCGCGCGCGCACTTCGGCGTCGGGAGCGTCGAAGGGGATCGAGACGAGATCCATGAAACGGACCCCGGCCTGCAGCTCGATGAACGCGTGGTTGGAAAATCCGTAGCTGGCCAGGACGTGTCGATCGTCGGCCGGGCCGATCAGGATCGCGGCCGCCCCGTCTCCGAACAGGAACGCCGTGCGCGGATCGGTGTGGTCCACCAGATCGTGGCACACGCCACCCGACGCGATCAGGACATGGTCGTCCCCGGCGTTGACGCACTTGGCCGCCATTTCCAGGGCCTGCAGGAACCCGTTGGAACCGCCGTCGATGTCCATGCACTGGAACGCCAACGATGCCCCGAGCTTGCGTTGCAGGATGGACGCCGTGGGCGGCAGCAGACGGTCGCCCAGGAACTTGTTGACGACCAGTTTGGAGAGGTCGTCGACTCCGATTCCCGCGCGCGCGAGGCATTCCTTGGCCGCGATGGCGAGCATGTCGGAATCCGACATGCCGGGATCGGCCACGTGCCTGGATTCCACCCCCAGGGTGCGCTTCACGATCGGAGCCATCACCTTGAGCCCGTGGCGTTCGATCATTTCCTGGTTCGTCGCTTGGCGGGGCGGCACGAACGACGCGTACGACAGGATTCGGCAATGGCGCGTGGCGAGCCAGGGGCGGATATCCGGGAATTCGAAGCTCATGGGAGGCTTTCCGCGCGAAGGCGATGGACGGAATCGTGGAATCCGGCGATGTCGCCGGCCAGGCGGGGGGCGCGGAGCGTGTTCATGTGCCCGGCCTTCAGCGCGGTGGTGTTGGCGAGGTTCCACGAGCGCGCGAACGATTCGTACTGCTCCAGGGAGGTGACCTGGTCGTAGACGCCGTAGCAGAGGTGGATCCGTTCCGTCGCCAGGGCTGGCCGTTCGATGCCCGCCGGCTCGAACCGCGAGAAGGCGTTCCGGAGTTCGTCCGCCGTGCGTCCGGCGGCCAGGAAATCGGCCTTGATGGTGGAGCACAAGGGCGAATCCCACACGATGCCGGAAAGCGTCGAGGCCGGATTGATCGCGAACACGCCGTGGAGGTCTTCGCGCAGGCCGGCCAGCAGCAGCGAGACGCAGCCTCCCATGCTGAACCCGCAGACCAGGGGCGTGCGTCGCGTGCGTTCGGCCACGATCCGTTCCAGCAGATGCAGCTCGCAGACGGCTTGCCGGAAGGCCGCGCTGGTGCGCAGGAAGTTCGCGCTCCAGAAATATTCGCCCCCGAACAGGGATTCTGTCGGTTTGCGGGAGTAGTGGTAGGGAAGGGTCGACTGGTAGATGTCGAATCCTGCCTTTTGGAGGTTGCGGAACAGGAAGTCGTAGATTCCGCGGCTTTCCTCGAACAGCCCGTGCAGGAACACGATGGCGCCGCGCGGGGCTTCCGAGCGGTGCACGACCACTTCGCAGAAGTCGTTCAGGGGGTGTCCCGAAGGGAACGGGCTGGCGAACCGGAATCCGTCGTCGGTTTGGACGGTTTCCGGCAACGGTCGCGACTGGACATCGGCGAGCGCGTCGCGCAGGCTGTCCGGATCGTCCAGGCCGCCTTCGGGATGGTGGCGCACCTTGCGGAGCTTTTCTTCCAGGAGCTTTTCCATGACCAGGCGGTCGACGAACTTGGAGCTGGCTTCGTCCATGTCAGTTCCCGTGTTCCAGCGCCAGGGAGATGGCGTGCTGCGGCGTGCTCGCGGATTCGATCGTCCACGGAGATTCGCCGTCGAGGATGGCCAGATCGGCGAAGCGCAAGGAACCACCCTTCCCGAGCAGCTTGGCGACGGCTTCCTTGCGCGTCCAGGCGGTGTTGCCGCGGCGCGTCCGTTCGGACGGAACGGCTTCGATCCAGAGCCGTTCCGATTCCGAAAAGAACGAGCGGACCAGACTGTCGGGGCGTTCTTCCAACGCTTCCAGATCGATCCCCAACCGACGATTCCCGACCACGGCGACGGCGACGGATCCGGAATGGGAAATGGACAGATGCAGGTCGTCGCGGCCTTCGATTCTAGGGGCTCCCGATCGCGAAGCCGGGATTTCGTGGTGGCCCGGGTCGCGTCCTTCGCCGCGGTACCAGGAGGCGACCGCCTCGCGCGCGGCCAGCCGGCCCGCCACCCAGGACGCACGGCGCCCGGCGTGACGGAATTTGTTCAACGAGTCCAGCTCCGAAGCCGAGAACCGCGAGCAAGACGCGATTTCCTCGACGGATTCCGTCGTCGGAACGTCCCGCAGCGCCCATCGGATCCCGTGGCGGTCGGTCCAGCCCGCCAGGATGGTGGCCAGCCGGTCGGTGGCCGACCCCATCAGGAATGGATCCGGTGGTAGGTGGAGCCTTCGACCCAGGCCTGGATGGCGCCGGACTCGTCGCGCAGCACGATGTCGTAGACCCGCACGTCGGGCTTGGTGTCCACCAGCACGACTTCGATCCGGTAGATGCCGGGCCGGTCCTGCTTGCCCAGGACGACGAACTCCTTCGCGCCGAAGGGAAGGTGGACGGATCCTGTCGTGAGGACGCCGTGGATCACTCCCGCCTGGTGGATGGAATCCAGCAGGCACGGATTCAGGACGAATCGTTCCAGCGGGTAGCGGGGATTCCCCGGCTGCGCTGTCGGCAGGATGTAGGGGGTGCGCAAGCCGCGCGCGTCCCAGCGGACGACCACGTCGTCTTCCGCCTTGCGGCCCGGGTTGCGCGATTCGTGGAAGAGCGGCCCGAACACGACGTTCTGCGGGATCCTGTCCAGTCCGGCGAGAAGTTCCGAATAGCGGACATCGGTCGCGTCGGAGGATGGATTCCATGCGCGCAGACCGGCCGGGACGTCGAACCGACCCGCCGACACGAGGGCGGCGCAGTAGTCGCGGTCCTGGACGACGCCACCGACCTTGGATTCGAATCGCGAGTGGATCCGCATGTCCCAAGTGCCGGGCTCGTCCGAACGGACCGCCTGGATCCAGGCTTCGCGGGCCTGTTCCCGATGCAGCTTGAACGCGTCGTGGAACGACAGATTCCGGAACCGGACGTGGCTGGCGGGGCCTTCCAGGGTCGCCTGGAATTCGGCCATGAACTCCATGAAGCCCACGCCGGGCATCAGCGGAATCCTGTTCAGCCGGTGCTGGTTCAGGAACTCGTCCTGCTCCACCGAAAACCGTCGATACGCCTTGGCCGAATCGGTGCCGAGGGTTTCGATCCGGTCCATGAGCGGGTAGGCGGCCGGTCGGCGCGGCGACCAGCGATCGTCGAGCATGCCTCCCAACCCCTTGTGGAGGATGGTCGGGGACGATGCCGATGCGTCGTCCAGTTCGCGCAGCGCGGCCGCGGTGCCTTGGGCGGGAGGGATCAGATGCAGTCCCGACTTGTCGGCGTTGGCCCTGACCCAGTCGTTGCGCCAGGCCATGCCCACGTCGCTCCATCCCGACCAGGCGAGGCTTCGGGCGCGAAGGCCAGGGTGCTTGGCGCCCAAGTGGCGGACCCACGAATCGAGGAACGAATTGGCCGCGGAATAGTCGATCTGGGCCGCATTCCCGAACACGCCGGAAATCGACGTGAAGGCCGCGAACAACTTGAGCGCTCCGGGAGGGACCACCTGCGCCAAGTGCAAGGCTCCCAGCGTCTTGACGCGATGGACGGAAGAAAATTCCTCCAGCGACTTCTTGGCGATGGTGCGGCTCGCGTCGATTCCCGCCGCGTGGACGATGGCCGTGATCGGGCCTCCGTCCAGGCCGGACACGGCCTCTCGCAGGGAAGCCAGATCGCAGACATCGGCCTTCACGTAGCGGACATCGCGGCCAAGGCTCCGGATCGTTTCCAGGGTGCGGACCGTTTCTCGGCGCTTGAGCCGAATTTCGAATTCCCGTTCCAGAGCCGCCGGTGCCACCTTCTTGCCGTCGCTGGAAAGCGCTTGGCGCAGTTCGTCCTTGCGGCGTGGCAATTCGGAATCGTCCCAGGATGTTTCCAGGTAGGCCTGTGCATCGGAAATGTCGGTACGCCCCAGAACCACGAACCGGCAAGGATGCCTGTGGGCCAAGGCGACCAGGACGCGGGCGGCGATGCCGTTTCCGCCACCGGTCACCAGGAGGGTGTCCTGGGGGCCCAGTTCCACCGGACGGATTTCGGCGGCCGTGGGGGCGGCAACGCATTTCCAGGCTTGGCGAAGGCCCGATCTCCAGCTCGCGTGGGCCGATTCCGAAGCGTGCGTCAGTTCCGCCTGGATCCGATCGGCCAGCACCTCGATGCCTTCGGATTCGTCCATGTCGACGATCGTTGCGCGCGCATTCCATTCCTTGCCAAGGCTCAGGTGGAACCCGCGCAGGAATCCGCCCCATGGCGATTCGTGGGGTCCCGACAAGCAGAGGATCCTGGACGGCTTGGCGATTCCGAGTTCTTCGACACGCTTGCTGATCGCGTAGCGGCAATCGGACACGCGTGACAGAATTTGTTTTGCCGCGTCGAGATCCGATGGGTCGGACTTCGCTCCATCGGGTGCTTCGCCGAGATCGATCCATGCGTCGGCCTGGTACGATTCGAGCGGTTCGAATGCCTTTCGCGCTTGGCCCGGATCGCCGTTTTCGGGGATCGCGAGGGTGCGAACCTCCTTGCAGAGGGGAGCGATCCTACGGGCGACTTCGCTCGCTTGCGCCGGGGAGTCGGACAACAGGAGGATCCGCGACGATTCGAGCGAGCCCAGGAATTCGCCGAGAGGTTCGTCTTCCAAGCGAAGGACATGCCGGAGCACCGAATCCGTGTCGGCCGACGTCGGCTTGTCCACGGATTGGGGTGCCGGAGCCGTCGCCGTCGGGGCTGTCTTGGAAAACAGCGCGATCAGGTGCCCGATGGTGGGGTATGCCGAAATCTGGAATCCCGCTCCGGCGTCCACG
>ENA-UPSM01004716-UPSM01004716.1-activated-sludge-metagenome-genome-assembly--contig:-NODE-4716-length-14163-cov-5.992983_pt1 | contig 14163 bp, 12 predicted proteins | sample MGYA00238181_ERZ773283 | MGnify/ENA primary metagenome ERZ773283 (study PRJEB29023, sample SAMN05720199) | activated sludge metagenome | isolation source: Anaerobic digester | place: Japan... | reverse complement strand
GGAAGGCGTTCTGCAGGCGGTCGGAAAGAGCGTCGAACATGCGTGTCCTCGGTCGAGTGCGGCCCTGCGGGCTCCAGGGTGGCGGAGCGTCAATGGTAGCACGGGGCGGCGAGGAGAGCGTCACGTCGGCAGGCTCACGAGATAGTCGCCGGCGGCGCCGACCACGAGGCGGCGATACGCCGCGCCGCGCCGCGGCGCGGCGTCCTCAAGCGTACCCCGGGCGCGCACCTCCTCGAGCGTCCCGCGGGCGCGCACCGTCTCTCCGGCGCGCGCCTGGTCGGCGAAGCGGCCACGGAACGAGACGATCTCGCGCAGGTCCGCGGCGGGGGCGGCCGCGGAGGCTGCCACGGCACCCGCCACGACCGGCTCCGCGGCGGCGCCCGCCGCCGCACCCGACCCCGTCGCGGCGGCGCGCGCCGCCGGCCGAAAGCCGGCGTCGGGCATGACCTTCGCGTGGTCGATGAGATACCGACAGGGAGTGAAGATGGCCTCCGTCGCGTCACGCACGCGGCCCTCCACTGTGGCCTTCCCCAGGGGCGTGTACCGGACGTCGCCGTACCGCTCGCCGACCTCTGCGGGAAGGCGCACGAAACGCACGAAGAACGGCCGTTCGCCGAAACGACCCTCGTTGACCTTGACGCGCTGAAGACGACGGAAGTCGACCGCTTCCAGCGGCGTCTCGAGTCGGTGCGCGGCGTGGATGCGGGCGAGGTCCCCGTCGTCCGGGCGGCGCAATCCGTCGGCGCCCTCGTCCAGCAGACGGCCGAGGGCCTCGTACGCCGCGCGGCAGGCGGCGCCTCCATAAACGACGAGGTCGAGATCCGACGACGAGGCGTGCAGGCCGACGAGCAGCGAGCCGGTCACACCGAGCGCCCGCGGTGCGACCCCCGCGGCCGTGGCCAGCAGCCCGGCGAGTCTCAGGGCGGCCTCCTCGAGCGCGTCGGCCGGCCCACAGGCGGCGATCGCGGCGAGGCGGTCGCGCGGGTCGAAGACCCGCGCGACCGCCTCGCCCGGCACGCTCTGCAAGACCGTGCCGGCGCACGGGTCGCGCCAGAGGTAGGTCTCCCGCCAGGGGGCGAGGGCCTCCGCCTGCTCGGCGAACGTCCGCACCTTGCGGTACCGGCGGCCGGCGCAGACGCGGTCGCCGTCGGGATCCGCGAAGTAGCGCAAGTAAGCGACAGTCCGACCGGGCGGATGCACATGCCCTTTGACCGTGAACACCAGTCCGTCCCGCGTCGCGATCGCGAACCCCTCCACCGGTGTCGCGGTCTCGCCGGCGCTCCCCTGCACGGCAGCGCTCATCGCCGGTAGCGCCGGCCGCCCGTGCCACGCGGTCGGCCGCAGATGCCACGCGGTCGGCCGCGCGTGCCACGCATCCCTTCCCCCCGTGTCCCCGGTGCCACGCCGTCATCGGCCACGAGCAGGGGCGCAGCCTGCGCGGCCGCGGCATCGACCATCCCGTCCTCGACGATGACGACAAAGAGGGCCGCGGTGACGAGATCTGCCGTGGCGCCGGGGTTCAGCGCATGCGCCGGGTCGCGGAGCCCGCGGTCGAAGACGGTCAGCTCGCGGCGCGCGGCGCTCTCGTCGCCGCCCAGCGCCGCGAGTAGCTGCGCCGCGCGCATCGAGACACGTCGCGCCACGTCGAAGTCACGCTTGCGGGCGATGAGGGTGTCCGGCACCCGGGCGAGGATCTCGAGGAAGCAGCGCAGCACAGCGTCCGTCACTTCCGGACCGATGGCCGGCCCGCCGGCGTCCGCCACGGCGCGAGTCCCGGCCGGCCGGCCCTCACCGGCTGTCCATGCCCGACGCAGGGCCGGCACTCCGACGGTGAACGTCACTTCGAAGTCGGTCACGTACTCGCGGGCGATACTGTCGCGAGCGGCGGCGAGCTCCATGGCATCGCGCAGAGTGACGGCCGGCGCCGGGTCGTTCACGTCGGCGCGATCGACGCGCCCCATCCCGCCCGGCGACGCCATCCGGATGGCCTCGTAGGCAAGACGGGCGTCGTCGACGGTGAGGGCGGCGAGGACGGCGGCGACGGCGGGTCGCAGACCCGCCGTCGCCGCCCCGCTCGCCGCCCCCGTCGCCGCCCCGCTCGCCGCCCCGCCCGCCGCCCCGCCCGCCGCCGCCTTCGCCAGCGGCGCCAGCAAGAGCACGATGCCGAGGTTCGTGTTGCTCGCCGCGACCCTTCGCGTGTCACGCACCGCGCGCAGCACCGTCTCGCCGACGCCCCGCTGACCGGCTTCGGCCAGCGCCGGGGCGATCGCCCCGGCGCTGGCGACGAGGTCCGCGTACGTGGTGTCGGCGAACCGCGCCTGCGGCGAAACGTTGCCGGGCTTGGGCACACTGGCCTCGATGAGGCAGGCGAGCCTCGCCGCCCGGGCGATCTCGGGACCTCTCAGAGGCTCCATCGCCGCCCCGGCGGGGTCGCGCGCCGGCCGCATCGGCGCCGTCCTGCGGGACGGCACGGCCACGCGTCGCCCCCTGCTCCCGGACGCCTCACGGCGCCACCCCGAGCACATGGTCGACGACGTGCTGGCCGATGTCGATCCCGGTCGCCGCCTTGAGCACGCGCCAACCGGGGATGCTGTTGACCTCGAGCACCGTGTAGTCGTCCCCTCGGGGGACGAGGTCGACGCCGGCGTACTCGGCGCCGACGAGACGCACGGCACGCAGGCTCAACTCCCGCAGTCGGTCGTCGACCGGGTACGGCTCGCCCCTGCCGCCCTGGGCCGCGTTGGTCTTCCAGTGCGCCCCGCGGCGCAGCATGGCGGCGACCACCTCGTCGCCGATCACGAACGCCCGCACGTCGGCCCCGTCGTGGTCGAGGAACTCCTGCAGGCAATAGACGTAGCGCCCCAGCTCCAGGGCGCGGAAGAGACGATAGGCGCTGTCGGCGTCGCTGACCCTGACCATGCCCTTGCCCTCGGAGCCGAACAGCGGCTTGACGACGACGTCCCCGCCGAGCTCCTCGAACGCCGCCAGCGCGTCGCCGAAGCGCTCTGCCACGACCGTGCGCGGGGTCGGCAGGCCGGCGGCCTCGAGGAGTGCCGCGGTGTAGTACTTGTCGACCCCGTACTCGATGGACGCCGGCGGGTTCACGACCCGCACCCCTGTCTGCTCGAGGCAGCGCAGGGCGTCCATGCGGAAGATCACCTGTTCAAGCGACCCGGAAGGGATGGCGCGCACGAAGACCACGTCCTGCCCCTCGAGCACGATGCCGGACGCGCTGAGGACGGGGTGGCCGCCGATGCGCGCCGTCAACTGCGTCACCAGGCAGCACTCGGCGGCCACCCTGCGTCGCTCAAGAGCCCTCAGCAGGCTCTCGGTGTGCCAGCCACCCCGCCGGCCGAGGATGACGACCCTCATGCGACGAAGGAGCGCCGGAGCACGGCGGGGTTCACGCCGCCGGCGCAGAACGTCCTACCGCTGCGCCGGTTCGTGATCGTCACCGCCGCAGGACTGAAGAGCAGCGGGTCGATCTTGTAGAAGTCGCCCTCGTAGCGCGCGAAGAGCTCGGCGAACGGGACGCCGTAGTCACGCGAGGCCGACGAGGGCAGCGCCCCGATGACGGCCTCGAGCGCAGCGTCCTCCGCCTCGACCGTATACCAGGCGCGCCCGCCATACAGCACGCCGTCGTTGGTCCGCCCGATCGCCGTGACGTCGTCGGCGGCCACGGGGGCGAGCGGACAGACGCCGAACCCCGAACGGACAGCGCCGAGGTCGAAGCCGACCTCGTGCATCTTGTGGAGCCCCGTCTCGACGATGCGGGCGGCGATCTGCACCGAGCCCACGAGGCTGGCCGTGGGCGCCACGAGGAGGAAGACCCGGTCCGCCGGCAGGCCGCACTTGTGGGCGACCCAGTCGGCGACGGCCTCGGTGGGCAGCGTCCGCGACTCGAGGGCGAGCACGGCGGCCGTCGCCCCCGGGTCGCGATACTCGAGCTCCTCGTACAGCGGCTCGCCGGCGTAGAGCGCGCGGGCGGGGCCGGACCCCATGGCGAAGTACTTCTTCGTCGTCTCCGTCGCCGCCACGTTCACGGCCCAGCCCGCGTACTGCGCCGCCATGCAGGCCGTCACGGGGTGACGCACGTCGACCGTGACGGCCGGCAGGTCGAGGCCGTCGGCCTCGACCGCGCCGAAGCGCACGCTGCCGAGGCCGCCGAGGCAGACCTCGGCGAACAGGCGCCCGGCCTCGAGCGAACCCACGGTCTCGACGCCCGCGTCGAGCACCGCCGCCCCGTTCGCGAGGCGCGTCACCGACACCTCGAGCGCCTCCGCCGCGGCCTCCATCCCGGCGAAGAGCGCCGCCGCCCGTTCATTCACGCTCAGCACGGACCAGCACCTCCCCCCTGCCGCCATTGGTCAGGTCGCCGATGGAGCGGCGGAACAGCTCGCCCTCGAGCTCGCCCTCGGCGACGAGTCCCGTCTCCCTCAGGCGGCGCAGGTAGCAGCGCATGAACACCGGCCGGTACGTACAGGTGTAGCGGAAGGTGGGCAGCAGCTCGGCCACTTCGCCGAAGGCGACCACCGTGCCGCGCTTCATGCCGGCGCCGGCGCGCGCCCCGAGCCGTCCCCTGACGAACACGGTGCCGGCGAGCATCCTCGCGGCGGTGAACTCACCCGTGTCGCCGAGCACGATGATGAGGCCGCGGCGCATGCGCCCGCCGGCCTCGCGTCCGACATCGCCTTTCACCAGGATCGTGCCGCCGCGCATGCCCTTCGTGTCGCCGGAGTACGCCCCGCCGACGAAGTGGCCGGCGTTCCCCTCGACGATGATGCGCCCACCGGCCATGTAGGCGCCGAGCCAGTCGCCGGCGTCGCCGCGCACGACGAGCTCGCCGCCCGTCATGCGCGCGCCGGTGTGCTGTCCCACGGGACCCTCCACCGTGACGCGGCCCATGGTCATGCCGTGGCCGATCTTCTTCACCGCCGCCAGGTCGCCCGTCACGGTGATGTCGGTCGCCCCGACGCCCTCGATCTCGAAGAGGTCGCCGAGCGTCACCTGCCGGCGGCCGTAGAAGGCCGGCAGGCGGGCGATGTCGGCCTCGTTGAGGCCGATGAAGCGGTCCGGGCAGATGCTGTCCGCCTCGACCGGGATCGGGCTGCTCTCTCTGCGGGTCAGCGTCATGCCGCCGCGGTCCAGCGCAGCTCCGGCGCAACTGATGCACGTCATCGGCGCCCCCTCCTCTCTCGTCCCGTGTCCCGCCCCCCGTTCATGCCGACACCAGGTCGTGCAGGGCGAACTTGAACTGCCCGAGCGAGCCGCCGTAGTTGCCGGCCGAGATGCGCAACACGCCGTCGCAGCAGGCCGCGACCACCCCGACGCGCGTCGCCTCAGCCACGGCGTCGCTCGTCAGACCGTCGATCACGATCTCGAGCACGGCGTTCTCACCTTCCCTCAGGTCCGACTTCTCGAACCCGCGCAAGGTCGGGCAGTACGGCGTGTTGCTCGAGGCGTGCTGGCCCTTGTAGCGCGACGAGGTCTTGCTGCCGCTGCGCACGACCCCACCCGGGAAGGGCATGACGACCCCGGGCACGCCGCGCATCGCGGCGACCGCCGCCTGCGCCGCGGCGAGGGCGTGCTCGAGGTCGCCCGCCATGATGAAGAAGTTGCCCCCGCCGACGGCCTTCGCGGCGCCGAAGCTCTCCTCGACGACGAACTCCCCGTCCATGACCGGGATGCGCCAGAGGCGACGGCCGTCGAGCAGCTTGCTGCGCTGGAAGCCGTCGCCGAAGTAGCGCAACTTGCCGCCGACCTTGAAGCGCTCCTCCCCATCCGGAAGCCCGTCGTAGCAGGCCGTCGTCGGGCACGTCATGATCGTCTGCCCGATGCGCAGCATGAGCTGCTGCTCCATGGCGGCGCGCGACATCGTGAACAGCAACACGATGATCCCGGGGCGGTCGTCGGGCGTGTCCTGCGCGCGGACGAGCTCGTTGATGCCGGCCTCACAGCCGCAACCGATGATCGAGGTCGCGAACCCGGTCGCGGCGGCCCCCGCCGTCCGCGCCCATTCCAGGGTCTCGGCCGTGACCACGAGGCGCGCGCCCCACATGCCGAAGGCCTCGGCGAAGGTGTCCTCGATCTCGACTCCGTTGACGCGCATCATGGGCTCCCTCCTCCGGGCACGGGCGCGGACGCGCGCCGCGGCTGCGGGTACCGCAGCCGTAGCGCGTCCGCGCCCGAGACGTACACGTGGTCGAGGACCGACCCGCTAGCCTCGCGCAGGCGCAGGGCGGCGACCAACTCCTCTTCCGGGCCGCCCCCGACCAGTCCTTGGGCGATCAGGGCGGCCCCCTGGGCGGCCTCGCTCGCCATCGCCGCGAAGCTCTCGGCACGACGGACGGGCGCGAAGCCCTCGAGGCGTGCGCTCACCGCCTCGCGCAGGGCCGGCACCTGCGCGAGGCGCCCCGATAGCATGATCTCGCACGGCGCGCCCGTCGCGGCGACGTGCCCCGCGATCCGCTTGAGGAGGCCCTCGGCGAACGCCTCGACAGCGAGGGCGGCGCGTTCGTCGCCGGACGCGGCCGCCGCCACGACCTCGGCGGCGGCCGCGTCCGGCCGCCCGGCGACCCAGGCCATGCCGCCGCTCGCCAGCAGATCCTTGTCGAAGCCGCCGAGCAGGTAGGCGAGCTCCCCGTCCATCGCCCCCAGGGCACGGTAGCCCATCGCGCCGCATGTCCCGCCGGCTCCGTCCACCACGGTGCCTTCCTCGACGACGACGATCGCCGTGAACGCCCCTCCCATCTCGACGTAGATGAGCGACGTCTCCGGGAACGGGATCCCCAGCCGCCGCGCCTGGTCCCACACGCCGAGGGCCGCGGCGCAGAGCTTGTCCGCCGTGCCCATGTCGATGCGGTCGATCTTGCGGTGATCGGGCACCGTCGTCAGGTGGACGACGCCCGGCGCGAACCAGACGGGCAACCCGCTGTCACGCAGGGCGAGCAGGAGGCGGCGCATGCCAGGCACGACGGTGGCCCGCCCCGCCGCCGCGCCGGGGAGGAGCAGCACGTCCAGCTCCTGTGGGCCGACGTCGGCGGCGCGGACCCACGGATGGCCATACCCAGACGGGCCCACGATGAGGTCCACCGGTCCTGCCGCGCGCAGGACGTCGACGAAGGCGGCGGGATCGGCTCCGACCTCGGCCGTGCTCGTCGCAACGTCGAGGAAGACCGCGTCGCCCTCGCGCCCGCACACGTCGAAGCTCACCGTGCCGGGGTCGATGCCGAGCACCCGGCTCACGGCGCGCCCTCCCTCGCCGGCTCCTGCGCCGGCTCCTGCGCCGCCTCCGCGCCCGCCTCGTCACCCTCGCTCAGGTAACCCCAACGCAGCGCCGAGTCCTGCGTGTAACGCTTGCCCAGACGGCAGGCGAGACAGGCGCGCTCGAGCTCGCGGCCGAGGTAGAACGCATGCCCAGGATCGACCTCGCCGAGGGCGGCGAAGAGCTCGTCCGGGTCGGTGCCGTAGACGAAGACGTGGCGGTTGAACACGTACACCAAGTCGCGGTCGACGAAGATGCGGAAGTGCCGGTCGCGCACCCGTCGCTGCATCGCCCGCAGCTCGTCCCCGGAGTAGGTGTCGAAGGGCGGGTCCTTGAGCGCCACCAGGCGGTCGTCGACCGACTTGGGCAGCACATGGTTCGTGACCGCATAGTGCATCAGCTTGCGCGCCAAGTCGAGCTCGCGCACCGCCCCGCGCGCCCAACTGATGACCTCGGTCGTGAGCACGTAGTCGATGCCCAGCTCGGCCACGACCCCGGCCATGAGGGCGTTGATGCCGACGCTGTCGGCGTCGGTGAGCTCCGTGAGGTTCCCCAGCCCCATGAGGATCGCCGCCTCGGGGTGACGGCGGCGTGTCTCGCAGTAGCGTTCGACGGCCGCCGTGAAGCCGAAGCTGAGTGGGTCAAGGATCGGGTCGAGGACGTACGGGATCCCGGCCGCCTCGACCGCGGCGCAATTGCGCTCGAGCGAGTCGAGCCCCTCGCCGAAGTCGGGGATCAGGACCACCGTGCAGTGCAGCTCCGGCAGCAGGTCGAGGTTCTGGGAGTTGACGCTGAGGAGCATGTCGACGCCGGCGGCGTCGGCGGCGCGGATGGTCGCCGCGTCGAACGTGTCGATGCTGACCGCAAAACCGCGCTCCTTGAGGCCGGCGACCACCTCCCCGACGCCGGGGAAGCCCTCCATCGGCGGCGTGCCGAGGTCGATGACGTCGGCGCCGCTGCGGCGGTAGTACTCGGCTCGGGCGAGGATGTCCGGGAAGCTCATCCGCCAGGCATCGACGATCTCGGCGAGGATCCGCGTCCGGTACTCGCCGTACCCTTCACGGACGGTCTCGTGGCCGAAGTATCGCGGCAGGTCCTTGAGATCCTTCGGGCCGCGCACGACGGGCACTCCCACCCTCCGTTCCAGAGCCTCAAGGTCGCCGCGGCACAGCCCGGGGATCATCACGCGGCGACATCCACGCGCGTCGGGCAGACGGCGGGCGATCCACTCCGTGCGCATGAGGGCGGCGACGGAGCCGTTGAGCACCGCCAGCTCGTAGCCGCCCTCGAGGTCGAGGCGGTCGAGCGTCGCCCGCAGCGCCGCCTCGGCGAGCCTCCCCGTCACGAACAGGTAGTCGGGCACCCGGTCGTCCCTCCGTCCGCTCAAGCCACGAGCCACTCGTCGAGCGCCGTGTGGCGGAGAGCGAACGCCTCGCCGGTGAGCTCGGAGCGGATCTCGGCCAAGGTCCCGTAGCGTTCGGCGAAGGCGTTGTGCTCGTGGATACCCTCGAAGTTCTCCTGGCGGGCGAGCACGAAGGCGTCGTCGGGCAGGTCAGGGTACTGCTCGACCACGCGGCGCACCATCTCCCGCACGACGTCTTCGACGAAACGCGGGTTGCGGTGCGCCTTCTCCACCACGTGCAGCTCGTCGGGGCGTTTGAGCAGCTCGTAGATCTCGGAGCTCATCGAGTCCTCGACGACGGCGACCAGCTCCTCGGCCCGCGGGTGACGCTCGGAGCCCACCAGCAGCGTCCCCCGGCCGCGCTGGTTGTGCGAGGCCAGCGGCACGAGGTCGACGATGCGTGTGCTCTCGGCCTCGTCGTAGCCGTCCTCCAACAGGCGCTCGATCGCGTGTTCCCGCACCATGCCCTGCGCGCACGGGCAGGCGGTGAGGCCGTCGACCTCGACGCCCACGAGCAGGCGGGTGCCCCGGCCGGTGGCGGCGGCGATGCCGACGAGCGTGTAGATCTCCTGGGTCGGGCGCCCAGTCACCGGAGTGGTCTTGACGATCGGCGACTGTGCCCTGACGTGGACCTCGGAGCGCAGCGCCTCCTGCGTCGTCAGCACCAGGCTGGCCATACGCTCCGCCAGGGTCTCGACGTCGGGGAAGGGCGTCCGCGTCAGACCTTCGGCGAGGTCTTCGACGACCTCGCTGAAGCGCGACATGTGGACGCCCGTCTGTTCAGGGCTCAGGTCGGCGTAGAGGTCGATGGTGGCATAGAAGAGCTGCGCCCGGCCGCCGTCCTCGATCGAGATGATGCGCCGCAGGTCGGTGACGCCGGCGCGACTGAGCGCGACCGACACGGAGGGACGGTCGCGCTGCACGTCGCGCCGGACCTCGTGCTCATGGTCCTCCGCGCTCATCGCCCGCCCCCTCAGCCGCAGGCCACCGGCTCGGCGCCGGCGACATCGCCGGCAAGCACGGCGTAGTTCTCGTAGGCCACCGTATAGGCGCGCTCGAAGTAGGCGCGGATCTCGTCCTCGATCGCCGGGTCGTACGGCGGGGCGACGTAGAACGTGCGCCCCGGCACCTCGGCGACGAGGACGCCGTCGCGCGCCACGAGCACGCCGTCCTTGAACACGTAGCGCGGCTTGGCGAACATCGCCTCTTTGTCGTCCTGCTCGGCGTAGATCGCGATGTCGGCGTCGGCGCCGACCCCGAGGTGCCCCTTCGTCTCCAAGCCGAGGGCGCGCGCCGGGCCGGCGCGGGTGATGACGGCGATGTCGTACAGCGAGTACTCGCGCTCGAGCTCGGGCAGCAGGGCGCCCTTGCGCGCCCGGGCGTGGATGCCGGCGAACGTCTCCTCCCGGTAGGCGCGGTCCATCAGCAGACGGATGACCTGCGGGTAGCTCGTGAAGCGGCCGCCGTTGGGGTGGTCGGTCGTGAGGAAGACGCGCCAGGGATCCTCGACCAGCAGGAAGATCTCGAGACCGGTCCGCCACATCGTGGCGTTGACCGGGTTCGTGCGCTTGTAGACGATCGGCACGATGCCGCCGCCGGACTCGCTCTCGACGTCGTCGTTCATCCAGCGGCCGCCGGCGGTCTGGTGCAGCGAGTACTGCAGCGGGCCGTCGGACGTCATCGTCGTCGCCTGGCCGAAGACGATCTGTCCGACGTCGACGGTCATCGCCGGGTCGGCGTTCACGGCCGCGGCCACGGCGGCCGCCTCGCCCTTGTTCACGTGGCGCGGGCCCTCGCCGTAGCTCAGGAACTGCAGGTGGCAGTAGTGGGCGCGCCGCCCGGCGAGCGTCTTCATCGTCTCGACCGTCGTACGCGCGCTCGTGCTCCGCCCCAGGTTGATCCCGTGGATGTGGGGCACGTGCGGCAACCCCAGCTCCTCGTTCACCCAGGCGAGCGTCTCGACGATCTTGCGCGGCGTCACGCCCTCGTAACCAATGACCGGGTCGTCCAGCTCGGAGACGTTCTTGCCCCACTTCCAGTTCTCGACCCCGCCCGGGTTCACGAGCTTGATGGCGTACCCCTTGGTCGCCTTCAGCAGCCAGGCGACGTAGTCACGGGCCATCTCCGGGCGCCCCTCGCTGACGGCCTGCATGATGAAGTGGTTGTTGCCCATGGTGATGAAGACGCCCTTGTCGAGGTTGGGCATGTCTTCGAGCTCCTCATGCGTGTGGCGCGCGACGAGCGGCGCGGTCGCCGCCTCCATGATGGTCGTGTAGCCCATCTCCGAGTAGAGGTAGCCGCTCACGTACGTCGTCGGGACGGTCCCGCCGACGCCTGAGCGGAAGGCGCCCGCCCGGACGCGCTCGTTGCCGCGATGGTCCTCGGGGCGGAGCTTGCGCCCCGAGTTCACCTTGGCGCCGACGAGGTGGCTGTGGATCTCGACGCCGCCGGGCATGACGACGAGGCCAGCGGCGTCGACGATCTCCGCCCTCTCACGATCGATCGTGGCCGCCTCCACGACCCGGCCGTCCTTCACCCAGACGTCGGCCACCTCGCCGTCGCGGCCGTTGCACGGGTCGTAGACCCGCCCTCCCACTATGCCGAGCATCATGGCCGCACCGCCTCGATGAGGCGCCCGAGGATGTCTTCGTCCGTCGGGCGCCCGGTCTCGATGACCTGGCTCAACGGGATCGGGACGTTGTCCATGCGATAGGCGGTCCCCGCGGCGTCCACGCCGTAGGCAGCCGTCGGGAAGAGCACCGTGGCGTGCCCGGCCGTCACGCTGGGGCCATGGTCGAGGACGATCGTCGGGATCTCCTCGAGCACGGCCGCCGCCGCCCGCGGGAAGTGCGCCCCCGGGTCCGAGGCGAGGATCAGGGCCGCGTCGGCGGCGCGGCGCGCCAGCATGTCGACGGCGCTGAATTCGCCCGGGCTGAACTGCGGGTAGCCGCGGGCGTAGCTCACGGCGAACGGGTAGCCGCTCGTCCAGGTGAGCACCTGATCGGCGCCGGTCACGTTGCCGTGCCCGCGCATGGGGATGACGGAGCAGCGCGCGAAGGCGTTGAGCTCGGCGACCAGCGTGAACAGCTCGGCGACGTTGAGCTGCCGCGCCGCCGTCATCGTCAGCCCCATGCCCATGAAGAAGACGCCGTAGCGGCAGGCCTTGAGGCGCTCCACGAGCTCCGTCAGATCCGCGACCGGGATGCCGCCGACGACGTCGACGTCGGGCTCGCCGCCCTGGACGAGAAGACGCAGGGTCGTCAGCACCTCATAGTCACAGCCCGGGGCGACCTGGAGGAAGTGGTCGGCCTTCTTCGCCGTGCCCGTCTCACGGACGTCGACGACGTAGACCGTGCGGTCGCCGCGCCCGTTGGGCGTCAGAGCGCCCCTGGCGTTGGCCGAGTAGCGGGCGAGGTGACGCAGGTGCGACTGGTCGGGGTTGCAGCCCCAGAAGACGAGCACGTCGGCGCGGTCGCGGACCTCGCCGAGCGTGCAGGTGGGCTCGCCCACGGCCTGCATGGCGAGCCCCGTCGGCCCATGGCAGACCGACGACGTCGAGTCGATCACCGCCCCCAGGCGGTCGGCCAGCGCGACGGCCTTGCGCTGGGCTTCGCTGGCGCTCGAACTCAAGCCGTAGATGAGCGGGCTGTCGGAGGCGTCCAAGATGGCCGCCGCCTCGGCTACGGCGACGTCCCAGTCGACCTCCGCGCCGCGCACGCGGGGCAGCCGCGGGCTGGGGTCGTACTCCATGAAGACGCCCTGCCCGCTCGTGCAGGCGCGCTTGACCTTGAGGACGCGCCCGCCGTCGACCTCGACGGCGATGTCGTCGCAGACGCAGCCGCAGAACGGACAGGCGACATGCTCGAGGACGGTGCTCATGCTCCCTCACCCCCCGGGACGCCCGGCCGGCCGGGCGCCGGCTCGACCTCGACGTCCAGGCCCTTGAACGAGGGCATACCCGTCCCCAGGGTCTCCGTCCCCACGATGCCGTTCACCGCCGTGCCCATGGGGACGAAGACGAGGCCGGGCGGAAGCGCTCCCTCGTGGGCCGTGAGGACGACCGCGCCGGCCGGGGTACGCAGGGTGGCGCGGCCGCCGTCGACGATGCCGAGCCGCGCCATGTCGTCGGCGTTCATCTCGACGACCTCGGTGGCCGCATGGTACTCGGGCGACCCCTTCCCCTTGTGCATGGCGATGGCCTGCCTACGCGTGCGTCCGCTGATCAACGTGAAGCGCTCGCCCACGGCGCACCTCCCTCTGCCGCTCGCCGTCATGCAGGCTCTTCTCGATTATAGTGGCCGCCTCACGGAGGTCTGCGAGGCAGGCCTCGCGGTCCGCCGCGGCGGCGAACACCGTGCAGACCGGGTGCCCGGCAGCGATGCGCTCGCCGCTCGCGGGGATGTCGCGCACGGCCGGAACGGCGCCCCGCAGCCAGGCGCGGTCGAGCATCTCTTCGAGCCAGGGACCGGTGTCCGGCGTGACGACCGGGCGGCGGGCGTAGACGACCGCCTTGCCGAGGACGCCGGCCGGGTGGCATTGGGCGGCGCCGCCGGCCGAGCCTTGGGCGGCGCCGCCCATGCCCCCCTCTTCCGCCGGGCGCGCCGCCGGCAGACGGCCGGCGCACCCCTCGAGGTGGAGCGAGAACACCGACACCCCGTACGCGAGCTCAGCCAGTTCCATCGATGCCGTGAACCGGGGGTTGACCTCGACGAGGTACGGGACGAGGCCGCCGTCGGACGTCTCGTGGACGACGAGGTCGATCCCGTTGACGCCGCGCAGGCCGAAACGCCGCGTCAAGAGCGTCGCCAGACGCTCGACCTCGGCCCGGAGGCGGACCTCTACGGAGGCGCGCGAGGGCGCGACGAGCGGCAGGATGTTGCCGCACCATACGCGCCCTCGCGCGCCCAGAGCGCGGTCGCCGATCAGTTGCTCGCTGAGGGCGAAGACCCGGGCCGCGTGACCGTCGGCGGCGAAGGACGCCGACGCGGCGCGGCCCTGCACCTCCTCCTGCAACAGGTGGGCACCGTCCAGCGGCCGGCCGTCCCAACGCCGGACGCCGTGCCCACCGCCGCTGCGCAGCCGCTTGCGGAGCCAGCGGCGCTCGCGCTCGCACGACGACGGTTCCTCTCCCGCGAACAGCGTCATGGGGCACGCGACGCTCTCCTCGGCACAGAAGCGCCGCAGCACGCGCCAGTCGCGTACCGCGCGCACGGCCGCGGCCTCGTTGCCGAGGACGCGGCGCTTGCGCGCCAGGCGCGCGACGAGGTCCGGGTGGTTCTCGAGGTTCGCCCCGTAGACGACCGCGGGCGCACCGACGTCCAAGGCGGCGCGCGCCAGCCCCGCCGCCGTCGCCGCTAGGCCGAGGTCGCGACGCACGGCGCGGCTCTTCGCGGCGCGCGTTTGGTCGCGGTCGCCGAAGAAGTCGACCGCGACGACGCGCGCGCCCGCGCGCGCCGCCGACTCGGCCATGGCGCGGGTGCTCACCCCGATGATGACG
>ENA-UPSM01004712-UPSM01004712.1-activated-sludge-metagenome-genome-assembly--contig:-NODE-4712-length-14173-cov-6.835600_pt1 | contig 14173 bp, 13 predicted proteins | sample MGYA00238181_ERZ773283 | MGnify/ENA primary metagenome ERZ773283 (study PRJEB29023, sample SAMN05720199) | activated sludge metagenome | isolation source: Anaerobic digester | place: Japan... | reverse complement strand
GTTACATTTTTTGGATTAGTCCGTCATGTCGTGTCTTTAAACTTGCCCATAACGGTCGGCGGTATGAAATCGTTGGGGATTGCGGGCTACAAACCTGTCCAGTTACACCGAACTTGATGCGTGGTAGAACGCTTGCGTAACCACTTAAACCCCAATGTTTTATACCGCTTGTTATGGGCAGATTATTGTCTTACTTTTATATAGTTGTCAAAATTAGTATCGATAATCAAACAATATTTTTGATAATCTGGACTAATTATAAAAGTGTCTTTAAGTTTTACTCTGGTAGTATTTACAAGTTTTTTAAATTCTGGTGTAAATTTACCATCATATTCGTTAGATAATAAATTATCAAGTGTTTCGAAATAAATTGGGAATAGATTTTCCATGTTTAGTAGATTTTGAGTTTTTACTTTTTATTCATTGCTGCCCAGCCAACAACATAAAGTCCACTACCGTCATCATAAATTATCATGTTAGTAAATGACCTTGCTGCTAGTGAATTATTACCATAGCCTCCGCCCTCTTTGTAAAAGTTGATATTTCTATATTTACCCGAAGCATTTGTATAACCTTGAACAGGGCTTAACGAAAAAGTTCCTGTCTCGTCAGGTTGAAAAGACCAAGATGGTTCATCATCAGTATAAGCAGTTTGCATCCAACCTTTGAAGTTAGTTTCAGAGATTTGTAACTTATAGTGAGTATATACACCACCTTCATGGTCATAACCAAACCATGTGCCTTGCATGTCTTTAATTACAGCCTTTTCATCTTTAATATCGATTTTAAGAAAAGAGCCAATAATTGCTAATATTGCGACTATTGCTATTACAGTTCCACAACCTATTTTTTTCATTTAAACTACTGTTTAGTTTTCAGATTTGTAAATCGTCTTTTTTATCCTTTTGTATGTTTTCAAGAACATTGATTAAAGATTTTACAATTGATTCAATTGTTTGCTTAAATTGACTAGGATTCTTAAAAGATTCGTTTAAAAAATTCTCATCAAATTGGCTAAGCTTTATAATTACATCTTTAAGCTCAAGCTCTGGGTCTAATTGTGGAATAAAATTCTTCATGGAAATATATATTTTGTTTTACTAATGTTATTTGTCTTATGTACATGACTAGTTATTTAACAATTACATTTAGAGCAAATAATCATTCAATAATTTGTTTAGAAATTGAATTTAAGTCAAAATCAAAAAACTCGGCTACATTTATAGCTTTGTTGATAATATTAGCATGGTAACTTGTATAATTAATAACAAATTGGTCATCAAATGCATAGATTAAGTATAATTTGGAAAGACTGATGTTTTTATCATTTGCTTCGTCAATCGTTTTCTCTAATTGTAAATTACAATTGTTATCAAATTTATATAGTTTTATTCCTTCAACATTGCTAGTATTATTGTATAAATTAATGTTCTCAGTCACAATGATATTCTTGCCAGCTGCCGCACTGTATCTTGTTTTCTTGACTCCAAAATCAGCTAAATCCAGACTTACTAGATTACCCTCATTTGGCGACATACACAATATAAAACCGCCATCAACACTAATAATAAAGTCACGTAAAGTGAATATATTGGATTCTGGTAACAAAAAATTCTTGTTCCAAATTATCCGAGACCCATCTTCTGAAATTACAAGGAATTTATAATATTTTGCCTGTTTGAAAGTTCTTGAGATATTACCATAGCCATCAATACCAAAGGCGCTATTCATTTGATTGCTTAAAAAGTCAATTCTGTTTTCCCAAACCAGTAGTATATTATTATTACTTAATCGTAATGCATTTTTTAAACTGAAATCAACATAGTCGTACATGAAATAATGATTACTAATAGGATATTTATAATTCTTACCAGTTTCTGAGAAAATCTCATCTAATTTTATATTTTTCGCATTACGATAATTAGCGTAATCATCATTTATCAAATAGGTTCTCGTTGTTAGGTACAAACTTTTATCATATGAAGTTACAGATAAATCAACCGTTTGCATAAGGTTTGATTTTATATTGGGAAGTGATGCGTGATATAATCTTATACCATGATCAGGAGAACCTCCACTTATTCCAGAAGCTATAATTTGAAATTCTTCATTACTGCCTGATTCCCCTACAGCGACAAACGCTTCGGAGGATAAAATATTCAATTTTTTTACAGTATTATTTACTACAACAAAGGGACCTACAGTGTCATTCTCATCATTTTCCTTGAAAAAGAATTGTGTACCGTCATAGTATTTCTTCGGGAAACAATTATTTCTACGACCCATAGTTTCTTTTTCAAAATCTTGGAAGATTTGAATTGTTTTCTTGCGTTGTAGTTCTTCTTCTTCAAGTTTCTTTTGACGAACTAACCTTTCTTCCTCTGCTTGTCTTTTTATTTCTGCTTCCAATTCAGAAGGAGTGTAAAAAGCTTTAAAAGTTTTTTCAGAAAGAATTCGGCCAGAATTATCAAATTCTTTATATGTAGAACCTATGAAAGTAGCTTTGTAATGCCCAATGAATGGGTTTTTATCCAACTTCTTGAATTCGTTATTGACATAATTGTAAAAGTTAAGATTATTGCCTTGTTTTACCTCTAAATACATCGGCTTATAGTCTCTATAAACATCTGGTGGGTAATATGCTCTAATGTAATCACCCGAGATATTCTCTACTATTGGGAAGGTGATATTTTTATTAATATTTTTAATGACAGCTTTTCTATAATCGTATAAATAATCTATCCCATTTATATTTGCAACAAAATATTCTGGTTTACCAGAATTCCATGTGAGCACCTTTATTGAATTCGCTTCAATTGTTCCAAAGTATTGATAAAGAGTTTCGTTTTGAGGCAATACCCTTTTTAAATCGGTAAGATAATCATTGAAATCTGTCTCATTTGCTGATACTTTACATATGTACCATTTGTTTTTTTCTGATATAAGAAAGTTTTTACCATCGTAATAACTTAGGTTAATCCCAAGTTTGAATAGTTTATTAACCTCTGGATTTTTGTGCGCATATCCCATCTCGGGATAGGAGTGGATTAGATAACCCATCTGCGGAATCATAATTCTTCTGTCGGATAAAATATAACCTTGAGACGTCTTTCTAATTGTATAGGAATAGCCAGAGTTCCCATATAAGTTGGGAACAATTAAGCCATTTTGAGTAAAAATATTTTCTGAAATTTTTGGATTATCCTTCTTGAAAATGGGGAAGAAAGTACCATTTTGTAAAAGAAATGTGTCGCAACTCATTGGCCTATCATGCAATGAAATGTATTTATTTTCAAAGGTCAATCCAACAGTATGAAGATAGACTTTATCAGCTTGGGGTGAATTGTATATAAGGAGTTCTTTATACTCTGATGAATATATCTCATTACTATAACCAGATAATGATTTATAGGCTTTCCCATTATATATATAAAATTCCCTATCTCCGACAACGTAAATACTTTCAAAATACGATTTCTTTATGTCCGGAGATTCAGTGTATTCTTGTTTGATATATGTTTGTGATTTATTATCAAATTTAAAAATAGCCCAACCTTTTTCAATTGGTGAATACTGGCAAAAGAGTTCATCGTTTAATTTTATGTACTCATTATTGTTTTTAAACTGTGCCTGCAATTGTACTGAAAATGTAAGCAATACAACAATCAGAATAGAATTAAAATGAATTAGACTTTTCATAGTAAAATTTGTTTAGTTAATAATATAATCCACCACCCACTTTACCAAAATTGTGTTTTATTCGTAGTTGGCTATTTATTTTTCCTTTTCTTCTCAATTATAGAAACTGACGATTCATATCCATTTAAAATTCCTTGTCTTTTTAAATCATCAAGTGTTCCAGATACAATATCTGGTTTTCTTTCAAACTTAAAGTCCACGGTTAATCCTGATAATGTAATAAGTCTTTTCATTTCATCAGGAATATCTGTAGTTCTACCTGGAGCCCAATTTCCATGTCCAATTAATCCACTATATTCTGCATGTGTATTTTTATCAAATGCCACTACAAAAGGATGTTCATCAATTTTATCATGGTCAATTCGATAACCCATAATAATGCCAATGTAAGTCTCTGTATTACCTGAAGATGCAATAACTGCCGAATTAAATTTACTTGTAAGCCCCGAAGGAAGCCAATTAGGAAGTTCATTTATGCTAACTACTTTATAGGTCAACTCGGGACATTTACTTTGCCATTCATTTAAATCCCATCCATTTTTTAAATAATCAAATTTCATAATGTTGTTTTATTATAAATAGTTTGAGAGTCTTCAAAATTTCCTAAAAGTCAAAATATTTTTTTAAGTAAAGTATCATGTTGAGACGTTTTTAAGTTTAGCACCAAACTGCCAAAGTAGTGATTTTTTAATTTGCCCATAACGTTTTGCGGCTTGGCGTAGTGGCGGATTTTTAGCACAAAAGTTCAATCGAAGAACTGCACTTGAACCTACCACAAAACTGTCATACGAAGCACTGAACCCGCCATTACGCCAAACCGCTGTTGGCGGTTCGTGCTTCTTCTTTGTATGTTAGTCTGCTGCCCATCTATATTCAAAATCTTCTGGATTTAATTCAAGAGTTGTTGTCAGTCGGTTTTTTATTTCTTGTCCGCCCGGCATGAGAGGAAGCATACTGAAATAGTTTCTAATCGCACCATTTATTCCTGCTAAACAACTTTTTGCTTTAATCCAATTGTGCGGACTGAAAACTCTGTTTTGAGGTTGGGGTTCATTGGCTGCTGCTTCAAGTGCCATGTTTAAGCTCACACCTGCAATCTTTATTATCTCTCCAACCATTCCTGCTCCCTTTGCTTTCTCATAGCACTTGATTGGAAATGGAACTCTTTCAGCTTGGTTATTTGATATTGAAAAGCACATTGATACCGCATATAAATGGTGATAAGGTGCATATGCTTTCATTGCTAATAGAGTTTCATTTAGTCCAAGTGGGTTTTCTTTTCCCCATGTTTTCAAAATTTCTTGATAGAAGAAATTAAGTGCTTGTGCATTTTCTGGTTTGTATTCTCTCTTGAAAAGTTGCTCAAAGTACTTGTCAAAAATCTTTGTTTCGCTGTATGAAATGTTTGGTCTCTGTGAATGCCAAGCGATTAAAAATTTACCCAAATCTGAAAAGTCAAGAACATAGGATTTGTCTTTGTCGGCTGGTGGAACTTCGCCACGCTTTGTAATAAAATATCCTTGTGCGTATTTCTGCTCAAATTGTTTTTTAATATTCAGAACTCTCTTGTCGTTACTTCTTAAATCTCTTGGTTTTACAGCACTTTGAGAGTTTGTGTTAATACTTATTCTGTCTGCTCTGTCTCGTTGTGGGATTTCATAGAAACGGAAAAGAACGTAAGTGTCTTCAAGTGTTTTAACCTTTTCGCTGCAACTTAAAATTGTGTTTAAAGATTGGCAGCCGTTGACAACACTAAGGCCATGCAGTTTCAAATGATTATCTTTCTTTTCCATTCTGTTACAAATAGCAGTAATACCATTATGAAAAAAGAAAAAGTCTTTGTGTTTGTCACTATAAATTGTTTGCCGAATACCCTTATTTACTGTGTTACTTAGCCCTAAACTCTGTCTAACATTTTTTTGAAAAAGAGTCCCATCTTTTATTCCTGGTATTTTAATGCACTCTTTCAATGGAAGTGCACCAATAGCAACTTGAGTGTTTGCTAATGTCTCATACATAAAGTGCCCAGCTGAAAGGTCAATAACATGGTTTATGGAAGGATTTTCTTTTTCAAGTGCAAGGTCATAACGTCTTTTGATTTCGTCACTGTCTATTACAGAAATAGAACAAATCAAATCATCTTTTTCAGATAAGTCCGCAAGCTGTTGTTGAAATGTCGCAAGGTCGTTTTTAGCTGCTGTCGTTAAGTCTCCTGTCGTTATTAATTCAAATGCGATTTCATAGTCGTCTTCTAATGCTCTTGCCACGTCTGATAATTTTCTTTTGAGTTTGTTGTTCCCAACTTCTTGAAGTCTTACAAGGTCACGAAGTTGTATCCATGAGGATAATACTTCTCTCAACGGTTCAGCGTCAATCGCTGTTCCACCAATGAACTTGCCTTGAAGAATGAAAATGGTGTTTTTATCATCGTCAATTACTATGGCATCTATCTGTTTGTCGTCCGCACCATCAGTAATGTCGTCTCGGGTTTCTACCATGTCACGTAAGTGAACATTACGTAAATACCAAGCCACAAATCTTTGTCCGTTATTGGGGAAATTATCCTGATAGTAGGGTGTTTTAATTTCTTCGTTAATCTGTTCAAGCATATTTTATGTCGTTGTTAATTGTTTACTGTGTCGTTTTTTAGCATGACCGCCAACGGTTTGCGTGTATGGTGTCGGTTGGCGATTCAAAGCACGAAACTGTCAAAACGCTACAAAGTTTATTAAATGCACTACCCTTGAAATCAGAACAATCCGCCAACTGCACTATACACGCTGTTACAAGCTGGCCTTCTTTCTTGTCAAGCGACATACCATTATAATAATCAATCAGTTCTGTCATGCCGTTTTTGTCTTTCGGGTTGTGTGATGGCAAAGTTTTATTTTTCTTTAAGGGGGAAGATTTTTTGTTTTTTCTCAGGGTTGGAGTAAGCAAGCTCTTTTGCAAGCTTTGGTTTGTGTCATGGCTTGCAGCGGCTTGCAAATGTGCTTGCTTTAGCGTTGAATGTTTAAAATGCTTCATTTTTTGAACTTGGTATGGTGCTGAAATTTCCATGTTGTTGAAGAATAAGTTCATATGTAATTATCTGACTATACAGATGAATGTAATTGTCCTTTGTTACACTTTCATTTGCTACAAATCCTCCTTTTAAATAACTGCACGAAGATGATGGTATTTGTTTGTTAGGATTCCATCCAGTTCCCGAGTAAAAGAATACTTGGTAACTACCATCAGGAACATTAAATGTGAATGAGTTTCCACCTTTAATATATGCGTGTCTTACTACTTTGCCATAAGAGTTTTTAATAGAAACCAACACATCTCTGCTACCTCCTGTTATTACTTCTATTTGTGAGCAACCCCAACCACCACAAGAATTACTTGAACCGTAGCAAGAAGCATAAGGCATTGCCCCTGTGCTTAAAGAATTGTATTTCCATTGTTCTTCAAAAGCATCATCAACTACACTTTGAAATGCCGGCTTATTAAAACTTGTTCTTGTTATGTTGTAGCTTATTATACCAAGTGTTGGTGAGTTGAATGTTTTACTCTCTGCTTTTGTTGAAAGAATTTGGGATTTATTGCTTGAGAGATGTGTATCAAAGTAATTTATGACATTACTATTAAGACTCCTTTTTGTTGATGAAACATTATTCAAGAATTGTGTTTCTGCTAGTTTGCTTAGAGTTTCTGCTGCTTTTATTTCACTATCGTAAATCTTTAAAAATTCTTCAAACTCAATCCAAGCGTCCTTATCGTATGAAATTTCGTATAAGTCAGAATAGAAATCTGAACAGTTTCCAATTCTATTTGTCTTTTGCAATAGTTTTTCATCTTTTAATTTCGGATACCAATATGTAAATGTGCTTCCAAATTTCTTTTCAAGCTCTTTTTCTTTTAATGTGATTTGTTTCTGTGCTGCTTCATTTTGTTTTTCTATGATGCACTTTTGATGCAAACAGTCAAAGTAATCTAAACGTCCCATTTTGTATTTTACTTTTTTAGTCAAATACAAAAAGGAAAAAGCTGTGTCCTTTTCAATTAAAGATTTACTTTCTTCAAAGTATTTGTTGAAAAGTTCTGCCAAGCCTTCATTTGAAAATTGAGCAATCTTTTTTTCTTTTTCTTGTTTAAAATATGCCAACTGCTCTTTTTCATAATTCTGAACCGATACTTTAAACTCTTCAAATTTATTTTTGAAAATAAGTCTTACGGACAATAAAAGCAATGCCAACAACACAACAATTCCTATGAGTATTTTATTTTTCATTGGTTAACTTATTTTTGAAAAATATTGAAACTAATAAACCGAGACCAACAATAACATCAATAACATTCCAAAGCTCTCTGCCTAAAGAAATTTTAAAAAATGGTTGAAACAGTAGAGCTAATGCGCCATAAATAATTGTTTCTGTCTTACTGTTTTGTTTATTTGCTTGAAACGCAAGAATTGCGAAGCCAACCAAACCAATGAATCTTATTAGCTGATAATATCCGTATGGCATATCTGCCAGACAAAGAAAGAATAAAATTGCTAAACCTATTTTAATAATTTTGTCCATTAGTTTTTCACTACAATAATTTGTGCAGGTCTGATAAGTTCTTTTCCTCTGATATATCCGTTTCTTATAACAGATATTATTTCGTCATTTTTTCTATTACTGTCTGCTTCGGTTTCTACAACTTCGCAAAGCCCAACAATTAGTTTATTGTCTGGAAATTCAATTTTTGTGATACCATATTCTTTTAACAATCCTAAAAGTTTTCTATGTACAATCTTAAACTTATTAATTGTTCTTTTAGCTTCATCAACTTTATTCAGATCATTTGCAATCACCCATTCTTCACTATTCTCGAAAGAATCAATAACATCTATTATTTTCAGCGATATGCTTTTTAGTAAATCGTACTTTTCGTTTTCTTTCTTTTCAATCTCATTTTTCAAATGATTATTCGATTGAAGGGTTTCGATAATTATTTGATTTAGTTGGGTTCTTAGTGAGATTAAATCTTCTTTCATAAGTCATTATTTTAAAGAATCAAATGCATCTTCATTTATATTGTTAATATTTATTTCCTTATAGATAAGATTGCTTTTAATAGGTTGTATTCTTTTAGCTTTAATTTTAGATGGGAACATAAAATCTGCGGCTAGTCTTTTAGCAGGATCAAGTAGCTGCTTAGCTGCAATCGCTATTTCTTGTAAAGAATACTCTTTCTTTTTCATAGCAATCATTTGTGCCTTCATTATTTCGGATTTCTCAGCGTCTTGACTGACACCTAATATTGAGTATGGATTTTTCATTGTTCTTGTTTTTAAAATGGTAAATCATCGTCTAAATTTAGTTGCTGACGCAATTGCCTTAATCGATCTAATGGATTAATCGTATCCAGGCTATTGCCCAAATCCCTTAAATAAGTTAGAACCTTCTTCATTTTTAAACCTTGTGAATTAAGGGAAAGGACTGATAGAATAGAAGTTAAATTATTATCATCGAATAATGAAATATCCACACCGTTTGCCTTAAGTTGACCTAATATTTCTTTCCTTGCATTATTTAGTACACTACTATTTTGTTTGTAAGTTTGGGACATATTCCCTTTAACCCAATCCAAGATTTCATAAATATCTGATTCCTTATTAGTCCTTTCATTAAGGATATCCATTAAGTTGAATCTTATAAGTGTGATAAAGTTTTTACAAATTCTCGGATTATTAGGGGAATGCAAATAAGCACTTTTCATTAATAACAATGCTTTGTAATTGTCTATATTTTCCTCATTTACTTGAGAAATACAATAGTTAGCGACATAATTTGAATATTGATACTTTAACTTTTCGTTATTTTTTGAAATAGATATACACTCTTCCATTATGGAAATTAGTGTCTCGTTTTCATCATCATCAGAGATTTTTAACGATAACTTGTTATAAAGCCTGTCTTCAACGGTAGTACTTATTTTATCAAATTTTTCGATCCAAGTTTTATTCTCTTTTGTGTTAAGTTTCTTTATTGCTGCTAAATTTACATCTTCAATAGCTGATTCAATCCTTTCTATTAAGTCATTTGCAAAGTAATATTGATAAACTATTGATGACGTTGAATTTTTAATATATGGTATACCTGCTTCTAATGCCTCCTCATCAGAATATTCTTCATAATAATCATCAAGCTCTCTTATTATTTCATTATTAATGCCATTTAAGATTGCAAAGTAAGGTGTAGGAAATAAAATATCAGTTGCCAGAATATTTATAACTTTTTCTAAGGCCTCCTTCTCTTTATCGTAAAAGTTGTTGACTAGGATACTTAATTGAGGGTCTTTTATTTCTTTGTGTATAATTGTCTCGAATTGTTTCAATAATTCTCTTTGTGTTGCCCCAATGGAAATATTACTTTCAGATATTTCATCATAGTTTACATTTTCTGGTATCTCCTTGTGTTGTGAATAATTAGACCCAATTGATTCTGCTAAACTGAAAGTGTAATTATCATCCCAGGACGTATCTTCTAGCGATTTTAAAATTACTTTATCAGAGTATACAGCAGTCAACCATCCTGAAATGACAATTTTGTAATTTTTTTCCGTTAGCAAACCTTTAGAGGTAAATCCATAACAACAAATACCTAAGTTTTTCAAAAGCTCAGGACTTTCCCAGAAGTTTGGATATTTTTGAATTAGATTAATAGCGTTGTCATATTGTTCATTAGTAATATAATTTGTAAGTAAGCGATTAAATAAAGTTGGTTTAATCGCTAAAACCTTTTCAGAAAGTTCAATGTCAACACTTTTCAAGTGTGAAATGATTGAATCAAGACTATTATAAAAAGTGCTTATTTCCTCTGTACTTAATGAATTGTTATAGAGTTGTTCAATTTTTTGGTTGATTTGAGTAATTTGATTTAAAGCCATATTTGTTTTTTCTGCTTTCAAAATGTCTCTCAACTTTTCTATATGAACAGATTCGAAATTTAAGTATGTAGAAATTATTTTTTCTGCCTTTTGAAAGTCCTTTTTCTTCAAGAGATAAACTGAATACCTATAAAATAAATCCTTTTGATATTCCTTATCAGACTTTTGAACTTCTGAAATTTCTTTTAGGTCAATGTTTTCATTAAGTTTTAGCCGACATATCAAAATTCTTGCAGCTGCATTGTGTTTGATTCTTGAATTATACGATTTTTCTGAACATTCTATGGCCTTTTTATAAACTTGAATCGATTCAGGATATTTGTTAGACTTCTCTATTTCGATTGCTTTTTTAAAATAGCTTTCTGATAATTGATAAAAGTGCTTTGTTCTTAAAGAATTAAAATCAGTCTCTAAACCTTTTTTGTTAGCATTATCAATGAATTTCAAGTTTTGATTTAGCTTATCAATATCTGCATTGGATTCTTCATATTGAATTTTTGCAATTTCAAAATATGCTTTTGCTTCAATATTTTCATACTTTGCAATTGATGAGGTATTTTTAATTCTTTTCCTTAATTCTAAAATCTCATTGAATGCTTTTAGTTTTTCCGAATTTTCTTTCAGACCTAGCCCTATAATTAATTTACATTCCGCAAATTTTGCAGGTGCTTCATTGTGTTTGTCCAAAATCTCATTAAATATATTAATTGCCTCAATGTAATTCTTGGCAGCGAAATGAGCTTGTGCCTTTTCAAATTTTGTATTAGGTAATGAATCGTATATCAAATACCCTATGATACCTAAAATTATCAGTATAATTACTACTTCCATTAGTCCTGTGAAATTTTGATTAATAGAATTTGCCCAACTTTAAGTGTGTAGGGTTGGTGAAGGTTATTATCAACCTCTATTTTTTTGTACATTTTTCCATCACCATAAAAGAATTGAGCAATTTTGTAAGGATAGTCACCTTTCTTAACAACATACTTAACAGTTACTTCTTTGCTTTTGATTTTAGATAGTTCTTCGTTTTGTCGTTTTAAAGCTAATTTTTCACTCGTCAGAGTTGAAATACTGTCCTTCAAAACAATGTTTGTAGCAATAATTTCTTTTTTAGCAATGTTTATTTTAATGAACAAGCCTAAAAACAAAATTGCCAAAAGAGACAATCCTACTAAAGCAAAAATTTCAAATCTACCTTTTTTGGGCGATGAAATGGAGTCTAAAAGAAAGAAAGCTTTCAAATCTGAATTACACTGGTGACAAATAACGTGTTGTTTTGTATAGTCAGGTAAACCTGCTGCATTACATATTGGACAATTATGGCTCATATTCTTTGAATTTTAATTTTTTTTGAGGTCAAAACCTCTGCCAGTTATATCTCCGCCACCATAGTTGTTTCTTAAATCAATTGCTTTATCCAACAATTCAAATGCTTCATCTCTCCTTCTGTGTCTAAAATGATCTACTATCTGATCGTGCATTTGAAGCAGTCGTAAGCCATCGCTAGGATTAACTTTAGATGCTTTATCAGAAGTCATTTTAATTGTAAACAATGTAATCAAAACAGGATATTTATTAGTTATTTCTTTTAGCTTTTGAGTTGCTTGAATTTTCTCCAATGGGTCGTCCTCGTTTTTAACTTTGGTTAAAAGCGTTCGTATTCTATTAGTGTCTTCTGTTCCGATTAATTCAGGATACTCATTTATTAAAATTGTCGCAAACAAAATTGCCAATTGATCTTCATCTACTGATTCAGTTAATTCCTCGGTTCTTTCAAAATTTGTAAAAATGGTAGTTCCAATTTCATCCCACTTTTCTGAATCGTGGTCATCTACACCTATTTTGTTTATCTTTTCAATTTCTTTCTTTGCACTTTTAACAAAAAAGTCTTGCTGTGCTTGAGTATAATCTCCGTTAAATATTTTCTCTAAACAATTTGCTAAAAACTCAAGAGTTTTAGAATCTTTTCCTCCTCTTCCTAAAACAATTTCCCTCCTTTTTGATTTGTTTACTCTGGGATAAGCAAAAACTTCAAATATTTCATCTAAATCTAAATAGAATTCAAAAGTAATTTCACTTCCAATTGGCAGTTCTTCTTCAATTGTATAAAAACCCATTGTCATTTTCTCCATTTTTCCATCTTCAACTTGAGCATAAATTCCAATTCTTACAACTTGCTGATTATTTACAGTAGTTTTATAGGTTTTTGTTGAACTGTAAGGCAATGGCATTTGCTTTTCAACTATTCTATCGTAATCATCTCTATCGTAATCATCTTTCAATTTAATAAAGTAATTATGGTTTGTTGTATGTACTATTTCTCCTAGTGGAATTATTCCGTCTTCTTCAATTGGTTCATATTCATCTCCTAATCTGTGTGACAGAATTGCCGCACCTTCTGCAACAGCAAGCATTGGTTTTTCTGAAATTCTAATTTTATCGGCACCATACTTTTTTGATAACATTTCTTTTATTAAAGGTATGCAAGAAGTACCTCCAACAAGAAGTATGTTATCAATCATAGAGACCTCGTAACCAACTTCTTTTATTAGATTATCAATAAGTTCAATGGTTCTTTCTATGAAAGGTTTTGCAATTTTCTCAAACTCTTCACGAGTGATTGTAAGGTCAAAGTCAATCCATTCGCCATTTTCATCTTCAAAACCTTCCATAATTAGCTGTGCAGACATTGATGAGCTGAGTTGTATTTTTACATTTTCTACGTTTTCTCTAAATTGAGCATCAAATAGATATCTTTTTTTCTGGGGTAATTTCTCAATTAAAGCTTCTATGTTTTTGATATTATAGTCCGTAGAGATTCTTTTTAAAATGTATGCTTGCAAAGCTCTATCCAAATCATCACCGCCAAGCCAACGGTAGCCACCTGTTCCAGCCTCCAAATACTGCCCGTCAACAATATTAAGTAATGAAAGGTCAAATGTCCCTCCTCCAAAATCATAAATCAATACTGTCTTAGCTTCCCCAGCCTTTAAATTGTCGACCCCATAGGCAATAGCAGCTGCAGTAGGTTCTGCCAGTAGTTTTTGAACCTTTAAACCTGCAAGCTGTGCGGCTTTTCTGGTTGCATTCTTCTGTTTATCTGTAAAATATGCAGGTACAGTTATTACAGCGTGTGTAACTTCGTCACCTAACTTTTCTTCTGCATCTCTTTTAAGTTTCTTTAAAATTTCAGCACTTAATTGCTCTGGTGTGTATTGCTTTCCACCTAAAACTACAGCAACTGCATCTTCTGTACCACCTTTTAATGCAGTAATTCCAAATTTATAATAAGGACTTTTAATCATATCCTGAACCATTTTGTCCTTAATTGCTCCACCCATCAATCTTTTTACGGATAGAATTGTGTTTATAGGATCTTTTTTTAACAACTTATATGCTGTTCTTCCTACTATAATTTCATCATTTATTAAACCTACACAGGAACGTGTCAATTCCTCATTTTCTTTATTGCGTAAAATTTTTACAGATGTGTCCTTAAAGGCAATTACAGAGTTTGTAGTGCCAAGGTCAATTCCTATTGATTTTTTCA